>WNGA01001762.1_pt1 | contig 33663 bp, 27 predicted proteins | sample 5400061 | NCBI WGS metagenome assembly WNGA01 (sample SAMN13153366, study PRJNA577476) | soil metagenome | isolation source: 100 cm soil or saprolite under grassland replicate 2 | place: USA:California | collected 2016-06-15 | reverse complement strand
CCGCCCTGACCTCTTCCAGCTGCGGTTCCAGCCGCGCGGGAGCTGATGGCCGAGGCGAAGGCGCCGCGCACCGTCGATGCCGCCGAGCGGGCACAGTTGATCCGCGCGGCCGTGTGGTTCGGGCCGCCGTGCCTCGTCATGGTCAACGCGCTCGCGTACTTCCTTCGGGAGAAGGGCTTGATCTCGGGGGGCGTGATGCTGCTGCTCGCCGTGTTGAGCATTCCGATCGCGATCGCTGGCGTGATCGCGATTCACGTCGGCACGACGCGCAGCGCCCGCGGATTCGCGAATATCGTCTCGGGCGCCGGCAACATCCCGCCGCCCCCGAGCTATCCGAACCAAGACGTGTTGATCGTCCGGGGGCGGTACGCCGAGGCGGCGGAGTGGTTTCGCGACCACGTCCGCATCGCGCCGGAGGACCTCGAGGCGCGGCTGCGGCTCGCCGACCTCGTGGAGCGGCACCTCGGCGGTCACGAGGAGGCGGAGCGGCTCTTTCTCGAGGTGCGGCAGGTCAGTACCGACCCGCGCGAGCTGTTTCGCGCGCACAACGGGTTGATCGATCTGTACACGAAGACGGGCCGGAAGGACCGGCTCAAGGTCGAGCTGGCGCGGTTCGCCGACCGCTACCGCGGCTCGCCGCAGGGCGCGGAGGCGGCGCGCCGGCTTCGGGAGCTCAAGGCGGAAGACGCTACCAGCGGATCGCCGCGCTCCCCCACGTAAACCCCGACCCGAACGCCGTCAGCACCAGGACGTCGCCGCGCTTCAAGCGGCCGGCGTCGAGCGCTTCGTCGAGCGCGATGGGGATCGAGGCGGCGGTGGTGTTGCCGTACTTCTGGATGTTGGCGAACACCTGGTCGTCGCGCAGGCCGGTCGCCTGCCGCACCATCTCGATGATGCGCAGGTTCGCCTGGTGGGGCACGAGCAGCTTCACGTCGGCGAGCGTCAGACCGTTGGCCTGGAGTGCGAGCTGCACCGACTGCGGCATCGAGGTCGAGGCGAACTTGAACACCTCGCGGCCTTCCATCACCGGGCGATGCGCTCCCCGGTCCAGCATCTCGTGGCTGACGAAGGGGTCGTGGGCGAGGCCCGGCCCATCCACCCACAACTTCTCGGCGTGGCGGCCGTCGGAGAAGAGATGCGTGGACAGTATCCCGCGCCCGTCGTCGGTGGTGGGACCGAGGATCGCCACGCCGGCGCCGTCCCCGAAGAGCACGGCGGTGTCGCGCCCGCGCGTGGTCTTGTCGAGCCCGCGCGAGTGCACCTCGGCGCCGACCAGGAGGACCTTCTTGTACTGCCCGGTCCGGATCCACGCGTCGGCGATCGACAGCCCGTAGAGGAAGCCGCTGCACTGATTGCGGACGTCCACCGCCGGCACGTCGCCCAGGCCCAGCTCGCGCTGCAGGAAGACGCCGTTGCCGGGTTCGAAGTGGTCGGGCGTGCAGGTGCAGTAGACGATGCAGTCGAGATCGGTGGGCTGGAGGCGGGCTTTGGCGAGGGCTTTGAGGGCGGCGGCCTTCGCCAGCCCGACCCCCGTCTCGCCGGGACTCACCCAGTACCGCGTCTTGATCCCCGAGCGCTGCACGATCCACTCGTCCGACGTCTCCATCATCCCCGCGAGGTCGCCGTTGGTGACGAGGCGCGAGGGCACGTGGAACGCGGTCGCGATGAATTCGGTGCGGGGCATCGTGTTGCGGTGGTTCAGGAAGGAGAGAAGATTTCGCCCACCCCCCGCGAAAGCAAGGGAGCCGATGGATCTCTCCGTGACCCGGGCCCAGTACGACGCCGTCCGGAGCGCAAAACATCTGCCGGACGTGCTGAAGAAGGTGCTCGACACGGCCGCGCCCAACGGCGCGGGCTACACCTTGCACCTCACGTATGAAGAAGCCACGGCGCTGAACGAGCTGTGCTCCTGGAACGTGCACACCGACGCGCAGGGCGACGTCACGGCCGACACCAAGGTGTACGACGAGCTCGTCCGCGCCATCATGACTCACCCGGAGTTCTGATGAACCGACACCTCCTGCTGTTCGCGTGCATCGCCCTTCCCGCTTCCCTCTTCCCCCTTCCCCTGTTCGGCCAGCGCCGCGCCATCACGTTCGAGGACTTCATTGGCATGAAGGCGGTGAGCGACCCGCAGCTCTCGCCCGACGGCCGCTGGGTGGCGTACGCGGTGGCCACGCCGTCGCTCACCGACAACCGCAACGTCTCCCGGATCTGGCTCGCGGAGGTCGCGACGGGCGCGAACCGCCAGATCACGCAGGGACCGGGCTCCGACCGCAGCCCGCGCTGGTCGCCGGATGGGAGGACTCTCGCCTTCCTCTCGACCCGTCAGAACGGCGCGCAAGTGTGGGTGTTGGATGTGACGGGCGGGGAGGCGCGGCGGGTCAGCAACCTGCCTGAGGGGGCCGGGGAGCTGACCTGGCTGCCGGACGGGAAGGGCTTCCTCGTCGTCGGCGACGTGAAATGGCCGCCGCAACAGGAGATCGACCGCCGCAACGGCGACTATCCCACCGACGCCCGCTTGTGGACCGAGCTGCTGTGGCGCCACTGGGACGAGTTCCGCGCCGGCCGGCGCCAGCACGTCTTCCGCGTGGACCTGGCGGGCGGCGAGCCCAAAGACCTGACGCCGGTGGATCACGACGTGCCGGCGATTGCCACCGGCGGCGATGGCGACGTGGCCGTCTCCCCCGACGGGCGCGAGATCGCCGTCGCGATGCACGGCGATTCGATCGTCGCCGACAACACCAACGTCGACGTCTACGTGATGGCTCCCGACGGCGGCGGCCTGCACGCGGTCACGGCCGACAACAAGGGCGCCGACAACACGCCGCGCTACTCGCCCGATGGCCAATGGTTCTCGTGGCTGTCGATGGAGCGGGCGGGCTTCGAGGCGGACCGGCTGCGGCTGATGGTGAGGCGGCGGTCAGGCGGTCAGGCGGTCGGGCGGTCGGAGGAAGCCACGGCAGGGTGGACGCTCTCGGTCGGCTCGTATACGTGGTGTCCCGACTCCAAGTGCATCTACGCCGTCGTCGAAGAGCGGGGACGCGACAACATCTATCGCATCGACGTGCCGTCGTTCCGTCGGACCGTCGTGCTCTCCGGCGGTGGCGTCAATACGAACGTGAACGTCGCCGCCGACGACAAGATGCTCGTCTACCTGCATCAGAGCGACACCCAACCGCCGGAGGTGTGGACGCTCGGCAAGCCGCTGTCGCACCAGAACGACGCTGCGCTCGCCGGTCTCGACCTGCCGCCGCTCGCCGAGTACGGCTTCGTGGGTGCCCAGGGCGATTCGGTGTTCGGCTGGATCCAGAAACCGCCGGCGTTCGATGCGGCGAAGAAGTATCCCGTCATCTACCTGATTCACGGCGGCCCCCAGGGCGCCTGGACCGACTACTGGGGCAGCCGCTGGAACTACCAGTTGTTCGCCGCGCGCGGATACGTCGTCGCCGCGGTCAACTTCCACGGCTCGACCGGGTACGGGCAGAAGTTCACCGACGCGATCTCCCGGCACTGGGGTGACTATCCGTACGAAGATCTGATGAAGGGGCTCGATCACGTCGCCCGGCTGCCGTACGTGGATTCGACGCGCATGGGCGCCGCCGGCGCTTCCTACGGCGGGTACATGGTCTACTGGATCGCCGGCCACACCGACCGCTTCAAGACGCTCGTCGACCACGACGGCGTGTTCAACACCGTCAGCATGGCGGGGAGCACCGAGGAGCTGTGGTTCACCGACTGGGAATTCGGCGGCACGCCGTACCAGAACCGCCCGGGATACGAGCAGTGGTCGCCGCTCAATAGCGTGAAGAACTGGAAGACCCCGATGCTCATCGTCCACTCGCAGCTGGACTACCGGGTCGACCTCTCGGAGGGCTATCAGGCGTTCACGGCGCTGCGGCGCATGGGCGTGCCGGCCAAATTCCTGTACTTTCCGGACGAAGGACACTGGGTGCTGCGGCCGCGGAACCGGCGCCTGTGGTGGGGCGTCGTCCTCGATTGGCTGGACCAATACTTGAAGCCGGCGCGCCCGGTGGGGGTGAATCCATGAACCGCGAGCCTTTCCTGAAGACGCTGGGCCGCAACGCGCTGCTCGCGGCGGTGTTCGGCCTCGCGTTCTTCGCCGCATTCCCGCGGAGCGACGGCGCCCTGTGGGACTATTTCGACGTGTTCTCGCTGGCGCTGTGCTTCACGCTGGTCGGCCATTACATCGAAGTGCTGCTGCTGATGCTGCCGGGGATCGAGACCGGCGGGGGGAAGCTCGTCCGGCTGGCGGGCTGGTTCGGCGGGGGGCTGTGGTGCTACGTGATCGGGCGGTGGTTGTGGTTACAGTACCGGCGGGACCTTGGGGACTTGCCCGGGTTGCTTTGGGGAGGAGTGTTCCTCGTGGTCTTGGAGCTTCTCTTGCATCTTGTGCTTCGCGCGCAAAGGAAGAACAACTTCTACAGTTCACAGAGCACAAGCATCTAGAGTAGTTCCCAGACGCCAAGTGCACAGTGGCTTCAAGCTTCAAGTGACAGTGGCCAGGAAAACCCCCTGGCCACTTTCACTTTCACTTGGAACCACTGTTCGCTTGGCGTCTGGGAACTACTCTGGCGTCTGGTTCACTGAGTTCTTGGCCAGCTATTGTTAGCGCGCCTCACATCCGGAAAGTCGTGCGCGGGGTCGAGCTCGACTCTCACGACCTCGGCGCTCACCGGGCGTTCGTACACATATGCGTTGCCGAGAAACCATACCTCGACCGGCAGCCGCACGTCGTCGCTGGTGCCGCCCGCGTACGTAAGTCGCAGCTCGACGGGCATCGGCAGCGCCCCGGGACTTGTCAGGTACACCCGGGCGATTTTCTGGCCCGTGGAATCCGGCTTCACGACGACCGAGTCCAGCGCCTGATCCACGACGTCGTTGCGATAGAACCAGCCCCGCCAGAACCACGACACGTCCTCGCCGAGTCCGTCTTCCATCGAGCGGAAAAAGTCCGCCGGGGTGGGATGCTTGAACGCCCAGCGGCGCACGTACTCGCGGAACGCGGCGTCGAACCGGGTCGTGTCATCAAGGACGTGCTGGCGCAGGACGAAGAGGCCGACCGCCGGTTTGCTATACTCGGCGTTGCCGAGGAGGTCTCCCGGGACCCGGTCGGCGGCGAGCATCGGCGGGATGTCCTGCCCGCTGGCGGCGTACTGGCCCCACCCGTCGATGAACGCCCGGCCCGACGTTGTGTCGTGATAGAACGCGCGGGTCGAGTAAATGTTGATGAACGTGTTGAACCCTTCATCCATCCACGCGTACAGCCGCTCGTTCGAGCCCACGGTCATCGGGAACCACTCGTGGCCGAGCTCGTGCGTGGTGACGCCGAAGAGGCCGCGGCCGCCCGCCCGATCGCCGCAGAACACGATCATCGGATACTCCATGCCCCCCACGGGACCCGCGATGTTGATCGCCGTCGGGTACGGGTAGGGGAACCACTTCTCCGAGTAGTGCTTGATCGAGTGGCGGACCATGCCGATGGCGTGGCTCCAATCGGGATTCGCCTCGGGCGCGTAGTAGGCCTGCATCAGGATGCCGTTCCAGCCGCTCGCGTCCCAGATGAAGTTCGGAGCGGCCGCCCAGGCGACGTCGCGCACGTTCTTGGCCGTGAAGCGCCACGTGAGCGTGGGCGCGGCGCCGGCGGGGCGCGTGGCCGGCGTGCCGGCCTCCGTGCGGGTGATGATCGCCACGCCGCTGTCCGAGCGGATGGCGCGCGCGAGCCGCTCGCGCTGGGTCGCGGTGAGCACCTCGGCCGGATTGAGGAGCGTGCCGGTGGTGGCGACGACGTAGCGGCGCGGCACGGTGATCGCGACGTCGAAATCGCCGTACTCGAGATAGAACTCGCCTTGCCCCAGGTACTGCTCGGTGTTCCAGCCGCGTACGTCGTCGTAGACCGCCATCCGCGGATACCACTGGGCGATCTCGTACAGCCAGCCGCCCGGGTACTGCTTGCGGCCCATGCGGTCGGAGCCGTGCTCGGGGACCTGGAAGTGGTAGGCGACGTCGAGCGTGATGGTCCGTCCCGGCGCGAGCGGCCGGTCCAGCTCGGCGCGCAGCATCGTGCCGTTCACCGTCGTGTGCAGCGGCTCGACGCGGGTCGTGGGGCCCCGCGCGGTGCGCGGCCCCGCGAGCACCTCGCCGAACGATTCGATCGTGTAGCCGCCCACGAAGCCCGCGCCCGCGAAGCGCGCGTCGGTGGGGTTGATCGCGGCGCCGCGGCTGTCGGTGCGGTAGATGTTCTGGTCCACCTGCAGCCACAGATAGCGGAGCGTGTCGGGCGAGTTGTTGGTGTAGCGGATCGTCTCGCGGCCCGTGATCGTGTGCGCCGCCGTGTCGAGCGCCGCGCGGATCACGTAGTCGGCGCGCTGCTGCCAGTAGCGTGGCCCCGGTTGGCCCGAGCCTTCGCGCAACAGGGTCGGCGTCGGCAACGCGAGACGGCGGAACGGCGAGGTGTCGGCGCTGCCGGTCGGGAGGCGCGCGGGAGCGGCCGGCGCGGGCTGCTGGAGCGCCGCGAGGAGCAGCAAAGAGAAGGCGGTCATGCGGTGCGAACCTCGGTTGGAGTGGCGACGGCGGCACGGAAGATACGCTCAGCGGACGTCGATCCGCACCTCGTCGCGCTCGCCGCGCGCCGTTTCGGCCCGAATCGCGTGCCGCCCGGGGGCGAGCGGCCAGCGCTCCCCCGCGACCGGCCGGCCGTCCACGAACCAGCGGACGGCGCCGGAGCCGCCGGCGGCCCGCAGGGCCAACGTCGCGTAGCGCGGGTCCACGCCGACGGGGAGAGCGTAGCGGTCGCCGCTTTGGGGGGAGAGAATGTGAAAGGTCGGACGGTCGGACGGTCGGACAGTCGGACCGTTAGGCGCCGTCAGTCCGACTGTCCGACTGTCCGACTGTCCGACCGTGGTCGCCCACTCAGCGTACTCCACGGGCCATGCGACGCGCGCTCCCTGGTGCCAGTCGCACGCCCGGGTCGGCTCGGTCCCAGGCAGGAACCACTCGTCCATGCCGGGGCAGTCGGGCGTCGCGAGCAGGCCCGAGAGCCGGCACACGCGCGCCGACACGAGGCCGGCCGACGCCGGCTCGGGGAGATCGCCGGGTGCGTAGCGCCGGGCCGTGAGCAGCACCGCCCGATGCAGCAACGGGCCCGCGCCGGTGATGCCGCCGACGCCCTGCATCGGCCGGCCGTTGAAGTTCCCGACCCACACGGCGACGGTGAAGTTCGCCGTGGTCGCCACCGCCCAGTTGTCGGTGAAGTGCCGGCTGGTGCCGGTCTTGGCCGCGGCGCGGAACGGGAAATCGAGCGGCGTCTCGACGCCGAAGCTCGGGATGCGGGCGACGGGGTCAGCGAGGATGTCGAGGACAAGGGCCGCGGCTCGGCGTGACATGAAATTATGGTCGGACGGTCGGACGGTCTGACTGTCGGACCGCCAGCGCACGGGTCGCCAGATACCCCCATTGGCGATGCCGCGATACCCGTTCGCCAGCTCCAGCAGCGTCACGTCCCCGTTCCCGAGCGCCAACCCCAGGCCGTAATACTCGGCCCCGTGTGCGAGCGTGGCGAAGCCCGCGCCGTGCAGGGTCCGCAGCAGGCTCGCCACGCCGGTCCGGTCGGCGAGCTCGACGGCCGGCACGTTGTACGAGCTGCCCAGCGCCTCGCGCGCCCGCACCGGGCCGTGGAAGCGGCGGTCGTAATTCTTGGGGCGGTAGGGGCCGAGCGTGGTCTGATAGGTCTTGGGGAGGTCGGGCAGGACGGTCGCCGCCGTGACGCCGCGGTCGAAGGCGAGCCCGTACAGAAACGGCTTCAACGCCGACCCCGGCTGCCGCGGGGAGACGACCATGTCCACCTGGCCGGCGGTGTCGGCGAAGAAGTCCGGCGAGCCGACCCAGGCGAGGACGTCGCCGCGGCGATTGTCGAGGACGACCACGGCTGCATGCGCCACGAGGCGGTCCTTCAATACGTCCACGGTGTGCCGGGTTTCGGCTTCGAGCTCGGTCTGGAGTCCCAGGTCGAGCGTCGTGCGCCATGCGCCGACGGGCACGGCCCCGGAGTCCTCGGCCCATTGCAGGACCCGCGTCGTGAAATGCGGAGCGAGGAACGGACCGGGGCGCGTCGTGGCGATGAGGGGCTCCTGGGCGGCGCGTCCCGCGTCGTCTCGCGTGGCGTACCCGAGCGCGACCATCCGGGCGAGGGCCATCGCGCGACGCGCGCCGGCGCGGTCGGGAGCCACCAGGGGATTGTCGCGGGAGGGGGCATGGGCGAGCGCAGCCAACAAGGCGGCCTGGCCGAGGCTGACCTGGCGCGCGTCCGCGTCGAAGTACAACGCGGCGGCGGCCGCGACACCGGCGGCGCCCTGACCCAGGGGGACCCGGTTCAGGTACTGCTCGAGAATCGCGGCCTTGTCGAGGTGGGCGTCGAGGCGCCACGCCCACAGCATCTGGCTGAGCTTGCCGGGGAGTGTGCGCGGCGTGCCCCGCAGCAGGCGGGCGAGCTGCATCGTGATGGTGGATCCCCCCGCGACGGCGTGCCCGGCGCGCACGTTGTCACGGACCGCGCGCGCGAGGCCGCGAACGTCCACCCCCCGGTGCGTGTAGAAGCGACGATCTTCGACGGCAAGGAACGCCTGCGGGATCTTGGGGTCCAACTCGGCGAGCGGAATCCAGCCGCCGCGGCTGCCCTGGAGGGTGCGGGTGGTCCGCAACACCTGTCCGTTGCGGTCCTCGAGGGTAACGCTCGGGATGGGGCCGGGATCGCGCAGGGTGGCGGGGAGCGGGGTGGCGACCCACGCCGCGACGGCGGCGGCGACGACTAGCGCGGTGACCGCGATGATCAGCTTGCGACGCCCAACCATCGGAGGGATAATACCCCCGCGCATGCGCTCCCGCCTCCGTCCGCCGGTCCTGCTCGCCGCCGCGATCCTGGCCGGATGCGACCACACGCAGCCGTTCCACACTCCCGACTACGGCTCACCCCCACCTCCGGCCGGCGCCGAAACGCGCCTCACGTACAATTTCGGCCAGGACCGCAGCCCTGCGTGGCTGCCCGAGGGCGGGGGCTTCTATTACAGCCGCCAGCGGCTCGACCTGCCGGACCGCGACTGGTGCCTGGCGCTCATGCCTCCCGACGGCGGCGGGATCCGCCGCGAGATCTGTGACGTGATCCCCGCCGCGGAGGACTCGATCGACGCGTGGCAGTCGCCCGGGCCCGGCCCCGGCGGGCGCATCGCCTTTATGCGGTCGAGCGCGCCCGCCGCGCTGAACCCGATCGCGCCGTATCGCTCGGAGCTGGTGGTGGGTACGCTCGCCGATCCCACCCGCCCGCTGGTCCTCAAGGTCCTCCCCGGGCTGGCGCCCAGCGGACGTGGCTACGCGATGGCGTCGCAGATCCGCTGGCTCGGACCGAACAGCATCGTGTACCTCGCCGAGCGCGTCGTCTACTACTCGGCATGCAGCAACTGTCCGGTGGACACGCTGCGGTCGGGGATCGAGATCGTGAAGGCGGACTGGGGCGGCCCGGTGCCGGTGTTCGCGATGCTGCCCGGCTCCGACCAGGCGTCGTCGGTGGCGCTGGTCGGAACCGACACGGTGTATTACACGACCAACGGCGACGGCCGGGTGTATCGGCTCGCGCTCTCGACCGAGACGATCAGCATCGTCCACGACTTCGGGACGACGATCGTCCGGGACGTCCAGGTCGCGGGCCGGCGACTGGTGGCGGTCGTGGGAGGCAGCGTCTCCTTTACGACCGATCCCGTGATCGGATCGGTGCAGCGGGACGGCGGCGGTGTGCTGTACCTCCTGGACCTCGACACGGACGTGGCGACGCCGCTCACCAGTGACCTGGAGTTCTTCCGGCACCCCGCCCTCTCCCCCGACGGTAACCGACTGGTGACCGAGATGATCAATGGCGGCACCTCGGACCTCTGGGCGGTGAGGCTCCCGTGAGCGCGTCGCTGCGTCTCGCCGGTGCGCTGCTCGTGGTCGCCGCGCCGCTCGCGGCCCAGACCGGCGGGGCGATCGCGGGCCGTGTGCGCGATGCGCTCACCGGGGAGCCGGTGCGCGCCGCCCTGGTGAGCGTGGACGGCGGCCGCCAGGGCGCGGCGACCGACACCGGCGGCGCGTACCGCGTGCGCGAGGTGCGCAGCGGCTGGCACCGCGTCCAGGTCAACGCCATCGGCTACCGCCCGCTGATCCACGACAGCGTGCTCGTGCGCACTGGGGAAACGATCACGCTGAACTTCGAGCTCCATCAGCACGCCGTGGCGGTCGATTCGATCCTGGTCGAAGCGAAGCCGGACGTGATCCTCGATCCCCTGGCGACGCAGGACATCCAGCGCATCACTGCCGAGGAGATCCGCCGCCTGCCGGTGACGACGCTCGAGGAGGCGGTGGCCCTGTCGGCGGGAGCGGTGGGCGAGAGCTACCGCGGCGGCCGGCTGGGCGAGCAGGCCTTCGTACTCGACGGGCTCGGCGTGAAGAACCAGGTGGATGCTTCGACGGGACCCTTGGGCATCCGCATCCCGCCCGACATCCTCACCGAAGCGTCGCTGGTCACGAACGCCTTCTCGGCGCGCTACGGGCAGGCGGTCTCCGGTCTCATTAACGTCGTCACCCGCGACCCCGCCGAGCAGTGGCGGAGCCGGTTCGCGTACGAGACCGATCGGCCGCTGTGGAACGGCTGGGATTACGGGATCGACCGCGCGGTCGCTACGGTCGACGGTCCCGTGTGGCGCGGCATCGGCGTGCTCGCGGCGGTGGACGCGGACAGTCGGCTCGACGCCGACCCCGTGAACGCGCCCCGGCCCACGGACCCGAACGACCCGCGCTCCGCATCCCCGTGGCTGCTGCCGCACAACGGCGGCCAGCGGCTGAACGTGGCGGCGAAGATCACCGCGCCCCTTGGCCGGCAGACGATCCGGATCTTCGGCCTGCGGTCGACGGATCAGCGGCTGCTGTTCGATCCGGCGTACAAGTACGACGGCGTATTCGCCCCCGCGCAGCGGGTGCGCGGCGACCTGCTGAGCGGGCACCTGCAGCGGGCGTTCGCTAACAACTCGGTGAACCCGATGACGGTGGACCTGCGCGTCGGCTGGTTCAACCGCGAGTTCCTGCGCGGCACGCTCTCCCAGGCGCCGGGCACCGCCTTCGGGCCGTTCCCCACGTCGACGTTCCATTTCCTGGGCGAGGATCTGGCCCGCGCCCGGGACACCGCGGGTGCGATGACCGCCATCCCCGGATTCACGCCGCCCGACCTGAGCGATCGCACGCCGTGGGGCGTGCCGGCGTTCTTCCTCGGCGCCGGGTCACGCGGCGAGATCTCCTGGAACCGGTTCCGGGAGCTGCGCACCCAAATCGACGTCACGCTGGGCGGCGGCCGCAACGCGGACTTCTACCTGGGCGGGGAGTTCGCCGCCCAGCACGTCGAGACGTTCCAGCGGGTCAAGGGATTCCTTCCCGTCGGCTTCACCAGCAAGGACAGCGTCCCGCCGCCCACGACGTCGGACTTCCGCCCGCACAGCGGTGCCGTGTACGCGGAGACCCAGGTCCGCGTCGAGGACATCGCATTCACCTTCGGCCTGCGCTACGACCAGTTCGACCCGCGCCCACCGGCTGGCACGAGCGCGCAGAAAGCGGGCGTGCAGCGCAGCATCAACCCGCGTGTCGCGGTGTCGACGGTGCTGAAGAACGCGACGTTCGTGGCCAGCATCGGCCACTTCAGCCAGCCGCCGGACTTTCAGTATCTGGTGGACGCGGCGTTCGACGACACGCTGCGCACCGGACGCTTCCGCCGCGGCAACCCCAACCTGGGCTTCGAGTCGGCGGTGCAGTACGAGTTCAGCCTGCGCATGCGCCCGACGCCGATCACCGCGGTGCGGATCAACCTGTACATCAAGCGGCTCGACGGGCTGGTCGCCTCCGTGCCGCTGGGCCTCGACCCCGACTCGGCGATCTTCGGCAACGGCGACTTCGGCACGGTGAAGGGCGTGGAGCTGCTGTTCGACCGGGAGATCACGCGTGGCTGGGGCGTGCGCGCCACCTACTCGCTCATGGGCGCGACCGCCACCGCCACCAACGCCTTCCAGATCCTGCGCCGCATCCGCATCGGCACGCTGGGCGACACGATCTTTCCCGCGCGCGTCGAATTCCCGCTCGACTACGATCGCCGCCATGCCATCACGATCGTGGGGCAGGGGCACGTCAGCCGCGAGGGCGGTCCGCGCGTCGGCGGGATCTTTCCGTTCGGGGGACTCGAGGCGGCCGCGATCGTGCGCTACAACAGCGGGCTCCCCTACACCCGCACCAACGCGACGGGCGATACGCTGATCGGGCTCCCCAACAGCTTCCGCCTGCCGTCGGAAAAGACAGTGGACCTGCTGCTGCGGCGGCCGCTCTCCGTCGCCGGGCTGGCCGGGGGCGTGTATCTCGACGTGCGGAACCTCTTCAACTGGCGCAACCTGGAAAGCGTGCGCCGCGACAGCGGCACGCCCGGCGCCGACCCGGCCACGATCTTGGGCTGGGCGCAGGACGCGTACGCGGCGAACTCCGATCCGATCCCCTATGAATCACCGCGCTACCGCCGCTGGGCGGATGTGAACGGGGATGGCTATGTCGCGGGTGCGGGAGAGCTAATGCCGCTGTACCTCGCGGCCGCGCGGGACTTCGGCCAGCCGCTCTTCGCCTACGGGCCGCCGCGGCTGCTCCGGCTGGGAATGGAATTCGCGTTCTGATCCGGGGCGGGCGCCGCCTCGCGCAGATAGCCGGCGGCGACCCCGGCCACGACCATCAGCAGGCCCACCCAACCGAGACCCGTCAGCCGCTGGCCGAAGAGGGCGAGCGCGAGGAGCGCGCCCACCACTGGCTCAACGGTCGCGGCGACCGCGGTGGGAGCCGCCTCGATCCGCTTCACGGCCGAGAAGAAGAGGAAGTTGGCGCCGAGCACCGAACCGGCCGCGAGGCCCAGCAGGCCACACCACGCGGCGGCCGACGGCGGCTTCGATGGGGTGTGCCCCCAGAGCGGCAGGAAGATGGCCAGCGCGACCACGCCGCCGACGAGTTCGAGGAACAACACCTTCGCGAGGCCGTACTGGGGTACCGCGAAGCGGGCGAGCAGTGTGGTGAAGGCGTAGCTCACGGCCGACAGCAGGCCACCGACGATGCCCACCGCCAGCCCGAGGCGGGCCGCTTCCGCACCGGCGTTACTCCCACCGTGCACCGTGAGCGCGACCCCGATCATCACCACGACCGCGAGGGCGAAGCGCAGCGGCGTGAGGGCTTCTCCCAGGATCAGCCGACCGAGCACAGCGACCAGGACGGGCGCGGTGTAGAGCAGCGCGGCCGCACCCGCCACCCCAACGCCGGCGATCGCGAACTGATACGCGACCTCGAACAGCGCGACCAGCAGCCCGCCGCCGACGCCAATCAACAGCCAGCCGCGACGGTCCACGCGAAACAGGTCGCGATGGAATGCCAGCCCCCACAATCCCAGCGCGACCGTGCCGATGAGAATCCGCCAGAAGCCGATGCTCGTGGCCGGCATCAGGTCATAGAGTCCAGTGGACAACGGCCCGGTGGTTCCCCAGGTGGCTCCGGCGCCGACGGCGCACAAGTAACCGACGACGCGCCCACCGCGGCTCACGTGCCGCCCGGGCCGCCCGGACCTTGCACGCGCGCCTTCAGCGCCCGGCACATCCCCTCGAACCCCTCTCGCAGGTTGGTCTCGATCAGCTGCGTGTAGAACGCGACGATCGGGCCGGAGAACGTCGTCCGCGCGATCACGTGTGTGCGGTTGGCTCCCTTGGGCACGATGCTGACCGTGTGGTAGGCCTCGAGCAGGCCGAGGAACCCCAGCCGCCCGTGCCAGCGCAGCTCGCGGGTGGGATCCGCTTCGAGCAGCGTGGGCCGCAGCATCCGCGGGTGCGATCCCGGCGGCTCGAGCTGCAGCTCGAGTTGCTCACCGGGCTCCAGGGCGCCGCCCGCCTTGGTGATGAATGGGTTCCACTGCGGGTAGGCACCGAAGTCCGTGAGCACGCCCCACACCTTCTCGGGGGTCGAATGGATGTCGGTGGTGGTGCGGATCTCCTTCATCGGCTCGGGTCCGGTCAGGGGGTCGGGGATGAAACTGCCCCGCGCCCGCCCCTGCGGCAAGGCGGGGTCGCGGTCAGGCGGAGAGATCGCCCGTGAGGACCGTGACTGCCTGGCCGCCGAGCTGCACCCGGTCGCCGGTGACGCGGACGCGCACCACACCGCCGCGCGGCGACGCCTGGTAGGCGAGCAGCTCGCTCTTACCGAGGCGCGGCTGCCAGTAGGGGCCGAGGGCGCAGTGGGCGGAGCCCGTCACCGGGTCCTCGTTGACGCCGGAGCGCGGCGCGAAGAAGCGGGAGACGAAGTCGAAGCCGTCGTGCGACGCGGGCGCCGTGACGATGACGCCGCGCGCCTCGACGCGCTCGAGCGCGGAGAAGTCGGGCCGCAACGCGCGCACCGCCGCCTCATCCGCGACCTCGAGGAGGTAGTCGAAGCGGGTCTTTCCCACGTAGCGCGGCGTGACGCCGAGGGCGGCGGTGAGCCCCTCGGGCGCCGGCGCGGGCGTGGGTCCGGTGCCGGGGAAGTCGAGCTCGATCCAGTCCCCGCGGCGGTCGGCGGTGAGGAGGCCGCTCTTGGTCGTGAAGCGCGCTTGGGCGCCCTCAGGCAAGTGGCCGTCCTGCCAGAGCACGTGGGCGCTCGCCAGGGTCGCGTGACCGCACAGGGCCACCTCGACGGCCGGCGTGAACCACCGCAGGCGCCAGGCATCGTTTTCGCGGTGCAGGAACGCCGTCTCGGAGAGACTCATCTCTCGGGCGACGGCCTGCATCCAGGCGTCATCGCGGGGGCCGGGGAGGACGCAGACGGCGGCGGGGTTGCCGGCGAACGGCCGGTTGGTGAACGCGTCCACCTGAACGATGCGCAAGGGCATGCGCGAAAGATATGCTTGCTGACGTCAGACGTCTGACGTCAGGGGACTAGCGCCCGGGCTGGGTCAGCGCTGCCAGTTCTGCCCGCCGCTGTCGGACCAGGCGCAGCGCCCGGCCCGCCGACCAGTTCCACGACCGCCAATCCCTCGGCGCAGCGTCCGCCCAGCGATGCAGCAGCGCCTCGCTCACCGCTTGCTGATTCTCGTGCGACAGCCGCGGCAGCGCCGCGAGCAGGTCCGGCACAGCGTCCGCGCTCAGGCTATATGCGAGATAGCGCACATCCGGCTCTCCCCGAGCAGGCGACGCCTTGCCGGAGGTCGCCGGGTCGCGAATCTCCTGCCCCGCGACGGCCCGCCCCAGGTTCACCCGGGCGATGAATGCATCGGGGTTGAGGACGTGGAGACCTGCCAGGACGACCCACCCCTGCACCAGCGCTCCGAACGCGAAGCGCGCCCGCTGTCCGCGCAGCACCGTCCACGCGAACCAGGCGAACACGCCGGCGAGCCACGCCATGAAGGCGGTGGTGTACACCCGCAGCTCCGTCAACCCGAAGGCCTGGACATAGAGGAACATCCGCTGCGACGCCGACGCGAGCATCACGCCGACGAGCAGCACGGTGAGTCCGACGAGCGCGCGGAACGACGTGCGCTGGTCGGCCCTGTCGCGGTTCGTCGCCCAGTCAGCGCCGAGCAGCAGCGGCAGCACGAGACTGGAGGCGGTCACCAGCTCGAAGAAGCCGTGCCGCGCGTACTCGGCGAGCGTGAGGCCGGTAGCGCTTTGGAGGTACGCGGCCCCGCCGAACAGGTAGCTCGCCTGCAAACCGAGGAAGACCACGAACAGCAGATTCAGGAGCCCCAACGCCGTGGCGGAGGTCGTGAACGACAGCCCGATGCTCCGCGGGGAAAGCCGCTCGCCCATCGTCACCCACTCCGGCTTTCCCAGCAGCAGGCCGCGCAGGTAGCCGGCGGTGAGCCCTCCCCAGAGGAGAATGAAGAAGGCGTGTCGGAAGAGGGACTGGGCGTCGAAATGGAACGTCTCCCGGGCCACGGTGGCGAACGTGCGATCGGCGGACGCGAACAGCGCGCCGAAGATGGCCAGGAGCGGCAGGGCGAGCACGACCCCCAGCGCCACCGCCCGCAGCTGTCCCATCCGCGTGGGGCGCGGCACCTCGGCCCAGCCGATGTCGGCGGCGAGCAGGGGGAGGCTGCCGACGATCGCCGCGCCTGTGGCCCGCAACAGCGCGAGGGGATACGCGGTCACGCCGCGCAGCCGGAGGCGAATGGCTTGCAGGCTGAGCGCGCCGAGCGCGAGCACGAGAATCACGCCGAGCAGGTCGAGGAACTGAAGGGCGGGTGAATCGCGGCGCACGAACGCGACCGCGCAGAGCAGGGCGGTGATACCGAGCCACGGAGCGTCGGGCGTCACCGGGAGGCGCCGCGCGCGGACGATCCAGGTCGCGCCGGCGACGAGCGCGATCGTGCAGATGGTGACGTTCAGCCCCCAGGGCATCGCCCGCAGCAGCTGGTCGCCGAGCACGCCGACGAGGGCGGCGACGGGCAGGATCGCGAGCCCGATACGCGTGCGCTCGTTCATGATCCCATCCGGAAGGTCGTCTTGCCGTGCAGCCAGGAGTTCTCGTGGCCGATCATCAGCCGCGTCTCCCAGTCGCCGCTCGCCAGCACGAACCGGAGGCCCGTCGCCGTCGTCGGCGCGTCAATGACGAACTGGGTCGTGTACGACTCGCCCGGCACCAAGGCCCGCCGCAGGGCCTCGGCCGATCCGGAATAGCGGCGGCCCTGCCCGTCCACGATGGCCACCGACCGGCCATTCGGGGTGAGCGACACGTTGCGGGGGCGGCGTGCCGAGATCGTCGCCGAGTCGAACCGCACCTGCACGGAGACGACCCAGAACTGGCCGTGCGCTTCGCGACCCTCCCATGTCTTCGCGGGGCGCACCCCGACGACCTCGTACGCGAGGTGGCAGTCCACTTCGCAGATGTGCTTCTCCTGGCCGAGGTCCAGCGTGCGGTTATGGCTGGTGAGCGAGGCGAGCAGGTAGAGCACGGCGTAGGCCGCGAGCCCGGCTCCTTCCAGCCACAGCAGCCGGCGCACCCAGAGCGGCTGCTTGAGCAGGTACGCCACGAGGGCGCCGCCAAGCACGACGGCCGAACCGAACACGAGCCCCGCGAAGAGCAGGAAGGTCAGGGGCGTCAATCCGTCGGTGACCACGAGCGCTCCTTTCGGGGGGCTAGCCGGCGGCCGCTTCGGGAAGTCCCCCGAAGCGCCGCTCGCGGGCGTGGAAGGCCTGAACGGCGGCGGCGAGGTCCGCGGCGCCGACGTCCGGCCACATGCGATCGGTGAAGTACAGCTCGGCGTAGGCGGCCTCCCACAGCAGGAAGTCGCTGAGCCGCTGCTCGCCGCCGGTGCGGATCAGGAGGTCGACGTCGGGGAGCAGCGCCCCGCTGCGGATGGCGGCGCGGGCGGAGTAGTCCACGGCGAGGCGCAGCCGCAGCCGGGAGCCGGCGGCGGTGGCGTGCTCGGCGGCGGCGATGGCCGCGACGAGCACGGGCGGGAGCCGGTCGCGCCGGCCGACCACCTCGAGCCGCACGCCGTTGCGGGTCAGGTCGGCCACCTCGGTGCGGAGGTGACGCGCGAACAGCCGCATCAGGTAGGCGACCTCGCGCGGCGGGCGGCGCCAGTTGTCGGCGGAGAAGGCGAACAGGGTGAGCTGGCCGATGCCGAGGTCCGGCGCGGCCTCGACGGCGCGACGCACGGCGGCGGCCCCGGCGCGGTGGCCGGCGGCGCGGGGGAGGCCGCGGCGGGTGGCCCAGCGGCCGTTGCCGTCCATGATGATCGCGACGTGCAGCGAAGTACTTTGCTCCATAAAGTCCGACTCCAAAAAAAAGAGCGTGCGCGCTAGCGCTCGCGGGTGGCGCGAATCAGCGCCTCCATGTGGTCGAGATACCGCTCCAGGGCGCGGCGGCCGGCCGCCGTGAGGCGATACGCGGTCTGCGGCACCCGGCCGGCGAACGACTTCGTGCACGCGACGTACTGCGCTTCCTCGAGCTTGCGGGCGTGGACGCTCAGATTGCCGTCCGAGGTCTTGAGCAGCCCCTTGAGGTCGTTGAAGGTGAGGCTGTCGCTGACGGCCAGGGCGCTCACGATGCCGAGGCGGATGCGCTCGTGAATGAGTCGATCGAGCGCCGCGGCCTGGGCCGCCCGGCGCCGCGTCGCGCCCACGGGCGGGGCGTCGGCGTCCGTCTTCCGGGCCGCGCTGCTGTGTTTAGCCACCGTACCTCCGTGCGATGATCGCGCCGAACGCGATGTGCAGGCCGCCGAAGCCGGCGGCCATGAGCGCGTCGCGCCAGGCGGCCGGAGCGAACAGCGCGAGCGCCCCGAGGGCCATGAAGCCCAGCCCCATCAGGGGCACGACGCGCACCGAAAACGCGCCGCCCGTCACGACCCCCGTGCCATAACACAGCAGCCACATTCCCGGGATCGTCCCCGTCGCGGCTGCATACTCCCCGTGGCGCTGCAGCGCCAGGGTGAGCAGGGCGCCGACGAGCAGCGCCGGCAGAAAGCTCAGCCCGAAGCGCCGTCCCGGACCGGAGAGCACCGGGTCGCCGCCCCGCCGCGCCTTGTGCAGGAGGGCGCCGCTGCCGAGCGCGAAGGCCAGCACGCCTTCGGCGAGCCATACGCGTAGCCAGCTCGCCTCGTCGACGGTCCGGTGGGCGACCCACGCCGCCACCAGCGCCGTCGCCCCGACCGCCACCATCCCCCAGCCGGGCACGGCGGTGAAGGAGCCCGCGCGCTCCATGGCGGACCGGATGTACTGCAGGTTCGCCAGGGCGCGATCGTGCAGCGGCTCGGGGCCCGTCATGGGCACCAATTTACGCTTTGGCCCGGTTTTGTCAAGTACTTTGTACTGCAAAGTGAATACCTTCCCGGCCATGAGAGTCTACATCTCCGTGGATATGGAGGGCATAGCAGGGGTAGTGCACGAAGATCAAACGAACCCCGTCGATCCCCGCTGCGCCGCGGAGTACGCGCGCTGCCGCAAGCTCATGACCGCCGAAGCCAACGCCGCCATCGAGGGCGCGCTCGAAGCCGGCGCCAACCAGGTGCTCGTCAACGACAGCCACTGGTTCATGCGCAACCTCCTCGCCGAGGAGCTGAACCACGCCGCCGTGCTCTTGAGCGGCGACCCCAAGCCGTGGTCGATGATGGAAGGCATCGACGGCGGCTTCGACGCCGCGATGTGCATCGGCTACCACGCCCGCGCGGGGACGAAGAACGCCGTCCTGGATCACACCTATAGCGACTGCGTCCGCGAGGCCCGCCTGAACGGCCGCCCCGTGGGGGAGCTCGCCTTGAACGCCGCGCTGGCGGGCGCTTTCGGCGTGCCGGTCGTGCTCGCCAGCGGGGACAGCGCCCTCGCCGCGGAAGCCAAGGATCTGCTCGGCGACGCCATCCATTGTGTTGTGGTGAAAGAAGCGGTGAGCCGCCACGCCGCCAAAAGCGTGGCGCCGGCGGTGGCGTGCCGGCTGATCCGCGACGCGGCGGCGGATGCCCTGCGCCAGAAGCCGCTGCCCCGGCCGTACACGATCGAGCCGCCCATCGCGCTGGAGGTGGATTTCCAGATGACGGTCATGGCGGACATGGCCGAGCTGGTGCCGGGGTCCAAACGCGCGGGGCCGCGGACCGTGGCGTACTCCCACGACGACTATCGCGAAGTCTTTCGCGCCTGGCGCGCCCTGTACAACCTCGCGGGAGCGGCCTAGCCCGCTACTGCCGGCACTGCCCGTTGGGATCGGGCTTGGGCTTGTCCACCACGACGCGGTGATCGAGGTTCGCCACGCGCAGCGCCACGTCGGCCACCAGGCGGTCGACCCGCGCCATGTGCTCGTAGTCGATGTACTGAGACTCGTCGGTGACCTGGTGGTAGTCGCGGTGCAGGCCGGTCGTGAAGAACACGATGGGGATGCCGTAGCGCGCGTACTCGTAGTGATCGCTGCGGCAGTAGATGTTGGCGGGGTGACCGTCCGCGTCCAGCCCGTAGTCGAACGTCAGGCTGTGATGCCCCTGCGTGTTGACCTGCTCGACCAGGTCGCCCAGCTCGGTCGATAAGCGGCGCGACCCCACGAGTTGCAGATAGTTGGGGCTGCCGTGCAGCGCCACCGAATCCTTAGTGCGTCCCGTCTCATCACTCGCGTCGCCGCGGCCGACCATGTCCATGTTGAGCTGCGCCACGATCGAATCCCGCGGGACCGTCGGATGGTCGGTGAAGAAGCGCGAGCCCAACAGCCCCTTCTCCTCCCCTACGTGCCACACGAAGATGAGCGACCGCTTGGGCTTCTGGCGCAGCGCCGCGAAATACTCGGCGATCTCCAGCGCCGAGACCGAGCCGGAGCCGTCGTCGTCGGCGCCGTTGCTGATCGAATCGATGCGCGTGCGCCCGGGGTGCGCGGCGCGGAACGCCGCCAATCGCTGATTGACCTGGGCCAGCTGCTCCGGCGTCGGCTGTTTGCGGGCGTCATCCGCGCCTTCGGGACGCACGATCTCGTTGAAGATGCGGATCGAGTCGTGGTCTACGGGGCGGGCCAGGCCAATGTGATCGTTGTGGCCGCCGATCGCCACGTACTCGCCCTTGAGCTTGGGATCGCTGCCGGGGATGATGCCCACGACGTTGCGCGCCGGATCGGGCACGGGCGTCGTCGTGTAGCGCATCGTGATCGCCGCGGTGGCGCCGGTGGTGCCGAAGTTGAGTGAATCGAGTGGCTTGCCGAACAGCCTGCCCGCCGCGGCGCTGGTGACCAAGAACGTCGGCCTCGGCGCCGGCGTGCCGGGGGGGATGTCGTCGACGAACGTCTGCGGCCGCCGGAAGAAGGCCTGGAACTGCGGCGGCAGGCTGTCGAGGGCGACGAGGGCGATGCCGACCGCGCCCGGCAGGCTCGGAAAGCGGATGCGCCGCCCGAGGCCGCCCCGGAGGCGGAACACCACCAGCTTTCCACCCATCTGCTCCGCCGTGAGCGTGCGCGTCGAATCTCCGAAGTCGCCGCCGAACACGATCGGCACGGCGGGATTCGTCACGGGCACGCGTGTGTTGGGCAGATAGTCGACGAAGGCGGTGAGCGGCGCGCCACCCACCGTGAACGTGGACGTCGTGTCGAACTCGCGGGTCTTGAGGGGAATCGTCTGGAAGTAGGTGCCGCTGTCGCCCGCGGGAACGAGGCCTAAGCGCCGGATCTCGGCGGCGATGTAGTTCGTCCCCTTCACGTTGCCCGGGAGCCCCGCTTCGCGCCCCTGCATGGAATCGTCCGCGAAGATGTACAGGCGGGTCATCAGATCGGCCGGCGTGATGGCCGCGGTGGTCTTCGTGGGCGCGTGCTTCAGGGGGAGCTCATGGGCGGACTGCGCTGCCGCCGGGGCCGCGGCGAGGAGCAGCGAGGACAGCAGCCGGGTGACGCGGTTCATGTACGGTCTCCAGGACGACGGATGAGAGAAGACGCCATGCTGATTACACGCACGAGGGGACGGATTCGTTGGGAATTCGTTGCGGGCCTCAAGTCAATCGCCCGAGCTGCAGTAGAAGCGCAGCCGCACGGGAAGCAGCCCCGCGCTCACCCGCCACGCCTCGCGCCAGGCGACGGCCTCGAGCGGCGTGCCGCGCCCCAGGCGCAGGGCGGCGCGGTAGTGCTCAGCGGCCCGCGCCGCCGCGTCCCCGGGTGCTCGACCCAGGAGCTTGTCGGCGTAAGCGCGACCCAGCGCCAGATGGGCGCGGGTCTGCATCGCGACCGGACGCGGCGAGGTCAGATACCGGGTGACTTCTTGAATGACGGTATCGGGGCTCGCACAGACGCCGGGGTGCTCGACTTCGGCGCTGAATAGCGAGTCGGCCACCACGCCCCCCGGCTCCAAGCCTCTCGCTTCCTGCCGCCACGATCGCGTGTAGATGTAGTCCACGATGTCGTAGTGAGACCACGTGAACCTCGCCCCCAGCGCCATGAGCCGCACGCGCGCGGAACTGTCGGCCTCGCGGCCGAAACTGAAGGCGTCGAGCCGATTGTGCCCGTAATCGAGGAGCGCGTCGGCGGCGAACAGGGCGGCGCCGCGCGCGGGGCCAGGGAGGGCGCGGGCGGCCGCGATCCAGGCTTCAAGGACCGCGAACAGCGAATCGTTGGGAATCTTGCGCTCGGCGTGGCGCTGCTTGTCGTCGGCGAATCGTTTGAGCCGGAGGGCGAGGCGGATTATCGCTTGTGTGTCGGCAACGCCCGCGGCCGCGGCGCCGAGTCGCACCACCGCCACGGCGTCTTGCTGCGGCCACTCGTCGTCCTCGTCCAGGTGGGCGAACTCCCGGTCCGCGATCCCGGGGTGCAGGCGGTACGTGACCGCGACGAGGCCGCGCTGGTCGTCGCCGTACCGCACCAGCTCCTCCGGCCCCCCTTCCTCTTCTGCTTCGTACTCCACGCCGCTGTCCCTGCTGAACGCCACCGCGAATCCGAGACCGCCCGCCTGCCATGCCAGGGTGCCGGACCAGTAGCGCGACAGCCCACCCGCACCTACCGGAGCGGCGCCGAACCGCTGCTGCAGTGCCCGCTGGAGGTCTACCGCCGCGGTGTCGCCGCGGGCGGAGTCGGATTCTGCTGTGGTCATCAACAACAGACCGAGCTTGCAGCCCTCGCGCCGGACCCGCTGGTGATCCGCCGGGGCCGACGGCGGGAGCTCCGCGCCGGCGGTGAACGTCGGCGGATAGAAGTAGGCGAGGCGGCGGTCGTGCTTCGCCCGCGCGCACCAGTCGGCGAATTCGAAGGGACCTGGACCGTAGGCATTGGGCTGCCGGACGGGGCGGTCGAACAGCTTGAGGGAATCCTCCGGATGCGCCTCGAGCCAGGCGCCGAGCGTCACGTCGTTGCGCAGCAGCGCGACCGCGGCTGCGACGCTGTCGGCGAACGGCGTTGGTGCCGCCGCTGTGGCCGGCGGCGCATCGCGCGGATGACACGCCAGCAGCGCCGCCGCGCAGGTCGCCCACATCGGGACGATCGTGCCCTTCACTTCGTCTTCGCGGTCACCGTGAAGATGCCGCCGTCGCTGCGGCCGTTGACGCCCGGGTTGTACATCTCCTCGGCGTGCGCGGGCGGGCGCACGAACACGCCCGGCGTCGTGGCGCGCGCCACGTACGTCGTCGTGTAGGTGCCGGGCCACAGCGTCGTCGCCACGAACACGACGCGGTCGTCGCGCAGCTCACGGTGGTCGAACGGCGACCACCACCCCCCGTCCCACCAGCCGTAGGACCACGCGTCGCCCTCTCCCCCCGCCGGCTCATTCTCGTTCTCCGGCTCCTCACGGGCGACCGGCGGCAGCCCCGCGGTGCGCAGCGACAGGTCCACCGCCTCGAGACCGGCCGGGAGGGCGTCGTCGATCACGACGAAGTTCCGCAACACCGGCACGGTGATGCGCACCTTCACGCGCACCAGGTCGCCCTCGGCGACGCTGGTGATCGGCGTCGCGGCGGCGTAGCGCTCGTACCAGCGCTCGACTTTGATGCCGGCATCGGCGGGCCGCACCGGTCGGTCCTTGGGCACCTCGCGCACGGTGAGGTAGAAGAACACGGGCGCGCCCGGCGTGGGAGAGGAAAGAGAGACGCGCAACACCTGCTTGCCGTCGGGCTGGGCGGCGAGGAGCCCCGTCAACGCGAAGCTCGTATCGCGCGCGACGCCGGCGTCCGGGCTCTCGAGCAGGACGCGCGCGCCCTGGGAGAGGCGCAGCGGGCGACCCGCGGCCTGGCGGCGCTGCCATTCGTAGGTGACCAGGGCCTGGGCCGCGGCGGCGTAATCCTGCGTGTCCCACCACCACCAACCGCCCACGGCCGCGCGCCCGCGCTGAGCCACGGTTTCGACCAACGGCCCGACCATGGCGTTCGCCGGGTCCACGGCGAGCAACGCCGAGAGCAAGCGGGCGGCGGGCCGCACGCCCGACTGGAAGTAGAAGTACTTGGCGCTCGATTCCTCGGGCAGCACGGCGCGGCGCCCTTCGACGCGCACGTCGCGCAGCACGTCGGCGAGGATCCGGCGCGCCGGCTCGAGCTGGCGGCGCCGCGTGAGGATCTCGGCGAGCAGCACGCGGTCCTCCCAGGAGAGCCCCAGCCCGGTCAGCAGAAGCGAGTTCTCCATGGGGACGTCGGGTCGCCCGTAGCGCGACAGGAAGTCCACGGCCGCCGTCTGCTCGCTGAGCCACGCCTTGCGGTTCTCCCAGAAGTACGCGACGGGGATGTAGAGCCGCCGCGGGTTGTGCAGCTGGGTGGAGAGGTAGTCGGCGAGGCGGCCCAGCACGGTGTCGCTGACCGGCACGCCCACGCCGCGGGCGGCGAGCAGGGTGCGCCCGGCCCAGGCGGTGAGCCACGGGCTCGTCCAGTCGGTGCGGCTCCACAGGCCGATGCCGCCGTCGTCGCGCTGGCGCTGGCTCAGAATCGCCACCGCCTCCGCGATCTCGCGTTGCGGGTCGCCGGTGACGAGCGGCGCGCCGCCGAGCTGCTTCTGCGCCTGATAGAGCGCGATGAGCGGCAGGGCGATGCTGGAGATCTGCTCCGTGCAGTAATACGGGTAGATGCGCAACGTCTGCCGGTAGCCGCGCAGCAGCGCGAGCGGCGACGCGCCGTAGTGCAGCTCCAGGCGCGAGCGCGCGGGATCGAGCGGCTCCGGGAAGACGAACTCCGCCGACGCGGTGTCGGCGAGCGTCCCCGCCACCTCGAACGCCCGCGGCCGGTACGGGAGGCGCACGGGGATCCGTGTCTGGACCGCGTCCGCTTCGCCGCCGCCGGACACCTTGAACGTGAAGCTCGCGGTGTCGCCGGCGACGCCGCGGAACGCGAAGCGCACCTCCCGCCCGCGGCCCGCCTCCAGCGTTGCGCTCTTGGCCGGCGGCTCGGTGAGGACCACGCCCTGGCCGCGCGCCTCGACGGTCACGGTCGGCGTGCCGCCGAGCCGCGAGTTGACGACGACCCCGGCGGTGAACTGATCGCCCTCGCGGTCGAAGCGCGGCAGCGCCGGCCGCGCGAGCAGCGGCCGGGTGACGAGCAGCCTGGCTTCGCCCTTGCCGTAGCGATCGCCCGCCGTGACGGCCACCGCCATCACGCGGAAGGTGGTGAGGTTGTCGGGGAGCTTGACCGTCGCGACGGCCCGGCCGCCGCTGTCGGTCACGACCGCGCCCAGGAAGAACGCCGTCGTCTGGAAGCGCGAGCGCAGGATGCCCTCGACGTCCATGCCGCCGCCCCCGCCGGGCGCGCGCTGGCCTTTCTCTCCTTCGACGATCTGCGCGGCGACGGCGGTCAGGTTACTCGCGAGCTGCATCCCGAGCCCGCGAGGCTGATAGAGGAGATCGATCGGGTCCGGCGTCTTGAAGCCCGTGAGCGCGAGCACGCCTTCGTCGACGGCCCACAGCGTCACCTCGGCGCGGCGCCCGGTGCCGCGGCTGTCGCGCACGCGGAGCGCGATGCGTGCGCTGTCGCCAGGTCGGTACTCGGGACTCGCGGGCTGAACGTCCACCGTGAGGCGCTTCACTTCCGGCGCGACGCGCAGCTTCGCGTACCCGACGCGGATCGTGGGCCGGCCGGGGTCGTCGGGCGCAGCGGGCGGGGCGCTGCGGCCGCGCGCGACGAGAATCGAGACGTATACGTTGGGGGCGTAGGCTTCGGTGATCGGGAACTTCAGCGTCGTCGACCCCGAGACGAGGCGCAGCCGCCGCTGCTCGATCAGCCCCTCGCGCTCCACCGTGATCCACGCCTCGGCGTTCGTGAACGGCGAGGCGAACATCACCGTCGCCGTATCGCCGACCTGGTAGCGGTCTTTGTCCGGAATCACGTCCATCTTGAACTGCGACTCGTCGTTCCACGGAACCCAGCCGGGGCCCGCCGCCCAGCGGTAAAACGTCGTCCGCACCAGGCGACCGGCGGGGTCGGTCGCCGAGAGGGCGACGGTGTACGACCCGCCCGCGGGCGGGGTGAAGGTGCAGGTGACGGGCGCGGCCGCCGTCGTGACCGCGCAGCGCCCGACGGTGTCGGACACCCATTCGCCCACGTCTTCCGAGTAGCCTTCCCGGTCGCGGCGCACGCGGTGCCATTCGCGGCGGATGAGAACGCCCGCGACGGCCACCCCGGCGACGCGCCGCCCGTCGGGCCGCACGGCGATCAACGCCACCTCGCGCGGCTTCCCCGCGGTCCAGAACCACTCGTCCCCTGTCGTCTTGGCGCCGATGTAGTACGCCGCGGGGTGGACGATCACCGACGCGCCGGCGGTGACCGTCTGCCGGTTCACGTCCGTGACTGTGGCTTCGAACGACACCGCCGCCGCCTTGCCCTTGGCCGGCGGCGGCGCGGCGAGCGCGAGGGCGAGCCGCCCCTGCCCGTCGAGCGTGTCCTCCCCCTGAGCGACGACCTGGCCCGGGCCGGATTCATAGCCGCCTTCCTCCCACCACCACCCCGTCTCACCGACGTAGAAGCCTTCGGTGTTGGGGATCTCGACTTCCCAGCCGCTCGCGCGCCGCGACCGGGCGTACCAGCTCACCGCGGCGCGCGCCATGGGCGCGCCGAAGAGGTAGCGGGCTTCGACGGCGGCGTGCACCGTGTCGCCCGCGAGGCGCGGCCCGGTGTCGGCGGCGACCGTGACGAGGAACTCGGGCGGGCGGTACTCGGCGACGCGATACGACGCGGTCGCGACGTTGCGCCAGCGGCCATCGCGCTTGCGTTGCACGCGGACGGGATAGGTGCCGAGCGGCAGGTCTGCCTTCAGCGCGAGCGTCTGGTCCGCCGTACCGAACGTCGAGAGGGCGACGGTCGTGTCCTTGAGGACGCCGTCCTCGCGGTCGCCGAACACCCAGCGCAGCGAGTCGCCACGCACGGGCGGGCGGAGGGCGCCGAGCGCGCCGTCGCGCACGATGGCCTTGGCGTACACCGGCTCGCCGGGACGATAGATGCCGCGCTCGGTGAACACCGTCGCGGCTTCGGGACGGCGCTGGTCGCCCCACGCCGCCTCGACGTTGAACTGCCAGGGGGAGAGGTCGGGATCCCAGCGGTTCACCGCCACCACGGCGCGATCCGATCCGAGCGCCGCCGCCACGTAGCCGTCGAGTCCGCCGCCTCCTTCCGACTCACACTCGTCGCACTCCGATTCGGTGGGCGCCCCCGCGGTCGTATCGACGGTGAGGCCGCTCAAACGCGCGAGGCCCTGCGCGTCGGTCACGGCGTTCGCCCGCGGCCGTCCTTTGGCGTCATACAGCGTGACCCGCGCGCCGCCGCGCGGCTTGCCGTCCTTCACGCCCGTCACCCATACGGCCGCTTGGGTGAGGCCGACGCGGGCGTGGATCGCGAGATCGGTGATCTGCACCAGGGCGAGCGGCTGCCAGCGGTCGCGCGTGGTGTCGACCCGCGGACTGGAGATGCGGATCAGCTGCAGCGTGCCGGCGCCCGGCCGCGCCGCATTGGCCGCCGCGAGATGCACGCCCGTCACGCGGGGCACGTCGGCGCTGTCGACGACGCCGAGGCGCCGCATCGTTGCGGTCGTGCGGAGCGCGGCCCAGAGATCGGGCCACGCGCCCGGGGCGGTGAGCGCCCGCGCCTCGAGCGACTCCGGGAGGAACGCGATGGTGACGTCGAGGGAATCGACGTTGACGTGCTGCACCGCGAGGGTGCGCGGCCCGTCGCGCTCGACGAGCATGCGGCCGTATTGGTAACGCACCGTCGGCGTGTACGGGGTCGTCGCGATGGTGGTCGAGAACGGCTCGGCGAGCCGTTGGCCGAACGCGTCGGTCACGCCGCTGTCGACGACCACGAGGTAGCGGCGGCGCGGCTGCAGTCGCAGGTCGAGCGTCCACGAAGGGCGCGACGCGCCCGTGTCGCCGACGGTGAACGGCACCGCGGGGACGAGGCGCACACGGCGCGCGAGCTCCGCACCCTTCACCGGCGTCGAGAACTCGAGGTAGACCGGACCGACGGGGCAGGGTTCGTTGCGGGCCGCGCACCAGGCGCGATTCACGACGAGCCGGCCGTAGGTGCTGAACTGGAACACCCGCGCCGCCGCGAGGCTGTCCACGCGCACGGGCGTGCGCAGTTTGAGGGCGCACCCCAGCGGCAGCGGCGCGACGGGCGCGAGCTCCACCACGCGGTGGCGGTCGCGCACGGTGTCGGGGGGGAAGCCGCGGTACCAGCGCCAGCGCTCGTCGGCATCGACGATGCGCCGTTGGCGCTGCACCTTGACGCGAATCTCCCCGCGCCCGCACGCGCTCGCGTCGATGCGCAGCATCGATTCGAGCAGGGGGAGATCCGCCGGACCGGCGAGCAGCAGCTTGAAACGCGTGCCCGGCGTGAGATACTGCGAGCCCTGGTACGGCGACACGTCCTGCACCTGCGGGCCGCGCACGCGAAACGTGAAACTGTACGGCCGCTCGAGGCGGCTGCCGTCGAGCGCCTGGAACGCGGTCGCGATGGTCACCGTGTACGTCGCACCGGCGGCGAGCGGGGCCGCCGGAACGAAGCGGATCGTCACTGGGTCCCGCCATTCGACCCGGCCCTCGACGCGCGGCTGGATGCTGAAGATGGCGCGCGGGTCCACGGATTGGTCGAGCCCCGAGGCGACGGGGCGATCGAAAGTCACGGTGATCGCGTCGGTGGCGTCGCCCTCGCGGCTCGGCGACACGCGCAACACGCGCAACGGCTCGACGGACACGGCGACGGCGCCGAGCGTCAACAACAGGGCAGCACGGGCGGAAAACATCGATGCGACTCGAGGCGGGGGGACGCCTTAATCTACCCGCGATCCGCGGGTGTGGTGCCGAGCGATCGCGCGAGGATGCCGAACCCCGCGGGCTGCCCCTGGCGCCGCGGCTGGGCCCGGTACAAAACGATCAGGGCGATCCAGGTGAGCCAGCTCATCCGCTCGCTCCAGCCGAGCGAGCGCAGCATCAGCCACGGCTGCGTGAGCGCCGCCTCCCAGGCGGGGTGCGCGCCCTGGGCCAGCGCCAGCGGGCGGGCGAACACGTGGTTCGACCGGAACCCGTGGGTGGCGGGGTGGGTCACGTTCCAGACGCACGTCACCTTCCCCCAGCCGTGGTTGTCGCTGGCCCCGGTGACGAGGAGGTCGTGCCGCGCGGCCAGCTCCAATACGTCCCTGCGCGCGGCCGGTGGGAAGGCGAGCCCCTTGGGGGCGCAGTTCACGATCTCGAAGCCGTCCACCCCCGCCGTCACGAACGCCTCCAGGTCCTCCCGGTGGCTGTCCCAGTATTCCGGGAGGGAGGCGATGGCGAGGGCGCCCTGCCGGTGCAGCTCCGCGAACAGCCGCAGCAACGCCGGGGTGTCCCGGGAGAAACTGTCCCGGACGATCGGCTTGACGTCCCCCAGCGCCACGATGTGCTGGCGGTAGACGCTCCATTCCACCCCTGGCAGCAGCCGGATCGGGAGGTCGGCCGGTGGGGAGAGGGGGGCATAGGGGACGTTGTGATCGGTCACGTACGCCGCCGCGAATCCCTGGGCGGCGTGCCAGGCGGCGAGGTCCGTGGCGGACCAGCCGCGGCGTCCGTCGTGGGAGGCCGACGTGTGCGCGTGGTAGTCGATCACCGTCGCGGCGGAGTCCGCCGATACGATCCGGGGCACGGGCCGGGGGAGGACCACGGTGGCGCCGGCGAGGAGTACTACCGCCGCTAGGCCGAGACCCGCGCGCAGCAGGCGCCGGCGTGGGGTGCCGGGTCGCAACGCTCCCCACGCCGCGAGCAGCAGCGCCCACGTCCCGACCAGCGCCCAGGCGCGGCCCAGGCTCACGAACGTGAGGGCGTCAAGCGTGTCCGAGAGGGGGGCGAAGAGAACATAGAAGAAGGGACGAACGAGGTCGGCGTCGCCCGGCGGCTGGCCGGTCACCGCATCCACGAGCGGGGGCAGCGGCCACAGGGCCGCGAAGAGCACGAGCGCGGCGAGCGCGAACGCGATCGGGTGGCGAGCGACCAGCTTCAACCGTAGAATCCGGACGTGAGCGGACGCGTGGAAGCTATCAGCCTCGCGCCGGCTGCGCTGGCCGGGGCCGCCGCGGTGCTGGTCGGAAGCCTCTGGCTCATCGGCCGCGCGATCGAGAAGCGGCGCCGCGAGGCGCTCGAGCAGTATGCGCTCGTGCGCGCCTATCGCTTCGAACGGGAACGCCCCGGCGGAGAGCGGCAGCTGGAAGGCGAGGTGGAGCTGTTCAAGACCGGCCACTCCCGCAAATGGGGATACACCCTCGTCGGCCGGGTCAACAGCCGGGCGTGCACGGCATTCGAGTACCGCTACGTGACCGGGTCCGGCAAGAACAGCAACACCCACCGCTGCGCGGTGATGCTGTGGGAGGCCGACGGCGCGGCGTTGCCGGCGTTCACGTTGACCCCGGAGGGATTCCTGGACCGCGTCGGGCAGCTGTTCGGCATGCAGGACTTCGACTTCGCCGAAGACCCTGAATTCTCCAAGGCCTATCGGCTGCGCGGCCCCGACGAGGCCGCCGTGCGGGCGCTGTTCACGGCGAACCGCCGGGCGGCGTTGGCGGCGGTGAAAGGCCAGCGGGTGAGCGGGTCGGGACGGTTTCTGGTGTGGTGGCGGCCCGGTCGCCTCCCCGGAACCGATCACCTCGATCAGTTCCTCGCGGACGGCGATCAGGTCCGCCGGCAGTTCCTGGACGCGTGAGCGCGTTCCATGACCTCCCCGAGATCGTGCTCGGCCCCCTGGCCGGGCGCCCCGATACCGACTGGCAGCGGGCCCCGGCCGGGAAGTGGACCGTGGCCCAGATCGTCGAGCACCTGGCGCTGGGGATCGAGTGGAGCGCCCGCAAGTTCGTGGAGCGCCGCGCCAAGCCTCCGATGACGCGGCGGCGGCGCGCCCCGGTCGAGTGGCTGGCGCGGCAGTTCATTCTGGGGTTGGGGTGGTACCCTCAGGGGATGACGGCCCCCGAGGGGACGCGGCCCGGGCCCCGAGTCGAGCGCGCGGCGGTGGAATCGCGATTCCGCACCGGCCTGGACCTGTGGGCGGGCGTGGTCGCCGACCTGCTGCCGGCGCGGCGCCACGATCTGTTCGTCAAGCACCCGCGCCTGGGCGACCTCACCATCGAGGAGTGGCTGGCGTTCCACGTGTCCCACGCGCGCCACCACGCGGGCCAGATCCGGGAGCGCCTGGCCGGGTGAGCCGGAAGAAGAAGGAAAAGGTCACCGTGCGGGTCCCCAACCCCGACGCGCCCGTGAAGGGGCGGCTCAAGACCCCGTCGCACAAGGTGCACCGCTCCGAGAAGCACTACCGCCGCCGCGAGAAGCACTCGCGGCCGCCGGATGCGGATGGCTAGAGGCTTCCCTTCGCCACCCGCAGGGCCACGCAGCAGGTGCCGTTCTGCCCCACGGCGCACACCTCAACCCCACGCAGCTCCATTCCCGCCACGATCCCCTCCACCAGAGCCAGCGTAGTCCCGCACACGACCGCCTGCTGCTCGCGGGCCACGGCCGCGAAGGGGCAGTTGCCCAGGCGGACCACGCCGCCGCGCTCGGGCTGGGGGGCGAAGCCCTGCTCGGCGAGCAGCGCCTTAGCGGCCCGGAGCAAGTGCTGCCGGCCGTGTCCGGCGGCCGGGCGGCGGCGGGCCTCGACCGCCAGGCTCCTGCCGAGGCGTCGCGCGGTCCGCTTGACGCTCGCCGTCGTGGCGGCGCCGGCGCCGGCGAGGGCGTCAGCGAGCACGCGGGCGCACAATTCGTAGTTTCGCTGTGGTAGAGAGACGCTGAACTCCCGGGAGGAGCGGCGATACAACTTCGCCGGCCGGCCGGCACCGGGGCCGCGGCGCTTGGTCAAGCGGCGGTAGCTCGTCTCCAGCAGGCCGGCGCCGACCAGCTTATCGAGGTGGAACGCCGCGAGCGCCCGAGAGATTTTGACCGCGCGCGCCGCCTCGTCGCGCCCGACCTCGGCCGGCCGCCCCACCACGTACAGGTAGAGGCCGCGGCGGACGGGGTCCGCGAGAATCGCGACGCCGGCGATCTGGTCGGCCAGCTGCTCAAGGCGCATAGAAAAAACAAGTCGCGCGACCGTGCGTGTACGGCCGCGACGCTGTGAGAGTCTGTAATGATTACGCGGACTGCGCTTAGAATGTTGGGGTCACCGGCGCCTCCTGGCGACCGAAGTGAGATTACACTAAGCTGAACCGCCCTTCACGCAACCGGGAGGTGGAGCGACGATGCGTTGGCTGGTACTGCTGGCCGCAGTGATTCTGCCCACGAGCAAGGGCCCGGAAGCCGGAAGGGTGACCGGGCATCTCGCCATCCTGGAGAAAGGCAACAAGCCGACACCCGATCTCGGCGGCGCGGTGATCTGGCTCGAGGGGATCGGCGGGGCGGGCGGGCCGGTCCACCCCGGCGCCTTCCAGATCGGGATCACCGACAAGACGTACGCACCGCACGTGCTCGCGGTCCCTCTGGGCTCGACGGTGACCTTTCCGAACAACGATCCGTTCAACCACAACGTCTTTTCGGTCAGCGACTCGGAGAGCTTCGACCTGGGGCTGTACGGCCGCGGCGAGGCCAAGAGCCGCACCTTCTCCCACGCGGGGCTGGTGCGCGTGTTCTGCAACGTGCACCCGCGCATGGTGGCGTACGTGCACGTGATGGCGACCCGCTTCTACACGCAGCCGGGAGGCGACGGGTCGTTTGCGCTGACCGGCGTCCCCCCGGGCCGCTACCGGCTGCACGTGTGGCACGAACGCAGTCCCGTGGAGGTCATCAAGGACATCAGCGTCGCGGCTGGCGCGGTGGTGGACGAGCCGGTCACCCTCAACGCCCGCGGGTACCGGTGGCAGGCGCACAAGAACAAGTACGGCCAGGACTATCCCACCAACGAAGACCGTGAGCGTTACTAACAAGATCTTCTTGTCGTCGGCGCTGCTCGTCGTGGCGGTGCTGGGGGTGACGCTCGGGGTCACGTCGCTCGAGGCCAACCGTACCGCCGACGCGGCGATCCACCGGGGCCTCGTCAGCACGCGTCACGCGGTGGGCCAGCGGGCAGATCCCGCAGTTCCGCCAGCGCCTGTTCACGGGCCGCAGCCGCGCCGAAGTCCTCGATCAGGCGCAGGAGTACCAGGCCCTGATCGGCGCGGCGTGGGTCTTGGTTACCGACAAGGACGGCATCCTCCTGGCGCGCACCGACTACCCCGAGGAATACGACCGCGACCTCTCCCGTGGCGCCTTGATCGCGACGGGGCTGTCCGGCGAGCAGGCGCACGGCGCCTTCATCGACGACCGCGACTCGGCGAACATCCGCCTGTTCGTGGCGGTGGCGACGCCCCTGCGGGACCGGCCCGAAGCCGCGCCGCAGGGCGTGCTGGTGGCGGCGTTCGGGCTCGACGATTCCCTGGCGATGGCAATCCACGAGGCCACGAACTCGGACGTCGTGTTCTTCGCGTTTCCCGCCGACAGCGCACAGCCGCCGGTCGTGACGGGGAGCACGCTGCCACGCGAGGATCTCGCGGCGGCCCTGGGGTCGGTGCGCGCGAGCGCGCTGAGCGCGGGGGCCGACTCAGGGGTCGCGATGGCAACCGCGGTGGGGGGCGAGCATCTCGCCGGGCTCGCGGCGCCGGTGCGCTCGGCGGCCGGCGACGCGTTCGGCGGGTTCATCGCGTTCCGGTCGCGCGACGCCGAGCTCGCGGCGTTCCGCACGCTGCAGCGCACCA
>WNGA01002268.1_pt1 | contig 33670 bp, 39 predicted proteins | sample 5400061 | NCBI WGS metagenome assembly WNGA01 (sample SAMN13153366, study PRJNA577476) | soil metagenome | isolation source: 100 cm soil or saprolite under grassland replicate 2 | place: USA:California | collected 2016-06-15 | reverse complement strand
AGCTGATACCTCCCTGCTGCATTGGTGCTACTGCTGGTGCCCCTCGCAGTCCACAAGGACTACCACTCGCGTAGCAAGAGTCACACCTGCTGTGTAGGCTTGCGACGCGGACGGCCGCGTGGCGCCACCTGGGCATATAGCCGTAGCTGTTGGTGAGATCCATGCGGCACACACAAGGGCCAGCCCCGATCATGGAGCTGGCCCTTGCTGCTGCATGGGTGCGCCAGCGGTGCGGAACGCCTGCTATCGGCGCCGGCGTCTGTGGCCTAGGTGGAGCGTGCGGTTGGCGAGGATCAACGCGGACAGCGCCACCAGCAGCGCGAGAACAACCATGACCCGGTCCAAGGGCAACCTGCCTTTCATCGCGGCGGGTGCCCTACCAGGTGGCCGGGTCGTTGCGGACGGCCGCGTCACGCCACCTGGCAGGGCTGGACGCGACCGCGGACATGGACGCGCCCGGCAGGACTATACCGACACCCCACGACGCAACCTGTGGGCATGTCGCGCAATCCCTGCCCGTTGTGCAAAGAGGCTCATTCTTGCCAGGCGATTCCCGCGGAATCGCATCGCAGATGCCGCTGTGTTGAGCGCTCGGTGAGCGTGCTCGAGGAGCTCACCAGCGACGGCGTCAGGTCACATGGGCGGCCAATGCCGGATCGGAACCGGGCGGAGCAGGCCCGTGGCGGGCCGGGCGGTCTCGTGCGACGTGCGGGACGCACTCCCTCACGCGGGCTCGGCTCCTACCTTCCCCCCCAGGAGGCGAATGGGCCGGATGGAATCGGAGGGATCTCGACCTGCGCGAGGACTAGCCAGGTGCCCTGCTCGTTCGAGCAGGTGATCCGGAGGTGGAGAATCGAGCCCTCGCCATCTTCGACTCGGCGGCAGCGCACGAAGCGGCGCTCCCCGAGCGCCAACGGGCCGATTGCCCCGGCCATGGTCCACTCGTCGCCGACGAGGAGACCGTCGACTGGAGGACGACCGGTCGTCGGGGCGAAGGCAAAGCCGACCCGGTTGTAGTCCCGGGGCCCGTCGTTGGTGAACCAAACACCCTCATCTGCGCCACCGAGGGTACCGTCGTGCTCGAGCGAGATGCGGGGCGTGAGTTCGCTGTGGCGCCGGTCTCGTTCGAGGTGAACGGCTCGGGCGGCGCTGCGAGCGCTCCACCATGTGAAGGCGGCGCTGGCGATCGCGACGGCAAGGGCGGCGATGGCCACCCACAGTGCCGCGACGGCGGTCGGGTCGGCGGCCTTAGTGAGCATCCGGGGGAGCATAACCCCCAATGCCGGATCGGAATGTGCCGGCGCCGACCGGGGGTGCCTCGATCGACGTGCGGCCGCACTTCCTCCCACGGGCTCGGGCGGTAGAGGAGGGGGTCGCAACCGTGGTGCAAGTCTGTGGTGGCCGTTGACGCGGGCGAGCTGTCGGGCGGCGGTGCTCCTCGAGGTCGACGTCGAGCTCGGCGCCGGGGGGGGGGGTGCTGTTCGTGTTCGTCTGCTCGGCCGGGTCGTTGTTCGTCTGCTCGGGTCCGTACAGGGAGCGGGGTGGGGAGGCCTCGCAGATCGGCGGCCGGCACCGTGGTGCATTGCTCTCCTGCTCGAGATTGCGGGTGCTTGAGGTTGGCGCCGGTGAGCAGTTGGTGCGCGGCGTCGATGCTGCGGGCAGTCGCCGGCGGCGAGCGGCGCGGTGGGCGAGCTCGGCCTGGCGCTCGGGCCCGAGGGCCGGCGCGGTGGCCACGGCGGGAAGGGTGGCGGCCGGCGCCGGCCGGCTCGTTACTTGCCGGCTCTCCCCCGGCGGTGATTCCCCCGGGATCGGGTGGCGCCGGGAAGGGCCCTGCAGCGCGTGTGGGCGGCCGCTGGCGGGCTGTGGGCCTCGGCCGTCCAGTTGGGGGGGGGCCGTCTGGAGGCCTCTGCCGGCGAGCGGGCGCTCCAGGGGCCGTCGGCGGCGCAAATGACGGGCCGCTGCGCCGTTTTCAGCGCCGGGTGCATGGTGTAGGACCCCCCCGAGTGTGGGGGGCACGGTGCGGTCCGGGCGTCGAGGGCCCTCCAGTGAGGGCCCTCGCGTTCGCCGGCGACTCCTGCTCCCTCCCCGGGTCGACGTCGACCCGGACGCGGCCACGTCCAGGCACCGGTGGCTGTGGGGAGCGAGATAGCCGCTAACGCTGCGTTACACCGCTCCCTCGGTCCGGTGGTCCGGGTCATCGTCGAGGTCGAGGTAGATGCGGACCATCCCCTCCCCCCCGCCTTGGCGCCCTGGTCGCCGCCGCCAGCGTCACGGGCGCGGCGGCCAGGGCGGTTGGGGCAGGGTCTGCAGGGCTCCCCGATGGTCGGGAACGCGGCGCGGGCCCTGGCGATCAGCTTGGCCGCCTGCTCAGGACGGCACATGAGCCGGACCTCCCCAGCGGGTCCGGTCATCGGTCAGCCCTCCCCCCGACAGTACGGGGGAGCGCAGCCTCACAGCGCCGTTGAGCCGGAGCTATGAGCATGCCGTTGGGCTGGGAGCCTCTGCTGTAGCACGCCGTTGAGGTCTGCTGTGAGTGGTGGCGTCGGCGGCTTGACAGACTTCCACTGTCCCGGTGGAGCTTCGCCCGGCGTCGGCCCGACGTCCTGGTGGCCGAGCTCGTAGCAGCACTCCCCCAACCGCACGCTCCAGGTGCCCGCCGGCGGCGGCGCGGGCCAGCTGCGCGACGTCGACCACAGTGCGGCGATGGCGGTTGCGGCGTGCTGCTCAGGCCACAGGGGCGTCAGGTAGCAGACCGGATCGGCATGGCGCGCGCCTCCGCCGTGCCGGCACCGGGCGCTATCTGCCAGGCCAGATAGCGCCCGGTGATTCCGCAGGAATTGCTGGGGGCTGCCCACCAAGCTGTGGTCGTACTTGGTGGGAGTCACCGAGGACGATCAGGCCGGCGGCGGCGGCCACTGGCCCAAGCCCGGATGCCGCGCCGGCCCACTGCCTGTGGACGTTCTGGCCTGCGCCGCTCACCCTGACCCTCGCCGCCGGCGACTGCGCCGCGACCTCGATGACCACTCCCCGTCGGCTTGAGCGCGGTCGCCCGGGCGGGACAAAGGCGCCCGGGCGACCGCGTTCCCGATCGGTCACCGGGTGTGCTTCGCCGCTTGGCTGCCGCCGCCTTACCGCCCACTCCGGCTCGGCCGCGGAGCGCTCTGTCAGCGCCGGCGGGACCGCGGCCGTTCACCGCGGCGCACAGTCGCGCCAGGCGCCAGCTCCTAGACCCACTCCTGGCCGCAGTCGGCACGGCCGCGCTGCTACTCGGCCGCCCTGACCCCGAGGTGATCGCCGAGTTCGCGCTCGAGGACCTCGACGACGACGTCGCCCATGAGCTCAGCATCCTCCCGACGGTCGCGCCTACCGGACCCGAGCACGCCCGGGCGCTGCTGCGAGCGCAGTACTTGGCCCGCATCGACCGGGGCGCTGGCTGCTGTTGGATCGTCCTCAACCGACGCGACGGCAAGGCCAGCCGCGGGGCGATCGAGGGCGACCTGCGCTGCGCGACGCCGGCGACCTCACGGGCCTGGCGTTGCTGCCTCCGCGCCGCCCGGGCACCACTGACACGAACCTGTCGTGGGTGCTGACATGAACTCGTCGCTTCCACTGACAGCATCCTGTCGCGTCACACGATCGCACGCCGTGCTGCTCACCGTGGATCACCCGACCACAGACTTGTATCTAAAGATATCGCCGGCCCGGCAGCCCGGGCCGGCTCCACAAGAACGCTATCACCGGGCCAGGCCAACGCCCTCCACGGTCGCCGCTGGCGGTGCCGCCATCGTCTTGCCTGTGGCGTCGGGGCTGCCCGGTAGGATCGGCCCGCTCGAGCAGAGCGAGTCGATTACCGCAGGAGGGACTGTGGACGCTGAGCGCGAGGTCATCGAGGGCGATCCGGCGCTGGTTACCGACGACAACTTCCGGCTCACGTTCCTCGACGGGGACAGCCTGCGGGCGTTTCTGGAGCGGGACCCACCGCCACCGGGCACGATCGCGGTTGTCCGGCATGCTTCCACCTCCCCAGAGGGAGCGGAGTGGGACCTGTACGCCCACGGCTGGGACCCTTGGGGCGAGGAGGGCCCGGTGGAGGGCCCGGTCGGCGAGGCTGGCGACCGGTATTGGCAGGAGCTCATAGACGAGCTGTAACGCAGCCCCGCGCTGCCGACCGGTCGCTGGCGGCGAACCAGCACGGGGGCCGGGCGCGGCGCGATTTCGACCTGGATCGCCCCGGTGTCGTAGGCTCCCGCGCTATCAGCCCCGATGCCGAGGGGGTCGAGGACGATGCCGGAGCCGACATGGCACCCGATCAGCGCGCTGCCGCTGGTCGCCCACCACGTGGCGGGCACGCTGGCGGCGTCCGAGGAGCAGCTGATCACCCTCGGCCGGGCGCGGGAGCGGCCGTATGTCCTGGACGACGCCACGTAGCGCGGCTGAAGCGGGTCTACACCGAGCAGCGCGAGGACCCGTGGCTGTTCGAGGAGCAGGTGCGCCGCTGGCGGGCGCTGGAGCTGGACGCCGAGCGGCGAACCGCGGTGGCGGAGCTGGCCGGCAAGGTCGCTCGGTTGCGAGAGGTGAACGCCGCGGTGCTCGCCCGGGCGGCGGAGCTGAAGGCGGGCACCATCGAGACGGTGCTGGCCATGAGCGACCTGGAGCTCGGCCTGGCGACTCTGCTGCGCCGGGCCCGCGAGCCATAGGTGGTGGGCATCGCTCACCTGTAGCCAGGCTGCTGGGGTGGTGAGCAAAGCACGGCACAAGGAGTTCTTTGGGTCGCCGCAGGGGTCCGGGGAATCCCAAGGAGTGCCCGGTCGGGGATCAGGGAGGAGCGAGTTCCCCCACACGGAGCGGGGATTGCCGAGAGCAGGCGACCCCGGTGGACGCCCGGATGCGAACAACCCCTGACCGCGCCGCCATGTCGGCCCAAACGATGACAACGAAGAGGGTGGTCAGCGCTGACGCCTCGGCGCCACAACGATTCCGCGGGAATCGGGGCGCTGGCGACGCCTAAAGAGGTTCGCTCGTTCCGGCGACGCGTCATCGGTTCTGGCCATTCGAACAGGTTCCTATGCCGGTCGGTACGCTGTTGCCACTGGCCGCTCCCCAGCCAAAGTCGCCCGCGCCTCGACGTCGTCGGCAAACGTCGGCCGTCTAATTGGCAGGCGCTAATGGACTGGCGGCGCTTCTCAGGCGGCTGGTCACCCCAGGAGAACGCCACTGAAGCCTCCTTCCGGCACCTCATAGTCGGGCGAGGGCACCCTGACCCGCACGGACGAGCCGTAATCCGACAAGTCAAGCTGCAGCTTCGAACCCACGCCGCCGACGCCGTACGCGACAAGGATGCGGACGATCCGATCTTTGTCGTCGATCCAGACGTCAGTCGGCACCCCGTCGGTCCCCAAGCCGTCCCTGAGCTTGTTTGCGGCATCGAGCCTGTCAGCGGCGAGGTATTTGGTGACGGTCTTCCAGTCCAGCCAGCCGCGGTAGTGCTTGGTGGCCACGGCCCGCAGGTGTTCCTCGCCGATGAGCAATGGCCGCTGGATCTCCGCGACCTGCTTGACGACGGCGCCTGGATCGTTGGCCGGCGTCCGCAGCAGATAGTGGGTCTTCACCCGGTCACGGGGTGAGACTGCCCAGGCACCCTCTGGCATGTTGGCGAGCCTGTCGACGTACACCTCGCTCCTGGTGAACACGACATTGACCCGATCGATGCCGCCGCCAGGGAACACCACGGTCAGCCGGCCCCGTTCGGAGCGCATGTCGTAGGCTCCTCGGATTGTGATCGTGTAGCGCTTGGTGGCAGTGGTTGTGGTCGCGGTCACGGTCGTGAGGACCTTGGCGCTCGACCGCAGGGACCGTTGTGTCGCCTCGTGAATGGCGTCGGCTGCCGCCGCGAACTTCGCCCGGTCAACGGGTGGGAGCGGCTGTGGCGCCGCGGCACCGCCCGAGCATCCTGCGCCCAGGATGCCGGTCAGAATCCCGATGGTCGCTAGTCGACGCACGATCATCACGCTCCAACACGAGGGTGGCATTCCGGGCGAAGTATGTCACCGCCGCCGGCGGGCGGGTCAGGTGGTACCTCCTGATCGAGCTCGACGCCCGGGATGCGGTCCGCTCACCCGGGTTGCGAACGGGAGGGCTCGTGCTGACGCTGCCGGGCGTCCCCTCACCAGAGGGACAGGCCGCAGTGGCGCCGGAACGAGAAGGCCAGGTGGTGGGCATGGCGGATCCGATGGATGCCACGCTCGGCCGCCGCGATGACCTCGTCGAGGGTGTGACCGGCCAGGTTGGCCAACTCCACCCCCTTGAGACTGGACCACAGCGCCTCGACCGGATTCAGCTCTGGGGCGTAGGCGGGCAGCGGCTCTACCACCAGCCAGGACCGCTGGCGGCCAAGCCAGGCGCGCATCAGCTTGCTGCGGTGGGCGGGCAGCCCGTCCCACACAAGCGTCGCCTTCTGCCCGCCGAGAACGCGGCGCAGCTGGCCAAGCGCGCCGATCAGCGTGTCGGTGTCATAGGCGCCGACCTGATGATGGAACGCCAGTGCCGCGCCACCACCGCGCGAGCCGTAGCACAACCCGGCCGCCATCGACACCCGCCTCCACTTGAACCGGTGGCGGATCACCGGAGTGTGGCCGCGTGGCGCCCAAGTCCGCCGCGTCACCGGCAGCAGTGAGGCCCCTGACTCGTCCCAGAACACGATGGCGGCCTTGCGCCTACGGGCGGCTGCCCGGATTCTAGGGCCAGTCTTCGGCCACCCAGCGGGCGATCGCCTGCTCGTCACGCTCGATGGCGCGGCGGGCGGGGCGCTGCAGGCGGTAGTGCAGCCGATGGCGCAGCAGCTTCCACACGTGCCCGGGATGGTAGGCGACCCCGGTCAACTGCTCGATCACGGTGGTGACACGCGCCAAGGTCCAGTGGTCGGTGTCGAAGCCGTGCGCGCGGGCACCCTGCCGCAGCGCCTGGTCAACGGCGTGGAGTTGCTGGCCGGACAGGCGCGGGGCGTGCCCGGTCGGGCCGGCGCTGCGCAGCGCCTCCAGCCCACCTTGGCGCCATTGGGCGTGCCAGCGGCTGACGTTTTGGCGGGCCACACCGAGCTGGCGGGCAACCTGGGCTTGGGAGTGGCCGGCGGCAAACAGCGCCCCGGCCTGTATGCGGACGCCTTCGAACGCCTGGCGGTCGCGCAGACCGCAGGCGTTGCGGCGGTAGGCGGTTGGTCTCATACCGCCATGCTGCCAGGACAAGGTCAGAGATGTCATCGGAACTGGCGAACCTCTTTAAGTTCAGCCCGGCGTTTCCTCGTCCTCTCCCGCCGTGTCTTCGTCGGTGAGCTGCGCCTGGCCGAACCGGCGTTCAAGCCGCTGGTATCGCCGGTAGACGGCATTCCAGTTGCGCTCCTCCAGTTCCCGGCCGATCGCCGGCCACGATAACCCGGCCGCACGCATCTTCCGGATGAACTCGTATTCGGAGAGGTCCAGCTTGTCTCGAGCGGCTTTGAGTTCTTGAGCGGTGTCATGCCACATGCCGCGGCGAGCGTCACGTTCCGCCCGTCGCATCAGCTCACGCGCCTCGCCCAGCGCTGCCCGGAAGCGTTCCAGCGTTTCTCGCTCCGACCCAGGGAGCGCCGCCACCTGGTCGGCGCTCGTGCTCGCCGGATCTTCGCATGCTTCAGACCTTCCTGGTCAGGAGCGGCCCGCTGTTTGGGGTCTTGTTTGCATCGCTCAGGACGGCTAGCTTATACCATGATGGTATTAAGTTTGTGGCCCTGACCAGGCCACTTCCTCCTGATGGAGGGCGATGCCGCCGTGACCATCTCCCCGAGTGCCGCTCCGGACATCCCGCCGACCGCCATCCCCGCCACGCCCCTGTACGTCTCCCAGGTCGACCCCACGCTGGCGGAACGGGCGCTCGCCAGCGACCTGCCCTCGCCTGCCAAGCTGGCCCTGCTGTACGTGCTGTGTCACCCGATCGGCGCGCTGGTCCAGCGCGAGGACCTGGCGGACGCACATCCCAGCATCGCCGAGCACCTGGACGAGGCGCTGCGCGAGCTGGTCGACGGGCACTGGCTCATGACCGTGCCGGCCGGGGAACGGTCCTGCCGTGCCGAGCGGTTCCAGCTCCGCCTCGACGACGAGGACCGGGACGACCCACCATCTCGCGTCATCAACGTGGCCGGCGGCGATGGTTGGGGTTGACAGCACAGGCCCAAGGGAGCCTGGCGATGCGGACCAAGTGGTGCTCTGACTGCCGCCAGTTCAAGCGGGTGGAGCTGTTCGACATCGACCGCCACCGCCGCAGCGACGGCCGCTCCTCCCGATGCAAAGCCTGCCGCCGCCAGCGCCAAAACCGCGGCGGCTACGCTGCCTGCCGCAACCGCGCCCTGGTCGGGCTTGCCGGCCGCTACTCCGACGAGTACCAGCGCTACCGCCAGCAGGCGCGCCTGGAGCTGGCACCCGACACCGCCCCCGTCGAGATCTGGGATCGGGCCCGCGGCCGCGCGCTGGCCGAGCTGTCGCGCCGCCACCGCGCCGAGTGGCACCAGCGTTACCAGCAGCTCCGCGAGGCCCATCCCACCTGAACCCACGTGCAGGTGTTCAGCGTGGCCACCGCCCAGCAGCGCCACGCCCACCGCGGGGAGTTCCTGGAGCTGCTCACCGGCTACGCCGGCGCCAGGCTCGCCGGCCCCAGGCTGGTCGCCAAGATGATCCGCCGCGCCCAGCGCCGCCTCCAGCTCGCCCACCCCGAGGAGTACCAGACCCTGTATGCGGCCGAGCGGGCCAAGATCGGCAACCCTGTGCCCCGACCCGAGCCACACCAGGCTGGCCCGCGCAGTGCTGCCGGCTTGCTGCCCGCGCCGGCTGGCCAGCCTGGTGTGGCTCGGTGAGCGCACCCTCGCCGCCGCCCCCGCGAGCGCGCCTGGGGCTGCTCCACGACGTGCCGCCGGTCCCCGCGCCCCAGATGGGCGGCCTACCGAAGGACTCCCGCCGGGGACCGGCGGCACCACCCCAACGCCACCAGCAAGGGAGGCGCCGCGATGATCACCAAGGCCGTCATGCTGCCATTGCCCGACTGCGGCTGGTCCGGCTGCGGCCAGCCCGGCCCTGTCGAGGTCCTCGTCGCCGTCCAGGGCGAGCCAGCAGAGTTCGCCTGCCCGGTCGGCTGCTACTGCGTCGGCCACGCCGTCATCACCGGCATCGACGCGCAAGCACGCCATGATGGCGGGCTGTGGTACCGGCCGCGCTCGCCCATGGCGCGGCAGGTCACGACGACGAACTGATCGGTCGGCCGATGCTTGGACACGCGCAGGTGCTCAGGCGGATCGTGGCGGTGCGAGGGCGCGGCCGCCCAAGCGACCATGGCGGCCGGCACTTCGGCCATTGCCCATCGCGATCAGCCTCCCGGCGATCCTGCTCTACTCCGTCGCCGCCAGCTCCGCCGGCTGCCTGTGGCTCGCCATCGGGGTGAGGGTCACGGTCGATGCGGCGGTATCGACGGAGCCAAACGGCCGCGTGGCGACACCACGAGCTCAACTGCTCAACCGAACCATTCAGCAGACGCTTAATCGTTGATGAGGCCTGTCGCTTCGTGCGTAAACTCGCTCGATCCGATAGCGTGAAGGGCGGCAGGAACGGGCCCCCCACGAGAAAGAGAGGGCAAGTCATGACGCGTCTCGTCCGCAGTCTGCGCGGTTCCGAAGGCTTCACGATCATCGAAGGTGCGATCGTCCTCGGGGTGGTCAACGCCGTCGCGCTCCTCGTGAAAATGGTCCACTGACAAGCTCCGAGGCCTGACGAGTTCGGCGGCCTGGCGGGGGCGACGGTGGCGCTGCCGCTCGTGCTGTACCTGGCTTTTGTCGGTGCGACCATGGGCAGCTTCGTCGACGCCCTTGTCTGGCGGCTACCTACCGGGCGCCCGTTGACCTGGCAACGCTCGGAATGCGAAAGCTGCCAGCGGACGCTTGGCGTAGTCGATCTCGTACCGGTGGTCAGTTGGCTGGCCCTGCGCGGCCGCTGCCGGCACTGCGGTATGCGGATCAGTGTCCTGACCCCCTTGGCTGAGGCCAGCCTCGCCGGCCTGTTCGTGGTGTCTGCACTGGCGTGGCCCCTCGGTTTCGGGCGCCCGGCCACGGTCGCGTCTTTTGTGTTATGGCTGATATATCTGGTCGTGCTCGCGGCCCTCGCCGTCTATGACGCACGCTGGAAGCGGCTGCCGGACGCGGCGCTGTTGGTGCTGGGCGCGCTAGCGCTGGTCGATGCCGGGTTGCGGGTCAGCCTGCACGGCCCGTTGACCCTCGGCGGTTACGCTGGCCATGCCCTGCTCGGTGCGGCCGTGCTTGGTGGGGCATACGCCGTGCCGCACCTCTTGTCCCGCGGGCGCTGGGTCGGCGCTGGCGACGTCAAGCTCGCCGCCTTCGTCGGCATCGTCCTTGGATGGGAGCAGGGCCTGCTCGCGGCCGCGCTGGCCAACGTCCTGGCCGCGGCGGTCGCCCTGGCCGGGCTTGTGACTGGTCGCCTTGTCCGGGGTGACCGGCTCGCGTACGGGCCGTTTCTCATCGCCGGGTTCGTCATGACTGGCTTGATCTGAGCCCGAGTGCACCGTTCCAGTATTGGAGATGATGCCGGTCCGATTATGAGAAAGGCCCTCTGAGCTGGGAGAATGGCGCCTGCGACAGCTGCCGTATCCCACATCAGGAGAGCACTTTCTCGATGGCATCCTCCCACACCCTGGACCGGCTCGACATCGTCTTCGACGACACCCACGCCATCGCCAACGCGGGTCTGCTGCTGCCCGCCACGCTGGCCGAGCGGCTGGGGATCGAGCAGGCAGCCGACCAGTTGATCGACTTTGGCGAGCGGGCTGGCGCGCACCGGCCCGGCCGCAAGCTGTTGACCCTGGTCCACTCGATGCTTGCGGGTGGGGACTGCACCCGACGACGCCGACCTGCTGCGCTGCGGCGCGACCGGCGGGGTGCTCGGCCACCGGGTCATGGCGCCCTCCACGCTGGGGACGTCCGCTCGCGGATCGCGAGGATGGCGTCACGGGCCTCGGTGTACCGCTCGCCCTTCGCCTTCGCGCGGGCCCGGGCGGCGCAGGTCAGAGCCCTGGCGTCTTGCGTGGTGGCAGGCTCGCGTCGCCGCCTCCCCGCACGACATCCGCCGCCACGTCGCGACCTCACGCGCGTCTTCCACGGCGACCCGTGGTCCTACCCCGAGGCCGAGCTGCGCGAAGAGCACGACGAGGAGATGCATGGCGATCCAGCGGCCGGGCATCCCCCACTCGCCGTACCCCGGGCGCCGACCCCACGGCCTACCGCGAGCATCTGCCCCGGACCACCGCGCAGCCAACGAAGCGTTGACGCCAAGGAGCACCGAAGCGTCCTGCTCGCCGGTTGGCTGCGCTCCTCTGCGTGTCTATGCTGTGAATAGCTACAACATAGACGCTTGAAGGGAGAACGCATGCCGCTGTACACCTTCCGTCCGGTGGCGAACGGCCTGCGGACCGACCACCCGATCCCCGACCTGCCTTTCGTCGACGACTCCCACATCCCGCTGGATGACCCCGCCGCCATCGAGGCGGTGGGCCGCCACGAGGGCACCGAGATGTGGGGACGTGAGGACCCTTGCCGGGAAGGGGGGTGGGTGGCGTTCACCACGGACCCGATCCGCCACGACCTGGCCTGGTGTGTGCGCTGGCACCCCGATCACGGCCGGTCGGTCGTGCTCTACCGGGACCAGGACGCCGCGGGCGTGCACATGGCCTGGTGGGGTCCGGCGCTGCTGTTTCGGTCGGGAGGCTACTGGTGGGACGGCATCACCTGGTACCGGCCCTCCCAGGTGTGGGACGCTGCGGGGGAAGAGTACTTCCGGCGGCCGGTCCCGGCAGCCATGATGGTCACCGCCGCCGATCTGCTCGACGCCAGCGCCGTCCCCGCTCGGGGACGGGTGCTCAAGGTCACCGATGTCGACGTCGACGTGCCGCCACGGGGCCGCTGGCTCGACGACCTGGCGCTGTGGGCGGCCCGCCGCCAGCAGCGAGGGCGGCTGTCGAGCTGCGTGGTGACGATCGCCGCCCCCGAGCTCACCGGCGACCAGTTGGTGGGCGTGGCTGAGATGGCTGAGATCGCCGGTGTCGCGGCCTCCACCTTGCGGGCCTACCTCTCCCGTGACGAGGGGGATGTCCCCCAGCCCCAGGCCACCGTCAACGGACGTAGCGTGTGGGCTCGGCCGGTCGCCGAAGAGTGGGCCGAGCAGCGCCGGCGCTCCCCGGAGAGCGTGACTGACGCGGTGTCGACCGATCGGGCTGGCGCGAAGGTGCCCCCAGGGGTGGCCGAGGTGTGGAACTGGTTCACTCGGATGTTCTTCTCCCAGTTGTGGGAGCGGCCCGATCGGCGCAAGCGATGGGCGCTGCGGTGGCGAAACGACGCAGCGGTTCGACACCTCGCCGAGGAGCTCGGCTGGGGCGTCGCCGCCAGCGTGCCCAAGCTTGTCCCCACCGACGCGCTGGCCACCACCATCACCCACGCCGTCCTGGACGAGTTCGCCACCGGCCAGAAGCTCGACCGCAAGACCGGCGACGGCACCGACGACAGCGCGGGCTTCTACGGGATCACGCCGGCGATCGCTCGGATGCTTGACTGGCTGATCCGCCACAGTCCTACCAGCGCAGGCCACGCCATCGGGGAGATCGTGGGCGAGGCCGAGCGGCGCCTGGGTGTCCCTCGCCAGGTGAGCGAGCGGTCGCTGCACAGCGCCCTGGCGTTGCACGGCAAGCTCGACGAAACCACCCGCATCGAGTTCCTCGACCGAGTCCTCACCCCGACTCGATCGAGCGGATGACCAGCGACACCGCACCGGGTAAGACGCCAAGGCCCACCTCGGGCGGCCAGCGCCTTGGCGATGTCCTTGGCGAGCTGCGCGTCCATCGTGGCCATCATCATCAGCACGACGGGGACCGACACTGCCATTACGAGCCGGTCAACGTCGGCACCGGCGATCCGGACGCTCATCGACACCATCAGGGCGCCCGTGCATAGCGCGGCGGTGACCGGCCAGCCGGGCCGCCAGCGGCGGCAACCGCAAGCCATGATGCGACGAACGCGCCGGTCAGCAGCGACCCCGGCGTGTTGTGCGTCCAATGGTCCAGCATGGCGTAGCAGAGAGGTTGTTTCCGCATGCAATCTCGCAAGCGGAAATGCTGACGTCGCTTGGTCACCCGGCTATTCGGCGCCGCCATCGGGAAGGAACTCTTCGCCGCAGGCGCCGCAGAGGATAGGGCCGCGTGCGGCCTGTTTGGGCGAGACGCGGATGCTGCGCTCGGGGTAGCAGCCGCAGACGAGCTTGGTGCGGTTGAAGGTCTTCTCCCCCGTCCCCTCGGCCGCACCATCGTCCCCAGCCGGCTCGGCACCGGCCTGCCCGGCGCCGCCAAGTCGCAGGCGCCGGAAGGTGTCCAGGTGCAGCGTGATCGCCGCCTTGAGATTGGCGATGGCGTCGGCGTAGACGGCCCTGGCCTGCTCGGTCATCTGGACCTCGCTGAAGCCGCTGACCGGGTGCGCCTTGGCGTCGGCGGGCCAGGCCAGGCCCAGCTCGGCGGCGAGCTGGACGAAGCGGCGGTTGTGGTACTTGCCCTGGCGGCTGGTGTCCTGGACCTGCCGGTCGTGGGCGAGCGCGTGGGTGGCCTCGTGCAGCATCGTGGTCAGGGTGTGCTCGGCGCCCTCCGCGAAGCACTCCCCCGCCACGAACAGCTCGGGCTTGCGGTTGGGTTTGAGGTCGAGTTTGGCGCCGTGCCCCGCCTCGGTCGTGGGCGCGTCGGCCGGCTGTGGGCGTCCCTGCACCCACCGTTCGGCGCCGAAGTGGCCCCACTTGGCGTCGACGCTGGCGGACGTGGCGTGCCGCAGGCCGGTGCCGGTGATGACGACGACGTCGGGGAGCTCGGGGTGGCGCTGGCGGATGGTCGCCCAGGTGCGCTCCAGCGCGGCGATCAGGGCGGAGCCCGTGGCGGCGGTCTCGGTCATGGCGGGTCCTTCTGCGGCGGGTCGCGGCTGCCACAACTCTACGTATCTGACTCGTACGAGTCAATATAAGAGCAGCAGGAAAGGTTGCTGACTGGCGGTTATCCGCATGCGAGATTGCATGCGGGAAGGCTGGCGCGAGAGACTGTACGCATCGGGCCGCCGGCCAGGAAGGGGATGCGGGTGACGGTACCTGCCGTGGCGATCTACTCCGAGAAGGGCGGCGTCGGCAAGACCGCGCTGGCCACAGGCCTGGCTGCGGTCGCCGGCCAGCGCGGCCTTGGCGTGCTGGTGGTCGACCTGGACCCCCGCGCCACCGCGACCGACGAGCTCGGCGTCGACAAGCCCGAGTACACCGTCAACGACCTGCTCTACCAGGATCCCGACGCCGAGCCGGTCGACGTCCGCGGCCTGGCCGCCGAGGCGGTCAGCCCGGCGGGCAAGGACTGGCCCGAGTCGGTCCGGGTGCTGGCCGCGGAGCGGGCGCTGGCCCACCGGGAGGCCGATCCGACCACCGGCATGGAGCTACGGCTGCGCCGCTCGCTGGAGGGCGTGCCGGAGCAGCTCGGCATCGACCTGATCGTGATGGACGTCCCGCCCCGCGCCGGCGGCAAGCTCGCCGGCGCCGCGCTGATCGGCGCCACGGACGCGCTGATCCCCGCCACCTTGGACGAGGACGGCCGCGTCGGTGCCCGAGAGGCCCGCACCAGCGTGCGGCGCGTCAAGACCAGCGCCAACCCCGAGCTCGACGTCCTGGGCGTGGTGAGAAATATCGTGGACACTCGCCGGACCAACCTCGCCGCCGCGATCGAGCAGTGGCTGGCCGAGGAGTACGTGGGCCTGCTCCTGGACGTGATTATCCCCCGCCACGTCGTGCGCCAGGAGACCCGCTTCGCCAGGGTGCCGATCACCGCCAAGAGCGCTGACGGCCGCGAGGCCCGCCTGCTGTGCAGCGCCTACGGCGCCGTGCTCGACCACGTGCTGACCCGTGGGAACGGAGGGTGAGCGCCATGCCGCGCCGACTGGTCAACCAGGGCCTGGAGCAGCGCCGGGGGCTGCGGAAGGCCCCGGACGCCGGCGACCCTGCCGACATCTTCGCCGACTCAGCCGCTGGCGCCGAGGCCAGCCGCGACGCTGGCGCTGAGGCTGGCGAGAACGCCAGCGCTGCGGCCAGCGACAAAGAAATCGAGGCCGCAATCGAGCAAGCCAGCAATACGGCAAGCGGAAAAGCAAGCCGGAAGGCCAGCAAGATAGCTAGCCCGGCCGCCAGCGATTCCGCAGGAATCACCGCAAGCAGCACGGCGGGCGGGACGGCAACCGAGCAGGCTGGCGAGGACGCCGGTAGGTTGCGACCGCCGCGGCGGCGTGGGCGGCCCCGAGGTCCGGCCCGCGAGCCGCTCAGCGTCAGGATCCGCGCCGAGCTGGACACGCGGCTCACCAACGCGGTCATCGAGACCGGCCAGGGGCCACAGGAGCTGGTCGAGGCTGGCCTGGAGCTGCTGTTCGCCAAGCTCGACCGGGCACGCCAGCAGCGCGTACGCTGACTCCCCGGCCCGGGGGTTCATCCCGGCAGGAGCCGGACCGGGCCGAACGCGGCCACAAGCCGCTGGACCGCCGCGGCGACGTCGGCATCGGCGACCGCCAGCCACTCCGGCGGTCCCGTCCGCCCCGGCTGGCGCCGATCCTCGTGTGGACGTCGGTTGCTCGCCGGTTGTGCCGGCCCACCAGCATCTGCCGCATGGTCGGGGCGCGCACCGTGCGGGAGGTGGCCGGCGGCGGTGGCCTGGGCGGGCGGCGCGTCGAGCTCGAGGACCTGGAGCTGGCGCGGCTGCGGCGGCTGGCTGGGCGCTGGATCCTGCACGCCGGCGCGTGCATGTGGGGCGTGGGCCTCGGCCACCGCGGCCGCGGCCGCGTCGCGCTCCTCGTCGTCGAGCTCGGCAAGGTAGCGTTCGGCCTCATCAGGGAGGTGCCGGGCCCGGCGGCGTGCCACCTCCTGCTCCCAGGCATCGCGTTCGGCGTCGTGGCGCTCGCGCTGGCGCGCGGCGGCCCGCTCGACCTGCGGCTGGCCGGTGTCCTCGTCGACGTCGAGCTCGCGGACCACCGTCGCAAGGTCCCGCTCGACCGCCCGCCAGGTGCCGTCGTGCTCCAGGCGCTCAGCCAAGCCGACCTTGGCCAGATTGATGAGGCGGCGCCGGACGGTGGAGGGGTGCACACCAAGCTGATGGGCGAGCTCGACGGCGGCGACGGGCTCTTCCGGGTCGAGGAGCTGCCAGACCCGCCAGCAGCCCCTGCCCAGCCCACCAACTCGGCCGTGACGCCACACCTCCGACGCGCGATTTTTAGCCATACCCTGACGCCCCCCGGAGGGGGGGTGTAGGTCTGTGTGGCCAAACAGCGCGCGCGGTGGACGGTACAGCCGCCAGGTGTGAGCTTGGGTGCAGCGTCGATCGGTCGGGATCCGCTTGAGGAGTCCCTGGTCGTGCAGGCGGTGACGGGCAGCCGCCACGGTTGGCCGGGTCATCCCTACCCGTTCGGCGAGGTCTCGCTCGCTCACCGAGGCCTGCAGCCGGCCCAGTTCCAGCCGCAGGTCGATCTCGGCCTCGAGCACCGCCCGGTCGGTGTCCCCGGTTCGTCCCGGCCAGGGTAGGAGGGCGATCTCCTCGCGGATGGTGAGGATCTCCCCCCGGGCGTCGGTCGGCGTGGCAATGGCCGGGTGGGCTGCCACGTAGCTCGCGGCGCGCCGGTGGCGCAGCCCGACGTACCGGTGGGCCTCGCCGAGGCCTCGCCGCGCGGCGAGCTCGCGGACCTTGGCGCCGGCGGCGTTGCGCTCGTCCATCAGCGCGCGCCACAGGTCGTCGGCGCTACGGCCGGCATTGGCATATCCCAGTGCCACCGACCAGTCGCACTCGCTGCGGGAGGGCGCGGCCGGGTCGCCGTGGCGCAGCCGCCGCCTGGTCGCCGGTGACAGGCGCCCGTGGGCCCGTCGCGGGCCGAGTGCCGCCACCGCGGCGTCGACCTCACCCGGCGCCGGCGGCGCCGCCGGCAGGCCGAGCCGGTGCGGCGACCACGGCGGCCGGATGCAGCGGCGCACGTCGAGGCCTCGCCGGCGGGCCTCCTCGGCGACGCGGCGCCGCAGCTCCACCGCGGCGATCCGGCACCACAGGTGCCAGCGGCCGGGCTGCCCCGACGGCGTGACCAGCGGCTCCAGCCCACGGGCGCGCAGCGCCCGGGCGATCACCGCGGTGGCCTCGCCGGCGTCGGGCCGGTCACCGTCGAGCGCGAGCACGTCCCGGCGCACCTCGATGGCGTAAGCGCGGCCACCGGCGACCGCAGCCTCGATGGGCACCCAGCCGTCGCCGGCATTGTCCCGGGTGAGCAGCAACGCCCGGGCGCCCGGGCGGGCGATCGCCCGGGCGAGCCGGACCGCGTCCTGCCGGGCGAGTGATTCCCGGGAATCAGCCTCGGAACGTGACCCTGGAGGGTCTGGCATGGTAGTTTTGGCGCGCGAAAACACAGCACCTCCCCGAGGTGTTTGGGTTTCACGGACTCGAACGATGGGCGTCGAGGGAGTCCGTGAAGATTTCGGAAGAGCCCCGGGCCCTCCCGGGGCTTCTTCACGTCTGGAGTTGTGGCGCTACGTCCGTGTCGCTAGACCGGTAGCGCCTCGGGCGCGGCGGTCACCTCCCCAGTTCGGTTGGGGCGTGGTTTGCGAGGACGGCCTCGCCGGCGGCCTCCCGCCTGGGCGATGCGGCGGGCCTCGCGGAGCTGGAGGACCTCGTCGCGGTCGTACAGCCGCCCTAGCGGCGTCTCCAGCGCCGAGAGCTCCCCGCGGCGGACGAGCTCGGCAAGCCAGGGCTGGTTGATCTCCAGCAGATCGGCCGCCTCACTGGAGGGGATGCCGCAAATCGCGAGGTAGGCGATCTTGGCGGGGTCGGTGAGTGGGGACGGGCTGATCCGTTCAACCCGACGGGCCGGGATTGTGAGCTGGCCCTGTTCGCCGGTTCCGGGGCGCTCGTCCAACGGGACCCCTCCTGAGCTGCGGAAAGACATCGGTGTCATTCACTTCTGACCCTAACACAGTTAGTGGTCAGGGGTGATGACCCGCCCGAAAAAGCAGCGCATGTCTTTTTTCTGCATGTGCTGGCTCGTTCGGGCAGGCGTTCGACCTTCTTGACCTCCTGGTCCGTCGTGCGGTGCTTGCTAGAGTCAGGCGATGCGAACCCACCCAAACCCCCTGCTATCCGCCGGCGTCATCGCCGGCGCAGCTTTCGGGTTGGCCGACGCCATGTACCAGGTCATCGGTGAGGCGCGTGACCGACGCCGGTTTCCTCCGCCGGGGGAGCTGGTCGACGTCGGCGATCGCCGGCTGCATCTGTGGCGGGCCGGCGAGGGCGGCCCCGCCGTCGTAGTCGCGCCGTCCCTGGGAGAGCCTGGCCACGAGTGGGCAGAGATCCAGCGGAGCCTTGCGGAGCATACGACCGTTGCGCTGTATGACCGGGCGGGCCTGGGCTGGAATGACCCGGGCCCGTGACCAACAGGCAAGCGGATGGTCGATGATCTCCATGCTTTGCTCCGTGCTGCGGCGATTCCGCCGCCATACGTTCCGGTGGGCCACTCGGTCGGTGGCCTCCTGATGCGGCTGTACGCCGCGTCCTATCCCGAGAAGGTGGCCGGGCTCGTTCCAGCCATCCAGACCAGTGGCGCCGGCTCCCCAAGCGTGGTGGCTGGCGTTTCTCTCAACCACGATGGTGGCTTCGGATTGCCAAGGTCGCGTTCCGCCCGCTCGGGCCGGCCCGGCTGCGGGCAGACCTTCGAGCCAGGCGTAGGCCCGACATCCCACCGCACCTGCGACGCGGACTCTCACCCGAGCTGGCCGAGGCCGCTGCGGCGATCCGGCTGAGCTCCCGGCAGTGTCGCGCGGACGTCCGCGAGATGCTTGCGTTCCCGAAGCTGGCCACTGACGTGTCCCGTGAGGTCGACGCCACGCCCGGCAGCCTTGGACAGCTCCCGCTGACCGTGATCACCAGAGGCACCAATGCCGCCTCGCCCTGGCCTGCAGATGCTGAGGCCGTCTGGCAGGAACTCCAGGCAGAGCTCGCGCTGCTGTCGGAGGACATCACGCATCTGCACGCCAAGTCAGGCGACCACTTCGTCCACCGAGCCGACCGGACCCCGACCTCGTAGTCAGGGCAATCGCCGAGCTGGTCGATCAGGTTCGAGCACGTGCTCAGCAGTCATAGGCGCGTTGGCTACTGCTCGGTCCCTCGGATGGCGTGGCCGGTCAGGCGAACGGCCTACCACCATGCCGTCGGGTCGAGTGAACGCTGGGCCCTCTTGAAAGTCGAGTGCACCTGCCCGACACTTTGAGAATCGCGGTGGACTCAACCGGACCCAAGGAGGTCGGGATGCGACTGCAAGTGCTGGCCAAATCGCCTTCATCCACGGGCACCTACGACTGCCCGAACGTCTTCACAACTGACCGGGGCACGCTTGCTGTCCAGGGTCGGCTTCTCAAGCCGAGCGACCTACCGGCTGGCGACACTATCCCGCTGGGGGAGGCGCTCGTCGAGATACCTGCCGACCTCCTGATCACCGCCGCCCGCCGCTACAACGACCTCCGTGACACCGGGACCCCGTCATGACTGTCGGTGTGTCTCGCGCTCTTACCCGCGACGAACTCCGCACGCTGTTCGAGGCTGCGACCCGCTCGGTCTTCCGTCTGGAGACGCTTCAGGTCTACGACTCTCCTGCGGAAGTCGAACGGCGACAGGCATTCGCGGCGGGTCGGGAAGGGTGGCAGCGCTCCGCTGAGGACGAGTCGCTTCGGATGGTCCGTGAGACGACCGCTCGAGGTGTTGCGTGGTCTCGCGTGCATGTCCTTGAAGAGCCGCTGACCGATTACCTTCGGTTCGAGTTGGCTGCCTACCACGAGAATGAGGTGGCAGGTGAGGTCATATGGATCGCCAGTCGCGCTACGCACCCTGATCTTGCCGACCTCAACGAGGATTTCGTCCTCATCGATGATCGCGTTGGCGTCCTGTTCCGCTACGACCAAGTCGGTCGGCGCCTGGGCTGGGAGCGCATCGCCGATGACCACCTTGGTCGCTACCGCAGCCACCGCGACCTTGCCCTCGCCCATGCCGTCCGGCTCGTGGGGTACCACGACCACGCGACAACCTAGGACCGAAGATCTTGGCTCGCCCCGATCCGCTGGACCTGCTTGCTACTCGGCAGCGGCTTGCCGCCGAACTGCTCCGCCGCCGCCTCGACGCTGGGCTGAGCACGCACCAACTCGCTCAGCGGATCGGGGCGAGCCAGTCGAAAGTCAGCAAGATCGAACGAGCGCGGGTCGCCGTCGCGGTTCCCGACGTGCGTGCATGGGCAGAGGCGACTGGGCTCAGCAACGCTCGTGTCGACCAGCTCGTCGCCCTCGCTGAACAGGCGCTCACTGACACGCTCACGCGCCGCACGATCCTCCGTCACGGCATCCCCGCCAACCAGCAGCGCATCGGTGACATCGAGCGCAAGGCTGGGCTGATCCGCGAGTTCACCCCGGATCTCATCCCTGGGCTTCTTCAGACCGCGGACTACTACCGGCAAATTCTCGCCAGCGTCCGCCTCCCGGACACTGTCGATCCGGCTGCAGCGATCGCTGCCCGTCTCGATCGTCAAGCGGTCATCTACGACGAGGCGAAGCAGTTCCAATATGTCCTCACCGAGACGGCGGTCCGCTGGCGGTACGGTTCAGCCGAGTCGCATCGTATCCAGCTTGATCGAGTCACCACCCTGGCGACGCTCCCGAACGTTCACCTTGCGGTCATCCCCCAAGGCACCGCTGCGCCGGTTTGGCACAGTCACGGGTTTGTGATCTTCGACGCGCTTCCCGATGAGACTGATCCGCTCGTCTCCATAGAGACGCTCCACGCGGTACTGCGAACCAGCGAACCAAGCGACGTGGCGGACTACCGCGACACGTTTGAGCAGCTTCAACGTGTGGCCTTGACCGGCGAAGCTGCCATCCAGTTCATCGCGGCTGTCATCGCTGACCTGCGGTAGCTCAAGTGTTCCGGCTGGGAGCTAGCCAACTACCCCTTGCCTAGTCATATTGAGTCTCCTAGTATCTCTAGTGAGTACCCACCGCAAGGGGTGGCCGATGCGGCAGGCGAGCACCACCAGCAGCCGTATCGGCCACCCCCGTTTCCGGGCCTCGCCTCATAAGGCGGCCCCGCGTTGGGCAACAGCCGGGCCGCGACCACCCAACGGACCACCGACAGACAGGGGCTGCGACAGACCGCCGACGGACATCGACCCCTCGCCAACGACATACCAGCGTTCTCGTACCTGCTGGGGCTGAGCCAATGCTGCAAGTGAGCGTTAGTCCCCCCCGCTTCCAGGCGATTCCGGCGGAATCGCGATCGCGAGAGCGGCGCGGAGACCTCGAGGTAGACGGCGGTCGCGTCGTCGCACAGGAGCCGCGCGACGGGCGCCAGCGCCGGCTGCACGAGCAAGCTGGCCGGTATCGTGAGGGGTATGACGCTTGCTCAGTGGGCCGGCAGCTATGCGGAGGGTCTCCTTGCGCCACTCGGCGCTCGTTGGGCGCATGTCCAGGCGGTCGCCGAGCAAGCCGGCCGGGTCGGCGCCGCCCTGTTACCCACCGGCGAGCGCGACGTCTTGATGGCCGCCGCGTGGCTGCACGACGTCGGCTATACTCCCGCGCTGGTCTCGACAGGGTTTCATCCGCTGGATGGCGCCAGGCACCTGGAGGCCCTCGGGGTAGATCGGCGGCTGTGCTGTCTGGTGGCGCACCATTCCGGCGCTTGGTTCGAAGCCGAGGAGCGTGGGCTCCAGGGCGAGTTCGCCGCCTTCGACCAGGAGGACGGCCCGGTCATGGACGCGCTGATCTACGCCGACATGACCACGGGTCCGACCGGCTCGCCAGTCGCCTTTGCCGAGCGCATCGCGGGGATCCTCGACCGCTACCCGCCGGAGCATCCGGTCCATCGGGCGATCCGCCGTTCTCGACCGGTACTTGCCGCTGCGGTCGAGCGCACCGCGCGGCAGCTCGCCGGCGCCGTCTAGCCGATGTAGGGCTCCGGGCGCCGCTTGAGGTAGACGGCGGTCGCGTCGTCGCTTTGCTTGTAGCGTGGCCAGCGCTGGCCTTCGGGGTCGGTCGCCTCGGCCGCGCGGATCCGGCGGATCAGCTCGCCCGGGCGCTGATCGAGCACATCGAGCAGCTCGGTCCAGGTGGCGAGCCCATACCGGTCGACGAGGCAGCTCGCCCCGTCGCTGAGCAGCGCGACACGGCGCAGCTCCTGCCGGGCGATCGAGCCGATGAGGGCCTGGTCGGCGGCGGCCGGTTCGACGCCGGCGACCCAGTAGCCGCCGGCCTGGTTGCGGGCGCGGTACTTGGCGTCGACGAACCGCTCGACCTTGTGGTGGTGCGCCGGCGACCCGATCGGGAAGCGGCTGATCGCCTCGTGCTCGGCGACGGCGACGTCGTCGAGCCGGTCGTCGGTGACCACCTGGAGGCCACGGTGGGTGTCGAGCAGGAGCACCGTGTCGGCCAGGACGAGGTGCTCGACGACGTCGCCGGCGGCGCGGAGCAGCGCGACTGCGGCGGATGGGGTGCCTGGTTGGGTGAGGTCGCAGCCGGGGTGCAGGGCGGCGACCTGCCGGATCGCGTCGGCGAGCGCGTGGGGCAGGGTGTGGCCCGGGTCGCTGGCCAGGGTGAGCAGCCGCGATCCGAGCTGGCGGACGTACCAGGCGGTGCCGTGGCTGCAGCCGGTGGTGCTTTCGTCGGGGACGGTGACCCCGTCGAGGACCGCGGCGAGCTCCGGGGTGACGCCGGCCCAGTCCTCGTTGCTGGCCTGGCCGCCGGGTTGGGTGACGATCGCGGCGTGCACTCAGGGCCCTTCGGGCCGGTAGAGGGGGGTGAGTTGCTTGCTGGCGGCGATCTCGAGCGTGGCGGGGTCGTACTGGCAGGCGATGAGCGTCGAGAAGCGCCGCGTTCTGACCTCGGCGTACACCTCGGCGAGGTGCCCCTTGAGGTAGTGGATGGCACCAGCGGCGCCGCTGGCGTGGATTCCGGCGAGGTAGAGGAACGTGCTGCGGCCGTCGGGGCGTGGCAGCCGTCCGAGGTAGGCGTAGTCCCCTGGCTCGCCGGCGTCCATCGGCGAGCGGTAGACGGCGCCGGCGGTGTGGTCGACCAGGTACCAGCCCTGCTGGTCGCGTTCGAAGCCGAGGTGGCGGTCGGAGGCCAGGACCTGCGCGACGAGGGGCGACAGCCGCGGGCCGCAGATCACCACCAGGTCGGGGCGGTTGAGGTTGACGATGCCCGGCGGTTGGATGACCTCGTAGCGGGTGTCCAGCCCCAGGGTGTTGGCGAGCTCGCGCAGGTGCTCGTAGGCCTGGAAGTCCTCCTGGGCGACTACCGGGGCCGGCTCGGGCTTGTCAGCCTCGCGCTTGGCGCCCAAGGCGACCGTGAGCGTGCCGGTGCCGAGGAAGGCCCGCTCGGTCTTCGGGCCCGAGGTCAGCAGTTGGCCGACGCGGGCCCGGGTCATGCCGATTCGCTCGGCGATCTGGGCGTGGGTCATGCCTTGAGCGATCAGCGTCTCGAGCGCCTCGCGGCGGATGCGGGACAGCTCCGTCACGGCGGCCTGGTAGCGCGCGACCAGGCCGCTGGTCCGCTTGGCGCGCTCGACCGGGTCGCTGACCTTCTGCAGCGCCTGGATCTCCGCGTCCACCCTTGGGCCCCCTGGCTCGGCCACGGTCAAGGTCTCTTGCCGTGAGCGTACTCATCCTACCGGGGTTGACAACGCAAGGGGGATTGCTTAACGTCTCGAACCAGACAGGCAATCCCCCTTGCGTACCGCAAGGGGGCGCAGAGCACGGGGTCCCGTCCTGTCCCGCTCCGACGCCGTCCGGCCTGAGTGGGCGGCCCTGGCCAGGAGGTGGCCGTGTCCGTGTCCCGCTTCCAGGCGATTCCGCCGGCATCGGATGGCCGCCAGGCGCTCGTCGTCGCACAGGAGCCGCGCGACAGGCGTCAGCGCTGGTTGTGCTTCTGCTGGTACTGCCACGGTCGGGATTGCGGGGGCTGGTGCCGGTGGTGCCCGTAATCCGGGTTCGATCCGCCGGCCGCGTCCTACCGGGCGGGGACGTCGTAGACGAGCTCGTGGCGGTCGGCGGCGAGGTGGAAGTCGCTGACCTCGAGCGCTTGGCCGTCGGCCGCGTACAGGGTGCGCAGCAGCCGCAGCACCGGGGTGCCGGGTGGCAGGCGCAGGCCGCGCGTCTCGTGGGGCGTGGGCATGCGGGCGACCCATTCCTCGCGGTAGTGGTCGAGCTGGTAGCCGAGCCCGGCGAGGGCGGCGTGCACGCCGCCGGCGATCGGCCCGGCCTGCTCGGCGATCGGCGTCCCCGCGGCCAGGTCGGCAGGGAAGTAGCTGTCGGCGAGCTGGGCGGGCTCGCCGTCCACCAGCAGCAGGTGGCGCCGGACGAGCACTGGCGCGCCCTCGTCGACGCCGAGCCGCTCGGCGACCTCGGCCGGTGCTGGGACCTGCTCGACGGTGAGGACCTGCTGGTCCCGGGTCATGCCCTGCTGGGCGGCCTCGGCCTCCAGGGGCGCCTTGCCGGCCTTGGTGGCGGGCAGGTGGCGGGTCGTGCCGTAGCGGCGGAGCCGCTTGGGTTGCCGGACGTAGGCGCCCTTGCCTTTGTGGGTGGTGACCAGGCCCTCGTCGACGAGCTGGCGGATCGCTCGTTTGACGGGCCCGTCGCTGGTGCCGTACTGGCGTCGCAGCTCGGCGATCGAGGGCAGCGGGTCCTGGTGGCTGTAGCGGCCTTCGGTGATGGCTGCGCGCAGCTGGTTGGCGATCTGGAGATAGGCCGGGGTCGGGTCGGTCGGGTCGATGCCCACGGCGCTCACCTCCTGCGCGCTGGTCGTCTCGTCTCGCTGTCTCGTCTCGTTGCGCCTACGGCACCTTACTACATCGCTCCCTTGACACCTAGGTACCTAGGTTCTAAGGTGTCTGAGTTGTCGTGTTCAGCTTCGCCGCCTGGTCTCGTCTGGGTGGCACGCCAGGAGGTGGCCTTGCAACCGTCTCACCGCTTTCCGACCCCAAAGCGTCTCGTGTTCGCCGTCTCGCGGAAACGAGACGCCGCCGCACCGGCGAAGCCGGAGGCTGGCGCTGTCGAGGCCAGTCTCGAGACGGCCGGGCAGCAGCGGGCGCTGCCGCGTCCCGTCTCGGCCCACCGGGTGTCTGCTGTCTCGACGCCTGCGGCCGCTGCCGGCCGGCCTGACACCCCCGCTGACATCCCTGCTGACACCCTGACACCTCGGCCTGACACCTCGGCGCCAGCGGCTGACACCTCCGTTGACCCCCCGCTGACACCGGCCGCGGTGGCGGCTGACAAGTGGCTGAGCCGGTTCCGGACGCTGCTGATCGGGATCCTTGGCTGTGCGGTCGGCGGGATCGCCTCGCTGGCGTTCTACACCAGCTTCGAGGCGATCAAGGCCTACGCCGAGCGCTCCAACGGGATCGCCCCGGAGCACGCCTGGGCGGTGCCGCTGCTGGTGGACTCCTTCATCGTGGTGGCCACCGGCGCGGACCTGTGGTTCACCACCACCAGGCAGCAGCGGCACCTGTGGGAGGTCTGGTGGCCGAAGGTGCTGCTGGCCGGCTCGGTCAGTGTCAGCTTCGTCCTCAACATCGCCCACGCCACTGATGCCGACCCGGCGTTCCCCGCAGCCCGGCCCGGGCTGGTTGAGGCCCACGCGGTCGACTGGGCCGCGCGTGGGGTGGCCGCGATTCCGCCGGCGGCGCTGGTGCTGAGCATCGAGCTGCTGATGATGGTGCTGCGCCGCGCGACCACGATCCGCGCCGAGCGGCTCCAAGCCGCCGTGCAGCTCAAGCAGTCACCGCCCGTCGAGACGCCCGGAGGCGTCTCGACGGCTGACCGAGTCTCGACGGCGGAGACGACGATCGCCGAGACGACCCCGGTGGTCACGCTGTCTCGGCGGGTCGCTGGAGAGCTGTCTCGCCCCGCCGAGCCTCCCGCGACGAAGGTCTCGTCTCGCGCGGCGTCTCACGCCGAGTCGTCGTCTCGCCAGCGTCGCGGCGACCGCGCGGCGCGAGGGGCGGTGCGAGACGAGATGGTCGCGTTCGTGCTCGCCGAGCGAGCTGCGGGACGGGCACCGACCGGTGCCGAGCTGGACGCCAAGTGGGCCACCAACAACTACGGCAGCCGTGTCCTGCGCGAGCTGGCCGCCGCCACCAACGGCCACCGTGCTGGCCCGCAGCCAGCCGGCGGCAACGGGGAGTCCGCCGCATGAGCGCCGCGTCCCGCTGGCCGATCCTCGCCGCGCTGGCGGTGGCGATGGTCGTGACGTTCGCCCTGGGCCGCCTGGACGGCGCCCACGACCTGCCAACCGCGCCGGCCCCAACGGCCGTGACCACCGCGACCTCGCCGGCCGGCTACGTCCCGGTCCCGGCCGGGGCGCCCACTGCAACGTCCACGACCACGCCCCGTAGGGAGGGTTCTGCAGCATGAAGACCGACCAGGTGTACGACCTCGGCAGTGTCGAGTTCCGCGACAACAACGACCTCACGAAGTACTGTCGTGACGCCCGCACCGTGCTGCGGCTGCTGTCGCAGGAGCTGGCGTTCGCCGGCGACGAGCTGCGCGCCGCGCTCAGCACCGTGGCTGGCTCCCGCGCCGCGATGGGCATCGACGTGCGGATGCGCGCCCGGATCGTGTCCGCGCACCTGCTGATCGCCTCGGATCTGCTGCGGATCGCGGTCGGCGCGGTCGCCAAGTGCCACGCCTCGTTCATCAAGCACTTCGCGCCGGAGCTGGCGGAGATCAAGCAGCGGCCCGGCAAGCCTTCGTTCCGGATCGTCGAGCCTGACCGCAAGAGCGTGTAGGAGGCCCCTGGGAATGGCACGAGACCTGATCCCCCGCCGGTCCCACCGGCGTGACTACTGGGAGCCCGCAGCGTCCCGGACAGCCGAGCACATCGCCAGCCGGCTGCTGCCGCTGCTGACCCCGTGGGCCGGCCCGCCGGCCCTGTTCCTGGCGGCGGTGGGGACCCACGTGCTGTGGGGCACCTCCGACGCGGCGCCGTGGGCGGCGGCCGGGCTGACCCTGGTCACGGTCGGGCTGACCTTCCTGGCGCACGTGAGCACCCACGCCCGCGGGCCGGTCGGCCGTGCGTACGCGACCGGCACGGCCGGGGGCGCCATGGCGTGGCTGACGGTGGCGACCATCACCGGGCCGGCGTCCCATCCGACGCTGGACCTGCTCATCCTGTTCGGCGGCGCGGGCGCGCTGGCGTGGTCGATCCGCCGTGGTGTGCACGCCAGCGACGGCGGCGGCGGCGAGGTGAGCCGGGTCGGCAAGCGGTGGCCAGGGCTCGCCGCGATGCTCGGCCTGGACGGGTCCAAGTGGCGCACCCGGGCCCAGGACCAGCATCGGGTCGAGGGGGTCGTCCAGCTCGTGCCCGGCCAGCACACCCCCGACGACGTGGCCAACCAGCGCGGCCGGATCGCCAGTGCGCTGCAGGTCTCCCCTGCAGGCGTGCGGGTGATGGCCGACCCGGACAACAACTCCCGCGCGCTGGTCACAGTCGTCGCCAAGGACCTGCTGCGCACCGAGACGCTGTGGACGGGCCCGAGCCGGCCGGGCAAGTCGGTCGCCGACCTGGTCCGGCTTGGCCGCTACGAGGACGCCAAGCTCGCCGAGCTGGTCCTGCCGGGCATGCACCTGCTGATCGGCGGGACGACCGGTGCGGGCAAGACCGGCGGGGTGCGGGTGCTGCTGACCGAGCTGTGGAGCCGCCACGACGTCGTCTGCTGGGGCATCGACATCATCAAGGGCGAGCAGACGTTCGCGGGCGCCATGGCGGGTCTGGACTGGGTCGCGACGACCAGGGCCGAGGCCGAGACGATGCTGGAGGCGCTGCCGGCGGTGATCAAGGCCCGCACCACCTACCTGGCCCGGCTGCCCCAGCCGCTGGAGAAGTGGGAGCCCGGCTGCGGCATCCCGCTGCTGGTGGTGGTGGTCGAGGAGGCGCCGCAGCTCATCCGGGACTCCAAGCGGTTCGTGGAGGCGACCCAGACCGCCCGCAGCGCCGGGGTGGTCCTGGTGGTGTGCGTGCAGAGCGCCCGCTGGACGTCCATCCCGACCGACGCGCGCAGCAACTTCGGCGGGCGGCTGTGCTTTGGCACCACCGAGGACGCCGACGCCCGGTTCGTGCTCGAGGACCTGGTCGACGCCGGCGCGGACCCGTCCCGGTGGGGCATCAAGCAGCCCGGCTGCGCCTACTACACCGGGCCCGGTGTGGACGACACCCGGGCGGTCGTGCCGCTGCGGACCCCCAAGATCACGCTGGCGCAGGTCGCCCAGGCCACGCGGATGGCCGCGGGCCGCCTGCTCGACGAGGCGACCGTGGCCGCCGGCGGGGAGGCGTACGCCACCCGCACCCGCGGCGCCGACGTCGCCGCCGCGCAGCCCACCACCGGCAAGGCCTCGCCGGGAGTCCAGGTGGTCGACGAGCACGCCGAGACCGAGACCGACGAGGAGGCCATGCTGCGTCTTTCCACTGCGGAGCAGGCCCGCCTGCTGCTGGCCGAGGCCGGCATCACCGACCCCGAGCCTGACCTGCGGGTCGACCCCGACGACGAGATCCAGCCGGCGCCGGCCACGCTCGAGTTCGTCGCCCCGGCCGGGCGGCAGGTCAGCCCCGAGACGGCCAGGGCGACCCTGCAGGCGCAGCTTGACCTGTGGCGGGCCGAGCATCGCGAGACGTTCCAGCCCCGAGACTTCGCCGAGATCCGTGCCCGGGTCGGCCGGTCGCGTGCCTGGGTCCACCAGGAGCTCAACCGGCTGGAGCGTGAGGGCCTGATCGAGGGCCTCGACAACGGCCGCTACCGGTTCGTCATGGCAGGTGTCAGCTGATGCCAGCCCACGGTGTCAGGCCAGCGTCAGCCCCGGGTGTCAGCGGGGGTGTCAGCCTCGCGCATGCGGCCGCGCATTGGGAAGGCGACCAGGCGGCTCTGACACCTGACACCTGACACCCGCGCACCTGACACCCCCGAGTCCGTCCCCGTCCCCACGCAACCAACCCACCCGTCGACCATCCAGGAGGTCACCGTGCGAGTCGGCTTCTCGCTGCTGTTCCTGCTCACCATCGTGATCCTGGTGATGCTCAGGTTCCGCCACAAGGGCGACGGCCTGACCATCTTCGAGTTCCTGCTCTGCGGCGCGTGGGGCTTCCTGCTCGCGCAGAGCGCCTTCGCGCCGCTGGTGCAGAGCTTCATCGACGCTAGCGTGAGTTTCCGGCCTTGATGGTTGATCGGCGTTGGATCCGTTGTGGCGCTTGACTTCTGGCCACGGGAAATGTATTACCCACATATGCCATCGATCGTGGGGAAACGTCGCGGCCAACACACCTACTACTATCTGGTGGAGTCCGCCCGCGTCGACGGCCAACCCCGAATCGTGTCCCAACAGTACCTGGGCACCGCCGAGGAAGTGATGGCGCGGCTGTCGGGCACCGCGACCGGCGAGCCAGCCCGCAGCCAGCACAAGCAGTTCGGGGACCTGGCCGCGGTCTGGTCGATGCTGGAGCGCCTGGACGTGGCCGGAGTCATCGACCAAGCGGTGCCCAGGTATGCCAATGCCGCCGCGTCGGTGGGCACCTACATCGCCTTGGCCATCGCCAACCGGATCGTGGACCCCTGCTCCAAGCGAGGGTTTGCGGACTGGTGGGCCACCACCGCCGGGCCGCGGTGGGTCAAGCTCGGCCAGGCCGCGGTGGACCACCGGCGGTTCTGGGATGCGATGGACCGCCTGGGCGAGGCGGACCTGCGCCGCATCGAGACCACGCTGGGGCGGCGGATGGTCGGCGAGTTCGGGCTGGACCTTCAGGGGCTGGTGCTGGACATGACCAACTTCGCCACCTTCATCGACACGCGCAACCAGCGAGCACCCATCGCGCAGCGGGGCAAGGCCAAACAGAAACGCAACGACCTGCGCCTGGTCGGGCTGGCGCTGGTGGTCACCCGCGACGGCGGGGTGCCGGTCATCGCCCACGCCTACCCCGGCGACCGGCCCGACGTCACCCAGTTCAGCCAGGTCATCGACGAGCTGGTGGCCCGCTATCGGGACCTGGCCGCCCAGGTCGAGTCGTTGACCGTGGTCTACGACGCCGGGCAGAACTCGGCCGCCAACCACCAGGTGGTCGAGGCGTTAGGGGTCGGGTTCGTCGGCTCGCTGCCACCGTCTGACCACCCTGAGCTGCTGGCGGTGCCCCGATCCCGCTACACGCCCGTGGATGCCGACCGGTACCCCGGACTTTCCTGTGTGGACACCACCTGTACCGCGCTGGGGGTTACCCGCCGGGCGGTGCTGACCCACTCGGCGACGCTGCACGCCGCCCAGTCCCGCGGCCTGGACCAGAGCTTGGCCAAGGCCCACCGGCGCCTTGGCGAGCTGCAAGCCAAGCTGGCCGGTGGTAAGACCCGCCGCCAACGCCCCGCTGTGGAGGCCGAGCTCGCCGCGATCTGCAAACCCTGCTGGGTCGGCCAGGTCATCACCACCGCCCTCACCGGCGACCGCCCCGCCCAGCTGCGCCTGTCGTGGCGGACCGACACCCGCGCCCGCCAGCGCCTGGAGACCCGGCTGTTCGGCAAGCGGATCCTGTTCACCAACCGCGACACCTGGCCGGTGGCCGACGTGGTCGCCGCCTACCGTTCCCAGTCCGAGGTCGAAGCCGGCTTTCGTCAGATGAAAGATCCGCAGGTGGTGTCGTTTAGCCCCATGTACCACTGGACCGACCAAAAGATCCGCGTCCATGTCTTCTACTGCGTGCTGGCCCTGGCCATCGCCCACCTGCTGCGCCGCCAGGCCGACCACGCCGGCCTGCACCTGTCGGTCCGCGAGCTGCTGGCCGAGCTGGCCGGCATCCAGGAAACCGTGCTGCTCTACCACGACGGCGGCAAAGGCCGCCCCCGCGCCCGGCGCATGCTCACCGAGATGGACCCCACCCAACAGCGCCTGGCCGACCTGTTCGACATTCACCGCTACGCACCGACCCGCTGACCACGCCCACACCGGCGAGGTGGGTAATACACCAACCCCACCCGCCCACACCGTCCTACCAGCAGAAACAGCCTCAACGATCAACCAAGGCCGGAAACTCCCGCTAGGTCGGGGACGGGTTCAGGGAGGTCGCTCGCCCAGGTGATACCGTCGCCGGGCTCGACCAGCATGGCCTCCAGCCCCCGATGGTCAACCAGCGCCTGGACGCAGCGGCGGCTGCCGCCGACGTAGGTGCTCATGAAGTCGATCTCGGTGGCCACGCACCAGGCCCGGTCGTCTGGCCACCACAGGTTGGCCGTCTGGAACCTCGGCGCATGGCACAACGAGGTGCGGATCGCACCGATTGGCCCGGCCAGCAGCCACATCCGCCGGTTTGGGATGTGGAATGCGGGGCCGCGGCGTCGGGGATCACGCTGGCGCCAAAGCCATCCCAGACCCCAAACCAGCAGCGCTCCGGCATGGTGGTGTGCCCCGCGAGCAGGTCGGGCAGCAGGTCGGCGAGGTCCGCGCCAGAGGCGCGGACCTCGCCGACCACCGCTGGTGTATTCGCCACCGGCTCGGGCCCGGCCGGCATTGCTGCTACCCGGTCGACTGGGCCGCCGAGCAGCGCCGTCGGCCGACCACCTCGCGTCAGGCAGGCCACGACCGCAATACCCGTATGCTCCTGCGGGAGTGGCCCGAGCTGGTCGTCGCCTTTCACCACCAGTTCGACGTCCGTGCTGGCGGGACCTCCAACATGTGCCTCAAGGTGCAGGGTCCAGGTTCTTCTGAACAATGTCGGCCCTGCTTGAACACTGCGGGAACAATCGGCGGTCCTGCCTGAACAATCCGCGTCAGGGCCCGCTGGGCTGAGGGAACGGAGAACCTCCAGGGTCTCCTTGGGTAGCTTCTCAAGCTGTAGGCGGATGAGCATCGGCTCCAACTTGGCTACCAACTTTCCGGGGACGTGCCCGAGGGAGCGCGGTGACGCGAGGGCCTTCTCTATCTCGGATGGGGCGAGGTCCGGGTCCGTGGCACCGTCGGTCCGTAGGCACGCCGAAGCCTTGCGAATCAGCTCCTTCAGGACAAATTCCAGCGCGTGTCGGTGAAGGTAGACGATCGGGACGTAGCGCAGGTCGTTGCCATCGGTCTTCCAGTGCTCAACCAGAAGTTCAGCAGCCTCCTGGGAACCGCTCGCGAGCGCAAGGTCGTCCTCGAAGGGTCCACCGACAACGGCGTTTATGCCACCAGGGATCGCTTGCGGGCGCGGGCTTGAAGAGGTCGCTCATCGGCCATGATGACCATCGGGCTGGCAGGAATCCACGGGATAACGGGATAGCGGAAGCAGCTTCCAGCGCAGAAACAACGGTTGGCCACCCTCGGGTGGTGGAGGGCGCGAGCGGTCGAGTGCGTCCGCCTCCTTGTCGACGAGTTGGTCGCTGGGCTGCCGGTGCGGGAGTTTCGCTGGCACAAGGGCCAGCAGCACTATTCGGGGTAGGTACTGGGCGGCGACGATGGGACGGCTGCTGGCCTATGGGAGCCGGCTGGAGCCGGCGCGGATCATGCTGGCGGACTTCGCCGTGGAGGTGGTCGGCATGGCCACCCAGCCGTTTCGGCTGGTCGGCTCAGACGGCGGCCGGACCCGGCGGCACGTGCCCGGCATTCTGCTGGTGGACGCCGACGGCGGGGTGACGGTCGTGGACGTGAAGGCGCCCGACCGCTTGGCTGATCCTGAGGTCCAGGCGGTGTTTGCGTGGACCCGGGCGGCGGTCAGACGCGGAGCCGCACTCCTGGACGCCCTCGACCAACCCGCCGTCGGCGCCCTCATCCAGGAAATGCCAGATCGGTGAGAAGCCCCCAAAGGGCCGGGGGGCTCATGACTTGGGGCGGGCGCGAATGTGTGCGCGTTCGCCCTGCCTGCCGAACAGGCTGAGGAACTCGACCGGTTCGGCACCGGCAGCGCCGAACCAATGCGGTATCCGGGTGTCCGACGCAGCCGGCTCTGCGGCCGCCCGGGTCGATGGTGGTGGTGATGCCGACGAGCTCCACGCCAGGCCAGCCCAGGAGCATGGCCAGGGCGCACGCGTCATCAGGGTCGCCGTCGAGGTCGGTATCGAGATGGATCCGCATCACACCAGCATGCCCCCAAATGCCAAGAGCACCAGCCATCATCGACGTCGAGCACGCGCGGAGGTCCGGCTGCCTCACCAGAACCTCCAAAGATCGGCGCGAGCACGCGGTCGACGTAGCCCGGAGGAAGGCTGCCCAGGGCTCGCCTGCCCCAGAAAGCACCCTGGAGGTCTCCTGACCCGCCGCTGCGGCTGATGAGCAGGGTTCGCGCCGGAATGAGGCGCTGACCTGGGCGACAATACCTCGTCCTCCCCATGTGCGGGGTGGGGTCTTAGCCGGGTGCTCGTCTCCGAGAGAACGGCACGGCGCCACTCGAGGAGGATGAGATGCATCCGGTGTTAACTCAGCAGCTCGCTGCGCAGCACATCGCCGAGCTGCCCGGCAGGCCGCCAAGCAGCGCCTGCTCCGCGGGTTGCGGACCGGGCCAGGACGGGCCCCCCGCCGCCGCGGCAGGTGGCGGGT
>WNGA01003933.1_pt1 | contig 33683 bp, 32 predicted proteins | sample 5400061 | NCBI WGS metagenome assembly WNGA01 (sample SAMN13153366, study PRJNA577476) | soil metagenome | isolation source: 100 cm soil or saprolite under grassland replicate 2 | place: USA:California | collected 2016-06-15 | reverse complement strand
GTCATCGATGTCGGAATGCCGGGGCTGCAGCAGCGAATTTTCCTCAGCTTAATCTTGTTGTGGCTCGCGATCGTCGCGCACCGGTTGGTTCGGATAACAGCTGGCGCTTCCTAACAGGCCGCTCCAGCCGACAGGTGGCGTGGCGCGGCGAGCAAATTGGACGCACACCAAGACCTAACCCCGGTTTGTATCTCTGTTTTCAATGATTAGAGTACTTCCAGAAATTTTCAGCCGTCCTCTTGATAGGCGCCGCTAAGCTTATGCTCGTTAGATGTCATTCATGAACCGGCGTAATCGACGATGGCTTTGGCCACGTCGAGCGTGGACGCGTTTCCGCCCTCGCCACGGCGAGTCCGTGTCGCCGCGGCGACCGGACGTGTCGTAGACGCGTACTCGCCAAATGCAATGTGGATCATTAACTCGCGTAGTCGGCGATCGCTGTGGCGACATCGAGCGTTGAGTCTTTGCCGCCCATGTCGTAGGTGCGCACCTTGCCTTCGGCGATCACGCGTGCAATCGCGGATTCCAGACGTGTGGCCATTTGATCTTCGTTGAGCCAATCGAGCATCAACTTGGCGGTCAAAAGCATCGCGATTGGATTGACTTTGTATTGACCGGCGTATTTCGGCGCTGATCCGTGCGTCGGCTCAAAGACGGCGTAGTTGTCGCCCCTCTTCAGATCCTCAGCGCGCGTTTTACTTCTGCGGTCGAATAACGCTTTCCGTTCGCAGATTTTGCGCGCGCTTCGATCACAGCGAGATGATCCAGCATATCTCCGAGGTCCTCCTGCAAACGCGTCATCTCGCGGCGCTTGCGGGCGATCTAGACGGCGAACTTTTTAAATGAGGTTTTAATCATAAGCCTCTTTACGGTGCAGCACACGATGGACGAGGACCCCGTCGCCTTCAACATCGAATAGCACTCGATAATCTCCGCAGCGTAGCCGGTAATCACAGTCGAAATTCGTCAACCGCTTGATGTTGCCGCGTAACCCCATGTTCGAGCCGTGAAATCTTCGCCACAATCTGCGCGGCGAACCGTTTCGGAATGCGACGCAAATCTTCGAGGGCAACTTCCGTGTAAATGATTTCCATTTCGGTCAACGACTATCGAGAAAGGGCGCTGGTTATGAACTCGCGTAATCAGCGACGGCTTTAGCCACGTCGAGGATGGAATCTTTGCCGCCCTCGCCACGGCGAGTCCGTGTCGCCGCGGCGACCGGACATGCTGTAGACTCAGACGTTGCCAGATTCAATGTGAGGTCATCAAAGTGGCGTAGTCCGCAATCGCCTTCGCCACGTCTAACGTGGAAGCATTGCCACCCTCGCAACGGCGAGTCCGTGTCGCCACGGCCACCGGACATGTCGTAAGTGCGCACTTTGCCTTCGGCGATCACGCGCGCGACGGCGGTTTCAAGACGCGCGGCCCGTTCCGTTTCATTGCCTAGACTGCTTCGCGTCTGAGTTTCGCCGTGCGCGGTATGGTTTAAGTAGTTTTGCCCCCATGCCGTTAAGCCGCTGATAGTATTTGGGGTCTTTCTCCGCTTCACGGGCCATTTCCTCTTTGATTTTCCGGACTTGCAACAAGGTTTTGGATTCGCGCAATTCGATCTTCTTCACAATTCAATCACCTCCTCCGGCGTGTGAATGCGGATCGGCGGAAGGCGCAAGGTCAGATTTGTCCGATTGATCCCCTCGATTCGTCGCACGTTCGCCAGATGCTTCATGTTCCATGTTACCACAACATCCAAATTATTGATAACCGCCAATGCCACGTGCAAGGCATCATCTCGATAGCGGGCGGGAATTACATTATTGGCCACATATTGCCCGGCTAAATCCACTGCCTCATCGCTGACGGGAAGATTTTCCACCGGGAGCCGCGCCACGGCTTCCAACAGCTTGTCGCGCACAACCGTAGAGGCGCGGTTCAATTCTGCCAGCACCAACTCCGAGATGTAGAGCTTGTCAGGGCTGATCGCGAGCCACTTGAAAAACTGTCGCGTCACCTGCTGTTTCTCGGGCGCATCGTCTGCGAACAGAAAACTCGGCACCGTCGTTTCGAGATACAGTTTCATTTTTCCTGCTCAAGAATCCAAAAGAGGACAGGACCAACTGGCGTCTCTTGATTTATGAACCGGCGTACTGCGCGATGGCTTTGGCCACGTCCAGCGTGGAATCTTTGCCGCCCATGTCGTAGGTGCGCACTTTGCCTTCCGCGATTACGCGAGCAATGGCGGTTTCAAGACGCGTGGCCATTTCATTTTCCTTGAGCCAGTCCAGCATCAGCTTGGCGGTCAGAAGCATCGCGATGGGGTTGACCTTGTATTGCCCGGCGTATTTCGGCGCCGATCCGTGCGTTGGTTCGAACACGGCGTAGTTGTCGCCGAGGTTCGCGCTGGGCGCGAAACCGAGTCCGCCGACAAGGCCGGCGCAGAGGTCGCTCACGATATCGCCGAACATATTTTCGGCCACCAACACGGAGTAATCCTGTGGGTTCTTGAACATCCACATGCAAATGGCGTCGATGTTCGCGTCGTCCGCGCGAATGTCTGGATAATTTTTCGCTACGTCGCGGAAGCAACGCATCATCAAACCGCCGGTCTCGCGCAGCACATTTGGCTTTTCGATCAGCGTCACGCGTTTGCGTCCGGTTTTCTTGGCGAACTCGAACGCTTGTTTGCAAATGTTGGTGCAACCTTGCTTGCTCATGATCCGAGTGGAGAGCGCGACGTTCTCAAGTCCCTTGTCGATCCACTTCTTCATCTTGGGATTGGCGCATAGCGCCGTGTAAACCGGCTCAGGGAGCGGGAAGAACTCGACGCCGCCGTACATGCCTTCAGTATTTTCACGGAATACGACTTGATCGATCGCGACATCCGCGCCGCTTGGATTGGCGATCTTGGTGCCGCGATAATTCAACGGGTTACCCGGATAGCTTTTGCACGGCCGCATGTTGGTGTGCAGGTTGAACATCTGCCGCAGCTTGACGATGGGCGAGAAGTAGACCAGCCCCTTATCCTTCAGTTCCGGAATCAATTCTTCCTTCGCTTCGCTTTGCGGCTTGCTGGTGATGGCGCCGAAGAGACCACACGTGGTTTCTTTGAGAGCCTTCACGGTGCGATCTGGAAGCGCGTTGCCCTCCTTGCACCAAAAATCCCAGCCGATGTCGCAAGGCATGTAATCGGCATCGAGTTTCATCCGATCGAGTACGATCCGCGCTGCCTCCATGACATCGTTGCCAACTCCGTCTCCCGGCATCCACGCAATTTTGTATTTAGCCATAGGAAATCGATTTTATCGGCGCGCATCACTACCCGCAAGCTCGCCGCAGCGAGTCCGTCTGTGGCGGACGAGCCTCGAAAATTTCGGGGAAAGCACGGATTTGGATTCTCGGCACGCGCCTTTTGAGTTGTCGATTTCCGCGCAGAGGGCAGTTGTGCATAGACGCAGCCGAGCTAACACTGCGACATGCCGCGCCGAGAGCTTGCGAAGCTGGACGAATGCCGCGATTGCGTTTGTCTCGCCGTGCGCACGGCGGCGCGCCGAATCACACAAGGATATGACGCAGCGCTTGCTGGAACTGGTCTGCGCGTCACACAGTTCAGTTTGCTCGTGATGGCACATCATCTCGGCGCACCGTCAATGAAAAGACTGGCCCAGATGCTAAATAGCGATCCCACCACCATCACCCGCAATGTCCAGGGTCTCGCCAAGCGGCGGCTGCTTACGCTTTCCCCGGGCCGTGACTTGCGCGAACGCAAAGTAACGTTGACGGAAAAAGGCGAGGCGATTCTGCTGCGCGCTTTGCCCAATTGGCGCGCGGCGCAGAGCGATGTGGTTGCCAGCCTCAGTCGCGCTGAACTGACGAAATTGCGGGCGTTGCTCGAGCAGGTGGGCCAGCGCAAGAGAGACCGTTAGCAGGGCAGCGCCAAAACCTTCGCTCTCGCAACGGAGCGGAATCACAACGCAGCAGAAAAGAGATCTTGCATGTCTGCCGCATCATAGTTGTATATGCAACTATTATGCAAGCCGACCTTCTTTCCCTGCCTCTTTCGCTCCATCGCACCACGGCGTTTGTAATCTTCGCTCTTGCTATCTTCGTGGTCGCCGCGCATACGGTCATCGCCGCCATGGCAGCGCAACGGACTGCGCTGTCGCTGAAAACGAAGATTATTATCCCATTCGTTATCGCTGCCGTCCTCGCCTCATGGCTCGCGGTCGCAACTATCGTTGCTGATGGTTCAAATTTTTCCCTGGCGCCGGAATTTCGTCGTCCGGCCAGCGGATTGGTTGCGCTGATTCCATTCGTGATTGCAGTGACGGCGCTGTTCGCGTCCAAATCAATTCGCGCGATCAATGCAGCAACGCCGAACGCGTGGCTCATCGCGATTCAAACCTACCGCGTCGCTGGCGTCATGTTTGTATTTCCCTTTCTTACGTATGGGATCGTGCCGGCAGGATTCGGTTGGCCGGCGGGAATTGGAGATGCGTTGACTGGAATTTTCGCGCCGGTCGTGGCGTTGATGGTGGCGCAAAATCAACCGCACGCTTTCAAATGGGCGGTGGCTTGGAATCTTTTCGGCACGCTCGACCTTATCGTCGCTCCCGCCACCGCGCTTTTCTTCCAGTCGCGCGTTCTAAGCGTTTACCCGCTCGCCCTCGTTCCGCTCTTCCTTGGGCCGCCGATCGGCATTCTGACTCACATTTACTCGCTTAGAAATCTGGCAGTCTCGAATTCGTCCGCGTTCGTCACCGCGTGATTCGCTGCGTCCGCCAGCGCGGTTGTCGATCTTGCCACTGCGGTCATTACTTTCGCCTCCGGCCGAATCGCGCCGCTGCCAAATCCGCTTTTTTCGATGGGTGAAACCACGAGAGTCCGCGACGCCGCGTAGCCGTGGCGAACGGGGGGTTAGGCACCTTGCCTCACCAACAAGTCCGAAATTACGCGGTTATTTCCTGCTTATTACGCAGCCGAGCCGCCACGAGATTTTCGGCGCCGCCGGCGACGATCAATTCTTGAGCCGCGGGACTGAGTGGGGGAAAGGCAAATGATTTTCCATCAATACTCAGGATCGATTTGGCATAATCGATCATGATGTCCGACGCCCCACACCCAGGCGGGCAGGTAGTGCTGCGCAACTGGCAGGAAAATCAGCTCGCGGCTGTTAGCGGTCGAACGCTGAGGACTTCGTCTTTGCGCAGAGATTCCAAAGCGGATTCTGAAACGGCTGTGACTGCAATGGTGTCGCCCAGCGCGTTGAAGACTTCAATGGAATAACCATTGTCGCCCTCCGGCGAACGATGATAGTCGACAACTTTCACGACATCACCACGGCAAAGCCCGTGTTTTGGAATGTCGCGAGCGAGAACAGCGTCAGTGTAAAGTTCGAACGGCACAGGAAATTATCTTTCTGGAATTAAAGTAATGAATTTCGTCGATCCAGACAACTTCTCTCTCATCCAGATTGAGCGAACGCTCAGCGCGACCCCATTTTGGCCGGTGAGCACGCCCCGAATCTCGTAAAACTCGCCAAACTCTGTAGAATGGAGCAGTGCGGCGTCGAGCGAAAGTACCTGCGTGCGCAGGTCGTGGAGAAGTCGATCGGAATTTTCCAGCGTATAGCCGGCGCGTGCGAGAAATTCTGATTTATCTCCACGCGGTTGACGCACGAGAAGATAACGCGTCAGTTTCTCTGCGGCGATAATCGCATCGGCGGGCAATTTCATGCGCCGCTCAGTCTATCAGCGTCAGCGGATTTTAATCGTAAAAAGTTCGCGATGGCGAGGCGCCATAGCCAGGTCGCCGCGGCGACCGCTCCCAGATTACGCGATCTTCTGGGCCTTTGCGCGGAGGCGGCTGGCGACGAGATTTTCGGCGCCACCAGCGACGATCAATTCTTGAGCGGCGGGACTGAGCGGGGGAAAGGCGAATGATTTTTGATCGATCGTCAGGACGGATTTGGCGTAATCGATCGTGATTTCCGAGGCGACGGTGGTGGGCGCGTCCGGCAGCTGCCGGATGGCGCGCAGGTGCGTAACCAACTCGGGACACTCAAACACGACAAAACCGTTGTTGAACGCGTTGCGCTTGTAAGTTTCGGAAAAGCTGGCGGCGATGACGCACGGAATGCCTTTGAACTTTAGCGCCGTGGCCGCCTGCTCGCGACTGGAACCGCTTCCAAAGTTGAGGCCACCTACCACGATGTCGCCGCGGCGATAAAGGGTATTGAAGTTCGGGTCGTAATTTTCAAATGTCACCGCCGCCATCTGCTCGGACGTCATGTCGTCTCGGTAAGTATGTTTGCTGCCGTAAATGCCGTCGGTGTTCAGATTATCCTTGTCAATGAAGAGAACGCGACCACGCACGCTTGGCGGAAAACCGGCCATGATTTCAACCGACGCAGGTGGCTTTGGTTTCTTTTGACCGCGTCGGATGGCAGTGCCTGCGGCGCGCTCGGCAAAATTTCTTGGCGCGCAAATAAATCCGGCCAACGCGCTGGCCGCCACGACAGCGGGCGAACCCAAATACACGTACGCATCGCGATCGCCCATGCGGCCTTTGAAATTACGATTGGTAGCGCTGATCGCGGTCTCGCCTTTTTGCACCAGACCGCGACCCAGGCCAATGCAGGCTCCGCAACCGGGCGGCAACGAAATGGCGCCCGCATCCAGCAGAGTTTGCCAATCCCCATTCGACTCGGACTTGGCTTGCACTTCTGCACTGGCGGGCGCCAAATAAAATTCGACACCGTCGGCGACGTGTCCGCCCTTGGCGCGCACTACTTCGGCGGCGTCATGCAAATCCTCGAAACGCGCGTTCACGCATGACAACAAATACGCCTTCTGAATGGGCACATGTTTTCTCTCCATTTCCGGCAGCGACACCATGGTCTTTACTTCGTTAGGCCCAGACACATGCGGAACCACGGTGGCAAGGTCGAGTTCAAGCTCGATGGCGTACTCCGCGTCTGGATCCGCGCTGAACTCCCTTTGGTTCTCCCACCACTCGTCGATGTCGGCGTTGGTGTAGCCGGAGCGACTCCTGGGGCCGCGCGTTCCCGGGCGTTTCGGATTCGTGAATTCACCGACGCGCGAACGCAAATAATTCACCGTCACTTCATCGAACGGAAACACGCCCGCCAGCGCGCCCCATTCGGTCGTCATGTTGGCGATGGTCATCCGCGCAGACATCGGAAGATTTGTCACGCCGTCGCCCATGAATTCGACGGCGTGATTGAGCACTTCATCTTTGTTGAAGAGTCCGCACAAAGCGATGATGACATCCTTGCCGGTAACTCCGGGCGATAGGTTCCCCTTTAGTACCACCTTCGCTATTTTGGGCACTTGCCACCAGGTGGTTCCGGTGGCCCAGATACTAGCGGCGTCAGTTCGCACCACCGGCGTGCCCAGCGCTGCCGCGGCGCCGTACAAATTGGAGTGCGAATCGCTAGCTACCACCAAAGCGCCGGGAACAACGTAGCCCTGCTCCACCATCACTTGATGTGAAATGCCTGTGCCCGGCGGGTAATAGTCGATGCCGTGTTCGCGGGCGAACGCTTCGATCTTGGCGTACTTCTCCAGATTCTTCGGCGTGACATTTTGAATGTCGTGATCGATGGCGAACACGGGCTGCGCCGGATCGGCGATCGCGGTCGCGCCGATCTGCTTGAACTTTGGAATCACCGCGCCGGTGTTGTCATGTGTCATCACATGGCGCGGGCGAATAGAAACAAAATCTCCGGCAGGCACGACCGTGCCAGGAGCCAGTCCATCAGCGTGGCGTGCCGCAATCTTTTCAACGAGCGTGAGGCCCATACTAATTATCTTACATCAAGTTCTTCGCCGTAGATGCGCTTGAACAGTTGTCGTCGCTGTTCCGCTTCCGATAAGCCCCCTGATAGGGATGCCTTCACCATTTCGCGCGCGCTATCGAACATCTGCGCTCCCATGATGAAACGTTCCTCTCCAGAACGCGCCATGATTTTGTCGCGCATTATTCGATCGATTTCAGGTGGCGTATCAGTCATTCGAGGCATTCTTGCAGTAAATTATCCAAACCCAGTTCGCGCGTCCAGTGCCGCAGGTAGGCGGCGTCATACCCAGTAGCGAGCAGGTTTTGGACGTCGCGTAGTTGGACCTCGGAATGCGAATCCTTCGCCCAAAAGAGTTTTGAGACGATTAGATCTTCTTTACTCACTATGAACGTGGTGAAATTGAGAATCGAAATCCTCTGACGCCGCTCAAACTCGGCTCGCCGATATTCGGTTCCTTTGCGGATAATGCAGTCAACCTTGACCACGCTTTCCTGATGAATGAGATTGAAAATTGATTCATGGGCGAGCGACTCGCGAATATTTTCCTCGTTCACGTAGTAGTCCGGCCGAAATAAAGCAGCTACGCTGCCGACGTCGTTTGGCGTAATCGCAATGACGACGTCGATATCCCGGGTCATCCGCGGTTGAGCGTAATAATTCATCGCCATGGAACCGGTGAGCATGTACGGAACTCCCGCTTGCTCGAACCTGTGCGAAATGTCGCGCACGATGTCGATCTCGTTCATCACGATTTTACAGCACGAGAAGATGCCGCGCCTTCGCGCGGGACACTGCGGCGAGCGGTATCCCGCGATCGAAAGTAACTAATCGTCCGCTGTTTTTTTCTGCAAGACCCAGCAAATAGATATCGGTAAGTGATTTTGGAGTGAGGATTCGATCCGATGCGAAGCAATCGGAATCGCAGAGCGAAACGGAATCAGGCCAGAAGGCGTGTTCCTTGGCAGCAATCGCTGCCTGCAGTCGGCGCACGATTTCTGGAACGGGCAGGTGCCCGGGATACTGCACCTGCGATATCACGCGGACGCATCCATTTTGTGTTATCGGACACGTCGCCCAGCCGAGTGACTGATTCTGTGCCATCCAGGTATGCGCCGCTTTGTGATGGACGTGCGCAGCATCGAACAGCGCGACGAGCATGTTGATGTCGAGCAGCGCGATCACGCTTCGCTGGATTCCTCGAGGATTTTCTGCACCAGTTCCGGCGTAACAACGCGATCGCCTGCTGGCAGGATTTCAAAGCCGTTCCGGATTTTTTGAATTGGCTTTCCGCGATGCGTTTGAATTCCGCTGCGCGCCAGTTCAGAAATGACTTTCCCCGCAGTTTTCTTTTCCCGACGAGCCAGCTCCTTGGCTGCTCCCAGAATGTCATCGTCAATCTCAAGTGTCGTCCGCATACATCTGATGTTATCGCATCAGATGTGAAAGCGCAAGCTGCTCAGCGAGACGGCTGGTTTCAGGCTCTCAACAATCAACTGCCTTGGAATCACTTCCTGGCGGCGCGCTTGCCGAGGAACTTAGCGATATCGAAGTCCACGAAATCGGCGTGATGGAAGATGATGGATTCGATCGAGCGCTCCACCTTGTCGCCTTCATGACTGTGCGTGGCGATGATGTGCAACACTTCGCCCGGAATACCATGCTTGTAGGCCAGTGCGACGCCGCTGAATGGATGGCGTACTTGCTGACCGAATTTTCCCTGAATCACCTTGCCCGACGCATCCTTATCGTACTCCAGTGGTTTGCCGACATCGGCTAGTAACGCGCCGGCGATGAGATAATCGCGTTGAATGGGAATGTCGCAGCGGAACGATTTGTCCAGCACGTCCGCAATGGCGATACATTGCCGTGCGCAGGAATTAAGGTGCTCGACAAAAGTCATGTCAATGTCGCCGGCGAGCAGCGTGAACTTGACGGCGCGCAATTCGTCAAAGGTCCAGCCCTTCCCGCCGCATCCCGTTGTGATTGCTTCGCTCCACACCGCTGCCACTCGTTCGCGCAGCGACTTGTCCTTGATCCTCTTCAAGCTGGGAAAGAGTTGCGCGATTTGAGTGACGCCATAGCTGGTTCGTTCGGTTGTCGTCATGGTAGTCATCTCGGTTTCAGCCGATATTTTTGAGGTTTTGAAGAAGTTCTTTCTATTATTTTTCTGGCTTCCAGATCGAGTTTAACGGTTTCTCCATACCAACTTATATTCCCTGAAAATCTGCTCTTTAAGCTCTTGTTGAGCTGGTCGAATAATTCGGTGTGAGTGAGTTCTTTATTTATCAAAGCTGATAGAATGGCCTCCTTGAGCGTTTCGTATTTTTGCTTGTTGATATTTTTCCCGCTCTTACCCGATGGGTGTTTGGTAAGTATTTTCTCTTCTGCCATTTTCCCTTCTCCTTTTTTGAATATTATTCTTTATCTCGCACTTGTGCACGGTGACTCAGAGTCGCGCGATTTTGTTGACACCGTAGTTGGTTCGTTGCGTTTCGCCATGGTGGACATGTCGATTCTAATTTAGTAGTGTCCTAATTTGGTTTCTTGACCAGAACAATCGATGGCTAGAGAAAAAGCGAGGTTCAGTGACTAATACCGCTACCACCGCGCTTAACCCGCAGATCTTACGTGGTCGAGACGATGCATTGAATGCTCATGTTGTCGAACAGAGGCAGCAAGTTTGGAGTTATTGTGCAAATCAGACTTCTGGCCGGTTGTGCATCAGTCTATCACCTCCTGGGTCGATCTCGGCAACCGACGCGACGCGATCTTTAGCAATGATGCAGACCGAGAACGATTCCCTCTTACACTAGGGGAGATATGCGGACAAACAGGACGCCGGATTTTTCAGCAGGGCCTGGCGTTCTTTGGGATTCGGAAAGAGGAGCTGGCGCTTTTGAAAAAGGGCGATGCCCGCACGCTGACGATCGCGAATGCAATTCGGCTCAACACAGTCGTTGCAAAGGCGTGGATTGCTCAGGAGCTCAACCTGGACACGTAAGCCGGGTCAGCCGCTGCTGGAATGCTGGCGTTCCGCCAGAAGTATCTGCCCGCTTTCTCGCTGCACTGGAAAAATGAGCGAGATTCACGGACTGACCCCCAGACTTACAATTCTCTTGACTTGCGCGCGGGAACGGCGCCATTATCCCGTCGCGCAAGGCAAAGAACTCGGACGAATCCCCGTTAGGCATTTGTCATCGCTTTTCGCTCCCATCCACAACCCCGATATCAAAAATGAAAACATCAAACACCCAAGCAGTGACCGCCGGCGCGCTAGCCGCTCTCATGCTCAGTCTGTTCTCGCCCGCAGCCTCTGCCGCCACGCAGGACGCCTGGCGATATTGTCGCAAGTGCCACCTGATGTTCTATGACGGGTTTCCGAATAAGGGCCGCTGCGCAGCTGGTGGCGGTCACGTGGCGCAAGGTTTCAACTTTATTCTTCCGTATAACGCTCCAGAAACTAAACAGGCGCAGGCCGCCTGGCGTTATTGCGATAAATGCCATGCGATGTTCTACGACGGATATCCGCAAAAGGGCGCCTGCGCAGCTGGTGGCGGTCACGTGGCGCAAGGTTTCAACTTCGTCCTGAGATATCGCGGGAATCTAGAGAACGATGTCCAACTGAATCCCGTCCACGAGTAAACCGCTGCAGTAATTCACTTCGGCGGCAGACAAACGAAAATGGCGCGAGAGCGCTGCGGTGTCGTAGGCAGACGATCCCCGCGAGGCGCGGATTTGCGCTGCGCAATTTATTTGAGCGAAATTTTTTGCGCGACGGCCGAGGCGATCCGGCCGTGTCGCAAACTCGCGTCCTGCTGCTCGCGCGTCAGCCCAAGTCGCAGCTCACCCAGAAGGCGACAAGCAAACTTATGCAGAGATGGGGCGTGAACGGAAATACAAGACATCGCACTTATCAAGGCGTGGCGGAAGTTTCTCCGCGTCGAATTCGAGGGAGCGGCATATCACGTCATGGATCGCGAGCGCTGATTTATTTCGAAATGCTTCGCGAGGCCGGCCCGTCATAGCCGTGATTGACAGGATCAATTCGACGCATTGGTTTCTCGCGGGTTTGCTCTTCGATGATCCCGCAGTCGCGGGACCACCGGCCCGGGCATTCATGTGCGAGCGAGAGTTCATTCAGACTATTCCCGGTATGCATTCACACTGCTAAGGTCTTGATGAAAGTTTTCGCAAGATAGCTCGAGCGAGATATTCCTTGATCTCATTGTGCCGCGGCACCGGTTGGCAAACTTTTGTCGCAGGATTCTGATACCAATCGTGCTTCCCACCGTGTCGAATGAAGACTGCACCTTCTGCTTCGATCTTCTTAATCAGCTCGCGTCGCTTCACGCCAGCTCAAGCTCGGAGTGCTGGCGAATGTTCGGAATCGCTCCTGAGGACAAATCTTTGTAGAGATCGAGCAGATGCTCTTTTAAATCCTCGAGCGACGTTCCTTGCGTCATGTAATCGGGATATTGGTCCAAATATCCGAGCCACATCTCTTCATCCTGCCAATAGGTGAATCCGAGTGATGCCATCTTTCGAATGGTAGCGATACAAATCTGATCGGTCAATTGAAGGACTGCCTTCATTCAGGAACGCTTCTGAGAGCAGGCCCGTCATAGCCGTGCTTGACTGGATCGATTCGCCGCATCGGTTTTTCGCGGGTTTGCTCTTCGATCACATGCGCCACAAGCCCGGGCGTTCGGGCGATCATGAAAATCCCGTTGAAAGTCGCGGGGTTCATCCCTAAATCGGCGAGGATGATAGCTTCGTTCCAGACAGCGGCCACCCGTTCGCGCAGCGAATTATCATTGATCTTCATCAAGCTGGGAAAGAGTTGCGCGATTTGAGTGACGCTGTAGCTGGTTCGTTGGGTTGTTGTCATGGTGGTCATATCCATTCTAATTAAGCCTACCTCACGGCTCTAGAAAAATGAGGGAATTAATGCATTCGAGCCGGAGCCCGGTATCGACACTTGGCGTAACTGCTGGTGAAATAGACCGATGACATCGAATCCAACCGGAGCGATGCTTGACGCCGCTCAGCGGCCGGCCCTTCTGAGCTATGTGCGCGAGCGACACTGTGTGCTTTTTGTGGGGGCGGGTCTTTCTCGTGCCGCTGGATACCCGGGGTGGCGGGGGCTCATGGAAACCGTCGTGCGCGAGACGATCGAATCCGTGGCGGTTGATTCGGCGCGCGGCGAACTAAGCGCATTGCTGGAGGCGGGAAGATATGCGGAGGTGGCCGATCAGTGCCGCGAAATGCTGGGCCGCTCGCGATTCGCGGCCCTCCTGCGGACACAACTCGCCAAGCCGGTGTCGCCACCTGACGCTACGCATCGTCCCATCGTACAGACGCCTTACGCCGCCATCGTGACGACGAACTTCGACACGCTCCTCGAGGACGCGTATTCGCTCTGGAGCGATAAAGGGGTGCCGAAGTGTCCGACCGGCGCGCAGCTCGGCCGCCATGGTACGCTCTTGCTGGATCGTGCGTTCTTCATTTTAAAGGCACACGGCACTATTCACGACGCCGCGTCGCTCGTCTTCACGTCGGAAGACTACCGCCGGATTACTCATGCCAATCCCGCGTTTCAATCGATGATGGCGGCAATCCTTTTGAGCCATGCTGTGGTCTTTGTGGGCTACTCGCTGAGTGATCCCAACTTTCGCCTACTCCTGGAGAGTCAGCTCTCGGTTTTCGGGACGCAAGCGCCACCCCGCTACGCTCTCATGGAAGGTGTCGGCGTGCTGGAGACTCAGGTACTCCGGCGTACGGCGGGTATCGAGGTCATCTCCTATCCGAGAGGCGAGCACGAAAATGTGGCGACCTTCCTGACGACGCTTGCGTCGGCCGCACAGATGAAGACGCCGCGTCGCGCGGCGCCCATAACCGTGCTGCGAAAGCGGTCGCCGCTGCCGGCGCTACGCCTGTCGATTCGTCCCCGCGACGCGATGCTGGACGTCGCGTGGTTTGAGACCACGACGGATGACCTGGAAGGTGTGCGCGTTCCGCTGGACCAACGGTCGATGGGGAGCACGACGTCGCTGCCGTGGGTGGAATTGCGCAAGGTGTCGGCGGACGCGCCATATGGGGACTTCTCGCTCAACACCATTCGGAATTTGGGGACACTGCTCGCACGCCCGCTCAAGGGCCTTGGGATTCCGCTGGTTCCAAATGGCAAACCCCGCCTGGTGATGCTCGACATCCCTCCCGAACTCGCCGCCATTCCGTGGGAGTGGATGCACGTGAATGGACGGCCTCTTTGCATGCAGGTGCCGCTCTGCCGCACGGTGCCCGGCTTCGATGATGAGTCCCGTGGCCGGCCTTTCTTCCATGCGCCGTTGCGGGTGCTGTCAATCGGCGACGCGCTCGCGGAATCGGTGCAATATCACCATCCCTTGCCCGGCACGCGCGATGAAGCGCGGAAGATAGCCAAGCTCTTCAAGGACGCCTCGAAATTCCACGAGGTTACATTGTTGGTGGGGAGCGAGGCGTCCTATCGGCGCGTGTTGCGGGAGATGACGGATGGCTACGACGTCGTCCACCTGGCTGGAGTCGCGTATGTGGACGACAATGGCGAGAGCGTGATCCCTTTGCATGACGGACATGTGCGCGCGTCGGAACTCGCCACGCTTCTAATCCGCAATCCGCCAGGTCTTCTCTATGTGAACGAGGATTTGTCGGGATTCGTGCCGGCCTTCGGGGACGAACAACCCATCTCAGAGGACAGGAACAATGCCTTTGAAGATTTCTACCACCGGATGCAGCAACGTCGCCCTGGCCTCGAGCGAGTGGTGGCCCGTGCCGGGGTCGGAACCTTCATCGGCTGCATGGCGCCGTCACAAGAAGATGTGGCGCGTGACCTTGCAGTCGATTTTTACGCGCATCTGCTTAAGGGCCGGGCTGTGGCACAGGCATTGTTTCTTGCGAGGGCTTCGCGGCGGCTGGAGGAGGAAGGCAGCACCCCGTTTTTCTTCGCGATGGCGGGGTATCCCGACGCCTGCATTATGCACGGCGGAGTTTCATCCGCCGGGAGCCCGCGGCGCGCGGGTTCAAAATCGCGGCGCAAGCACTAGCAGCCTGTCGACTCAGTGGAACCGCACCTGATTTTCAGTCTGTGAAATCCTGCTCTCTTCTCAAGCACGTCGATTTTCACCCTCAAACAAATAATAGGCACCTTATTTCGGAACGCTTCTGGGAGGCGGTCCGTCGTAGCCGTGATTGACGGGATCAATTCGACGCATCGGCTTCTCGCGGGCTTGCTCTTCGATCACATGCGCCACCAGCCCGGGCGTTCGGGCGATCATGAAAATGCCGTTGAAAGTCGCGGGATTCATCCCTAAATCGGCGAGGATGGCGCCGATTGCGCCATCCACATTGATGGGTAGCGCTTTCTTCGCATCGGCGAAGGATTTTTCAACGGCCCGCGCCGCTTTCATGTGCGCGCCATCCACGCCAGCTTCGCGCGCCAGTTCAAACAGTCGGGCGGTGCGTGGATCCTTGGTGTGATAGCGATGACCAAAACCTGGCATGCGTTCGCCCGCGTCTTTCATCTCCGCGAGCGTGCGCGCGGCAGCTTCATCAAGTGAGATGGATTCTTTCGCGGCGCGATCGGCGATCTTTTTCAGTTGTCGGGCGCAATCTTCAATCGCGCCGCCATGATGGCGATTGATCGACATGATGCCGGCGCCGACTGCCGCGCTTAATGACGCGCCAGTCGATGCGACCGTTCGCGCGGACAACACACTTGGAGGCGTAGCGCCATGATCGATCGACGATACCAAAATCCCATCCATCAGTTTTCCGATCGCAGGCGAGGGCAGTTCGCCGGTCAAAATCAAATAGACCGCGGCGCCAAAGGACGCGCGCCCCATGAGCTCGGCGATGTCGTATCCGCGCACCGCTACCCGGTTAGGCTCAATGCGCGTCACCGCTGTGTTCCACACTGCGTTCTTATCGGTTTCACTCATAAGACTTTGTCCTTTCATTCGCTCGAGAATTTCAACCACCGCACCCGGTAGTTCACCAAATGCATCGACCACGGTGGCGCCGGCTTCACGCAACGCCTTCACTTTGCCGGCGTGCGTGCCGCGACCACCTTCAATGATCGCTCCCGCGTGACTGAAGCGCGTGCCTTCCCGCGCTGCCTTGCCGCCGATGTATGCGATCACCGGCTTGGTGACTTTCCGATCGCAAATCAGCTGCGCTAATTCCTCTTCTTGTGACGATCCAATTTCGCCAAAGATCACGATCGCTTCGGTGAGCGCGTCGGCTTCAAACATTAGCGCCGCATCGGGAATACGAATCCCGAGGACCGCGTCACCACCAATGTGCGCGATGGTTGAAATGCGCACACCAGCCTGTCCCAGATAGTAGCCCGTGCTCGAAGCCATGCCACCGGAGCGACTGATCACCCCGACACCTTTTGGGATGCCGGGCTTGAACCATTGTCGTGCACTTTCAGCGCGACCGCCTATCATGCCGACCACGCCCTTGCCCGGACTCAACACTCCGAGCGTGTTGGGCCCGAGAAAAATCGCATCGTTTGCTTTGGCCGCCGCCGCGATCTTCATGGCATCCCACACCGGCACGCGATCCGGCACTAAGACCGTGAGTTTGATGCCCGCGTCAATCGCGGAAATGGCCGCTTCCTTCACGCCGGCCGCAGGGACAAAAAGCACAGAAATATCGATGTTGCCCAGATCGGTCACCGCTTCCTGCGGCGTGTCGAACACTGGCACGCCAAGCACGCTCTGCCCGCCTTTTCCCGGCGTCACACCCGCGACGACATTGGTTCCGTACTCGCGCATCAGACGCGTGCGCGCCCGACCTTCGCGGCCAGTAATGCCTTGCACCAGAACGCGCTTCTTCTCGTCGATCAAAATTGCCATTTAGAGTAGCGTCCTAATTTCGATTGAATTTACTCGCAGAGCTTCTCCTCGCAGCATTAGCTCGGTAAAATTCGCAATCCGAGCAGCAATCCGGCATCACGCATGCGCAAGTCCGTGCTTACCAAATCAGGCATCCGTGCCGTCAACGCAGAAGCGAGGAGCAGACCATCGAGCGCGCGGATCGGCACGACCGGGCTCGCTCGGTAACAGACCCGAACGATTCGATCGAACTCCAGCGCAACGTCCCGTCCATATGGAATTAGCTTCAGAACCGCGTCTTCGACATCATCGTGGAATTCACGATAAGCGAGCTCGGCCGTGTTCGGTGGGATCGCCCGTGCGAACTCCTTGCGATGCAATACACAGTGCATCTCGTGAATTGAGAGCTGGGAAATGGTCGCGCGCGTTTCGGATTTCCTAGCCAGCTCCACGAAATGGTCTGAATCGCGTTCACGCACGTAGAGCTTTACCAACGCTGACGTATCCCAGAACGGCATTGGCTAGATTCGATCTGCACGATCTTCGTCTTGAATTTCCTGAGCGGTTTTTCCATAGCGGCCAGTCCAGGTTTTCTTGCGCAAAGTAGCCAGGCGTTTCAACCACTTCTCTCGATCGACCCGTCGCTCCCGGGAAGGTACCGGAACCAGCTTGGCCATTTCCTTGCCGTGCACGGTAATCACTACTTCCTGTCCTTGACTGGCCAGTTTTACCATCTCCGACAGTTTCGCCTTCGTTTCTCGCAAAGTCGCGATCATGTGGTCACAGTAGTCACACTTCGTGGACGTGTCAATTTCCGTCGTCTAAGGCAACTTTGCGCCCAATCAGTTCGTCCAGGCCTGGGATATCGAGTTCCAAATAGAAGCCTTCGACTCCGGCGAGGCGACATTCAACATCGCACGCAAGCAACTCGGAATCTTTGTTAGCGAACTCCTCGCTGGCTAGCGCCGCCACCGGTGCACCCGCGTGATCGACGACCAATCCCCCGGAGTGCGTCTCGACAGCGGACCAAATCTGCGGCCACTTCGCGGTGTCGATCCAGACACGTCCATTTTTCACGGGGAACATGGTGGCCGATGGATCCTTGACGAACTTCGGTACGCGCGGAGCGCGCGGTTTCCATTTGGCGCCGGCCGCGCCCGCGACTAGTTCGGAGAAACGCGCAGCGATTACAGCCGGCGTATCGCTCTTGCGATAGCCTTCGACCGGCGCACGAACCAGCTCCGACATTCGATGCAAAATGTCTACGGCGTGACCTTCGGTGTTGCCACCCAAACGAATCACCGCGGGAATATCCAGATCGAGTTCCCAGAATGCTTTGGCCAGTCCATACGCGGACCAATATTGCTCCTGGCTCGCGACGCCAGATCCGGAACCGAAATAGCCGACGAGGTCGGGCTGGGCCAAGATAATTCGACTGGCGCGATACACCTTGGACGCGGATGGATTTCCGCTGGTGTCGGTGAAATTGGCGATGGTGAATCCCGCGTTCACGATCGCGTCCATGGACATCATGGATCCGCCGCCGCCCGCGCCGTGAAAACCAACGAGACCTTTGGAATCTTTGGCGGCCGCCGTGGCTAACTGCGCGAAAGAAAACGTGCCGCGATGATCGCTTTGTGCGACAGCGTAGGCCACACGTTCTAGAGGCGTGGGCGGATGATCGAATTCGCGCGCAATTTCAATACCCAGTTCAGGGTGTCGCCCCACTGCGTAATCATCAATCGTGATGCGGCAATCGGCGGCGACGAACTGACCATCTTTGGTGAGCACCAGCGGATTGATTTCAAGCGACCGAGCTTCAACGCTGCGCGCGGCAGTAAATAATTTTTGAATCGCGTCGGCGAGTTGCGTCGCGTGCGCCGGCGAAAGTTCGCACGAAGCGACGGCTTCGGTGACGGCCGAATCCAGTGGTCCACGATTCACATCGCAAGCGATGCACCGTGTCGAGGCGGCGCGCTCTTCGATTCCACTGCCGCCGCCGGCGGCGAAAATAATAACCGGGGCGCGGGCGGCGTCATCAATGGTGAAAGAAAGAAAAAACTCCCGCTCAACCGCGATCTTCTCTTCCACCAACACGGCTTCGACTGGAAACTGTCCAACTTTCATCGCCAGCATGCGTGCCGCGTGAGCGCGAACATCAGCCGGCTCTTTGGCGAAGGCCACCCCGCCCATGCCAGCGCGCCCGGTGGTCCAAGCTTGAATCTTGATGACCACTTCATCGCCGGTCTTGCCGGCAAGTTCGCTGGCCACCGCCACGGCTTCATCAGCGGTTGAGGCGGCGCGGCCACGCGGAATCTTGAATCCATTAGCCGCGAGAATGGCCTTGCCTTGATATTCGTGAAGTCGTGCCATGGACGGGTGCTATTTCCATGATCCTAGCCAGTTTTCAAAACCGTTTTCGGATCCGGACCTAGAAAGCTTGGGGTGAGGGGTTCACGGTACCGTGGTCACCGTTGATTCGGAGGTGCGACGAAGTCGGGCGAAGAAGCGAATCAGGGCTCGGCGGCAGCCGCTGATCTGAACTCTCAACTCTCAATCATGGAACATTAATCCTGTGGTGGCAGTAAACTCGACATCAACGCAACGAAGAACTCTGGGGCGAAGGAGTCAAGCGCCCTGGCCGCCGCTCATCACGATGGATGCCGCGGTGAAAGCCCAGGTTGAAAAAACTTCAATTTCGCTCGGCGATGTCGAGCAGTTTGGCCGGCCCATGGCCGTTAGCCATCAGGAAAGAGGTCGGAGTCCGCTGCACGCAGTCGCCACGCATAGTCCCCGGGCATCCACTACCTGGCACACGGGTCCACCGTCATGGGCGTGCAACTTAACCTTGGTACCCGCTGCAAACGTTCCTTCGGGGGGGCCCGGTTGTTGCGGTCCGACGTAGTAGTACGGTTGCTCCGCGATGACCTCATGCGTGAACTGAGTGGGCGGTGGCTGGAGATTCCGTTCTGGCACCATGGCCGAATCCGGTAATACCGTCGCCTTCGGTCGGCGCATGTGATCCATGCGGTATTCCTTTCGCCTCCTACGAGATCGCGCCAACCGCCAGACTTTCGTCCGGTAGAACCTTCGGGGCCAAAATAGGAAGCGCGTGCGGGTGTTCTTCCCCGATATGGGGCATCATCAACCCGGCCTCGGCGATTGCCTGAAGATTCGGCAACGCATATGGCTCGGCTGCGTTCATGTTTACCACGTATCCCAGATCTTTCAGGCTGGCGGCCGTCATCTTGCTGAGCGGGTTATTCGGCGCGGCGATGAATCCCGACATCAGCTCGTTCCTGAAAAGCGACTCACGCCAGTGGCTGTCCCGAGTCCCTGGCCCACCGGTGTTCTCAACCGGCACTGCAACGGGGCCGGTCCCTTTCAGGATTCCGAACTCCTTCTTCGCCTTAGTGCCTGTGAATCTGGGGTTGTTTGTACCCGCCCCCGCCAGCAGTCCTTTGTGAGACCAAATGGTGCCGAGGCCGAGGACGTGCCCCATTTCGTGTGTGATCACATCCAGCAAAGTGCCGTTGGCTTGCATCTGGGCCAGATCGGCCGTGTCAAACGACATGATGCCTTTGGCAGGAAGAAAGGCATTCACCCCGGCAGATGCCGGGCGCAAGTTTGTCGGGCCGGCTTGCCCAAGAATTCCGCCGGGCCCATCAATCGCCACCCCTTGTGCCTCGATCAACAGGTCGTCGATCACTTCCCCACCGACAAGGACACTGGGCACGTCGCCAACGATCACCTTAGTCCATCGATTTGCCGCCGCCTTGAAGGCATTCTTCTGAGCCGTGGTCAGGCCCCCAAGAAACCGCACGACAATCTTGTAGGCCGACTGAACTGCGCTTGCCGGGGCCCCGGCCTTGATGCTCGCATGGGCTGTGTACGACTCGACTTTTCGCGTCACTGTTTTTTTCATAAAACTGGCTCTGTGGGTTAGATTGTTGACTCCTGGGGTTGGATTGTTTTTGCGTCAGGTTCCGTCGCGAGTCTGAGCTTCGGGGAGGGAGAGTCAAGACTTTTGGACTCCCCCGGAGTCGAGCAGGGTTTGCCCCAGATCGAAGGTTGCTGAGTTCAAACCATGCCGCCGGCCGCGATTTCCCGAGCGGTGACGCGAACCGAACCAGGAGGGATGCGCGCGCCTGCGACCGCCGCGATGGCAGGCGCAACCGGGGCATCGGAGGTGCTGCGACGTGTCCAGTCGTGGAGAAAGAGCTTTGTGTAATACGCTGTGACGTCAGCGTCGCGAATGATCAGGCTGGCGTCGCGATTTTCGGTGGTGCCCTGGCCGGTCCAGTTGTGGCTGCCGAGGATGGTGATCTTATCGTCGATGAGAATGCCCTTGTTGTGATTACCCTTCTGGAGTTTCACGCGATCCATGTTGAACTCAAACTTGGCGAGGTCGGAGAGGATCTTGTGCGGATCAAAGTCGCCGCGGACGATGACGCGCACGTCCACCTTCGGGTCCTTGCTTTTCTCGCGCAACGCCTTCACCATCTCGGCATAGCGGGGCGACTGCTTCACTGCCGCGCTGAGGCTCTGGTTTTGGAAGTAAAGTTTACTCTTCGCTTTTTCGATGAGGGGGAGAACGCTATCCATGTAGTTGTCCGGTGTGAGCAGCGGAGTGACATTCAATTTCTTGTCGAAGACTTGCTCGGGGAAAAACTTAACGCCGCCTGTGTCCCTGAGCGCTGCAGCGACCGCGAACTCCTGAGTCACTGCAGCGATTCCGGCGAGGGCCCCCACCGCTTTCTGCAACGGCTTGGCCTGTGCGATGTCGTGCTGGATGAAGCGCTCGAACTGTTCGGCCAGGATTTCGTTCTCCACGACGACGTGCCAGTCGCGGTTCTGCTTGCGGTGAAAGGCGTCCTTCTTCGCCTGCGTCGGGAAAGGATTCGTGATCGGGTCGATGGCCGGCTGGTTGGAGTCCTTCCAATTCCCGCTGGAGAGCCAGAAGACCTTGCCGTCCCGGACGGTGACCTTGATGTGGTAGGCCGTCGGGAAAAAGGCCTTCGTCACCTGGGAAGTATCGGCCACCGCGGCCCAGACGAATTTCATCCGCGTCTTGAGCGGTTGCTTCAGCGCGGCGCGGGCGGTTTCGTTTTCGGGATTTCCGCCGTCCATGATAAAGCCGAGTTTGCGCGGACTGGCCAGCGAGGCGGTCAGTTTTTTCAAAATGTGCTTGGCGGTGAATTCATACATCGTCGCTGTCATCCTCTTCTCCGTGTTGCCGAAGAACTCCGAGAGCAGCCGCCAGCCGGCATCCGGGCTGGCGTGGCAGACCATCTTCATTTTCTCGTTCACTGAGGCCTCGGCCATCACCATCCCGGCCAGCATTGGTGCAGATTTTTCGGTCAGGGCCTTGCCGTGAACGAGGGCGAAACGGACCAACTGCGCCGCGCTCGCAGGCACGACATCGACTGGCACTCCGTCGAGTTTCGTCGGCAGCAACTCTGCTTTCTTCAGCTTCGATACCGGTCGTTTCTTCAGCACACTGACGATGATGGCAGGTTTATTCGTCAATCGGCCCTTACGGAATTTGAATCCAGACCACACTTCCACCACTCCAGGAAGACCGGCGAGAATGGGACCGTGTTCAGCCAGAATCGCGTCGATGCGAGCGAATGCGGCGGCGTGTGTGGGTTTAGTTTTCATGGCGATGGGTCGTGTTGGTTGTGCGGAGTCACTGAAAAACTGATAGGATATTGCTTCTTCAACGCTCCGCAGTTTAGAGAGAATTGCTTTTGCGTCGGGTTAATTTTTCGCGACTTTGGGCTTATGTGAGGGGGCGTCAAGCGCGTTTTCCTATTTTTTCCTATTTTTGCTGCGTCCAGAAAGGATGATTTTGCCAACGCCGACTTTGTCATCGAAGGCTAGGTTGATCCGTCTTCGCTGCGCTAGGACGCGACAAGCCCGCTTGAGAAGCCGAAGCATTGCAAAGGCTCTTTCGGCGACCACACCGGCTCCTACCACCTTGCCCGAGCCGTATCCCGTCTTCCACGTCACCGCCATCATCCGGAAGGTCGTCGTCATCCGTTGGCGGCAAGAATGGCTTTGCCTTGATATTCGTGAAGTCGTGCCATCGCTGGGTGCTATTTCCACGATCCCGCCAATCCGGCAACTGCCGGACCGTTTGCGGATCAGAATCTTGAAAAGATATAGCACTCTTGAAAAGAAAAGTTTAGGCGTTGAAACGGAGAGCGGAAATGGAGCGGCCTAAGTCTGTAAACGATGTGACCTCGCTCGATTATTACGCCATCGAAGAACTCGTCACGGACGACGAGCGCGCGGCGCGCGACCGGGCGCGGTGTTTTGTCCAGGAGGAGGTCATGCTCGAGATCGTGGTCTGGGAACGCGCGCCGCAATCGTGCAATTGACTGGCGCAGGATCATTTGATATTCCAGACGCAAGCATGCGTTGCGAATGAACTTTCTATCACGAACGGGTTCAGTTGGGATTGTCCGCTGTGCCCTCGCCTTTCTTCTCGCTGGTTGCGCCGCGAATCAGCCTTATCATTTAGGGGAAGCACCGACCGAAACAGCAGTCACGCCCGCCGGGGGCGGCGCAGCGAAAGACATTTATCGGCTGGGTTTTATCGAGTTCGACGAACAAGGCGACTTCTGGGATCGCAATCAACTGCGCAAAACCGTGCAGGCGATTCGTGATACAGGCCGGCCGATCTTGCTCGTTACCTACATCCACGGCTGGCAGAATAATTCCAACTCGAAAGACGCCGCCGACGTCGGCCAGTTCCGCAGCGTGCTCGCGCGCCTGACCGCGGATCAGACCATCCAAATGTCCGGCCTGCAGGTCTTCGGCGTTTATTTGAGCTGGCGCGGTCGTGTCGTGCACAAGGTCAATCCGGTGGTGGACGTGCTTACCTGGGCGGGAAAACAGGCCAGCTTTTATTCGCGCAAGAATGCCGCCACGCGGATCTCCTCCAGCACGCCGATTACCGAGGCGATCTTCACCATGATCAAGACCGCTCGGCGTGATACGCCGGGGACTTCGCGTTGCGTCGTGATCGGTCATTCGTTCGGCGCGCTGGTTTTGGAAAAGGCGCTGGCGCAGGCGTTGGTCGGGACGCTTTTGTACGAGGAGCCGTTCGCGCCCGGGGTCGAAAAATCGCGCGCGGATCGAGTCTTCAAGCCGGCCGATCTCATCCTGCTCGTGAATTCCGCGGCGGAATCGATCTACTCGAAGGAGCTAATTGATATGTATCGCGATACGACACCGCTGCGCGGCGGGCCGCACGTCATCATGATTAGCTCCGATGCGGACATGGCAACCGGCCTGGCGTTTCCCATCGGAACGAAGCTCTCGAATGCTCCCAAGGTGCTATCGGGAAGTTTCCGCAAGTACCACGAGGATGGACGCGACACCTCGCAGTTTAACTATTTCACTCAAACGCCCGGCCATAACGATTCGGTCCAAAGTCATCGACTCGTCCCGGTGACGAAGGGGAAGTCAGATTTGGGAGCAGATCCGTTCGACTTAAATTTGAAGAACCGGGCTGGCTCTTACGAAAACGTGACTCTCTATACCGGCACGCGTTACGACTGGACGCAATGGCGGATCGAGCGGCAGGGACCGAACCAAACGAATTACTGGGTGCTGCGTGTTCCGAAGCAGATCATTCCGGGACACGGCCCGATCTTTGAAGGCGAATCGCGCGATTTGATGGCGGCCCTTTTTCGGCTCGCGACAAAGCCGGAAGCAGCTGAACGCTCGGTGCCTGTTAAGGTGCGGGGCGGTGCGGAAGGTCCCGTCCAAAAAACCGAGCAACGTTTGCAGCGCGTTAAGGCGACCGGAGAAACGGTTGTCACCCCGGTGCAGCCAAGCGCAAGCGATACACACCCGCCAGAACACTAACCGCTTGGTAGTTCTGGTAGAAACGGACCGCCCCATCGTCCGGAGCGCGCTCAAGAAACGGCGCATTCAGGCGGCGTGGCCACGCGGAGTCTTGAATCCGTTGGCGGCAAGAATGGCTTTGCCTTGATACTCGTGAAGTCGGCCGCAACGGACTTCTAAACGCGTGAGACAAATGACGTGTTGTTGAAATGAGATCGTTTTGGAAAAGTTCGCGATAGCGAGACGCATGCGCTACCGAATCCTTATGGTGAAGCGCGGATTGTTGCGAGAGAAGATCGAGAAACGTGTCCGCTGAGCCATGCGGAGGAAACCGTGATGTCAGACAAGGAAAAAACGGACTGATAAAATTATTTTCAAATTTGCAGCATTCGAAGTCTCCATTAAAATCAACCGAAACCTTCACATGAGTAGTCGAACATTCTTTGGCGGCGCGCCTTTCCTCGCCGTTTTGATCAGCGGTCTTACAGCCTTCGGCGCCGAAACCTCAGTTGTCCCTGAACCGGGTGATTTGCGCACGGCCGGGACGGTGGATTTTCCGGTGTCGTGCTCGCCGGCCGTACGGCCCGAATTCCTCCGCGGCGTCGCGTTGCTGCACTCGTTTTTTTATGAAGAGGCGCGCCGGATTTTCACCGAGGTCGCCGCAAAGGATCCAACCTGCGCCATGGCGCAATGGGGAATCGGCATGACGTGGTGGCATCCGATCTGGACGCCTCCGACTTCCGAGGAAATGAAGGCTGGCAAGGCGGCAGCGGATAAGGCCATGGCAATAAAGACGGGCACCGAACGCGAGCGGGGATTTATCACAGCGCTAAATACTTACTACAACACGCCCGACAGTCCGACCACAGGCGAGGTCGGACAGTCCTGTCATGGGCCAGTGGGACCGCGTGATCGCGTGATCGCGTATGAAAACGCGATGCGCAAACTTTACGATAAATATCCCGACGACGTTGAAGTGCAGACCTTTTACGCCCTCGCGGTCCTGGCGGTTGGCTACGCGACGCCTACCGACACGACGTTAGCCAATCAACTGCGCGCGGCCGCTATCCTCGAAAAGCTATGGAAGACAAATCCTCAGCATCCCGGCGTCGCCCACTATCTAATACACAGCTACGATTATCCCGCATTCGCCGAGCGCGGATTGGCGGCCGCACGGAGCTACGGTTCCATCGCGCCGTGGGTTCCCCACGCCCTACACATGCCATCGCACATTTTCACGCGCCTGGGCATGTGGGAAGATTCCATCGCTGCGAATCGTTCCTCCTCTAAGGCGTCGCGCGCTTACGCCAAGATGCGGCACCGCGACGCGACCGAAGCAGAGGAACTGCACGCGCTCGACTACATGGCCTACTCCTATCTGCAGGAAGGGCAGGACGCCAAGGCAAAGGAGGTCGTGGATTTCGCCGCCACGGTGCGCAAAACCAATCCCGAGTTGGAATTCAGCGCCGCTTATGCGCTGGCCGCCATCCCGTCGCGTTATGCGCTCGAGCGCAACGCCTGGTCCGACGCGGCAGCACTGCGGGTTCCGGCATTGCCGCACTGGTCCACCTTTCCGTTTCTGGAAGCGCTGATCGAATACGCCCACGCTCTCGGGCGAGTGCATACCGGCGATCTCGACGGTGCCCGCAAGGCTATAGCCCGAATGCACGAATTACGCGACGCGACGATAGATTCGAAGTTTGACTATTTTAAGAGACAACTCGACCAGCAAATGCAGGCCGCATCTGCCTGGGTGGCGTATGGCGAAGGCAAGAAGGAGGACGCTGTAAGTCTGTTACGACGCACGGCGGATACGGAGGACATTCTCGGCAAGCATCCTGTTTCGCCCGGCGCGCTTGTCCCGGCCCGCGAACAACTGGGTGATTTGCTGCTGAAACTGGATCGGCCGAAGGAAGCGCAGCGGGAATTTGAGGCGGCGCTGAAAATCTATCCGGCACGATTCCGAGGTCTGTATGGTGCTGCGCAGGCAGCAGAAGAGATTGGAGAAAAGGAAAAGGCAGATCACTACTACGCCAAGCTGATTGAGCAAACGGCGAAGGCCGACGGCTCACGCAACGAGCTCGCCCAATTGCGCGAATATCGTGCCGCCGAGGGTGCTACGACGCAACCCCGCAGCGCTACGGAACTCCGCAAGTAGGTTTGGAAAGTCTGAGTGTGTCCGGACACCGCGGGCACGTCAGGTTGAGCGTATCAGTTCGGGGCAGTCGCGCCGGCATTTTTGGGCGTGGAATACTGAACGTTATCGCAATGGTCTCTTTGATCTGGTGCTATTTCCATGATCCTAACCAAGTTTTAGGGTAGCGCACGCGTCTCACGTGCTGGTTGCGACGTCCCGCCGCAACGAACTTTCAAATAGCGGGATGAGACAAATAACGGGCGTTTGAAATAAGATAGTTTTAGGAAAGTCCGCGATGGCGAGACGCCATCGCCAGCACGCGAGACGCACGCGCTACCCAATCGACGCCTCGGCGTCAACGCGAATAAGCGTTAGTTCATCTTGCGCCAATATTAAACTGTCGCGTATTACCAGAGCCGCATCACATGACCTCGCTGGACTATTACGCCATTGAAGAACTCCTCACCGACGACGAGCGCACGGCACGTGACCGGACGCGTCGATTTGTGCAGGAGGAAGTTCTTCCTGAGGTCGTGCCCTGCCATCGCGCGGCCAAATTCCCGGAGCACCTCCGGCCGCGCATGGGCGAGTTACGCCTCTTTGCTCCGTACTTAAAAGAGCACGGTTGTGCGGGGCTGAGTTACACTGCGTACGGCCTCATCATGCAAGAGCTTGAACGAGCCGACTCGGGTTTGCGCTCAGAAGCATCGGTGCAGGGCGCGCTTGCCATATACGCGATTCATTCCTTCGGAACACCGGAGCAGCGCGCGCGCTGGCTGCCGGGACTGGTCTCGGGCGAACGCGTTGGTTGTTTCGCGCTGACCGAACCCGGCCACGGCTCGGATCCGGGCGGCATGGAAACCCGCGCAACGCGCGACGGCGATCATTACGTTTTAAACGGCAGCAAATGCTGGATCGGCAACGCTTCCATCGCAGATGTGAAAGTCGTCTGGGCGAAAGACGACGGCGGCCGCGTCGGTGGATTCATCGTGGAAAATGATGCGCCCGGATTTCGTGCGAGCGACATCGAAGGCAAGTTCAGCCTTCGCATGTCGCGCACGTCGGAATGCTGGTTCGAAAACTGCCGCATACCGGGGGAGAACCGCTTGCCCAAGGCGTCGGGGTTGCGCGCGCCGCTGTCGTGTCTTTCGCAGGCACGCGCGGGTATTGCGTGGGGTGTGATTGGCGCGGCTATCGATTGCTACGAAACGGCGCTCGCCTATGCCAAATCGCGCGAGCAGTTTGGCCGCCCTATTGCAGGCTTCCAACTGGTGCAGGAAAAACTTGTTTGGATGGTGCAAGAGACAACGAAGGCGCAGTTACTCGCGTTGCGTCTCACTCGCATGATGGAGGCGGGTACGGCACTGCCCGCGCAGATTTCGCTGGCGAAGCGCAACAACGTGTGGATGGCGCTCGAATGCGCGCGCAAGGCCCGCGACATTTTAGGCGCCGTGGGGATCATAGATCGCTATTCCGTGATACGGCACCTCATGAACCTCGAGACCGTCTCCACTTACGAAGGCACGCACGACATCCACACACTGGTTGTCGGCCACGACATCACGGGGATCAATGCTTTCGGTGGGTAAGAGATCGACGTCGTCATTCCGAGCGGAGCGAGGAATCGTGTTGTGGAAGCGTCGAGGTAATACTGCGAGATCCCCATCCGACTCGGCTTCGCCTCGCTCAGGGCACGCTTTTGACTTCGGTCAGGATGACTCGCTCAAGAAATAGGCTAAGATAAGTTATGAGCGAGTCAGTTTACATTCTCGGCGGCGGGCGCACGGATTTTAAGCGCAATCTAAAAAAGGAAGGCAAGACCATCCGGCATCTGATCATTGAAGCCGGCAAGAAAGCGATCGACGACGCGAAGATCGATCCCGCGGAAATTGAAGCCGGCGCGGTTGGTAATTTCAATGCCGGCCAGTTCACGAAGCAATTGCAACTCGGCGCGTTCATTCCGGAGATCGATCCAAAATTGCGCGGCATTCCCACAATGCACACGGAAGCGGCGTGTGCTTCCGGCGCGCTATCCGTGTTGCTCGGCGCGCAGTGGATCATGGGCGGATTCTACGACGTTGTGCTCGTGGTAGGCGCTGAACAGCAGAAAACGATGTCGTCACTCGACGGCTCAGATGTGCTTGGCGCGGCGGCCGATTATCACAATGAGAAGCCGGAGTACGGCGATTTCATGTTCCCGAAATTGTTCGGGCGCATCGCGCAGATTTACATCGAGAAATATGGCGCGAGCGAAGCGGACCTTGCCCAGGTCGCATGGAAAAACTACGCGCACGCCAAATTGAATCCGCTGGCGCAAATGCGCGACGCCGATCTCACGCTCGATTGCGCCTCGCAAGTTTCCGACAAAAATCCGAGCGTCGCACCGCCTCTGAAAGTCTCCGATTGCTCGCAGATCACGGATGGCGCGGCGTCGGTCATTCTCGTTTCTGAAAAATATCTGGACAAAATCGGCGGCGATAAAAGCAAGACGGCACGTCTGCTCGGCTACGGTCACACCACTGATTATCTTCCACTCGACAAAAAAGACGCGCCCATCTTTTCGACTGCGCGCAAAGCAGGCGAAAAAGCATTCCGGATGGCAAACTTAAAGCCGCGCGACATGCAAGGCGCTGAAGTGCACGATTGCTTTTCGATTACTGAGATCGTTGCGTACGAAATTCTCGGGCTCGCCGAGCCGGGCAAAGGTGTCGAGCTGGTGAAAAGCGGAGCAACCACATTGCCCCAGGTGCGCGGCGAACAAGCGGGCAAACTCCCCTTTGAAATTCCGGTGAACGCAGGCGGTGGATTGATCGCCGACGGTCATCCGGTGGGCGCGACCGGCGTTCGCCAGGTATTCGAGGCTTATCAACAACTCACCGAACGAGCGGGCGCGCGCCAGATCGAAAACGTGAAGAAATTCCTCACCTTCAACATGGGGGGCAGCCTAACGACTTCTGTCGCCATGGTGTGGGGCCGCGGCTGAGATCGATTTCCGCGCCTCTACGTCCAGCGAGTGGGTCACGCGCGTTTCTTGGATGTGACCTCACTTGCGATCGAAGAACTTCCCACTCCTATAAAAGAGGACATAGAGGAATACCTGGAGGACCATCCGGGTAGCCCAGCTGCACGGCTGCGTCCGAAAATCGGGATGGCCGGCGACGTCTGGCTGGCTTTTATCGGACCAGAACTGCGAGAGGGCGCTAGTGGATTAGGACAGACGCCGCTTGACGCGCTGGATGATTTCAATCGCCATTTCATGGAGCCGCTCATTTCACGAAACGGCTTCGAACCAGCCTAGCGCGGCCTTCTTTTCAATGTTCAGGTCCCGTCGTCCACACTTTGTCTTCTTAGCCATTCAAGGCTTCAATTTCTTCATATGAAAGTTCCCTTTTCACTCGGGGAAGTCGGGCACTTTGGTTTGGCGGTGCGCGATCCGAAAGAAAGCGCGAAATGGTTCGAGCGCGCACTTGGATTGCACAAGGAATTCGATTTCGAAAATGGCGTCGCTATTGGCAACGACAGCGTTACTATTGCGCTGTTCAAGGGCAAACCGTCGCCCGAAACGATTGACCATATGTCGTTTCATCTGCCAAACATGGCGACATTGCGGAAAGCGCTCGAGCATCTGAAGAGCGTCGGCGCGGATATAGAAGATCCAGGCGACGAAATCGGCCCGGAAGGGCCCGGATCGAAAAACATGGGTCTTTGGTTCCGCGATCCCGACGGCTACCGTTGGGAGTTGAGCGTACTCGGCGGCAAATAGCGGACTCCCATCGCTCATTCACGTGCGTAGCGCACGGCCAAGTGCCTGCGTTGACACGGTATTTAACGACCTTAACGTTTTTCCGTTCTCAAACTTACAATGATCACTTTTGCGACGGAAAAAGGGGATGGGAAAGAGTTCGTCTCGCACGCGCCAGGCTGTTGGGAGGACGTTGCGCCTGAACTCTGGAAGGATTGGAAATGGCAGCTCAAAAACAGGGTCACTTCGCTCGCTCAACTGGAAAAACATCTCGATCTTAGCGAAGAGGAGCGCAGCGGAGTGCTGCTATCGGGGGACAAACTCGCCCTCGCGATCACTCCGCATTTTTTTAATCTGATCCCGCGTGACAACCCCGAGGATCCGATTCGGCGTCAGGTTATTCCACGGATTGAAGAAACATGGGCGTCGCCGTACGATATGGCCGATCCCTGCGGCGAAGATTCGCACATGCCGGTGCCGGGATTAGTGCACCGATATCCGGACCGCGTCCTGTTTTTAGTGACGGATCGCTGCGCGAGTTATTGTCGCTATTGCACCCGCAGCCGCGTTGTCAGTGGCGTCGGCGAACAGGAACTGCATACCGATTTCGAGGAAGCCTTTCGTTACCTCGAAGCGCACACCGAAGTGCGCGACGTGTTGCTGAGCGGTGGCGATGCGTTGATTTTCAGTGACGATAAATTGGAAAAAATACTGAGCCGGCTTCGCGCGATTCCGCACATTGAGTTCCTTCGCATCGGCACGCGCATTCCGATTTTTTTGCCGCAACGCATTACGCCCGAGCTATGCGCGATGTTGCAAAAATATCATCCGCTTTGGATCAGCGTGCACGTCAATCATCCGCGCGAACTGACCATTGAAGTGAAGGAAGCGCTCGACCGTCTCGCCAACGCCGGCATCCCGCTCGGCAACCAAAGCGTGCTGCTTGCAGGCGTGAACGACGATGTCGAAACCATGAAAACGCTCGTGCATAAACTGCTCATGTGCCGGGTGCGCCCCTATTACATTTACCAATGCGATTTGATCAATGGCTCATCGCATTTGCGCACCTCGGTCGCGAAAGGAATCGAGATCATTGAAGGATTGCGCGGACACACCACCGGCTATGCGGTTCCGCAATATGTGATCGACGCGCCCGGCGGCGGCGGGAAAGTGCCGATTAATCCCGGTTACATTTTGTATCATGACAACGAGAAAATCGTGATCCGTAATTACGAAGGAAAAATTTTCGAATATCCCGAGACCGGCGACGATCAATCCGTGCAATTCGCGCCACAGCGCGAGTATCACGACGAGTATTTGTATTCCTAATCGAAGATGTCTCCTGGGTTCGCGATTACCGCTTGTGGTGTGGCGTTTCGCGAGACAGAAAAGTGACGCGGTAACTTTGTTGAGTCTGGTTTGCCAGCCATTAATGAGTTCGATGTGCGTGGGCCGCACTGGATCGCGCCCGGCTGCACCAGACTTGCCCCGCGCCTATTGCCGGGGAGAACTGGTTCGCTTCATGTGATCGCGATCGTGCTGTTCCGGAAGCCCATCGGCAAGAGAAAATGCGCGCGCGAAAATGCACAACAAATGCACCGCCGATCTGCGATATCGCAAAGTAACGACTCATGCGGCTGCGCGTTCGTGGACTGACCGAACGCAGATGCCGCAATCATACCTGTTATGCCAGGGAAAAACTTGACTGCTTTAAACAGTCAAGTTTGCAGAGCTATCGCGCCGGTTACTTGGAACCGACCGCCGTGGAAGATCGATAATATTCAGGTTAGCGGGAACTCGCGCTCGTGCGGCTGGGGCTTAGTCAGCCGTCCGCTACTACTTCGTCACATCGAAGACGATTTCGCCGCCGATTATCGTCATTACGCAGCGTGTTTTGAGAATCTCCGGCTCCGGGATTTTCATGATGTCCTGCGATAGCATGGTAAAATCGGCGAGCTCGCCAACTTCGATTGAGCCTTTGTCTTTTTCTTCGAACGCGGCGTAAGCGGGCCAGATCGTGAACATTTTTAGCGCCTGCTCGCGCGAGACGGCTTGCTCGGGGTGCCAGCCTTCGCCGGATTCGCCTTTCACGCTTTTGCGTGCAACGGCGGCGTAAAATTCGATCATTGGTTCGCCCCGCTCGACCGGCGCATCGGATCCGCCGCAGATGATCGCGCCGGATTTGAGGAAACTTTGCCACGCGTAGGCCCCATCTAACCGATCCATTCCGAGCCGGGCAGGCGCGAAAAATAAATCGCTGATTGCGTGCGACGATTGCATCGACGGAATCACGCCGAGCTCTGCGAATCGCGGAATGTCAGCAGGATCCACAATCTGCGCGTGCTCGACGCGCCAGCGCGGGTCGCGAATTTTGCGTTGGTCGGGCGAGACCGCTTTGAATGCTTGCTCGTAAAGATCGAGGATGATGCGGTTCGCCCGATCGCCAATGGCATGCGTCTCGACCTGAATCCCGCGGCGCAATGCTTCCTCAAACATCGGCTTTAACTCTTCGGGTTTCTCGGTGAGATAACCGGAAGTGTCGGGCGAATCGCTGTATGGTTTCAACAACGCCGCGCCGCGCGAGCCAAGCGCGCCATCGAACACCACCTTGATCGTGCGCTGCGTGAAATGATGATTGAAGGCTCCGATTATCGATCCTTCGTGCAAGAAATTTTCTGCATCTTCGCCCGGACCGTAAACGGCGTTGATGAATCGGATTTTCGCTTTGCCAGATTCGAATGCGTTCTTGATGAGATCGACATCGTCCTTGTAGCTGCCGGCGTTTTGGATTTCGCACCAGCCAAGCCCGATCTCGCGCTCGATTCCGCGCAGCAACGCCTGCTCCCGCTCAGCTTCGGTCGGTTTCGGAATATTTTTCGCGACGAGATCTTGCGCATTGTCGAGCAACATGCCGTTTAGCTCGCCGTTTGTTTTCAGAATTTGCCCGCCGAAAGGGTCCGGCGTGCTCTTGTCGATCCTGGCAATCTTCAGCGCCGCAGAATTCGCGACTGAAGCGTGGCCGTCAGCGCGAGTGAGAAAAACGGGATTATCCGGCGCGATTTTATCGAGGTCCTGTCGAGCAGGAAATTGCGTCGGTTTCCAAAATGTTTCGATCCAGCCGCGGCCGGTGATCCATTTGGAACGTTCGGTTTGCGCAACGCGCTCCTTAACCCTGGCGAGAAAATCTTCGAGCGTGTTCGTCCCTTCGAGATTCAATTTCATCTCGCGCTGGCCGATTCCGAAAATGTGGCAATG
>WNGA01002370.1_pt1 | contig 33693 bp, 38 predicted proteins | sample 5400061 | NCBI WGS metagenome assembly WNGA01 (sample SAMN13153366, study PRJNA577476) | soil metagenome | isolation source: 100 cm soil or saprolite under grassland replicate 2 | place: USA:California | collected 2016-06-15 | reverse complement strand
TTCGGCTGTGACGTGCTCGTAGATGGCCAGCAGGCGGCCACCGGTTTCCAGGGCGTGGTCGCAGCGCTCGACGAAGGGCTGGGCGGGTCGTTCCTGGGCGGTCTCCACCAGGCTGATGTAGACGCGGCTGAAGCCGATCTGGCTGCCAAGGGTCTTTTGGCTGATGCGGCGGAGCGTTCGCCAGCGGCGTAGTTCGTAGCCGAGCCAGTGCAGCGCGGACCGGTCGGGGTCGATCGGCTTGGGTGGCCGCGCCATCGGATGCTCCTTGCGGCGGCGGGTCTGCGGGCGGTGAGGTTTGTAAGCGTGTTTGTCGGCCTGAGTTGTCCTCGACACGTCTGCGCATGTCAAGTTCGACGGGCCTCTCTGCGTGGGCAGCCGGCCTTGAAGCCCACGCCCTTCAACGGCGACGAGACCAACCGCCAGCATCAGCTCGACACAACGCCAGCAGCCTGCTCGCGGCGAGCGCCGAGCGCGGCCGGGCCGAAGCGCCCGTCGGTGTACCACTTCGTCAATGAGGCGTTCGAGGTACACCGTGGGATCTGTGGCGGGTCCTACGCCGAACCGCAGCCCCCGGGTGCAGCGGCACTTCATCGAAATGATTGCTCTGCTTGGCTACATCAGCATGTCAGAGGGCTTCACCCGTAAATAGCTTTACTGCCGAGTCTGCCCGGGTGTACAACCCTGACCGGTCATTCTCGGTCGAGAGTTCCGAGCGAGGTGGCGGACTGGTCGTCGTCGGGGCCAGCCGTCAGGCCAACACCTGATCGTGGCACCCGCGCCCCCAACGCGGGCTCCCCCGGCACACCGCCGCCGCTCCCGCCTGCGCGAGGGAGCGTGGTTTGTGACGAGCACCGTGGTCCCGCAGACGGCGGCGCGGATGCGCCGTATTGACCTCCGCGTGCTGATTGGGTTGGCGCTGCTGCTGGCTGGGGTGCTGGGCACGCTGGCGATCGTGCAGCAGGCCGGGCAGCGCACCCCGGTGCTGGTGATGGCCCGCAGCGTGCAGGCCGGGGAGGTGATCCGCGCTGAGGACGTGCGTGTGGCTGAGCTTGGAGTTGCGCCGGGGGTCGCCATCCTTGGGGCGGGCGAGCGTGCTCGGGTGGTGGGTCGCAGGGCGGCGGTGCCGCTGGAGGAAGGGCAGGTGCTCGGCCCGGCCGTGGTCGCCGACGGGCCGGCGCTCGCGGCGGGGCAGGTGGCGATGAGCCTGGCGCTGGCGCCCGAGCATGCGGCGGCGGGACAGTTGCGCGCTGGCGACCAGGTCGCGGTGGTCGCCAGCGGCAAGCCGGACGAGACCAGCACCGACGTGGCTTCGGCGTTGCTGCTGTCACCAGTCCGCGTGCTGTCCGTGCTCACCCAAGGCGACGACACGAGCGCCGATCGGCGGCTGCTGGTGAGCTTGGCGGTCCGCCCGGAGCAGGCCGCGCTGCTGGCCAAGGCCGCCCAGGGCACCCTCGACCTGGTCCTACTCTCCCCGAGCGGGGGGCGGTAGCGGTGGCGGCGCGGCTGGTGGTGGTGACCGGCGGCAAAGCCGGCCCCGGAGCGACCACGCTGGCGGTGGGGCTGGCAGCCGCGTGGGCTGTGGCCGGGCGCGGTGTGCTGCTGGTGGACCTGGACCCAGCAGGCGGGGACGTGGCCGCGCACCTGTCGGTTGGGGAGATCCGCGGCCGTGGAGTGGCCGCGCTGCTGGCCACGGGCTCCGCCCGGGTGGAGACACGCGGAGTGTTGGCTGAGGCGGTCGAGGCCGCGCCGAGCCTGCGGGTGCTGGTGGGGTTGCCGCGTGCGGACGCCGCGGGGCTGCTGCGCCCAGAGGTCGCGGTGGCGGTGGCGCAGGCCGCCCGCCAGGTGGACGGGGTCGACCTGGTGATTGTCGATCCGGGGCGGCTGCTGCCCGGCTCGGTCGCCGTCGGAGTGCTGGCGCTGCCGGATTCAGTGGGGGTGCTGGCGGCGCGGGCGGACGTGCCGGGCGCCCTGGCGGCCCAGCGCGCCTTGCTGGCTGCTGGTGAGGCCAGCGCGACGGAGCTGGCGCTGGTGGCGGTTGGGGTGCGGCGGCGGATGTCCGCGGATGTGGCCGAGCTGGCGCAAGCCCTGGAGCACCCGGTCAGCGGGGTGGTCCCGGCGTACCGGCGGCAGCTTGGCCGGGCGATCCAGACCGGCCAGCCGCCCACCGCAGGGCGATTGGGCCGCGCCTACCAGACGCTGGCCGCCGCGCTGTCGCCACCAGACGACGGCGAGCCGTCGCGTCGGGACGCCCGGGGTCGTCACGCCCGCCGGGGCGGACGGGGCGCTGTGGAGCAGGGTGAGCGGGAGGCGGCCTCGGCATGAGCAGTCTTGCCCATCCCAACGGCCAGCACCCCGCCGTCGAGCAGCTCGCCGGCAAGGTGCGCAGCCAGGCCGCGACGGAGCTTGCGCGCCTGCTTGGCCCGGCCCGACTGTTCGCCCCCTCCGAGGATGACGAGGCCCGGGTGTGGGCGGTCATCAGCGCGCAGCTCGCCCAGGCCCACCGCGACCATGTCGTCGCCGGGGGCGTCCCGTTGCGCGATGAGCAGCGCGAGCAGGTCGCGCAGGAGGTCTACGACGCGCTGCTGGGGTTGGGGCCACTGGAGCGCTACCTGGCGCAAGAGGATCTCGAGGAGCTACTCGTCAACGGCCACGCCGACGGGTTTGTGATCCGTGCGGGTGGCCGTAAGGAACGCATCCCGACCGGGTTCGAGTCGGAGGCGGAGCTGCGGGCGTTCGCCGCCCGCACCGTTGCGGTGACCGGGCGGCGCTTGGATGAGGCAAACCCCCGCGCGGACGCGCGCCTTCCTGATGGCTCGCGGCTGCATGTGATCTGCCCTCCCTTGGCGCCCTACACGTGTATGACGATTCGCCGCCACCGGCTGCTGGCCCACTCGATGCGCGACCTGCTCGCCCTCGGCACCCTGACCCCTGCCGTCGCCGCGTTCCTGCGCGCGGTCGTACGGGCCGGGCTGAACGTGCTGATCTCGGGTGGGACCGGTGTGGGCAAGACCACCACGCTGAACGCGATCGCCTCAGAGATCCCCCGCCTGGACCGGGTCGTGACCATCGAGGAGACCCGCGAGCTGGCCCTGGACCACCACTTGGAGGATTGCATCGCGCTGGAGGGCCGGTTCGCCAACGTCGAGGGGCTGGGCGAGATCCGTATCCGCGAACTGGTCCGCGACGCGCTCAGGATGCGCCCCCAGCGGATCATCGTCGGCGAGGTCCGCGGCTCAGAGGCGCTGGACATGCTCAACGCCATGAACTCCGGGCATGAGGGCTCGATGGGCACGATCCACGCCAACGACGCCCGCCAGGCCCTCAGCAAGCTGCACACCTACACCAAGATGGCCGAGGAAGCGCTATCGGACGCCGTGGTGACGGAGATGCTGGCCCAGACCATTCATCTGGTCTGCCAGCTCCGCCAGCTCGCAGACGGCCGCCGGGTCCTGACCGAGATTGTCGAGGTGGCCGGGGTCGAGGGCGGACGGCTGCTGACCAACGAGCTTGTGCGCACCGGCCCCGAAGGCACGCCGGCCTTCACGGGGTTGCGCCCAAGGGAGATGGACCGGCTGGTCGGGGCCGGCTGGGAGCCCGCCGCGATGCTGGGAGGCCAACCATGAGCATGACGGCGCTGGTGTTGCCTGCCTGACCGGCCTGGGCCTGGTGCTGCTCGTTGACGGGCTGACCCGCCCGGCCACCCGCCCGTTGGGCGTCGAGCCGGGCAGGCTGTCGGCGCTGCTGGCGGGGACGGTCACGGGCCTGCTCGCCGGTGTCGGGGTGTGGCTGCTTGCCGGCTGGCCGGTGCTCACCCTGGCCGCCACCATCGGCGGGTTCCTGGCGCCGCGCGCCTGGCTCTCGCGTAGTGACGCCCGGGCGCAGGCGGCCCGCTCCGAGGCGGTCGCCGAGGTCGCCGCCAGCCTGCGCGACGCCGTCCGCGGCGGGCTGGGCGTGACCGAGGCGCTGGGCGGGCTGGCAGCGTGGGGACCACCCGTGCTGCGCGACGAGCTTGGCGAGCTCGCCGCCGAAGCGGCCGTGCTCGGGCTACCCGATGCGCTGGGCAACTTCGCACGGCGGCTTGGCGATCCGCTGGCCGACCTGCTGGCCACCACCGTGGCCCTCAATCATCGCCTCGGCGGCCGGAACCTCGCCGACGTACTGGATGATCTGGCCGCCGCCATCCGCGCCGAAGCCCAGACGTTGCGGGAAATGCGGGCACGCCAGGCGCAGCAGCGCCTGTCGGCCAGGCTGATCGCCGCCGCGCCGTTTGTCATCCTGCTGGTCATCCGCCAGACCAACCCCGACTACCTCGCCCCGTTCGGCTCGGTCATCGGTCAGGGGGTGCTCGCGTTGGCGGTGCTGCTGGTGGTGGCCGGCTACGCCGCGATGACCGCGCTGGCCCGCCCACCCGCCGGCACCCGGCTGCTGCCTTCCGGGTCCGGCACTCAGCGCACCGCCGCCTCGGGAGATGCGCAATGATCTCGACCGTCGAGGTGATCGGCTGGCCGCTGCTGGGTGGCATCGGGTTGCTGTTGTTGCTGACCGCCCAGCCGATCGGCCGCCCCCGCCCGAGCCTGGCCGCACGGCTGGCCGCGCTGCGCCCCGACACCCCACCCGAAATCCCGGAGGCGACCTCGTTCACCAACCCGACCCTTGAGCGGCTGCTGGTCCCGCCCTTGCGGGCGGCCGGAGCGCTGGGCCTGCGGCTGGCCGAGCTGCTCGGCATCCCCACCCAGCGGCTGGCCCGCCGGTTGCGGCTCGCGGGCGAACCCGGCGGCCCGGCGCTGCATGCCGGGCAGAAAGTGTTTGGCGCGCTGGTCGGCCTGGGCCTGCTGCCCGTGCTCAACCAGCTCACCATCACCCCGCTCGGCCGCTGGCCCGCCTGGCTGTGGCTCGCCGCTGGGGTCGCCGGGTTCCTGACCCCCGACGCGGAACTTGCCCGCAAGACCGCCAGGCGGCGCAGCGAGCTGCTCGTCGGCCTCGGCGCGGCCAGCGAGTTCCTCGCCCTGGCCGTCTCCGCCGGCTGTGGGCTGGAGCAGGCGCTCGCCGAGGCCGCCCAAGCCGGCAGCGGACCGTTCTTCGCCGAGCTGTCCCGGCGGCTCTCCCTGGCCAGACTCCAAGGCCAGCAAGGCGTGGACGCCATCACGACCATGGCCGCCGAGATCGACCTGCCCGAGCTGGCCGCCCTTGCCGGCGCCCTGCAATCAGGCGCCCGCCAAGGAACCCCCGTGCTCCAGACCCTCAGAGCCCAAGCCCACGCCGCCCGGGAGCGGCGCCGCTTAGCGCTGCTGGAGGCCGGCGAGCGCGCCCAGGTCACCATGATCGTGCCGGTGGCCACGCTGATCTTCCCGGCCTTCTTCCTGGTGATCCTCTGGCCCGCAAGTGTGGTCCTGCTGCGCCTGTCCAATAGCTGATAGCCGACCCGCCCACCCGAACCAAGATCGTCCCAGCACCTTCCACACCCGCCGTTTGATGGAGGTCCCCATGCCAACGCCAACGGCCAACCGTTGGTCCCAGACGATCCACACCCGCCTGCTGCGCCTGCTCGCCCGCGCCCACGGCGCCGCACTCGACCTGCACCGACGCCAGGACGGCCTGTCAGCGGTCGAATACCTCCTTATCGCCACGGTGGTGGTGGTCGTGCTGTTCGCCGCCGTCAAGCTGTTCTTCGGCGCGGTCGCCGACAAGTTCGGCGACCTCACCCGCACCGTCAGCGGCAGCTAGTTCAGATGCGACCGATACCGAGGCCCGGCCGCCGTCTCGCCAGCCAGCGCGGCGTGACCACGATCGAGTTCGCGCTGGTCGCCTGGCTGTTCATGCTCATGGTGCTGGGCGGCTTGCAGTTCGGGCTGTGGTGGCACGCCCAGCACGTCGTGCTCGGCGCCGCCCAGGACGCCGCCCGCCTGGCCGCCGTCGAAGACGGCACCCCCCAGGCCGGACGGGCACGCGCCCTGGAGCTGCTCCAGGTCGGCCTGGGCCGCGATGCGGCCACCGCGACGGTGGACGTGCGGCGCGACCCCGAGGTCGCCCGAGCGACCGTCACCGCCCGGCTGCACCCCCTGCTGCCCATCGGCAGCGGCATCCAGCTCCGGGCCACCGCCCGCACGTTCGCAGAGCACTTCCGCCCCAGCCAACCGGCCGGAACCCAAGCGCCCGCCAGCGGAGCCACCCCATGACTCCCACCTGCCCGCCCCATCGCACCCGGCGGCACAGCGAGCGCGGTACCGCCACGCTAGAGCTGACCGTGGTCGCGCTGGGGCTGCTGGTGTTCGCCGCCGGGCTGATCGGGATCGGCCGGCTCACCGACACCCGCACCGCCCTTGCCGGGGTGGCCCGCGAGGCCGCCCGCGCCGCCGCCGACGCCCCAACCGCCAGCCAGGCCGTCCGCCTCGGCCAGGCGGAGGCGCGGCAGACCGCCAGCGGCTACGGGTTGGACCCTGCCCGCCTCCAGGTCAGCGTCGACCCCCAAGGCTTCGCCCGTGGCGGCACGCTGCTGGTCACCACCAGCTACCGCGTGCGGCTCGGTGACCTGCCCACCCTGGGGCTGCTGCCTGGCCAGGTGACGCTCACCGCCCGCCAGCTTGAACCGATCGACCTATTCCGGAGCCGAGCCGTCCCATGACGCCTCTGCATCAGCGTGCCCGAGCCGCCCTCCACCACGGCCACCGCGAGGACGGGCAGATCCTGGTCCTCACGCTGATCATGATGCTGGGCCTGCTGGCGGTGCTCGGCCTGGTCGCCGACGGCGGGCTGGTGTTCGCCCGCCACCGCGAGCTGCAAGGAGCAGCGGACGCCGCCGCCCGCGCCGGGGCCTCCCAGCTCGACGAGGCCGTCTACCGGGCCAGCAATGGCCACATCGCCCAGCTCGACCCCGCCCGTGCCCGCCAGGCCGCCCGCGGCTACCTGCAAGCCACCAGGTTCGACGGCCAAGCCCAGGTCAGCGCGGACCCGGGCTCGGTGACCGTCACGCTCCACCAGGCCATGCGACCGCCGATCTTCGGGGCGCTGTCCGGCGGCGACATCCAGCTCGCCGTCCACGCGCTCGCCCGGCCGCGGACCGGCATCACCCAACCCCAAGCTCAAGGACCCTGATGCTCACGCTCCGACGCCTGCTCCCTCTCCTAGTGGTCGCCATGCTGCTGGCCGGTTGCCAGGGCGACACGACGCCCACGCCGCCCACCACGACCGCCGCGGCTGGTCCGACGACCTCGGCGGTGGTGCCAACCACCTCATCGCCGACGACACGGTCGCCGTCGGCGGTGCTGCTGGCCGCGTTCACCCGCTCCTGGCAGGTGTACGCCGACGCGCTGCGGCGCCTGGACGCAAGCAAGCTGCCCAGCGCGTTCTCGGGGGACGCGCGCTGGGCGCGGTGCGGTCCGAGGTTGCCGAGCAGAAGGCCAAGCGCCAGCCGGTACGGATCAGCGTGCAGCACCACCCCAAGGTGCTGCTGGTCAACGCCACCGATGGCGTCGTCGCTGACGAGGGCATCAACCACAGCGTGGTGCTGGACCCCTCGACCGGAAAGCCCGCCGAGCCCGACCCCAACGAGCGGTTCAGCGAGCACCGCAGCTTCAAGTTCACCGGAGGGACCTGGAAGGTCGTGGAGATCATCGAGGAGCAGACGCCATGACACGACGCCGATGCGCCATCCTGGCGGGCCTGGTCGCTGGGCTGCTGCTGGTGCAAGCCAGCCCGGCGTTTGCCTACAAGTGGAAGCGCACCGTCACCATCGGAGTCGACCCCAAAGGCGTCCCGGTGCAGATCGACGCCCGCGCTACCGGAGCTGGCGGCTCCACAGGCGGCGGTGGGGGTGGCAGGGGTGGCGGGGCGCCGTGCCAGTACACCCTGGCAAGCGCCAGCGGCCCAGCCAGCGCCTACGTGGGCCAGCCAGCCGACGTCGGCTTGTTCACCATCCAGTGCGGCTCGTTTGTGGACGTGCGCTTCCTGCGGCTCGGCCCCGGCGGCAACCCCGCGATCCCAGGGGCGACCGTGAACCCCGTCCAGCTCGCCCTGTCCGCACGTGATCGGCTCCCGCTGCCGGCTGGGCAGCTTCGCACCAACCCCACCCGCGCGCTGGTCGGGCTGCCGACCTGGTACTGGTACCAGGGCTATGACGGCCGCCCGCTCACCAAGACCATCAGCGCCCTTGGCGTGACGGTCCAGGTGCAGGCCACCCCGACGGCGTTTCGCTGGGACTTCGGGGACGGGACCACGATGACGAGCAAGGATCTTGGCCACCCCTTCCCGCAGCGCTCCTCGATCGCCCACACCTACCAGGCCGCCCGCGACCGGGTGACGGTGCGGTGCACGTTTGACTTCGCGGTGAGCTGGCGCACCCCGGGCGGGCCATGGACGGCGCTACCGCCGCTGTCGCGTACCGCGACCGCGACCCTTGCGGTCGCCGAAAGCCAAAGCGTCCTCGGCCAGTAGCAGGAGGGGGGAGCGAGCCGTGCTGCGACGACTTGCCTCGGCGCTCGGCCTCACCGTGAGCCTGGCTGGCCTGCCCGTGGTGCTGCGCGCGGCGGCCGGGCCGCCAAGCCTTGCCGGGCTGCCATCGTGGGCGTGGCTACGCGACGGGCTGCGCGACCAGTACCTCCCGGTCGACCCGCTCCTGCACGCGCTCGGGCTGCTCGCCTGGTCGCTCTGGGGCTACGCCGTGATCGTGGCGCTGCTGCGGGTGGTCGCGGTCCTGGCCGCGCGGCGCAGGCTGGCCGGGGCGGCGACGCTGCTGGCGCTCTCGAACCTGGTCACCCTGGCCCCGGTCCGCGGCCTGATTGACGCCTCCATTGGGGTGAGCCTGCTCGCCTCCAGCACCCACGCCATCCCCACAACCGTCGCCGCAGCCCCCGTGGCCGTTGTCCGAACCATCCAACCGCAGGCGGCGCAGACGCCCGCCGGATGGGACCGTGCCCGCCCGCTGCTGGAGGGCACCCATGCCGATGCGGTCAGCGGCCAGCCTGCCCTCGCCCGGCCCGACCTGCCGATGGTCGGCCATGAGGTGTCGCCTGTGGCGGCCCGACCTGACCCGGCCGCGCCCGCGCGCCCGCCTGCCGGGGCGCACACTCGCAGCTACACCGTCGAGGATGGGGATTCGCTGTGGCGCATCGCCGAGCACGAGCTTGGCGACGGGCTGCGGTGGCGGGAGATCTGGGCGCTCAACCAGGGTCGCGACATGGACGGCGGACGGGTATTCCGGCGCGCGGGGCTGATCCTGCCCGGCTGGGTGCTGTACCTGCCAGCCCGCCAGCAGCCCGCCCCGGCCGCGCCGCCCCCACCGGCAGGCCCCGAGCACGACGCGAGCGCCAGCACCCCGGCCCAGGCCACGCCGACCACGCTGCCGCCGGCCATCACACCGTCGACCACCTCACCGGAGCAGGCCCCGAGCACGACCGCCGGCTCGCCAAGCCCACCTCCCTCCCGTCCTGCCCCGGCCACGGTGGGCCACGGCCACGGGCACGACGCGCTGGAGCTGCCGTCCGGCGCGGTGGTGGGGGTCAGCCTGGCCGGCGGGATCGCGCTGGCGCTGGTGCTGGCCCGAGCACGCAGCCGCGCCCGGCGCCGCCTCGGCCAGCCCCTGCAGGAGGCCCCCGGCGCGATCGAGCCCGAGGAGACTACCCGGCGGCTGGACCGCTTCGCGCACCAGCGCACCAGCGCGCTCGCCACCCTCACCGACGAGGACGAGCCCGACGACGCCGAAGACGGCCCGACCGGGCCACCCCGGCTGCCGCCCCACCCGCCGGTCCGGCTGGCCGAGTGGCGCACCCCCTACCCGGCCAGGGTCTCGGTCGCCGAACGGGACGGCGAGGAGGTCGCCGTCGACCTGGTCGGCCACGGCGTCATCGTGCTCACCGGCGCGCACGCCGCCGACGTGGCCCGTGCGGCCATCGTCGCGCTGCTTGGCGCCGGCAACCCCTACCACCTTGAGGTACTGGTCGTCGGCGACGGGCTGCTCGGCGAGCTGGGGGCGTTCCCGGGGCTGCACCGCACCGCCAGCCTTGCCGAGGCGCTTGACCACGTCGACGCCGAGCTGGTGTACCGCGCCCGCGTCATGGACCGCGAGGACACCCCTGACTTTGCGACCCACCGCGAGCAGAATCCCGATGAGCAGCTCTCCGCGTTCGTGCTGGTCACCGACCAGCCAGCCGGCCAGCACGCCGGCCGGCTGGCTGCCTTGCACGAGCAGGGGCCGCGCCTGGGGGTCGGCGTGCTGCTGGCCAGCGCCAACCCGGACCTGGACCTTCAGGCTGCCGGCCTGGAGGGTGCGGCGCGTCTCCGGCTGGACGGGCCCGGCCGCGTGCAGGCCGCCACCCCTGGCGCGCTCAGCGACGCGCAGCTTGTCGGCGCCCGCATGCTGCGGCTCGGCCAGGCGGAGACGGTCGAGCTGCTGGGCGTGCTGGCCGCCTCCCGCACCGACCCCACCGAGCAGCCATCCTTGGAGCCGGACGTCGTGCCGCCCCCTGACGTGCCCGCACCGACTCCGCTGCCCGAGCCCGCCCTCCACGTCGAGCCACCCCCACCGGCGACCCACCAGGCGCCGGTCCAGGTGCGGCTGCTGGGTGCGTTCACCATCGCCACCTCCGCGCAGGGCGAGATCCGCAGCGGGCTGCGCCGTACCGCCCGGGAGCTGCTGGCGTTCGCGCTGTGCCATCCCAACGGGTTCACCGCCGAGCAGGCCATCGAGGCGCTATGGCCAGACGGCGACCCGGCCAAGACCCCAGACTGGTACTGGAACGCCATCGCCAACCTGCGCCGGGTGCTGGCCCAGCGAAGTGGCACCGGCAAGCTGGCCTCGATCCTGCGGGACGGTGTCCGCTACCGACCTGAGCGGGCCACCTTCGAGGTCGACCTGTGGCGCGTGGAGGCGGCCCTGGCCGCCGCCCGCGGCGCTACCAGCGACCAGCAGGTCATGGTCGCGCTCGGCGAGCTCGCCAGCTCTTACTCGGGCGGCCTGCTCGCCGACGCCGACTACGAGTGGGCCAGGGTGCCGCGGGAGGAGCTGCGCCGCCGGGCGGTCGACGCGCTCGCCCGGCTGGCCGAGCTACGCACCGCCACTGGCGACCGTGACGGCGCGCTGGCGGTGTTGGAGCAGGCGATCGAGGCGGACCCGGCCGCTGAGGAGTTGTACCGGCGGATCATGCGGCTGCAGGCCGAGCTGGGCCGCCTGGACGCGCTGCGGCGCACCTACCACCTGCTCGAGGAGCGCCTGGACGACCTCGGCCTTGATCCCGAGCCTGCAAGCGAGCGGCTGCGATCCGACCTGCTCAAGCCGACCCGCCGGCCAGCGCGGCGGCCCGCGGCAAAGCCCCGGCCCACCGCCGAGTAGCACCGGCCCGGGGAGCCTGATCGGGCAGTAGCTGCGACGAGGCGCGAACGTGGCGCTGGTTGGATGTGGTGGGCCGGCGGCGAGCAGAGTCGGGGGGTGACCCTCGCTCGCCGCCGTGCCCTCCCCGAGCCAGCACGGGCGGCGCTGGTGGTCGGTCACGGCCCCGCCTGCCAGCGCTGGCCGGGCATTCCCGCACAAGCGGATATCTGGGTGCAATCGGCCTCGGCAGTGTCTCCCGTGGGTGGGGTAGCCGCCATCCGCAGATTGCGGTATTCGCTCCAGTGGCGACGGCCGCTGTCACGATGAGTTGCAGCCGATGTGTCAAGCATCCGAGACACACGACTCCATAGGGCCGGCGTGGGCCGTGCCGGGGGTCGTGGGCCGGCGTGGGGCCGTGGGGCCATGCCTTCATGGCTGACTGTCCATGGCGTTGCCGCGCGATGGCCTGACGCCATCACGCCGCCCCTTGGGCGGCGTGATGGCGGGCTGGCTTGGAGCCGTCTGGGTCTGTTCGATCAGCGGGGCTCTTGCATGGTGCGGCGGATGGCGAGGTCGAGCGCTGCCGCGCGTTGGGCCTCGTCGCCGGAAAGTCTGGCGGCTTCCATGCGGCGAATCACACGGTCGGTTTCGCTGTTGTCGCTCGTCACGAATGGTCACCTCCGATGCCGCATCGCCATACGGACTTGTGGGTTCCGCATTCTGGGCAGAAATCGCGGGTGTCTTCGATGATGGTGATGAAGCCTTCCCAGCGGCCGCCGAGTAGTTCCTCGCACACTTGGAATCGGACCGTTGAGCCATCATCGCGCGTCTCGGTCTCAACAGGGCCGACGCGGAAGTTAGATCACCCGGAGTTGTGCTTGGGCAAACTCGGCTCGGCTTTGGCGCTGATGGTGTCGAAGGCGGCGCAGGCGAGATGCCGAGGTAGCGGGGCCTCGTCGAGGTGATGCTGCAGCGGAGGCGGTCGCACACACCCGAGTTCCACAGTTCATGGGCACATGATCGTGCGGACCTTTGAGCTGGGGAAACGCCGTTTTATCTGCTTCGCGGGTGTGTGCCCACAGACAGCGGGCTCGCTGTCGTGGCGGTCGAACGCGGCACCGGTAACGATCGAGTCGGACATGCGGGCGTGCGGTGCCACTGCCGCCACTGCCTACTTCCTGGGCTGTAGGGAGCATGCAAGAGTAGGCCAGCGTTGAGGGGGTGGGATGGCAGATACGGCCGTGCTCGGCTGGGAGGTCTGTGCGGAGGTGGACTCCGACGGCCTTCGATGCGGCGGCGTCCGGCTCGCAGCGGGCGACCGGTGCCTCGCCCACGCGGCCGAACAGGATGTTGTCGTCGAGCTGAAACGGCTTAGCGACGGGGGCGTCCTCGACGCGCGTGGCGTACCGATCACCAGCCGATTACTGGATCGCCTCCTCGACGCCGTCCCGCGCAATGACAACAACCGGCCAGTTCTGAACGCAGCTAGGTTCGACGGGGCAACCTTCCAGGGCGAGGCGGCGTTCACCAGCGCCACCTTCCGCGGCAAGGCCAGGTTCGACGGGGCGACCTTCCAGGACTGGGCCGGGTTCAACCGAGCGACCTTCCTGAGCGAGGTTGGGTTCGATGGCGCGACCTTCCACGGCAAGGCCGGCTTCGGCGGGGCGAGCTTCCGGAGCGGGGCCGCGTTCCACTGGGGCGACCTTCCACGGCGAGGCCAGGTTTGGCGGGGCGACCTTCCGGCGCTGGGCCGGGTTCTACGGAGCGACCTTCCACCGCGAGGCCGCGTTCAGCAGGGTGGTCTTCCACCGCGAGGCCGGGTTCGATGAGGCGACCTTCAACGGCGAGACCGGGTTCGACGGGGCGACCTTCAACGGCGAGGCCGGGTTCGTCGGGGCGACCTTCCAGGGCTGGGCCCAGTTCGAACGGGCGAGCTTCCGGGACTCGGCCGGGTTCCCGTGGGCGACCTTCCAGGACTTGGCCGGGTTCGTCGGGGCAAGCTTCCAGGAGGGGGCCGTGTTCGGCGGAGCGGCCTTCCACGGCGACGCCAAGTTCGATGGGGCGACCTTCCAGGACGGGGCCGTGTTCGACGTGGTGACCTTCCACGGCTGGGCTAGGTTCGATGGGGTGACCTTCCAGGACTTGGCCGGGTTCGTCGGGGCGACCTTCGAGGACGGGTGTGGCTCCTCTGCAGGGACTGGCTGACCTGGGAAGTTGGCGATCTGGCGGGATGGTGGTGACCCTCCCGCCAGGATGCAGGGTGGAAGGCAGCCATGGCTTTGGTGCCGCGGCCAACGGAAGCGGCGGGACAAGGCGGCACGGGTGCGGGTGGGAGGATGACCGGGCCAAAGCCGGCCCGATTCAGCCCAGAAGACCACCACGGCCGGTGACGCCTGGATCGGCTATCTTGGGTTCAACGGGGAGATTTCTCGCCGGCAACGCTGCGCCGGCTGCCGGCGACGCGACCCTGTCGGCAGGATGGTGGTGCCTGCCGGCGGCTGGTTGGCAACGAAGTGGTCCTCACGCTCTGCGGCCAGTGGAGCAGCGGCACCCGACCCACCGCCGAACCGCTGGTTTCCCAGGTCAGGCAGTCCCTGCAGAGGAGCCACACCCTTCGAGGACTGGGCCGGGTTTGATGGGGCGACCTTCCACGGCGAGGCCGGGTTTGATGGGGCGACCTTCCAGCGTTGGGCTAGGTTCGATGGGGCGCGTTTCCGGGAGGACGCTGGGTTTGGCGGGGCGACCTTCGAGCAGGCCCGGCAGCTTGGGCCGATGCTGGTCCGCAAGCAGCTCACCCTCGAGCAGGCGGTCTTCAAGCAGCGGGTGCAAATCGAGGCGGGAGCGGCGGCCGTGTGCTGCCGCAGAACGCAGTTCCCCGCCGGGGTCGACCTGCGGCTGCGCTTTGCCAGCGTGGTGCTCGACGACGCCGACCTGGCCGGCCCCTCCATCCTCGCCGGCGTCCCCCCCTTCCCCAACCTGGATGAGGCGCGCTTTGCCCAGGACTGGGCCAGCCTGCCACCCCCGCCCCAAGAGCAGCGCGCCCAACCCCGGCTGCTGTCCGCGTGCCGCGCGAACCTCACCGGCCTGACCATCAGCGACGTCGACCTGCGCGCGTGCCGCTTGTTTGGCGCCCACAACCTGGACCGGCTGCGCATCGAAGGCCAGCCGCTGCTCGCCCGCGCCGGCGGGCGCCACCACACCGGACGGCTGACCCTGGCCGAGGAGCACCACTGGCGCCACCAGGCCCCCCGCCATCGCCGTGGCTGGTTCCCGCCGGTCTGCCAGCCGCCCGCCTGGGCCGACCCTGAAACCTCGAGCTGGCCGGGACCCGCCCAGCTCGCCGGCCTTTACCGGGAGTTGCGTAAGGGCCGGGAGGACAGCAAGGACGAACCAGGCGCGGCCGACTTCTATTACGGCGAGATGGAGATGCGCCGTCACGCCGCCCCTTGGTGGAGCGCCGAGCGGATGCTGCTCACGCTGTACTGGCTGGTATCCGGCTATGCGCTGCGCGCCTGGCGGGCGTTCGCCACCCTGCTCGTGGTGGTCGTGGCCGCGGCGGGGGTGTTCGCCACGGTCGGGTTCAAGCCGCCCGCCAGCCCTCGCTTCGTACCCGTCGGGGTTACCAGCAACGGGGCACTGGTATACCAGGAGCAGCAAGTCCACCGTCTGTCGGTGTGGCGGCAGGTGCCGGTGGCGCTTGGCTACAGCGGGGAGGTGGCGACGTCGCTGCTACGAGGGGCGTGGGCCGGCGTGGGGCCGTGCGGGGGGCGTGGGCCGGCGTGGGGCCGTGCGGGGGGCGTGGGCCGGCGTGGGGCCGTCGTCTTCATGGCCAACGGTCGTACGGCGTCGTCGCGCTCGCGTGCCTGGTGGCACAACGCCGTCACGCCGCCCCCGAGGGCGGCGTGACGGTCGCGTGATAGCTGGCTGATGGTCGGGTGACAGTCGGGCCGGGTCGTGGCGGGCTACCGCCGCTTGCCGTCGAACAGCTCAGGCCAGTCGGGGTCGGTGGGGCCGGCGAGCAGCCGCCCGCATGCCTTGCAGGTCTGCCGGTAGCCGGCAACGTTCTCGCGGTACACGGGCGTTTGGGTGTTGGTCGCGCAGGCTGGGCAGTGGACGACGAAGAAGTCGCCGCTGGGAATGAGGTAGCCGATCAGGTCGGACATGGCCGTTCTCCTCCGGGCGCTATAGCTCTGGGATGAGGAAGACGTGGTCGTCGGGCACGGTCAGCCAGCGCTCGTCGGCAAACCGCAGCACGGCGACGGGGAGCATCGGGTCGTCGCAGAGCAGGAACGGGTCAGCCTCCAGCGTCCACACCACGGCCGGGTCGGTGCGGATGACGACCTGATCGCCGGCCTGTAGCTCGTAGGCGGGGACGTCCTCGCCATAGCGAGCGACATGTTCGATGTGGGCGGGGTCGGTGGTCGGCGTCCAGGGCAGGGTGCGCTGGAGGGTGGTCAGGCAGTCCCACAGGTGCCAGAACGCGACCATGTCGAAGCGGCGGTCGGCCGCGCCGTGCAGCAGCATGAACCAGATCGGCTCCAGCTCTGCTGGCCGGTCGGCGCGGCCCAGCCGCGCGGCGATCCGCTCGGCGGTGAACATCCGGCAGCTCATTTCCGGCCTCCCTGCTTGGTCGTGCGGGGGTCGGTGAAGATGGCGCCCGGGTCAAGCGCGGTGGTGGTGTGGGTGATCTGCCAGCCGCTGCCCACGCGTCCCGCGGTACGGACGATGGCCTCGGCAACGGCGGTCGGGTCGCGGTCGTCGGCGACGGCGACCAGGTGGGCGACCGCGACGAGCCGGCTGCCTTTGGGCAGGCCGGGGCGGGTGAGGTGGGTGCCGTGCAGGGCGTGCGCCCAGCGGGACAAGTCACGCTCGGCGATATAGACGGCGGATGGTGGCTCGATGCCGAGGGTGATGGCCTGGGCGATGGCGGTGGCGGTCTGGGTGGCCAGGCGGGCGATGGTGTCGCCCAGGGCGTGGCGTTGGGTAGAGTTTGACGGTCGCACCTGGGAGCTCCTTCCCGGGATGCGGCGGCTGCCGGGGTGTGGTAGCACCCCGGCAGCGCCCTCACGTGATGGCTAGGTGGGGGTTACTTGCCGGTGGCCGCAGCCTCGTCCGCTGCGGCCCCGGCCTTGCTGTTGTGGCCCCGCCTGGTGGCGGGCTTGCGCTCGGTCGGCTTAACGGCCGGGTCGGCGGTGGCCGGCGTGGTGGGCGGCGCGGCCTTCGGGCCGTTGCCCTTGCCGTTGCCCTTGCCGTTGCTAGGGGTGCCGGTGGTGGCGGTGGGGCCGTTGCCGGCCTTGCGCGTGGCCCGGGTGGTGCGGGTGGGCTTGGGCGCGGCCGGAGCGGCGGCCTGGCCGGTGCCGTTGCGCTTGCCGGTGCCGTTGCGCTTGGCCGTGCCACGGGCGGGGATCATGAACCGGCGGGGGGTCTGGCCGGTCTTTTGGACCTCGCCGTCCTTGGCCAGGCTCTCAAGGCCGTTGCCGACCGCCCCGCTGGAGCGGCCCAGCGCTTTGGCGATCTGGCTGGGCGACAGCTCCTCGCCCGCGTGGTCGCTCAGGTAGGCCAGCACCTGCTCCTGCAGCTTGCCGGACTGGAGTCGCTCGGTCCCGCTGACGGGGTTGACCGCCGGGGCGGCGCTGGGCTGGGCCTGGCCGCGGCGGGGCGTGCGCGCCGGGGTGGCCGTGGTGGTCTGGCCGTTGCCCGTGCGGGTAGCCTTCGCGTTGCCGTTGGTCTTGCCCGTCTCGTTGGCCTTCCCGGCGCTGGTCCCGTTGGCCTTGCCGGTGCCCTTGCGGGTGGTGGTGCGGCCGGTGCCGGTTCGGCGGGTGGGCTGGCGGCCGTTGGCGGCGGCCAGCAGCGGCAGGCCGGCCCCGGCCATGGCCGGGGTGCGCCTGGTGGCCGCCAGGATCGCGGCCAGAACCGCGATCAGCAACCCGAGGCTGATCGCGTAGTTGGCGGGGTTCGCCATTTCCGTCCCCTTTCGTGGGGTGCGACGGTATTGCGAGCAAGGTGGTACCTCCATCGCCGGCATGCAGTCAAGCTCTGTGACCTGCGGTTTCGCAGAATTTTCCGGCCGATCGGGCGGCCCTTGGGTCGCTGCCGTGGCCGGATCGGGCGGGCCGGGGCATGGTTCGCGCGTACGGGCCCGTGGGGCCGGCGTGGGGCCGTGGGCATCCCGTTCATGGCGCACATCCGCGACGTTGCCGCGCGATGCCCTGACGCCATCACGCCGCCCCGCGCGGGGCGGCGTGACGATGGTTGGCTTGGTTCGGCTGGCTTGGGTTGTGATCAGCGGGGTTCTTGCATGGTGCGGCGGATGGCCAGGTCCAGCGCTGCCGCGCGTTCGGCTTCGTCACCGGATAGGTCGGCGGCTTCCATGCGGCGGATCGCACGGTCGATTTCGCGGTTGCTGCTCGTCATGGACGATCACCTCTGGTATGGCATCGGCACACGGACTTGTGCGTGCCGCATTCCGGGCAGGAATCGCGGGTGTCTTCGATGATGGTCACGAAGCCTTCCCAGCGGCCGTCGAGCAGCTCCTCGCACACTTGGGACCTGACCGTCGAGCCGTCATCGCGGATGTCGGTCTGGATCGGTCCGACCCGGAAGTCAGGGGCGACGGGCGTCATGATGACGACGGGTGGAAGGGGCTGGGTCATTGCTCGGCTCGGTTGCCGAGGCCAGGGCTGTTGCCGTCGGGATCGGATGTCAGGGTCGGGGAAGCCGATTCGGGCTGGTCGTTGGTCTGGACCTCGTGGTCCCATTCCCATTGGTGGCGGCAGTCACGGCACATGGTTTCGGTGTGGTCGCACTGCTCGGGCAGTTGGTATGGCACGTCGGACCAGGCCAGGTCCGAGGGGCTGTCTGGGTTGCGCAGGCGAACCTTGACGGCGTCCATTACGCAGGCTCCTTTCGGAATTGCCCGATCGGGTTAGGGGATGTCGAGCCGGGATGGTGGGACCCATGCCCCGTATCCGCGCGTGCCTTCAAGAGAGATGCTGATGAATTTCGGGCCGAGGGAGCGGACACGGACGATGGTGCCGGGGTCCGCCCACAATTGGCTCTGGTAGTGGCCGTGCATCAGCGTCGGGCTCGTGAGGGCCGCGTACAGCGGCTGGTCGGGAACCATTGGCGGATCACATAGCAGGATCGGCTGCGGGTTTTCCATGACTACCCCCGTTCGTGTTGCCGTTGCCTATTCCCTATCCAGGTGGTAGCTCGAATCCCGGCCATCGTCAACCCCGAATTCCCGATTCGGCATTGATCCTTGGAAAGCCATATTTCCCACGAGGGATTTCGGGCATGCGGACGGCCATCCCCACGCGCGCATGCCGGGCTTTGCGGATCACGGCCGGGGGCATCGGGCCGGGCCGCCCCCGGGCCGGCGATGGCTCGCCGTTGCGGCCCGACATGCGGGCATCGCATGGGCCATCGAGCCAGGCCGGTGGCCGGGCGGCTCGGCGGGGCGGGGGAGCGCCCGTGCGCGGACGCGCGTCCGCGCGCCGCGCGGGCGGGGCGGTGGGGCCGGCCTCCCGCCCACTCCCCGACCGGGGATCGTGGGGGGGACGGCTGGCTCCAGCGGACCGCAGTCGGCGCCACGCGCCGCGCTGGAACCGCCGCGGTGTGCTGGGTCGCTGCCGCTGGTGAGGGTAGCGGGTCCAAGCCCGCTACCAGACCCGCTAGGAGACCCGCTACCAGACCCGTTAGGAGATCCGTTCGAGCTGGCATGCCTCGTGGTGTTGCATGCTCGTGTTGCTCGGCGCAGGGCGGTCTGTGGGCTGCGAGCAGCCAACGGGTCAGGCCGGTAGCTCGCCGAGGCTGGCCAGGGTCAGCCGGGGAGCGGCCGCACCAGCAAGCAACCACACCCGCCCGGCCGGGTGGCCGCCCGCGCGGGCGGTGGCGGTTGCCACGGTGACCTGTGGGCGGCGCAGCGCCTGGTGGAGGGTGGCTTCGCGGCCAGGGCCGGGCAGCCAGAACAGCACCGGGGTGTCGATGTCGGTGGCGGTGGCCAGCTCGCTGTAGGCGTGGACCTTGGCCAGCAGCCGGTCCAGCGGCTCGGTGCCGGTGTCGTATTCGAGGAAGAAGTCGACCTCCCCGTCGTGGTCGCGCCAGCGGCCGTAGCCGTCGGGGCGGACCACATGGCCCCACCGCTCGGCGCACTGGCGTTCCGACCACCAGGCCAGCAGCGCGCTGTCGGGGTGGCGGCGGGCACGGGCGGCCAGGGCGGTGAAGAAGCCGTTGACGCCGACCTGATGGGAGAGCCGCTGGGAGTGCGCGATGGCCAGGGTCCGGTCGCGGCGGTAGCCAAGCTGCGCGGGCGTGATGGCTTGCTCGGCGGCCAGCACCGCGGCGCCTGCTGGGCCGAGGACGTAGTGCCAGGGCGCGGAGCCGCCGCCGCGGTGGGTCCACACGGGGCGGAAGCGGACCAGCACGCCCAGCCGGGCCAAGGCCACCAGGCGGTGCTGGGCGACGTTGAGCGACCCGAACGCCAGGTCGCGGATCTGGCTGGTGGTGAGCACCCGATGCTCGTGCAGCAGCCGGCACAGGTGGTGGTCGCGGTCGGTGAGCCGGCCGGCCAGCAGGGCGAGGTCGGCGCTGGCCGGGGTGCGCGGCGGGGCCGGCTGGCTGCCTGCCTGGCCGGCCCTGGCGCGGGTGGCGGCCTGGATGGGGCGGCCGGGTGTGGTCACAGCTCGTCCTGGCTCGGGGTCGCCGACCGGGGTGGGGTGCCGTGACCGCTACCTGCCTGGCCGTGGTGGCGGCGCGGCTGCGCTGCCCGGCCCTGGGTTGTGGTCGTGGCGGCGTCCGGGCCGGTGGGATCGGGCCGGGCAGTCAAAGCGGAGGAGGCTGGGTGGGGGGTGTGGGCTGAGCGTGGAGGGCGGGGGCGGCGGGTGTGGTCCTCGCCGGCCTGGCGGCGCTGCTGTTCGGTGCGCCGCTGGGGCTGGGCGCGGCCGACGCGGGCACGCGCGGCGGCGCGCAGCTCCTCCGCCCGGCCAGGCACCGCAGGCGGGAGGGGGTGGGTGACCAGGGTGCAGGCGGGCACCTCGACCCCGCCGACGACCAGCCTGGTGGCGGCCTGGAAGGCGTCGAGGTGGGAAAGGTCGTGGGCCGAAAGCTCGGGGGCCACATGGCGTTCCAGCAGGTGGGCGTCTTCGGGGGAGACCGTGAAGTAGACCTTGGTGCGGGCGTTGGCGCTGACGGCCTCGCGCAGTTCGCGGGGGAGCTGGGCGAGGTTGTGGTGGGCCAGGGTGAGGGCCAGCCGGTAGCCGCGCGCCTCGGCCAGCAGCTCCTCATACGGGTAGGGCAGGTGCAGGACGTTGTGGAACTCGTCCAGGTACAGCGCCGCATCGGTGCGGGCCTGCTGGCCCCGGGTGGCGCGTTCGGTGGTGGCCTGCCAGGTCTTGGCGATCACAAAGCTGCCGAGCAGCCGGGCGGTGTCCTCCCCCAGCACGCCCTTGGGCAGCCGCGCCAGCAGGATGCCCCCGTCCAGCACCTCGGCCATGGTGAAGCTGGAGGTGGTGGAGCCGACCACGTCGCGCACAAACGAGCGGAGCAGGAACGCGCGGAGGCGGGCCAGGGCGGGGCCGACGAGCTGGGCGTGCCCGGAGGGGGTGAGCTGGTCGTACCCCTCCCAGAACCCTTGGAGCAGCTCGTCGTCCAACCCTTTGGTGATGCGGCGGCGGAAGCCGGGGTCGATGAGCAGGCGGGGCACGTCGGCCAGGGTGGCGGGGCCACGGTAGAGCAGGGTCAGGCAGGCGGTGCGCAGCACGTCGTCGGTGCGTGGCCCCCAGGAGCTGGCGAACACCCTTCGCAACGAGGAGAGCAGGTGGTCTGTGGCCAGCTCGGGGTCGGGGCCTTCCAGGATGTTCAATGTCGGCGGGGCGGCGCGCTCGTCGGGGTCCAAGAGCACCAACCTGTCCCGCGCGCTGCGGGGCAGGCGGTCCAGCAGCTCGCGGACCAGGTCGCCCTTGGCGGGATCGACCAGAACCACGCCACGGCCGGCCTCGACGTCTTGGAGCACGAGGTTGCCGAGCAGGGTCGACTTGCCCGAGCCGGTCGCGCCGACCAGGTGGGTGTGCTGGCGCGCATCGGCCGGGGCCAGCGCGATGGGGCGGGTGGGGCCGGTGTCGGCGTCGCCGAGCACCTTGCCCGCTCGGGGTGCGCTTGGGGGTGGGGCGACCGAGCGGGCCCCGGCGCGTTCCAGGCCGGGCACGCCGCGGTCCCAGGGCAGGTGCGCCAGGGCGGCCAGCTCGTCCAGACTGAGCAGCATCCCATGCCGGCCGAGGCGCCGCCCTGAGAGTGCGCGGGCCGAGAGCCGGCTGGGATGGTGGGTGCGGGCCAGGCGGTTACGGCCGGCGTAGACGGCGAAGGCGGCGGCGAGCCCGTGCGAGCGGGCGCGCAGCCGCCCCCGCGGGTTGCGCTCCACCGTGGTAGCGACGCCATAGCGGATCATCACCTCGAAGCCGGGTCCGGCGGCCTTGCGACCGATGGCTTGCACGTCGGCGTGACGGGCAGGGTCGTCGGTGTAGGCACGCCGGCTCCCCACCCCACTGATGGTGGGATTGAGCAGGTCCAGCAGCCGGCCGGGCCGGGTGGGGTGCTGGCCACGCCGCAGTGCCCGCGCGACCCGCCGCAGCCGCGCCAGCCGCCGCCCCCTGGCCGGCCGCACCAGCACCTGGACGACAGCGGACTCCCCGGCGCCGAGTTCCTCGGCCGCGCCGAGCAGGGCACGCAGCGGGTCGGTTGGATGCTCGGCGCGCAGGGCGTACCACTCAGGTTGGGCCAGCCGCAGCGCCCCACCACCGACCCGCTCGCCCACCGGCAGCGGCGCTGGGGCGGGCGCCACGGTGCAGGTGCGCGCGCCGGGCCAGGCCGCCTCGATGGCCCGCTCCACCAGCCGCGGGGCGACCATGCCGGGCAGCCACACCGCGATGGTGAGCCCGTCCGGCGACCAGCGGTACTCGAACGCCACGTTCGGGCAGCCCTGGAGCAGGCGGCGTTGGCGCAGCAGCCCGGCGAGGTTGCGCCACAGCGCCTGCGCGCCGTCGCGGTCGACCTGGGGTGGTGGGAGGATCTCGACCAGCCGTGCGCCTGCCTGCAGCCGCGCGGTCCGCCACCGCGCCAGCGCGAGCCGCGCGGCCAGCAGGACAACAGCCAGCAGCAGCAGCCACAGGCCGTACCGGTGGGTGAGCTGGGCGGCGTGGTGGGCGAGCGTCCGGGCGATCGCGGCGAGGGTGCGTTGGGGGTGGAGCAGGTAGCGGCCCAGGGGGCTGCGGTCAAGGTCCGGCAGGGTGGTGGTGGACGGCGCCTTGGGGCGGGTGGTGGTGGGCGGCGGTGGGGCCAGGGTCGGACGCATGCAGATCAGCCTCGCTTCCCTATTGGACGGTGACCCAGCGCATGCAAGTCGCCAGCAGGTGGGCGTAGTCGCCGCTGGTCGCCTCGGCCAGGAACACGGCGACCTCGTCGCTGTGGCCAGCCTTCCGCAGGGCCTTCTGGACGGCGCCGAGGATGGCGTAGGCGTTACCGTCTGTGCCGGTGAGCTGCACCTGGACCTCGGGGTGGCGGACCTCGGGCTTGGGATTGGCTGGAGCAGTCATCTGGTCCTCCAGGCGGCAGGGCAGCGGCAAGCGCAGCCAGAACAACAGGAATTAGGCATTCGGCTCGAATGAGATGTGTAGGTGCTGGAAGTGCTCGACGGCGCAGCTCGAGGAAGGGTCGCGGCAGGCATGCCAGGCTGGCGTGGGCTCGCGGAAGTCGATGATCTGGCCGGCGAAGATCACGTACTTGACCTGCAGCGCGGCGGCGTTGGCCGCCGCCCAGGTGGCGACCTGCCAGCCGAGCGTGGTGTTGGTGCCGACCATCACGTCGATGGCGTGCGCCTGCCCGTTGGCGTCGGGGTGGTGGTCGCTGTTCTCGATGTGACCTGAGACGGCGCAGCCGCCGATGTCGGTGATGCCGAACAGCTCGGTGACCAGGTGCTTGGTGTAGTCGGTGGCCGGTGACAGTCCGCACGGGCCAGGGGTGCCGTAGCCGGGCGGGACGCCACCGGCGGCGCTGGGGATGGCGAGGGCCTGGTCGGCGGCGGCGAGCTGGGCTTGGTAGGCACCAGAGGTGTAGGTCGCCCAGGCCGTCCAGTCGCTGCCACCCGCGGAGATCCGGTAGGTCTCCCGTGCGGCGCAGGCCAGGTCGTCGGCGCAGGCGTCGGCGACCTCGGGGTGGTAGCAGTTGCTGAGCTGCCAGGCGCCCCGGTCGGTGGAGCCTGCCGGGCAGCCGGGGGTGGGCGGGTTGGGGCCGCGGGCGGTGGGGTTGCCGCCGGACTCGGCCAGGCCGACCGCCACGCCCAGCCGCAAGCCCTGGCCGGTAAAGCCGGCCTGCGCGGCGGCCACGGCGAGCCCCGCAGCGCCGCGGGCGCCGACCGGCATGGTCGCCTCCGAGCCGCTGCCGAGGCCGCCGACCGCGGCGCCAAGCAGCACCACCGGCACCAGCAGCAGGCCCGCCGCAGCGACAAGGAGACGCTTCACCGTGCCGCCCCGTCGTCGTCGGGGTCCTGGTCGCCGTGCAGCTCGGCGAGCTCGGCCGGGTCACTCGTGGCCAGAGCGTGCTCGGTGGAGGGGCTGGCCAGACTCTTGAACGCCACCCGATGCTCGCCAGCCAGCAGCAGCCCCTCGCCCCGCTGGGCGCCCAGCAGGAACTGGCGCTCCCCACCCGACAGGCGAAAGGCTCGGGCGACCTGGTCGATGGTCTGCGGTGCCTGGCCGAGCAGGATCTGGGTAGCGGCGTTGGCGACCACCGCCTGGCCAAGATCGCTTGCCAACAGGTCGGCAGCGTCCTGGGTGGCGACCGTCAGCCCGCACCAGTGCTTGCGCGCCGACTTGGCCAGCCGGAACAGGTAGCGGGCGCCGACCGGGTCGCGCAGCAGCAGCCACGCCTCGTCCACCAGCACCAGCCGCCGCCTGCGCTGGGCGGGGTTGGTGACCTGCCGCCAGATCGCGTCCACGACGAGCAGCGTGCCGACCCCGGCCAGCTCGTCTGGGAGTTCACGGAGCGAGAACACGACCAGGTGGCCCTCAGGCCGGGCGGTGGTTGGCCCGTCGAACAGGCCACGATGCGAGCCAGTCACAAACTGCTGCAGCCGCGCGGCGAGCGTCTTGGCCCCGGGCTGGGTGTCGCGTGTCAGCGCGGCGGCGAGGTCGGCGAGCAGTGGGGCGGGGCGGGTGTGGGTGCGCGGGTCGGCGGTGATCCCCTTGGCCTTGTAGCAGGCGATGATGGCGCGGTCCAGCGCGGCGGCCTCCTCGGGGGTGGGTGGCTGGCCGAGCAGAACCGCGATGAGGGTGTGGAGGAACAGCGCGCGGCGGGTGAGCGCCTCCCGGTCAGCCTCGGTGCCAGAGGGTTGTGGGAGGTCGAAGGGGTTGAGCCGCACCCCGGGGGCGCCAAGCCGCAGGTAGGTGCCGCCGACCGCCTCAGCCAGCCGCTGGTATTCGCGTTCGGGGTCGACCACGAACACCTCGACGCCCTGGTACAGCCACCGCAGCGCCTCCAGCTTGGCGAGATAGCTCTTGCCCGACCCCGAAGGCGCGAGCAGGACGGTGTTGTAGTTACGCTGCGCGAACCGGTCCCAGAACACCAGCCCCTGACTGTTCAAGTTCCGCCCGTAGAGGACGCCGTCGGTGTGGGGCAGCTCGGCGGAGGCGAACGGGAACCCGGCCGCCAGCGCCTCGGTGTCGAACGTGCGCCGCAGCTTCAGGGCATCCACCCCGATCGGCAGGGTCGTGGCCCAGCCCTGCAGGGTGCGGAACGTGGCCGGGTGGCTGGTGAGCAGCAGGGAGCTGAGCAGGGCGCGGATGGTGTCGGTCCGCTCGTCCAGCTCGGCCTGGCTGTGGGCGCGGATGGTCACATACAGGCCGACGCGAAACAGCCGGCCCTGGCCGCGGGCAAGCCGGCGGGCCAGCTCGGCGGCGTCGTCGGCGGCGGCCTCGGCGGCGAAGTCGGCCAGGCGGCCCTTGTCGGTGTCCAGGCGGCGGGTGGACTCAAGCCGGGCGAGCTGCTTTCGGAGCCGCTCGGCCGCGACCAGCGGCGGGATCGGCTCCACATGCAGCGCGACGTCGAGGGTGCCGGGGGCGGCAAGGACCGGCTCCAGCCAGCCGAGGGGGACCTCGTGGGGGTAGCCGGTGACCGCCAGGGTGCGGCACCAGGTGCCGCCCACCCGCAGCCACCGCGGCCCGACCTCGATCGCGTCAGGAGCAGGCAGCCCACCAGGCATGCCGGCCGGCTGGCTCGTGGTGGTAGCGCGGCGGGCACGCCACCGGAGCCGACGGTGCTGGGTCAGCATGGGGGCCTCCTCCGTTCGCGGGTGACAGCCTGGTCGGGTGGTGCGAGCCCGCCCAGCGGCTGCGGGGTGTCGGGGTCCACGGCGTGGCCAAGGACGAGGTGGGCGCGTGGCTGCTCCAGCGGCACAAGCTGCACGCCAGCGGCCTGCAGCAGCGCAGCGGCCTCCTCGGCGCGGCGAGCAAGCCGCACGCCAGCGCCGGGGCGGGTGGGGTCGCGGAATACCAGCAGCCAGGTGCGGCGCAGCACGTCGCGGCGGCGGGCCAGCTCGCCAAGGAACGCCGCGTGGTCGCGGGCGCACCGCTCCAGCGCCGGATGTGGCAGCCCACCCGCACCCTCGTCCAGGTCGCTGACGAGGCCGGCGAGGTCGGCCCGTTCGCTGCGGACCACGAGCTGGACGGGGCCGGTGAGCGCGTGCAGGACCCGCGCGAACGCGCCCACCAAGGCCTCCTGCTCTTCGGGGGTGCGCAGGGCGAAGTTGACGGTGCTGGCCCGGCAGACCAGCGCCATCCCGTCGCCGCCGAGGTCCACCAGCCCGTCCGGGTCGATGCCGCAGGCAGGAAGCGCCAACGGGCCGGGCGGCGGCCCGGCGCGGATGCCGGCGAGCAGGTCGGCTGGGGCGGGCACGCCCTCTGGGGCGGGCACCTGCCGGCGGGGCGCGCGGGCCTGGCGCAGGGCGGCCAGGGCGAGCTGGTCCAGGCCGAGCCCGTCGCGCTGCCCGAGCGCCAACGCCGCGCCCACGGCCACGATCGGCAGGGCGAGGGCGTCGGCGACCACCGGAGGGACCAGGAGCTGGGCGGCGGTGGCGAGCAGCCAGGCCACCACGCCGGTGGTGGCGAGGATGGCGAGCTGGCGGGCGGTGAGGTTGAACGCGATCCGGTCGGGACGCTCGACGTCGGCGGGGATGCGGGCGCGGCGACTCATGCGGGTGCCTCCTTGCTGGTGTGGGTTGCGGCGGGGTTGCGCCACAGCGACTCGATCCGTGTGGTTCCGGCGTCGTCGCGGGCGTGGCGGTCAAGGCGCTGCCAGTCGCCGTACAGCTCGGCGTACAGCTCGGTTGGGTAGCCAGACAGCACGACCATGCCTTGGACCTGGTGCAGCAGCTCCGCCAGCGCGCGGTGGTCGGCGTCGGACAGGTCGTGGGCGTAGCGGCTTTGGCTGCGCGGGTTGCGGGCGGCGCGCACGTACGGCGGGTCGACGTAGTGCAGCGTGCCCGCAGCGTCGTAGTGGGCGATCACCGCCAGCGCGTCGGCGTGCTCGATTTGGACGTGCTTGAGCCGCGCGGCGATGGCCCGGAGGTGGGCGGCGGTGAAGTCGCGTGGCGGGACCAGCCGGTGGGTGGGGTTGTGCTCGGCCCGCCAGCCGGCACGGGTCCGGCCACTGGCGGCACCGCCGCGGCCCTGGTTGGCGAGCACGAACAGGCGGCGGGCGTCCTCCAGCGGGTCGTCGGCCTGCTGGTGGGCACGCTGGAACTCGGCGCGGGCATACGGGGTCAGCTCGACCGCACACACCAGCTCGTCGGGCCGGGAGCGCAGGATGGTGAAGAAGTTGACCAGCCGGCCGTGCAGGTCGTTGATGGTCTCAAGCGGGGCGGGCGGCTTTCGCAGCAGGACGGATGCGGCCCCGCCGTATGGTTCCAGGTAGGCGTCATGGGCTGGGAGGTGGCGGATGATCCAGGGGGCCAGGCGCCACTTGCCGCCGTGCCAGCGCAGCGCCGGCCGGCGGATCGGCACCCCGGTCGGCTGGTCGTCGCGCCCGGTCCCAAGCGTGGACGCTTCCGCTCGCAGGTGCGCTGGGGTGGGGGTCGGCTGGGGGCGCATCAGCCTCGCCCCCAGCTTCGGATGCCGCGGTAGATGAAGTAGGACTTGGCCAGGCGGACCAGGGTGGACCCTTGCCGGCCGAAGACCATGCGGGAGACCCACACCGGGATGCGCAGCAGCAGCCACAGCAGGCAGCCGACCACGATCAGGTCGACCAGGTGCGCGCTGCCCGACAGGCCGAGGACTTGGGCGCGGTCGGCTTGGAAGAACACCCGTACCGCCGTCGCCAGCACCAGCGCCTGGCCGAGCTGGACGCCGAAGCAGCCACAGAATGCGCGCCACCACAGGTAGGCGAGCCCTTCGGTCTTGGGGAGCGCGTGGCAGGCCAGCGCCAGCGGCGCCCCAGCAATTAAGACGATGAGCAGGGCGACTCGGATCACATAGGTGGCCACCAGCGCCAGCGCCATGACCGCGATGACCAGCGCGATCAGGATGAGCAGCCCGCTTGAGGTGTCGAGCGGGGCCAACGCGAGGGTGCGCAGGGTGGCTTGGACGTGGGCGGGGTCGGCGCCGGTGCCGAGCAGGGCGCGGGCGAGCGCGTTGGCGAGCGGGATGGCCTGGCCGGTGATGGCGAGGCTGAGGTTGGCGGCCAGGAACGCCACCACCAGGCGGGGAGCGATCTCTTTGACGCCGTAGCTGGTCTGCAGGGTCTCGTGGGTCATGACCAGCACCCCACCCACGGTGACGAGCAGCACGAAGGCGGTGTTGGCGATCCCGGCGGATACCAGCCAGAGTTCGCGGACGCGGCTGTTGGCGGCGGTCAGGTCGGGGGTGGCCAGGATGGTGCGGGCGACCATGTCCAGCAGCGGGCCGAGGGAGCTTGCGGCCAGGTCGCGGAACCACCCGTTGATGGCGTCGCGGATGCGGCTGGCGATGTCGGGGAAGCCGGGGCCGTTGCCGAACGGGAACGGCAGCCGGTCCCGGATGCCGCCATTGCCGGACGGCGAGGTCGTCGTCGGCACCGTTGGTGCCGGAGCGGTGGTTGTCGGGGTTGATGGCGGGCCGGGCGTGCTAGTCGAGGTGGGTGCGGGCTGGGCTGACCAGGCCGGCGAGCCGGCCAGCACCACAACCGCAAGCAGCATCACGGCCACGGCCGTCATGGGACGATCGCGGCGGCGCGCACGCCCCGCTTGGCCTTGTCGAGCTGCTCGGGCTCGCCGGCGGCGAACAGGTAGCGGACCCCGGCGATGGTGAGCTGCAGGGTCGCCAGCGCGACCAGCAGGCCGACCAGGACGTTGCGGGCACGGCCGATGACCCCTGACAGGGTCGGGTCGGCTTGCGCGAGGACGGCGGCCAGGGCCGGGGTCGGTGGGGTGGTCGTGCTGGCCAGCCTGGCGAGCAGGCGTGCAATGTGAGCGGACATGGTGGCCTCCACGGCGGTTGGCGAGCATCCACGGGGTGGGTTGGCGGCTACGCGGCCTGCCGACTCCAGGCCGCCAGGCGTGGGCGGGTGGCTCGTGGCGTGCTGGGCGGCCGGGGCCTGCCTCCTCTCGGATGTCAGGGCCACGGCGGCGCAACCGGTGTCCGGCTCGTCCGACGCTCGCCACGAGCCACCCGCCCCAAAACCGGGGTCTGGCCCCCGGAATTCGACATCCGATCTCGAAGGAGCCATCTGACCAGCGCTCGCTCGGCACGGTCGCGGCGCTTGGCGAGCGTCTTGTAGGGCTGGTCCCAGGCGCGGGCCAGGTCGCATAGGCGCACCCGGCCGATGCGGGTCTCGCCGACCAGCTCGGCGTCCTCGGCTGACAGCACGCGCTCGCGGACGGCGCGGGCGAGCACGAAGTCGGGATGGCCGGCCGGGCGGGGCGGCGGCGCCGAGCTGCGCGGCACGCCGGTGGTGCGGGCGTGCCAGACCCGCTCGCGTTCCAGCAGCCGCTCGGCGGCGTGGATGGCCGCCCACACCAGCCGGGCCGCGACCCGGTCGACCTGCCGGGCCGGGGCAGGGAAGGCGGCGATGGCCTCAAGCAGCCCGGCCAGCGCCTCGGCCTGGACGTCCCAGATCCGCTGGGGGTTGGCCATGGTCAGTGGGGCGGTGGCGCGGCGAAGGCCGGGCAGCAGCACCCCAGCCAGGCCGATGGTGGCCGCGCCGCCGCGGGTGTTGGCGCGGTCGACCAGGGTGGCGAGGGTGGCGTCGCGGGCGGCGAAGCCCATGCTTGGGTCCAGCAGCAGCCGGCGTAGCTCGTCCAGCGGGAGCAGCCGGGCGGGTAGCCCATGGCCTGCGTGGCGGCCGTCCAGGGCCAGCGGGGCGGGGCCGCTGGTGAGTGCGGTGAAGGTGGCTTCCAGGGTGTCGAACGGAAACGGGGCGTCGTCGGTCATGTCGGCTCCTCCTGCGAAATAGCAATCGGGACGAGCCAAATGACGCCACAGACGACTATCAGTTTTCCGTCACACGCCGTGCTGGGATCGGGTGATGGTTGCGTGATGGGATTCGGATAGGTTTTTGCCAGGCTGGTGCTAGTGCACTGCTAGCCGAGCGGCCGGTGCGTGCAGGGCCGCAAGCGTTGCTTGGGGGAGCGCCAGGGTGTGACGGTGGCGTGATGGTGGGCTGACAGTGCAGCTCAGCGGCGTGATAGTGGCGTGACAGTCGGTGCCGGCACGACACGGTCACGCCGAGTCAGAGGGGCGTCGGCATCCGCACCGACACCAGTACCATCACCCCTGCGGCTTGGGTGATGGATCGTGCCCACGCAAACCATCTGCAATATCTTCGACTTGCGATGTCGAAATTCGTTGGGCGAAAGCTGGTTATGGGGTAGGCGCAACCGGGGCCGCACCCCACCATGACCCCACCCACCCCACCTCCCGCCGCATCCGCGGCGGTGCCGCTGGCGATCTGGCCATGCGGCCAGACCTCGGCCAAGACCCAGCGGGCCGGCCGCTACCTGCCCGCCACAAGCGTCCACCCCGCCAAGATGCTGCCCGAGCTGGCCCGGCGCATCATCACCACCTACTCCAAGCCCAGCGAGCTGGTCTGTGACCCGATGTGCGGGATCGCCACCACCCTGGTGGAGGCCGCCGCGTTGGACCGGCGGGCGGTCGGTGTGGAGCTGGAGCCCCGCTGGGCGACCTTGGCCCGCCGCAACCTCACCTACGCCCTCGATCATCAGTACGCCGAGCGGGTCGACATCGTGGAGGGTGACGCCCGCACACTCGCCACCCTCCTGGGGGAGCGGGCTGGGACCGTCGACCTAGTCGCCACCTCGCCGCCGTACGGCTGCGACATCTCCACCCTCGACATGAGCGCCTACCGGCAGGGTGGCAGCTCCCGGGTGGCCGGCACCCGCTACTACTCCGCCGACCCCGCCAACCTCGGCCACGCCCGCGGCCAGCGCTACCTAGAAGCCATGGGCGAGGTCTACGCCGCCTGCGCCACGGTGCTACGCCCCGGCGGCTTCTTGGTCACCGTCACCCGCAACCCGCGCCCCCAGGGCCGCCTGTTCGACCTGACAGCGGCGACCGTGCAGCTCGCCCAGCAGGCCGGCCTGGTCTACCTACAGCACGTGATCGCGCTGCACGCCGCCATCCGCGACGGCCGCCTCGTCGCGCCGCCGTCGCTGCGGCAGCGCATCAACACCCGCAACGCCCGCGCCTGCGGCGTTCCGGTCCACCTGCCGGTGCACGAGGACGTCCTGGTCTTCCAACGGATGGCCGGCGCCGCTGAGGGGGTGGTCCGCCGTGGCTGAGCCGCGCACGCCATCCTCGTCCCGCCGCCCACGGTCGGCGCGGCGGCTACGGATCTTGGCGCTTGGGGCCGGGGTCCAGAGCAGCACGCTGCTGCTGATGAGCCTGGCCGGCGAACTGCCCCACCTGGACGCCGCGATCTTCGCAGACACGCAGTTTGAGCCACGCGCCGTCTACCAGCACCTAGAGCTGCTGGAGCGGGCCGCCCGCGCCGCTGGCGTGCCGTTGTACCGGGTGACGGCCGGGAGCCTGCGGGACGACGCGCTGGACCCGACCCGGCACCACGCCAACCTGCCCCTATTCGTGGCCCATCCCGACGGCACCCGTGGAATGGTCCGCCACCAGTGCACCCGCTCCTATAAGGTCGCGCCGCTGCGCCGCAAGATCCGCGAGCTGTGGACCCAAGCCGGCCGCCCCACGATGCCGGTCCAGCAATGGCTGGGGATCTCCCGCGAGGAGACCCACCGCGTCCGCACCTCCGATGTGGCCTACATCCAGCTGCACTATCCCCTCATCGAGTGGGGGCTGACCCGCGCCGACTGCCAGCAGTGGCTCCAGACGCACGGCTGGCCGAACGTGCCGGCGTCGGCATGCGTGGCCTGCCCCTTCCACTCCGACGATCGGTGGCGGCAACTCCGCAACCGCTCGCCCGAGGAGTGGGCCGATGCGGTCGCCTTCGACCGCGCCATCCGCGCCGGCCACCCCCACCTCGGCAGCCCGCCCCTCAACGGCGAGGCGTTCGTGCACCGCTCCCTGGTCCCCCTCGACCAGGTCGACCTGGACGGCCCGCCGGACCGTGCGGTCATCGATGGGTTCGGCAACGAGTGCGAAGGGATGTGCGCCACATGACCCCCACCATCCCTACCCCTGAGCCGAGCGACACGCTGCCGCTGTCGGTCTGGCCCACCGCCCAGACGCCCTCCCGCTGGCAGCGCCAAGGCCGCTACCTGGCCGCCTCAGCCGCCCACCCCGCCAAGATGCTCCCGGCCATCGCCCGCACGGCGATCAGCGCCTACACCGCGCCCGGCGAGCTGGTCCTGGACCCGATGTGTGGCATCGGCACCACCCTGGTCGAGGCCGTCCACCTCGGCCGCCGCGGGGTCGGCATCGAGCTGGAGCCCGCCTGGGCCGGGCTGGCCGAGGCAAACCTCACCCTGGCCCTGGCGGCCGATGCGCCCGGAACCGCCGAGGTCATCTGCGGTGATGCCCGCGACCTTGTTCACCTGGTGCCCGGTGAGCTGCACGGCCAGGTCGCCCTGGTGCTCACCTCCCCGCCCTACGCCCACGCCTCCTACAACCACGGCCAGGTCCGCCCCCGACCCGGCCAGGGTGTCGAGAAGTGGCACAACCGCTACTCCGCCAACCCCGACAACCTCGGCAACACCAACCCCGCCCGGCTGCTCGCCGGTGTCGAGCAGATCCTGGCCGGCTGCGGGCGGGTGCTGCGCCCCGGCGGGCTGGTGGTGCTCACCACCCGCCCCTGGCGCTGGCACGGCGCGCTGGTGGACCTGCCCGGCCAGGTCACCCGCGCCGCCCAGCAGGCCGGCCTGCACCAGCTGGAGCGCAACGTCGCGCTGCTCGCGGGGCTGCGCGGGGAGCGGCTGGTGGGGCGGGCCTCGTTCTTCCAGATCGACAACACCCGCAAGTACCGCGCCGCCGGCCTGCCCATCCACGTCGTGGCGCACGAGGACATCCTCGTCTTCCAGCAGCCCACGAGCCCGGCCAGCCCACCCGCCTCCCGCCAGCATGGCTGAGCGTCCAGCACCCGGCGTATCCGGCTCGCAGCCTGCCGAGGACGACCCCAAGCACGGCAGCCCCGGCCGAGGTGCGGCGGCGCCGCAGCCCGGCAGCGTGGTCCTTGGCCCTGCCCGCTATGTGCCGCTCACCCCCGACCAGGAACGCGAGGCGATCACCGCGCTGGCGCGGCTGCTGGCGCTGGTCCGCGAACAACACCAACCGCAATCCTCCTGACCCCCTCCGGCTTTCATGGCCCGGTCGCCACAACAACTAAATGTGGCCGCCGGGCCATTTCCATCATCACCGGTGCTCGCTTGACAAAAACATCGAGCTGGAGCGAAAAAAGTGAAATCAGAAACCCCCATTGAATTCGCGGGGAATCCGGATATGGATTTCCGCGGGGAAGGAACTGTCATGGCTAATCGGGTCGCCACCTATGACCGCATCCCCAGCAACGAGCCAGCCGTCCTCGCCGCGCTGGCACCACGACGGCGAGCGCTCAACGCCTGGATCGACGAGCAGCCAGGCGGCCTTGTGTACGTGCGCGCCTACCTCGACCGTGGCGTCTCCGGCAACGCCCAGGTCCAGCAGCGCCCGGCCCTGCAGCGCCTGCTCGCCGACGCCCGCAAGCACACCTTCGGGCTGCTGCTGGTCCACAGCCTTGAGCGCCTTGGCCGCAGCCCCAGCGTGCTGCTGGAGATCCTGGCAGCCCTGGAGCCAACCGAGATCATGCTCCGTTCGCTCAGCCCCACCGAGCCGCCCGAGACCCGCTCCCGGGGCCAACTGGTCGCCGACCTTCGCCGGCTCGCCACCCTCTCCCACCCCGACCGCTAGCAA
>WNGA01006311.1_pt1 | contig 33698 bp, 25 predicted proteins | sample 5400061 | NCBI WGS metagenome assembly WNGA01 (sample SAMN13153366, study PRJNA577476) | soil metagenome | isolation source: 100 cm soil or saprolite under grassland replicate 2 | place: USA:California | collected 2016-06-15 | reverse complement strand
ACAAGCTCCAACTTACCGCGCTGGGCAAGGAAAACTGGTCGCTGATTTCCGACGAAGAGAAATGGAAACGGACTGCTGAGAATCGCGAGAAACTTGGCCGAGGCCTCTCGCGCTTCGACCGCGGCGTTAAACCGAATCAGTGAGGAACATACGTGGCGCTAGAAAAACCGATCATCCCGACGTTTTCAATTCAGGAGCGCGACCGACGTTGGAGCCTGCTGCGCGCCGAAATGAAAAAAGCCGGGCTACACGCCCTCATCAGCCTGCCCAACGAAGGCCACTGGGATCAGTTTGGCGCCGACACGCGTTACATTACGCAGATCGGCGGCACGCAAACGGAAGTTGGGGCCGTATTGCCGCTGGAAGGCGACGTTACGGCGGTTGTACGCGGCGCCAATGAAATCGAGTGGTGGGGACTCGCTCAGGATTGGGTGAAAGACATACGACCTTCGCGCCGGTCCTATGGCGAACCCGTGATTGAACGCCTTAAAGAAATTCGTGCCGAGCGAATCGGCGTGATCGGGCTCTCCGGATTGGTTCGCGCGCCCGAGGGCGTCGTGCCCTGGGGAACTTTTGAGAAAATTCGCACGGTATTACCAAACGTCGAGTTTGAAAACGCCACGGATCTCGTGCAGGAAGTCCGTTCGGTGAAGAGCGCCGAAGAGGTCGCCTTCATCGAGAAAGCCGCCAACATCATCGGTAAAGCCATCGACGCGCTAATCGCGCACTCAAGAGTCGGCGTGCGCGAGAATGACCTGATCGCGGAAATGCTGCGCGAGATCGTGCGCCAGGGGGGCGAGCCGATCACCATGCTGCTCTTCGGCACCGGCGGCCCCGAAGTTCCCTGGGCGCAACGCGTATTCACGACGCGGCAGTTGAAGGCAGGTGACTTGATCAACACGGAAGTGGAAGGCAAATACGCCGGCTATATCGCCCAAGCGCTGCAACCAATCTCTCTCGGTCCGAAACCGAGAGAACTGGAGAGCATTTTCGACACGACCAAGATCATCTTCGACAAAATGCTCAAGTTCCTAAAACCGGGAGTTGCTTTTGGCGAAGTCGTCAAGTTCTATCAAAACGAAGTGCAAACTGCCAGTTACGAGCCCGACGGTGCTCTCATGCACGGCCGCGGGCTGGGCGAAGACGCGCCGATGTTATGGGGCGCGCGCCGGGACTTTCCCGAGAAAGATGCCAAGCTCAAAGAAGGCCATGTCTTCATCCTCAAGCCCGCCGCCAAAAAAGGTTTTATGCGCGACTCCATCCGCGCTGGTGATACCGTGGCGATTGAGGCCAGTGGTGCGAGAAGGCTAGGAAAACGGGAATTGGCTTTTGTGGCTGTTTAGATCTTTGTATTGGCTCGTTCTTACCTCCTCTCCCGCTGGGAGAGGACTGAGGTGAGGGTAGGCCGCTGATCATTTGCACTACCCTCACCCTTGCCCTCTCCCAAAGGGCGAGGGAATATTCGTTCGATCGAGCAAAACATCAGCATGGAGGTTTATCATGAGCGATGAAAATTTTAATCCCGACGCACCGCTGCACATTCGCGGCTTGAACCATTTGACCATGCCTGTCAAAGAACGTTATCGCGCCGCGCGCTTCTACATCGTTGTTCTCGGCGGCGAAGCTCATCATGAATCGGCGCCGGATCGCGCTGCTAAAGGCCTTGCTCGTTCGCTCCAGGTCGGCGTCCGCCTTGCGCCTGGCTTCGAAGTCGATCTTTTCGAGCAAAGCTTCGGCCAGCCGCATTGGGACCAGTCCCATCCGCATTTGGCCCTCGATACATCCGCTGAAGACCTGGCCAGATGGACCGAGCATTTCAAGAGATGGCATGTCCCCTTTGTCGGTCCGATGACGCGCGCAGGAACGAAGGGCGCCGAAATTTATTTTAACGACCCGGATGGCAATCATCTGGAGATTCATTGCTCCGACGTGCCGCAACAGCAACGCGAGAAATTTCCCGTCGGTCCGTACGACAAAAGTCACTGCGTCCATAAAGAGGAATGGCCGCCCACGGAATTGGCTGAAGAATCTGAGCGGCTGTTCCAGGCATCACTGGCGCGCATGCGCGAGCGGAGAAAACCGGCGGCGTGAACTAAAGCGGATGCGAGATCCCTCATTTCATTCGGGATGACAAACTATCAATCTTGTCATTTCGAGCGAAGCGAGAAATCTTGTTGCTTCAACGCTGCCGACGGTTGAAACGACTTGAACGGAGTAAATCATGCCTGAACTCTACCCTTATCCGCGATTCTCTCTCGCTGAGCGCGACCGTCGCTGGAAGGCTGTGCGCGCGAAAATGGCCGAGCAAAACATCGACGTCATCGTCACACCGCAAAACACCGGCCACTCGATGGATTTCCAGGCCAACACCCGCTATCTCACGCACTGCGGCGGCGGTGGCGACGCCGACATAGCCGCGGTGTTCCCACTTAACGGCGACGTCACCGCGATTGCGACTTCGGCGAATCCTCGCTGGACCACCACACAGGATTGGACCAAAGATGTCCGCGAAGCGCGACGCGAATACGGCAGAATTATCGTCGAACGTTTGAAAGAACTGAACCTCGAGCGCGGGCGCATCGGCATTACCGGCCTCGGTGAAGTCGAAGGCACACGCACGCCGGAAGGAACCATCCTACACGGCACGTGGCAGAGGATTCGCGATGCATTTCCCAACGCGGAATTAGTCGATGCCACGCCGATCTTGACGGAAGTTCGTTACGTCAAGAGTCAAGAAGAGATCGACGTCCTCACCAAATCGATGGAAATCATCGAGCTTGCCTACCAAGCCGAGATCGAAGCGGCGCGACCGGGTGTCAAGGACTGGGATGTTTGGGCCGCGACGCAATATGCACTCATGCGCAACGGTTCCGAAATGCCGGTCCACTGCAACTGGGTGTCAGGCAAGAATGCTAGGCGCACGCTGACAAGACCGAGCATGCGGCTGCTGGAATTGGGCGATCTGATCATCAACGAAGTGGAAGCATCGTGGATCGGTTACCGATCGCAGGGAGTGCAACCGGTCTTCGTCGGCGAAGCGAGTCCGGTGCATCAGGAGCTGATCAAGATGCAGCGCGAGATTTTCAATCGAGTCATGGAAAACTTGAAACCCGGTGTCACGGTCAGAGAATTGGCCGAGCTTACCTTGAAGGCCGGCGCGGCCGCCGCGCCGAAATCCGGTCCCGCCGCCGGCGCGCGCGGGGATTTGAATATGCACGGCCGCGGCGCCGGTGACGACGGGCCGATCATCACCGCTCATGCCAAGAGCCCGCGCCAGCTTGCCGTCACGTTGCAAGAAAACATGGCCTTTATTTGCAAGCCCTCGGCGATTTCCGCCGACGGCGAATCGCTCTGCACCTGGGGCGACACGATCGTCATCACGCCCAACGGCGGCAAAAGACTCGGCAAACGGCCTCATGATCTTGCGGTGTCCGGCGGCTGATCTGCAAATTTTCAAAAGCGATGGGTAGCGCTTTCTTTCTCGGGGACTGGCTGCTTTTTGGTATTTCAAAAAGCTGCGTGTCCCCATATCAGTGCTGATGAATCGCACGCGGGCAAATGCGCGGTGTTGCCCTACAAATTTCTATTCGTCTTGTGTAGGAGCGACCGGCGGGTCACCCTTGATACCCATCATTCTTTTCTCAACGCTCGCTTCAAATGAAACAGCAGCACGCCGATCGCTATCGCCGTCAGCCCCCAGGCAAACCAGTCGCCGAAGCGGACGTAGTACGTTTCGTCGTTTAAAATCTCTACGTCCGTCTGCATGACCGCGGCGGTGAACAGCGGCAATGATTTAACCAACTCTCCTTTGGCATTGACCAATGAGGTTACGCCGGTGTTGGTTACCCGGAGCAGGCTGCGCCGGGTTTCGATGGCGCGCGATTGCGCGAGCCGCAGATGCTGCCACGGTCCGACGGATTTGCCGTACCAGGCGTCATTGGTTAAGTTCACCAGAAGATTTGCTCTTGTTTCACCGACGAACTTGCGCGACAGTTCAGGCATCAGATCTTCGTAACAAATCAACGGCGCGATTCGAACGCCGCGCGGAAGATGAAATACCACCGGCCCGGGTCCGGCCGTAAAGCCGTCGGCAAATGGCATCGCCGGCAATAATGATAGAATTCGTGAGAAGGGCAAGTACTCCCCGAACGCGAGCAGCACTTGCTTATTATAACGACCCAATATCTTTCCATTGGCGTCGGTAAAAAAGGCAGTATTGAATGCTTTCATTCCCGGAGCACCGAGTTTGCCGCGAAAGCTTTTGGCGCCAAAAATAAAAAACGTTTGTTCCGACTTGAACCGCGGCATAATCTCATTCGGCAACTGCGGCAATTCTTCGGGAACCCATTCCTCGATGGCAGACTCCGGCCAGATCACTAGCGGCGCGGCGTCGAGCTCGTTGGTAAGCTTGAGATGCTTTTCCAGATTGCTCTTCGCTCGCAGCGGATTCCACTTGAGGTCGATGTCGATGTTTCCTTGAACCGCAGCCACCGACAACTTGCGCGCTCCGGCCATTTCTTCAGTCACGCTATCGAGGCGCTGGATGCCGTAAACCACAGAAACGACAACGGCGAGTCCGGCACACGCGCTCGGCAATAACCGCGCGGATCGCTCTTGTCTTTCTGCGAGCGCAGCCTTGTAGAGCGCGGCATTGACCCAAAGAATTATGAAGCTGGCGCCGTACGGACCGACGAGATCGGCGGTTTGAACGAACCACGAAAAGAACACTTGTGAGTTGGCAACATGCCAGGGAAACAACAGCGGAAATAAAAACTCGAGTGGAATCCAGAATACCGCGGGAAAAATTTGTAGCGGGCCGAAACCGATGCGCCACACGAGCAGCGAAAAGATCGCCATTTGAACGGCTTGCAACGCCGCATAGATGATAAATACGACCACGCTAATTGCATAGGGAAACTCACCGAACGCGCTGATCGTGTACACCAGCCAGTGAAAGCCCGTCAGATGCGCGACAAAGCCCATCAACCAGCCGTAAAAAAAGGCCCTGCCCAAAGTCTCCGCTTTGTTCAGAACCCAGAACAGCGGCAGAAAAGCGATCCATGCCAGCGGAAAAAGGCGCGGTTCAAGAAATGGCGCCGCCAGCAGAGCGGCTGACAACACGGGAAGGAATAATTTTGGCCAAGTCACAGAAGCCAGTCGCAGTCGGCGAGTCTACGGCAGATTCACGGCGTGAATATCCTTGCCGTCGAAGGCAGGTGAGTAAACCGCCAGGACAACCGTCGGTTCGCTCGCCGTGTTAACGTAGTAATGCGGCGCGGCACGCGGAATGTGGACGACATCGCCGGCTTTGAGATTGATCCGGTTTTTACCCAGAATTAAATAACCTTGTCCTGTCAACATGGTCACGGTGGCATCGTGGACGTTGTGCATATGGGGAACTTCGCGATCGCGAATTTGCACGATGTGCTGACTGGCGCTTTGCGAGCGGCCTAAATTGACGACTTTAATATTTTCACCGGCAGGCAGCGGATTGTCGGCGAGAATCTTATCGAGATTGAGCTCCTGATATTCGTCTCCGTATTGCAGATACAAATGCGGTCCCGAGACGCAAGCGAACAATAACGCCAATGAAACGATGAGCAAAAATATCACGCTAAAATTTGCCGACTTCAAAATCATAGACAAGCTCCAAAAACTGCACGATGATCCGCGCCGTCACGCCCCACACATCCCAGCCGTTGACGTAAAAGTGGTAGCTCGGATGGCCGCCTGGCGAGAGATGATCGTTCATAATGAAGTTGGCCGGCGCCATTAAAGCTTTGATCGGAACCGAAGCGACGGCCGCGGTCTCTGCTAGATCGATGCGAAACTCACAATGCGCTGGAATCACAGCGACCACGGGAGTTACGACAAAACCATAGCCCGCCGTCACCTGATCCAACTGCCCGAGTATCTGCACACAATCGGGAGGAATGCCGATTTCTTCGTAGCTTTCGCGCAGCGCGGCTTCCACTGCGCCGACGTCGCTTGCGTCGACGCTCCCGCCGGGAAATGCAATCTGCCCCTTGTGTGTGGGCAAACCATCGGCGCGCTTGGTCAGCACCAGAAAATCGCCGTCGCGGCGCTCTTGAATCGGCACCAATACCGCCGCCGGCTTGTAACCGTTTCCAGCAATCATTCGCGCTTCGCGCGTCTTGAGAACAGCGGCAATTTTTTCAGCGACCATGGCACGCAAAAATTTTGACCAGCTCGGGATCTGTGATATGAACAAATTCAATCTAGCCAATCAGCAGGAAAAAGACCAGCACAGTGACCAACCGCGAGATTCACTCGGTCATACGGATTTTGCGCCGCGAAGTGCCTAAATGGGAGACTCCCATCGTGACATTGATGGCTGAGACTTACGAGAGCCCGTTCCGGGTTCTCATATCTTGCATTCTCAGTTTGCGCACTCAGGATTCCACCACGGCGAAGGCGTCGCATCGTTTGTTCGCGCTTGCCGATTCGCCGCAAGCCATGCTCAAGCTCACGGCTAAGAAGATTGAGAAGCTGATCTATCCCGTCGGCTTTTACAAAACTAAGGCAAAAAATATTTTGGAGATTTGCCGAAGTCTGGTTAACGATTACGCGGGAAAAGTCCCCGATGAAATTGACGAGCTTTTGAAGTTCAAAGGCGTCGGCAGAAAGACGGCAAATCTGGTCGTGACGTTGGGCTATAAAAAACCCGGCATCTGCGTCGACACGCATGTCCACCGGATCTCCAATCGATGGGGCTACATCCAGACCAAGACGCCCGAAAAGACCGAGGTCGCCCTTCGCGAGAAGCTTCCTAAACAGTATTGGATCGAGTACAACGATCTTCTGGTAAGCTTCGGACAGCATCTTTGCCGTCCGATCTCGCCCCTTTGCAGCCAGTGTCCGGTGGTAAAGTATTGTCCTCAAATTGATGTAACGGTGAGGCGATGATATGGCGCAAGAAACTCCCAAAGGATATTTCGCCCAGAATATCGAAGCCGTCGGCTATCACGACTTGAACAACAAGCCGGCATTCAAGCTGGCTATGCAAGAAGTGAACAGTCGCTGGTATCTTTACGTTGCCCACCTCTGGCACCGCGGTTGGAGCATACTCGACGTCACCGATCCCAGCACTCCGGAATTTTGTACCTTTGTCGCCGGACCAGAGAATACCTGGACGATTCAGATCCAGGTCGCCGATGGCAAAATGATTACCGGGCTCGAGCGCATTGCTCCCAGCTGGGGCGGCACGGATGGTCAACCGTTTGCCGAAGGTTTTTTCATCTTTGACGTAAGCGCGCCGACTAAACCGCGGCAACTCGGCCACTTTCAAACCGGCGGTATCGGCACACACCGGAACTTTTACGACGGTGGAAACCTTGTCCACGCCGCGGCAGGCGCACCGGGTCTAACCGGGAAAATTTATCGCATCGTCGACATTGCCGATCCAGCGAAGCCGCGCGAAGTCGGTCGTTTCGCTTTGCCGGAGCAAGCCAATGGCGCGGCGAGCGGCGGTTTAAAATTCTCTTGCCACGGTCCGGCCCATATCGAAGGCGATCGCGCGTACCTTTCTTACGGCGACGGCGGCGGCATTATTCTCGACGTCAGTGATCTATCTGAACCGAAAGTGATCAGCCAACTCGCCTTTCGCGGCATAACCGCGACTCAGGGAATCCATACTTATTTGCCGCTGCCGCGCCGGAAAATCGCTTTGATCAACGACGAAGCGATCCGGGAAAACGGCGACGAGAATTTGAACATGGCCGGTATCGTCGATATCAGTGACGAAAAACGACCGCGCATGTTGTCGCTATTTCCGCTGCCTGAACCGCCGCCGCAAAGTGAGCTAAAAAATTTCTACGAGAAAGCCGGCCGCTTTGGTCCGCACAATCACCATCATCCAAACCATCAGGCATGCCTCGAAGACCGCGACGACATCGCCTATTTGACCTACTTCAACGCTGGCCTGCGCGTCTACGACATCCGCGACGCGCGCCAGCCTAAGGAGATCGCCTACTTTGTGCCGGCGGATCCGAAAACGAGAAACGGCCTCAAACCGACCAAGCTGGTCGCGCAATCGGAGGACGTGATCGTCGACCGACGCGGATTTATCTACGTGAGCGACAAGAACCATGGGATACATGTTCTGCGCTTGGAGAAAATCTGGCCGTATGGATCGTAAGAATGCTTTCCTCTGGACGCGACAGCGGCGAAATGACTTTAAACGGGTGGACGTCAAGCGGACTTGGCCGAATCTCCCCTGGCCCCTCTTTTCCAAAGAGGGGAAGTGACTCTCTATCAAAGGGGGCGACTGAGATGCTCTAAGGGGGGAATTGCTGGTTCCGTTACGGCTTCATCGATTCGGGAAAATACTTTGAGGGCGCCCAGACGTTAACGGTGAAGTTGCGGCAGCCGAGAATGCGCAGCTCGCGCATGATGCGGATATAGTCCTGCGAATCGACGAAGTCGCGCCAGTTATCCAGCGTTTCGAAATCGATCGTAATCGCGACGTGGGGTGTCACCTCGAGCGGATTTCGGTAGTTACGGATCTCGATCACACCTGTGTGCGCCAATGTGGCGGGCAGCCAGTCATTCTTGGCCTTGTTGGCGTATATGGTTAGATTCGCTTTTTGGTCCGGCAGGTCCCACTGAATCACGAAGTGCACCATTATTGTATCCCCCTTATCAAACCTCCATCGATTTGAATGGTGGTGCCGGTAATATAGCTTGCCCGATCCGAGCCGAGAAAAACGATTAGGTCGGCCGTCTCTTCCGCAGTGCCGTAGCGCCCGAGGGGAACTTCCGCGGCCATCTCTTTGTTGATTTCTTCGACAGGCCGTCCGACTCGATCGGCGCGCGCTTTGTTCAACTTCTGAGCCCGCTCGGTATCGATACGGCCCGGGCAGATGTTGTTGATGAGAATGTTGTCGCGTGCCAGCTCACGTGACAGCGTTTTGGCCAGTCCGATCACGGCGCTGCGCACCGCATTGGACAAAACCAATCCCGTGATTGGTTCTTTGACTGAGTAGGAAGTAATGTTGATGACCCGCCCGCCGCCGACTTTACGCATATGCGCCACCGCCTCACGAGTCATGCGCATGGTACTCATGAAGCTCAAGTTGTAGGCGTTGCTCCAATCATCGTCAGTAAATTTCATAAATTCGCCGGGAGGTGGACCGCCGGCGTTGTTGACTATAATGTCGAGCCGGCCGAAGTGCTCGGCACTTTTGTTGACGAATTTTTTGATATCGTCCGGCTTAGCCATATCGGCAACCATCGCCAAGACGTCACCGCCGGCTTGTTTGCGAATCGTCTCGGCAGCCTCGTTGAGCGCCGCTTCCCCGCGCGCGCAGATCGCGACTCTCGCGCCTTCGCGCGCGAATCCTAACGCCGTCGCACGCCCCATGCCCTGGCTGGCGCCGGCCACCAAGGCAACTTTCCCTTTCAATCCTAAATCCATTTCAGATAATCCCCCCTAGTAGCTTCGCGTCTGGCGGATACTAGCAAACCCAATATAGCGGGTCAAAAAGACTGGTGGCTCAGTTGTGAAATACGTAATTAGCTAGATGCGGATCAAGCGGACGAATGCATGAGATAGCCGAATACGACTTCACCGCAGAAACGCAGAGTACACAGAGTAAATTTTTTCTGTCCTACGCCACCCTGGCAGTTCTTTCCCGATTCTTTTCGCGGCAAAGACCCGAAGCTCCCAAAGTTTTTGCTACGCTTTCTTCTCTGCGTACTCCGCGCCTCCGCGGTGACACAGCTCTATTTTTGCATCCAGTAAATATTCTCACGAAATTGTGGTTGGAGGCGTTTGATGTACAAGCAGAGCATACCGTGGACGCCAAGCTGGCGCAGCTTGCGCGGATCGCCGGCGCGCAGCGCGTCTTTCTCTTCGGCCGTGAGATCATAGTCGCTCATCACCTTTTCAAAATCCTGCAACGATCGTTGATAAATCGACTCGTTCATTTTTAAATCGAAGAGCAATCGGCTCAAATGATAGCAGCTCACATCGACTCCTTTAGAGTTTCCAGCTGACAAATCCCCAACCCGTCGCGACGAAATCCGGCATATACGCGGTGTACCTCGCCTTGGCATCGCCGATCGCCCCGATCACGACCATCCAATTGAGAAACTCTGTGTCTCCTGCCTGCAAAAGATCCTGCACGGAATAATCGACGAGGCTCTTCCCCTTCCCGTCGCGCATTACTTCGAGGAGCTTGTGATCGAAAGTTTCATCGATTTCGCCGATGCGCGGCGAACCCGGAAAATGCGACAATCCGCCCGTCGCCAGGATCGCCACACGCTCCTTCGAATCGTCAGCGACGGCGCGAATCAGCTCGCCCACCATATAGCAGCGTCGCGGCGATGGTGCCGGGTCGACCCAAGTATTCACGTATACCGGCAGGATCGGAATTTTTGGTTCGGGCAACAGAAAATGCAGCGGCACGTTTTGCGTGTGCTGCAACTCGACGTGTTCGCCATAGGAAAAATCGATTCCCTTCTCCATACCTGCGCGAACAATGTTTTTGCCGAGCTCTTTGTGATTTCGATAATGAAAACTGTGCCGGGTAAACTGCCCCTTCACCTCGTCTGCGACAGTGACAAAGAAGGTTGGAATATTGTTCCAGAAAAAATTGACGAATTGGTCATTGGCGACGACGATCAAAACATCCGGCTTGGCTCGCTCTAAATCATCGCGCAATACGGCGAATGCAGCTTCAGCATCCCGCCTGAGTTTCTTTTGTTGATCGAGTGTCGGCCGGTTTGCCGAGCCCTGTGGCGCCATACTGTAGTGAAGATCCATGAAATCTTCCCACTCGCGACCGGGCTCGAGGAGAATATTCGGCGCGTGACTAGCCGCCAGCGCAGAAACCAAAGGCATGACTTAGCTCCTCTGTGAAGTTTGAGAAAGCCTATTACCCGCCTATGAAAAAAGCAATGGGGAGTTCGTGAGGATCAATCTCGCATATACCCGCGAGTCATACGAACTTCGAATGAAGCGATCTAGGAAGGAAAAGAATAACCGGGCGCAGCAAACCTGATGTCAGAGCATGCGGTATCCGCGAACGGCCCAGTAGATGAGCACGCCCACGACGACGACCGAAATCACCGGGTGGTTCAAAGTCCACTGGAGTCCCGGCTCGAAAAAATTGCGCATTATGTAGTCGATCGCTCTATCCATACGAACGCTTATACCAGAAGGCACTGCCCCGGAAAAGACTTATCAATCTGACCTCGGGCAGGCCGGTTAAGTCCATGTCGCTCGCCGATAGCCGATAAGTGCACGGTTTCTTTTTGATTTCCCGGCCGCTGGGGGTTCACTGAAGTCGCCAAAAGAGAGCTGATCCGAAGATTCAATATGCCCGCTGAGGAATCAAAGTAACAACTCCGCAGTATCGTGTACAAACTTGCTCAATGCTGGACAAACCTGGTCCAAAACCACTCTTCGAGGAAGTTTCGCTGATTTCGAACTATCTGAAAAATGGTCACTTTTTCCGTCAGGAGCAACGCTGGTTACATGGCACCACGGTTGCTCTGTCTTTGAAACATCAAATCCATTGAAGGAGCAACAGATGAAACTATTACTCGCAACCATGTTCAGAAAAGTGCCCGTGAGAAAAACACGACAGCGAGCCACGCTTTGCAAGCGCTGCGGCACACGAATTTATTCACTGAGCTTTTTGAAAGCTCATCTCGAAGCTCACGACAAAAAAACTCACTGACGGTAGAACACAAAAAAGGAGCAGAACAATGGATATCCCATTAATTCCCTGGAACGTATTCCTCGATGCGTTGAAGAAACAGCAACCCAGCACGCTGGAACTTTGGTTGCGTCGATGGCTGTTTACTAACGAAGGCGTGATTGTCGCCGATCAGCAAATGCTCATCACCAATTAATTGCCGAAGTGCGCCGAGGCCGCCGCGATCGCGTTGTTCGGTGAAAATCAGCGGCTCATCTTGACGAACAACACAGAATCACGCGCGACGAGCATGAAACTGCTTCAGCTCAATACTCCAACCGAAAACTCATCGAAACGGCGATGCAATCACCCGCTCGCCGTGGTTGTCGATCCGACGGACGGCGAGATCTGCGAGCTCGAGGCGATGCTGGCCAAATGTCCGAACTGTAGCCGGTGGCTGCCCGGCGATGGACCGATCATGGCAGTACTCTCGAGCGACGAAAATAACATTCACCCCGGACCCAAAGAACTTGCGTGATAGCAATCCAAACCGTGATCCCTCGTCGGCGGACTTCAATCAGGCGCGACGCGACACTTCGCGGTGGAATTTTTGGGCAAATTGCGTTCGGATCAGTCGACGGCAGCGCCTTTAGAAGCTGAGCTCCTGTTCTCGGCTTGCAGGATTTCGTAGAACCGCTCCTGAAACCGCAAAGTGGACATGTCCTTGTTTCGCCTTCGGACATAACTTCCATCCGGTTTCATCCACCAGGCTTTTACTGTGTCCGCGAGTTGAAGCTCCAAAATCTCTTTTAACGTTGTTTGGATTTGGGGTTCCATGACAGGGAAAGCAATTTCGATGCGGCGATTGAAATTTCGCGGCATCCAGTCTGCCGATGCGAGCAAGAAGATCGGGCTACCGCCATTGTGGAAATAGAAGATTCGCGCGTGTTCGAGGTAGCGATCGACGATCGAAACCACGCGAATGCGTTCTGAGACTTTCTCGAGCCCGGGCCGCAAACTGCACATACCGCGTACGATAAGATCGATCTGCACGCCGGCCTGGCTGGCGAGGTAGAGCTGTTCGATGACGGCGGCGTCGATGAGACTATTCAGCTTCGCAATAATGCGAGCGGGTTGCCCGTCGCTCGCTTGCTCGGCTTCTTTACGAATGAGACCGATAAAGTGCTCCCGTAGATCCATCGGAGCCAAGACCAAGTGATGAAATGTTTGCGGCCGGGTATAGCCCGTGAGAAGATTAAAGAGCTCCGTTAGATCTTCGCCGAAGCTTTCTCGAGAAGTAAAAAGTCCAATGTCGCTATACACTGTGCTCGTCCGGACATTGTAGTTGCCCGTCGACAGATGACAGTAGCGCCGGATCCCGTCGGCTTCCTGTCGCACGACAAGGCAAACCTTGCAGTGCGTCTTGTAGCCGACCAATCCGTAGACCACGTGAGCGCCCACCTCTTCCAGCGCCCGAGCCCACGTGATATTCGCCTCTTCGTCGAACCGCGCCTGAAGCTCTACCAGGACTGAGACCTCTTTGCCGGCTTCAGCGGCGCGCGCGAGCGAATGAGCAATGGGCGAGTTCGGACTGATCCGATAAAGGGTCATTTTGATCGCCAGGACTTTCGGGTCCGCGGCCGCTTCTTCGACGAAACGCGTGACCGGGTCGAATGACTGATAGGGATGAAAGACCATGACGTCCCCGGTGCGGATCGCATTCCAAATATCAGGTGTTCGATCAAACGACGGAACCGACAACGGGATCTGAACGCGGTCTTTGAGTCTAGGAATATTCACGGTGGTATAAAGCTGAAACAGATCCGTGAAAGCGGTGAACCCCTTGCCGGGATACAAATCCTCTCCGTTCAACTCGAGCTCTTCAACAAGTTGCGTCAACAGCTCTTTGGGAAGATCCGGATCATATTGAAGACGGACGGCATCGCCCATCCGGCGTTCCCGGATTCCCTTTTCGATGGTCATCAACAGATCCTCATCACGTCGCCGCACAAGACCGAATTCAGCGTCGCGCGTAACGCGGACGGCATGCGTAGAGAGAATCTCGAAGCCGTGATAGAAGCCCGGCAGATAATGATCGAGTACATCTTCCAGCAGCACGAATGCGTATTGCCCCTCCTTAGCTGGAAGCTGAATAAACCTCGGCACCACTTGAGCCGGAATATTAACGATGGAGAGCTCGGTGTGAGGCAGGGGTGAAGCGATCTTGGCCCGCAGCGATGCGACCAAACAAAGAGAACGGTTGGCCAGATACGGAAACGGATGGCCGGGATCAATGGCCAAAGGAGTCACGATAGGATAAAGCGTCCGGCGAAAGAACTCTTCCAAAAATCTCGCTTGCTCGGCGTTCATTTCTTCGGGACGAAGCAAGTGTATGCCCTCGGCTGTAAGCTGCGGCAAAACCGTCTCGAGAAAACAAACATGTTGCTCCTCCGCAAGCTCATGAACTCTTCGAGAGATCGCCGTCAACACTGCCGCCGCTGAGGTTCCGTCAGAATCGGCACTTTGCTCACGGTTATTGACCTGGCGCTTCAGACCAGCCAGTCGGACCATGAAAAATTCATCAAGATTGGAACTGAAGATGGCGAGAAATTTTACCCGCTCGAGAAGCGGAACAGTGGAGTCCTTGGCCTCTTCCAGGACGCGGCGATTGAACTCAAGCCACGAGAGATCCCGATCAAGCAGAAAATTCTGCTTGTTGCTCATAATCCATTAGTGTAGCTCATTCTCCGGGCCGAACAATTGACTCGGACCAAATTGTTGTAAGCGCTATTTCTTCTTTCGGATCAAAGCCGGGATTCGCGAACGCATGAACGCCGCATCATGACGGAACAATCAGACTTCGTAGAAATATAGTGGCGATAAATTTGCGGATTGTCGGGAGGCGATGCGACGAGTCAAAAGTCGCCCTTGCCCTTGGGGTTTCGCTTATCGACCCGGTCGGGGTAGGACCCTAGACAGAGCTCCAAGGGTTCTTCGTCTTCATCTCGACGAGCCGTTCGAGATTTCTAGCTATTTTTCCGAGCACTGCAGTTTTTTTCTCTAAGTTATTTGTAGCTTCGTAATAATCCTGGGCCATTCGATGAATTTGAATTGCTTCGCGAAGTGACCGCTTGGCCGCTTCCCATGCTGCCGCGGCATTCTCCTTGGCGTTCCTTGCCTTGTCCGATTCGACTGATGTCTTAAAACTCTTTGCCGCTTTTTCCCAGTGTCTTGTTGCAGCCTCGTAGTCTTCGGCGGCCAAATACTTTTCATCACCAGCAATATCGAGTTCATCACCCGGCGCGGCCGGATCGTATGGCCCTCTCGGCCTGAATGCGGCCTCTTTCCTAATATCGCTCTGTAAATCGTGCCCTCGCGCAGCCTGGAAACGAACATCAGCAATCTCGCCCCAGAGTTCCGCCTCATCACCACTGACACCCAATTTGTCAGCGCCGTAACTATGCAACACCGTCGATGGCAATAATAAAACGACTATCGCTAGTGAGATTATGGTAATCGAAACCTTTTTTCTGGCACGCTTGTAAGTAGTAATCATAGGGCTCGTCTTAATTAATCCTTAATAGCTCCTCGTATTCTGTTAGGGCCGGCCGGATTCTGGTTCACAGTATCGAGCAACCCATTCCGGCGCAGTCTCTGGAGCAAAGCATATGCCATGAGGTAATTATTTGTTTTTGCGACGAAGCATAAATGTGAACTTAACATTTTGGCGAAGTCTTCTTTACAAAAACGTACGCCACGGGCGAACCCTCTACTATAGGGGAGGGGACGCCTGGCACCCTGTCTCGCGATGTTTAATTTGAAACGAGAAGGTCCAGATGAGGGCGGTCTTAGAATTCGAAGCGCCCAGACTGACACACAGCAGCGCGGGCCGAGATTATCGGCAGCGACGTGGGAGTTCCTAGTCCCCTTCGTCAGTCAATGGTAGCAAAGAGAGGGAATGTGGTCAGGGACGGAATCGAGCTGCCGACAGGACGATTTTCAGTCCCGATATGGTTCCAGAACTATGTGCTACCAACGGTCGTCAATTGAATGAATTCAAGCATCTAAAGTCGACCGCGCTGTCAGTCCATTTTCCGTTCAGAACACATTGCAACAACTAGGTTCTAAAATAACCCCCACCCCTGGCCCGCAGGATACAGCATACGGTATGGTCCACACTCATAACGAACCAGCGGCAGTTGCAAGAGCGATTTTTCTTCCGGTCGTTCTCTCAATTTTCGCCCCAGCTCATTTTCCCAATTGCGTTGCTTCCGAAAACGCCAAAATTCACACTCGGGGTTGTGTCGATAGAACTCAACAAACTCCCAACCGAGTTCCTTTTTTTGGAATGACCCGTTTTTCACATTAGGGGGAGAATGTAGGGCCTTTTCATAAAGGGCAAACCCATTAACCATGGTACCCTCTTTGTTCTGCAGAGCGCGAAAAGCTCTCAGTGCTTCATCCAGAATCGCCAATGCCAAACCGCCAACAAACAAAAACAGAAGGAGCCATTTGAGGGCAACGAAGATACGCTTTTTAGACAATGTCATGTTTACAATTCAGCGATCAAACCGGAGCAGAATGGCACTGTGCTACGATGACTTTTACGGCTAATTTTATATGGTGGCGACTTCCGGTTTGGACCACTTATGACGAACAAAATACAAATTTGGGTCGATCACAGATGTTGATCGAGACAGCCGATAAGTTGGCGCAATTCCACGCCTTCGACCAGCAGCAATTGCAAACTTCAAAGTAACGTCAAAGTGGGAACTCAGTCGAGAGCGCAGACTGTAAACTGGTTGAATTCCAAAGAGGGGGGAATGTTGCCAGGGACAGAATCGAATTGCCGACACGAGGATTTTCAGTCCCGAGATGGTACCGGGACTATGTGTCACTATTGGTCGTCAACTGAATGAATCCAAGCGTCTAATGCCGCTCTGCTCTCGGTCGATTTTCCGTTCAGAACACATTGGAGCAAATAGTTCTGGCAAAGTTGTCGCAAAGTGACAGCGTGAAGTGGGGAGTCGAAGACCTCTTGAATGCCATTCGAAATCCAATCGTGACTAGAACCTAGACGCGCCTTCAACGCCCAATAAAAACAAGCTCCGAGCGCTGCCATACACGGTAGTTCTTGGGGGCTTGTTGCTTTACGTCCACGGACAAAAGGCGGACATTGTTATAGCATCAATTCGAGATTATGGGGCCAAGAGCAAGGTTGGCTACGAAACTGGTACTAGCTGCTCCAAAAGGAATTCATAGAGGCTGCTCGAGGCACTTTGCAAATACGATTTACACCGGAGGGGAACTTTTTCAGTATCCCACTCGGAGGACGAATTCGCGTCAACTTTTAGAGTTTTGACGAATTTTAACCCCACTCGTATTAAAAAATTACACGCTGGCGCCAGACGCAGGCTTTGCAGCCTCGGGCCGCGGGCCAACGGTGATAGGGCCTGGCTGGTACAGAGGCTGGGCGATCTGCGATTTGTCCACATCGAGCTTGTAAAGCCCGATGGCGTTGTCCATCAGGATCTTTCTTCGGTCATCCACCGATACCACGTCCTGTAGCGAGCGAGTCCTGCACCATACCGACTTGGGCCAGGTGGTAGTACCGTGGGGGTAATCGGTGGAGTACATGATCTTGTCGACACCAATCTCATCGCGGCTTCGGATGCCGTGGCGCTCATGCCAGAAAGTACTCCACATGTTGGACCGGAAAATTTCACTGGGTTTCTTGGTGAGAGTAGTATTTTTGGCCACCTCACGTTCCTCAAACTCATGATCCAGCTCTTCCAGCAGGTATGGCAGCCAGCCCACTCCGCTCTCCACAATGATCGCCTTGAGCTTGGGAAACTGTTCGAACACGCCCGAATACAGGATATTGGAGACGATCTCCATGTGGCTGACAAAGGTCATGGAAACACTCAGAGCGGTTCTGGCACCTCCCTGCAAGGACTCCCAGGCCGGCAAGCTTGGCACGGCGGTCGAGTGCAGACACAGGGGCACATCCAGGTCACAGCACGCCTGGAAGACGGGGTGCCAGTAGGGATCGTTGAAGTATTTCAGCCCCAGGATGTGCGGGGCGCCGTGCCAGGTCAACGCTTTGTGGCCGCGCGTCACCGCGCGATAGATCTCGGCAACGCACAACTCCACGTCCCACATGGGGGTCACGCACTGAGCGATGAACCTGGGCGAGTAGTCTTGCCACTCTTCTATCAGCCAGTCGTTGTAAGCTTGAATGCAAGCCAGACGGAACTCTTCACTGCCCTCTTTCTGGAAATTCTGATTGGTAATCCCGATGATGTTCGGGAAAAGCACCGAAGCGTCCACCTCCTCTTGGTCCAGTATCTTCAGACGCTCGGCAGCGACGTAGGTGGAACGGGGAACTTCGTCCCAGGTTCGCACTTTTGCTTTCACGCCAGCGATGCGGGCCAGACCGCCGAATCCTTTCGAGGTCCCGCCCAAGGCCCATGTTTGGCTGCCGTCTGGCAGGTCGACGATGTGAGGGATGTCATCGCCAAATTTGGCCTTGGACATTCTCTTCGTCCAAACATCGGGTGCTTCTTGAACGTGATCATCAGCGGAGATGACGCCATACTTCATCTTCAGGGTTGCCATAGGACCTCCTTGCGGTTTAGTTGGGCCCAAGTTGTCAGGGATCCCCGTGTCAGAGGAGACGAAATTGCAGAGGCCCGGCTTAACGGCGGGGCCTCGTTTCTGTGACGCTACTGCTCCAGCCAGGTGCGCCAGAGGCCGCCCTTGGCGTGAGAGTATTCCTGCCCCGGACCTCGCTCCCAGTTCTTTACTTTATCGCGCCAGACGAAGTTGCGATCATTGGCCCAACCGATCACGTAATAGGCCACGTCATCGACAAAATACTTCTGCGCAAGTTTGTTCCAGATCGCCAGGCGCTTGGCGCGGTTCGGCTCCTCCATGTACTGGTTTATCAACTTTTCAAATTCAGGCGTGCAAATCCTGGCGACGTTGCCGACCGCGGGTTTGCCCCCGATGCAACCGATGTACTGCTCGTTGGCGACCAGCGGCTCGCCAACACCGCCGGCGCCGTACACGGAAACGTTGAGCTCACCGGCGACAGTCTTCTGAATGAGCTCGGCTCCGGCCAGGTTCTGGACCGAGAGCTTAATGCCCGCCTCAGCCGCTTGGCGGACGACCGCCTCCGCCCATGGGTCGTCTTGACCTTGCGTTGATCCGAAACTGATTGGCTTGCCTGAGTAGCCGGCTTCCTTAAGCAGGCGCTTTGCTTCTTCAATGTTGCGTTTCCACTTGAAGCTGTTGCGGGTCTCCCAATCGGTGTTGGGCGGAGCCCAGGTCAGCATGGGGATACCAAACCCAAAGGTGGCTTCCTTCATGATTGCGTCTTTGTCCAAGGACAGGGCGAGAGCCTTGCGCACTCGAACGTCGGAGGTGGGCGCCAACTGGGTATTCAACACCAACTGTTTAATTCCCGCCATCCCGATCGAAACATATTGCAGCCCCTTCAACTGGCCGCTCTTAATGCGCTGAACGAAGGATGGGCCCAACCGCTCGGTTACATCGAGGTCGCCTGCCTGAACGGCTGCGGCTCGCGACGTCGATTCGATGATCACGCGGAAGCGAATACCGTCGAGGTATGGAGCGCCGCCCCAGTAGTTTTCATTGCGCACAACCTCATATTCCTGCCCGGGTATCCACGCCTTAAACTTGAAAGGTCCGGTGCCCGGCGGCGGGGCGCCGCCAATCATCTTTTGCTGGGCGGGCGCCAGCGATTCCTTGGGGGCGATGTGCAAGGTTGATGTGTCGGCAAGAATCTCGGGCAGCAGGCCGCGCGGACCGGGTGATATGAACTTTACAGTGTAATTGTCGAGGGCAACGGCGTCGCGGACATTGCTCGATAACTGTCCGTGGCCAGCCGCGCCATTGGCTGGGTCGATAATGTGCTTGGCGGACCAGACCACATCGTTTGCGGTCAGCTCCTTACCATCGTGGAACTTTACTCCCCGGCGAATCTTGAACGTCCACTCGCTCGAATTTGCGTTCGACGTCCAGCTTTCCGCGAGCCAGGGGTGAATCTCGCCCTTCTGGTCGAACATGACCAGGGGTTCGTAGACATTGTCTTTCACGTATTGGCCTATGGAGGTGTAGGCGACGAAAGGGATCGGCGTCCCAATATCTTTCACGATACCAAACTTGAGCGTTCCACCGATGCGGGGTTGACTTGCTGCGGGCGACCGATTCGTCGCGGCAGCCGCAAGGCGCATCGCCGGAGCAGCGGCCGACTGTGCGTTCGCAGAACGCGAGGTCAGCGTGTTGCCACCTTCGAAAGCAACGACGAGGCCCAACAACAAAAGCGCCGCGCCAATCCATGACCGGCGAACAATACTTTGCCAGGTCCAGTCATTCATCGTCCTACGTCCTCCTTGTTCGTTAATGAATTGCGTCCGGTTGGTATCTGGACGTGGCGGTCACTTGATTAGCGCTGACCTCGAGCCAATGTGGCTGATCGAGATTCGTTGCGGCGGCAGGCCGAAGCTTCCATTGCAGGAGGACCATCCAGACGCAACGAATAGGTTTTAGTTTCTTACACGCCGAAGTTTGAGAACTCGTCTCACAAATTATGCTCTTAACTGAACTGACAAAAATTGTTATCGCGCCAAGACGCCAAGCCCGCAAAGAAAGAGTATTACTTATTTCTCCGAACCTTGGCGCCTTTGCGTCTTTGCGCGAGTCATCTTTTTCGGGTTCCGTAAGGCAAATAGATAAAATTTCAAATATCTTTGGCTAGATTTTCACTGTCGCGAAGTGGCGGAACGTTAACACCGCAGCGAGACGAGTGTCAAGGTTGGTCCTCGGTGTGTGTTTATCTCTCAGCTACAGCGACGATCTGGACAAAAAGAATTTGATTCATCGATGAATCACAAAAACAAAGTGAGAAACAAATCGACTAATCATTTGGCAGCTTGTCATGCTTCGGGTCTCGTTGTACGATCCGGCCGCTTCAAGTGGGCCGATTCAGAAAGCCCTAATCTTTCCCCGGAACGGTCCCATCCGCTGGGGTCACATGGGCGACAGTGATTTTTTTCTGTCGCCCCATGCGGGTGCTAGCCGGTATGGGTCAGGAGGATTCGGCGATGCTCATGCGATACGCCGCGATGCGTCTCGTGCAATTGATTCCGATGGCCCTGGTTGTCACCTTGGTCGTGTTTTTCGTCATGATGATCGTCCCAGGGGACCCGGTCATGGTGATGCTGGGCGCCGTGGATGGCGCGCAAGTTTCACGAGAAGTTTATGACGCGATGCGCCTGCGGTTGGGATTGGACCAGCCTCTCATCATCCAATATCTCAACTGGCTGTCGAACCTGCTTCAGGGAGACCTGGGCACCTCGATTACCCACCGGACGTCGGTGTTGGAAGTAATTCTTCTGCGCCTGGTCCCCACCATGTACCTGATGGTTGGGGGCCTGATAGTGGCAGTCATCATCGCCGTGCCCGCGGGCGTGCTGGCAGCGATTCACAACAACACCAAATGGGACCACCTGGCCACTGCTTTTGTCGTCGCCGGCATCTCGGTGCCGACCTTTTGGTTGGCTCTGGTAGTCATTTTGATTTTCGCGGTGTACCTGGGCTGGCTCCCATCGATTGGCTATACGCGCCCGCAAGAAGACTTCGTAGATTTCTTGAAACATATCGCCTTACCGATGAGCGTGGTGGCCTTGAACATTGCCGCCACGGTCCTACGATTCCAGCGGCAAGACTTCCTTGAACAAATGCAGCAGGATTACGTTCGGACCGCCAGGGCGAAAGGCCTGAGCGAGAGGTTGGTCCTGTGGAAGCATGTGCTGCGCAACTCGTTAATGACGACGTTCACAGTGGTGGGTTTGCAGATGGCATATCTCAGTGGACTGATCACCATCGTTGAGTCCGTTTTCAACTATCCCGGCATAGGCTATCTGCTGTTGAATTCGATACGCACCCGGGACTTCGTTGTCGTCCAAGGTGTGGTCTTGTTCATGGTCTTTCTCGTGATCGTAGTCAACCTGATGGTCGATATGCTTTACACGGTGCTGGACCCGCGAATCCGGTATCGTTAATGGAGGACGGATCGCAATGGAAGCTCGAGCCACCGATGACTCCTCAATCTTCGAACGTCCAGCTTCGCAGGCATCAAGCGTCACGCGCAGCATCATCGCGTTCGCTGGCAGCGACCGGCGTGGCATGGTGGGCGGCATTCTACTCGTTCTCTACATTCTCGTTGCCCTGGTGGGGCCAGCCATCTCTCTTTACGATTTGAACGCGCCCGACCTTGGCGTGCGGATGCAAGCCCCGAGCTGGGCGCACTGGTTGGGAACGGACCGCATCGGCAGAGACGTCCTGACCCGTATCATCGCCGGGTCTCAGGTTAGTCTTCAGGTAGCGGTGGGGGCAGTCGTGATGGCGTTGATCCTGGGCGCGCCGCTGGGAGCCTTGGGCAGCTACGTGGGCGGAGCCATTGATGCTCTGGTGCAGCGTGTGATGGAAGGGATCATGGCCTTCCCGTCTCTGGTACTTGCGCTGGCGCTAGTGGCTCTGGCCGGACCCAGTGTCACCATGCTTTGGTTCGCCATTGCCTTCAGCTCCATTCCCCGCTACGCGCGCTTGGTCAGAAGCGGGGTGCTGACGCAGAAAGAACGGGAGTATGTGGATGCGGCGCGGGCCATGGGACAAAGCCCGATGCGCATCTTGCTAAAGCAGATTCTACCGAACATCATGGCACCCATCGCGGTACAATTGACGCTCGACTTTGCTCGGGCCATCAGCGTGGAAGCGTCCCTCAGCTACCTCGGACTTGGATTGTCGATGCCCTACATTAGTTGGGGCACGATGATCAGGGACGCCCAAGACTTTCTAGAGGTGGCACCTTGGTTGGCGATTTTCCCTGGACTGGCCTTGGCAGGGGTCATCTTGGCCTTTACCTTGGTGGGTGACGCCCTGCGCGACCGGATGGACCCGCGCATGCGCAGGAGCTTGAGTAGACGACTGGCGTAGGCATCGACATGGTCATGCGGGTCGCCCCTTGGCATTTGGCGACTGAGCGGAGGTTTTTACGTTGAAATTCCATTTAGCTGTCCCTAGTGTCAGTGAGGCCTAGGAAAACGAGCAGATTCCCAAGCATACGTCACAGCTCTAGGTGTACTTCCATTACCGTGAACATTTAGCATCGACGCTCCAATAATTTTCGACGAGGAGGGACCATGGGCATTGACGCAATTGATCACTGGGTTCTTGTGGTCACGGACTTAGAAGAGACCTTCGCTTTCTACCGAAAGCTCGGTCTTCAAGCGGGTTGGCAAGAGCGTCCGGGTGGACGGGGGACCCGTCCGATCATCCGCATCAGTGAGACGCAGAAGCTGAACCTCTACGTGGTTGATCGATATGAGATCGAGAGTCCCACTTTCGCACCTCGCTACGCAACGGGGTCGGCGGACTTCTGCCTGCGGTGGGAAGGAACTGTGCAGGAGGCGCAGGACTTCCTCAAGCAGGCCGGAGTTCCGGTGCTCCAAGAGCCTGCGGCTCGCTCAGGCGCCCAGGGCCCCGGGACCAGTCTGTACGTGCGTGACCCCGACGGCAATCTGATCGAGCTGATAACCTACGGAGACCCCAAGTACCAATAGTCCGACGCGAGTCTTGCAAACTGTGCGCGTGCCGCGGGGCCCGACATCGAACGTTTGACGTAGTCGACAATATGGCGCGCACACCCAAGAATTCCGTTCACCCGAAGTCAAGAGCAGCTTGGCGGGCCGGGAATTGCACTACCGCTAATCCAGATAATCCAGAAATCTCAGTATCGATCATCCCTTCCCTGTAGCTCGTTTAGTTACCCCTCCAGGGCATCGAGCATCGAGCACCGCCTCGGACAGCTCATTTCTGATCTCCGCCCGGATTTTTGAAATTGAATCCTCACCGGCACGCATTGAACCGGAAAAAGCCGGGCGTAATGGATGCCTGCAAAGTCGCTGGGGAGACTAGCCTCCGAAACGGTACACAGGATGAAACTTAGAATGCTATCGGCGGTTACGTGTCCGTGAAAATAACTTTGCTTGTTCTATTCTTGAAACTGCGCCACCAGCGAAATTCTCATGGCTAGGACAAATGAGAGTGAAATTTTCCAAAATGTCATTGTCGATTATCGCAATAGTTATGGCACAATCGATGCGAGCGCTTTGTATCTGTAGCAAGGAGGTTTTTATGTTTATAGAAACTTATTACAACGACAGGGCTGCGGTTGCCGGAAACATAAGTGAAACAGGGATACCATATCCTGAATTGGCGGGAGAGGAACTGACCGTGTGGCGGAAATACTTACCGTTTAACAGACAGGTAGAAAGTCTCCACCACTCGTTTAATGGCGTGCCTGTTCCTGACATCGTGAGTGCAGAGGTAGAGAGAGCCCAAAAAGCCCCACATTTATTTGACCAAATAGAGATCTGGAGTCGCACAGACGATCCCATGGCCGTTGGAGTCATCGGTGGCGCGAAGCCACGTTATTTTTCTATCGTACGCTGGGGGGATGCGGAATTAACGCTGGCGCAGGTGAAAAGAAAACTGCGGGTCGAGAAATGGATACTCTCGTTAACCTGGATAGCGGGGATCTCGGTTTCCCTCGCTGCCGCAATGTACATCGTGCTGGAATAGGCCGCCTGATTCTGTCAGAAATCGAGCGAGGAGGCGGGGGATGTAAAAAGTTTTTAACTATGCCATTCTAATGACATGGCAAACAAAGCAAAGAAAAGAGCTGCAGGGTCGAAGAGAAAGAGCACCGATTGGAATATAGGCCAGCCACTAGCCTTCCCTCCAAAGAGGAATCCCATTATTAATCTCTTAGCGAAAGAAGCCGTAGAGGAAGCCGTAAGCGGGCCTCTCCACCTCAAACGACAAAAGCGCAAGAAAAGATAGCTAACCGCTTTCCCCCAGTCTCTACCTGCGTTGGTGTTTTTTGCTACCCCACCACGATTGCAATGAAGGCGTATTGCTATCACTCCCCGCCCCATGATGACCGGCGCCGATGGTCGTTTCTGACGGAATCGTTTAGGTAACTCACACTGATTCCGAGCTGGCAAGCCGCGCTCTTCGGCTCGTATAAATCATAGCCCGGATTCTCCTGTCGCCATTCTACCCGCCGGTCCGTTCTGTCCGGCGGAAAATATCTCGGCTCCTCTTTCCGAAACTTCGGATCGTAGAGCATCCACCCGCACGCGATGCATCTAACCCGCGCTGGCGTCTCTAAGAACTCTGGCTCCCAGGTCAGATATCCACCGCACGCTGGGCATCGGTCCATGGTTCTCTCCACTTCACTCAATTCACGCGACAGAATAACAAACGTTGCTTTACAGTAGCACCGAGAGCGCAGCGGATGTAACTGGTTGATTTCCGAGGGAGAAATGTGGCCAGGGACAGAATCGAACTGCCGAAACGAGGATTTTCAGTCCCGATACCGTGCAGGGACTATGTGTCACCATTGGTCGCTATTGGTATCTATTCAAGCTTTTAACGGCGGTGGCTGACCTTCATTTTACCGATTCGAACACATAGTGCCAAATAGTTCTGGCAAAGTTGTGGCAAAGTCAGCTGCCCAGATCGCAAAGTACCCGCAGCCACGCCCACAAAGAGTCGATGGTATTTGGTGGTTTAACGCTTTACGCTGAGCGCAGTCATAAAGCCGTGCTCCGGCCACTGTGGGATTCGAGGACTCTTTGTACTTCGTCGAGAAAGTCCTTCAACCTGATCGGCTTGGTCTGATAACCGTCGAAGCCTTCGGCCAGCATCGTCACCCGGTTGTAAGTCATGGCCGACGCCGTGATCGCAATAACGGGTATGCTTTTCGTTTTCGGGTCGGTCCTGAGCTGCTTTAGCGCGGTAATCCCATCCATCCCGGGGAGCTGGATGTCCATAAGAATGAGATTAGGAGATTTCTCGATAGCGAGCTTAAGTCCCTGCTCGGCTGTGTCGCTCTCTATGGTCTTGTGACCCTTAACTTGGAGCACGTCGCGCACGAGCTTTCGGTTCTTCTCGTTGTCTTCGATGATGAGGATCAGCTCGCCGGCCATCTTATTCTTTCAATCTCACCGAGTTTTTGTTTCACCTTGGCGTCTTTGTACTTCCTGGTTAGGGTTAGGCGTCACGAGTTAGGTGATTCCGCGCTTCACTCCCCTTTACCCCTTACCCTGAGTGGATCGGCAGCGTGAAGGTGAATCTACTGCTCTTGCCGACCTCGCTCTCTACCCAGATCTTTCCCCCATGCAGCTCGACAAACTTCTTGGCCAAGGTTAAGCCGAGTCCCGTACCTTCCGTCTTATGTGCATAGTCGGAGCCTACCTGACGGAATTCCTCGAATATCTTTGGCTGATCCTGGGGGGCGATCCCAATCCCGGTGTCACTGACCGATATCTCTATCGAACCGTCTGCCTGTTTGGCTTCGATTCCAATCCGTCCGCCCTCTGGAGTGAATTTCACCGCGTTGGAAAGCAGATTGAGGAGAATCTGTTTGATCTTGCGCTCATCTCCAACGTAGTCGCCAAGACGCTCGTCAACACTAACCTCGAGGTTGATGCCGTGCTTGGTCGCCCTCTCACGCACAAACGTGCGGGCGTTGTCGATCGCCAAAGGAAGATCGAACGTGGTTAGTTCCAATTCCATGCGCCCAGCTTCGACCTTAGACAGATCGAGGATCTCGTTAATCAAAGAAAGCAAATGGCGCCCGGAAGTGAGAATATCGTCTGTATACTCGGCTTGTTTCTCGTTCAGGTCACCGAACATTCGCTCGCTTAGGACTTCGGAGAAACCGATGATGGCGTTTAGCGGCGTGCGCAGCTCATGAGACATGTTGGCGAGAAACTCCGACTTGTGCCGGTTGGCGGCTTCAATCTGGCGGCTCTTATCCTCGATTTCCCGGAACAGCCGCGCGTTTTGGATAGCCAGGACCGACTGCGTAGCAAAGGTCCGGAGGAGATTCACAATCTCTGGCGCAAAGCTGCCGGTTTCACGCCGGTAAATCGTCAAGGCTCCCATGATTTTCTGATCGAGAAGGAGCGGCACGGCGAGAAGTGATCGGTAGCCAAGTCGAGATAAGATGGGACGCATTCCTCTGGTAGCGAGTTCGTGCTCTTCGCGAAGGTCGGCGATTTGGTACGGTACTCTCGTTTGGGCTGCTCTACCGGTAGCACCTTGGCCGAGACGAAGCGGGGTCGCCTGATACGCGTCTACCAATTCGTGTTCCATCTGGTAGCTGGCCCGAAGATGAAACTCCTGCGTGGCCTCATCGTATTCGTAGATGATGCCGCAATCAGTTCCGGAGAGCTGAACCGCCCGGCCGACGATGGTGCTGAGCACGGTCTGGAGATCGAGAGTAGAACTCACCGCTTGACCGACCTCTCCCAGCGCCTTTAATTCCCCGACCGACTGCGCAAGTTGTCGGGTCCGTGCTTCCAGTTCCTGGAACAGCCGCACGTTCTCAATGGCAATCACCGCCTGCGAGGCAAAGGTCTCCAGTAGCGCCACCTGCTTGTCAGTAAAAGGCTTGACCTCGGTGCGGCGGATGTTGATCAGACCGATGGCCGTCCCTTCCCGCAGCAGCGGCGTCACAAGAAAAGTTCGAATACCGGGCCCTATTTTTACGCTGTCCGGGAACCTCTCTGTTTCCGCCTGAAGGTCTGGAATGTGGATCGTCCTGCGCTGGAGCAAAGCCTCGTTGCCAACCGAGCGCCATCCCAAGCTTCTCCGCCCTGGTCCACTGGGTGGTATCGTTCCGAAGTGCGCCGCCAGGATCATCTCATTGCCTTCGAGAAGGCGAATAGTTGCATCATCGGACCCGCACACCCGTGCCGCGCTCTGCGCAATCGCATCCAGCACCGGCTGAATGTCCGTCGGCGAGCTGGCAATGACACCCAAGATTTCACTCGTGGCGGTTTGCTGTTCTAATGCCTCTTTCAATTCTCGGAACAACCGCACGTTCTCTAACGCGATCACCGCCTGGTCGGCAAAGGTTTCAAGAAGCTTGATCTGCGCCGGGGTGAATGGGTGCACGTCGGTCCGACGCGCGGCTAGCCATCCGATGAGCTCTCCTTGCTGACGAAGGGGAACGCCTAAAAACGTGCGCAAGTAGTGACGGGCACCCAACATTGGAAAATCATTCTGCGCGCTGATATCTGGAATGTGTAGCGTACCGTGGTCGCGCATCCAGCGAAAATTCGACTCATCGACATCGATTTCGCCATGGACGACGGGTATCGGGCCGAAATGGGCCCGCGAAACCAACATGCTCCCAGCTTTCAATCGCAGATGCACGTCATCGATTCCGCAAACCCGCGCTGCACTTTGGACGATGGCATCGAGCACCGGCTGCACGTCCGTGGGCGACCGGCTGATGATACCGAGGACTTCGGCGGTCGCCGTCTGATGCTCCAGTGCCTCGCGCAATTCTGCATTGCGCTCCTGGAGTTCCTTGAACAGCCGCACGTTCTCGATGGCGATGACACCCTGCGAGGCGAAGGTTTTTAAGAGGGCGATTTGCTTATCGAAGAAGGGTCGGATTTGCGGTCGGCGGACATGAATTGCTCCGATCGCAACGCCTTCGCGAAGCAATGGTGTGACCAGAACAGTGCGGACGCCGCCTGACCGAAAGGCTTCAGGAAATTCCAACAGAGACTCCGGGCTCAAAATGTCATGGATGTGCACGGTCTCGCGATCGATCAATACTCGGCCGACATAGTTACCGCGAGTCATCGATCTAGGTTCCTCAGGCCGGAGAATCGGGATTGATCCATGAGAGGCTACGAGCCAAAACCTATCGCCCTCAGCACGCCAAATGGCCGCATCACTTGCATCACACAAACGTGCAGCATTTTGAGCTACAACGTCGAGCACAGGCTGAATGTCTGTCGGCGAGCTGGCGATGGCACCTAGGATTCCACTGGTCGCCGTTTGCTGCTCCAACGACTCCTTGAGTTCTTGGAACAACCGCACGTTCTCGATGGCGATGACGGCCTGGTTGGCGAAGGTTTCCAGCAGCTTCATCTGCGCCGGGATGAAGGGGCGGACCTCGGCGCGTCGTGCGGTCAGTAATCCGACGAGTTCCCTCTTCTGACGAAGGGGAACGAATAAAAAAGTGCGCAGCGAACCTGGAGACACCAACGGGATGTCGCTCTGCGCGCGGACGTCGGGAATGTGGAGGGTGCCATGCTCGCGCACCCAGCGAACCGGTGGCGCGTCAATACCGATCTCGATGTTGCGAATAGGCACGGAACCATAATGAGCTTTTGGAACCAAATTGTTCCCCTCGCGGAATCGCAGCACTACATCATCGATTCCACAAACACGCGCAGCACTCTCGACAATGGCGTCGAGGACCGGCTGCACGTCGGTAGGCGAGCGACTGATAATGGCGAGAACCTCTGCTGTTGCCGTCTGATGCTCCAGAGCCTCGCGCAATTCTGCGTTGCGCTCCTGAAGTTCTTTAAAGAGGCGCACGTTTTCGATAGCGATCACAGCCTGATCGGCGAAGGTTTTGAGAAGCGCAATCTGCTTCTCGGTGAAAGGGCGAACCTCGGTGCGACGAACCCCTATGCACCCGATGGCCACACCTTCTTTCAGCAAAGGAGTGTTAAGTACGGTTCGAACACCAGTAATTTGCTGAGGGACCCTAGAATCAGGATATTCGGTGTCGATCTCCGCTTTCACATCGTGGATGTGAATTGTTTGGCGGTCGATGACGGCCCGGCCAGGAGGAAAGTCTCGACTGAGCGGCAGAAAACTGGCAATTGGTATCGCCCCGTATTTCGCCAGAACCCGAAGGCTGTCGCCTTCAGGGCGAAGTATTACGGCGTCGATTGCATCGCACAGCTTGGCCGCATTCTCCGCAACCACGTCCAGCACCGGCTGGATATCCGTCGGCGAGCTGGCAATGACACCTAGTATCTCGCTCGTCGCGGTCTGCTGCTCTAGCGACTCCTTGAGTTCTTGAAACAGCCGGACGTTCTCGATAGCAATGACGGCTTGGTCGGCGAAGGTTTCTAGGAGCTTGATCTGCGCTGGCGTGAAGGGACGCACCTCAGTGCGACGTGCGGTCAGAGTTCCAATGATTTCTCCTTGCTGACGAAGAGGAACGATCAAAAAGGTTCGAGCACTGATACTTACAATCCGAAAGTCGTTCTGCTCGGTGACGTCGGGAATGTGAAGCGTGCCGTGCTCGCGCATCCAACGAGCGTGTGGCTCATCAATACTGACCTCGAGGCGATCAGTTGGTATCGGTATCGAACCAAAATGAGCCCGCACAACCATAGTGTTGTCTTCGCGCAGTCGCAGCGTCACATCATCGATCCCACAAACCCGAGTCGCGCTTTCGACGATGGCGTCGAGGACGGGCTGCACATCCGTCGGTGAGCGGCTGATGATGCCCAGTACCTCGGCGGTTGCGGTCTGATGCTCCAGGGCTTCGCGCAATTCCGCGTTGCGCTCCTGCAATTCTTTGAACAAGCGCACGTTCTCGATGGCGATCACGGCCTGATCAGCAAAAGTTTTTAGAAGTGCGATCTGCTTGTCGGTAAATGGACGGACCTCTGTACGACGAACCGCTATGAATCCAATGGCCACGTTCTCTCGCAATAGCGGAGTATTGAGCGCGGTTCGAATACCAGTGAGTTGTTGAGGGGCCCTAGCAGCAGGATATTCCTCGATCTCCACCAATATGTCGTGAATGTGGATCGTTTTTCGATCGAGCACAGCCCGACCGGCGGGAAACTCTCGGGTCAAGGGTACCCTGTCTGGCACCGGCACTGCCCCGTATTTCGCGACGATTCTAAGCTTATCGCCCTCAGGAAGTCCTATTACGCCATCAATGGCATCGCATAACCGTGCTGCATTCTCGGCGACCACGTCTAGCACCGGTTGAATATCCGTCGGCGAGCTGGCAATGACACGCAGAATCTCGCTCGTGGCCGTCTGCTGCTCCAACGCTTCGCTGAGATCACGGTTGCGCGTTTCGAGTTCGTTGAACAACCGCACATTCTCAATGGCGATCACGGCTTGATCAGCAAAGGTTTTGATGAGTTCAATCTGCTGCTCGGTAAAACCGTCGACGAAATTACGCCAAATTGTGATCGATCCAATTGGCGTTTCCTCTCGCAGGAGAGGTACCCCTAGAAGCGTTCGGGCCCCCCTTTGAAGCGCCAAAGGGTAAGAAGCAGGCTCCGCTTGGGCATCAAGGACGTGGACGACTTTCTTCTCCAGCAGCACACGACCACCAAACTTGTTCTCAGGAACTACCCGAATAGGATTGCTTTGGAGAAGGGCGATTTGTTCAGAAGTCGCACCATAATGCGCGACTACTCGCAAAAATTCCCCGTCGTACCGTCGTATGTGACCTTGAGTGGCGCCGACGAGTTTAACGGCATTTGCAATTACTGTGTCCAATACAGGCTGAAGATTGGTTGGCGAGCTAGCAATGACTCGCAATACTTCTCCGGTAGCGGTCTGCTGCTCCAGCGCCTCGGTCAGATCACGGTTGCGCTCCTGCAATTCTTTGAACAGCCGCACGTTTTCTATGGCAATCACAGCCTGGTGGGCGAAGGTTTTAAGAAGAGTGATCTGCTTGTCAGTGAACGGGCGGACTTCCGTGCGGCGGATCAAGATGGCTCCGACGGCCACCCCCTCGCGCAGAAGCGGAACGGCCAGACAAGTCCGAACGCCCAGACGCTCGTCCGCTTGCCTAACTGCGGCATAGTCCTCGTCAAGCACGGCTAGGCTGTCGTGAATGTGGACGGGTTCACGTTGAAGAATGGCTCGGTCGATCAGGCACGTTCGATTGATCGGGCGAGTCTCTCCGACCGCAAGTACAGGAGGGACAATCCCATGACTTGCCACTTTTCGCAGAAGATCGTTCTCGACGCGATAAATCTGGGCATCTTGGGACTCGCACAAACGCGCCGCGCTGGCTGCAATCGTGTCCAGCACAGGCTGAATATCCGTCGGAGAGCTGGCGATGACGCTTAGGATTTCACTCGTTGCAGTTTGCTGCTCCAAGGCCTGAGTGAGTTCTTGAAACAGCCGGACGTTTTCAATGGCGATGACGGCCTGGTCGCCGAAGGTCTCTAGGAGCTTGATCTGCGCCGGGGTGAAGGGGCGCACCTCGGTGCGACGCGCAATCAACCCGCCGATGAATTGCCCCTTCTGACGAAGGGGAACGGCCAAGAACGTGCGCGTGTCAGACCGAGAACCCAGGCTTGGAAAATCAGTCTGCGCTAGAACATCGGGAACGTGAAGTGTGCCGTGCTCGCTTGCCCAGCGAATGTGTGGCTCATCAATACTAACTTCACCCCGGGCGGTAGGCATGGAACCAAAATGAGCCCGCGGAACAGTCACGGATCCTTCGCGAAGTCGCAGCGTCAGGTATTCCATCCCGCAAACCCGCGCCGCACTCTCGACGATGGCGTCGAGGACGGGCTGCACATCCGTCGGTGAGCGGCTGATGATGCCCAGCACCTCGGCGGTTGCGGTCTGATGCTCCAGGGCTTCGCGCAATTCCGCGTTGCGCTCCTGAATCTCCTTGAACAAGCGCACATTCTCGATAGCGATCACCGCCTGGTCGGCAAAGGTGTTGAGGAGAGCAATCTGTTTGTCTGTGAAAGGACGAACTTCCGTACGACGAATGAAAATGACGCCAATGGGAACGCCCTCGCGCAGCAGAGGTGTGGCTAATACGGTGCGTGTACCGGTGCGTTGCTGGATGTGCTTGTACTCCGGGAATTCCGTTTCGACCTCTGCCGCGATGTCCTGGACGTGGATCGTTTGCCGATCAACGACGGCTCGGCCTCCAGGGCTTCCACGAATGATAGGCCGTGGCATTTCCACGACTGGCATTGGTCCATAGTTCGCCATGCATTGGAGGGTGTCTCCCTCAATCCGAAAAATTACAGCATCGGTTCCCTCACACAGTCGCGCAGCATTCTCAGCCAGCACATTCATCACCGGCTGGATATCCGTCGGCGAGCTGGCTATGACACCCAAGATTTCACTCGTCGCAGTTTGCTGCTCCAACGACTCCCTGAGTTCTTGGAACAACCGCACGTTCTCGATCGCGATGACTGCCTGGTCAGCAAAGGTTTTGAGAAGTGCGATCTGCTTGTCAGTGAAAGGGAGTACTTTCAGCCGCCGAAGGTGAATTACCCCGATTGGGATTTCCTCTCGCAATAAGGGCACCGCCAAAGCTGTTCGAATGCCTTGTGGAATGGCATAGCTCTTCGTCCCGGGAAACTCACTTTCGGCTTCCTGAACATCATGGATATGGACGATCCGACGCTCTAGAATGGCGCGGCCCGGCCCACTGCCTATCTCGACGGGGATTCGCGTCGGCCTCACACAACCGCGCTGCATTTTCAGCAATAGTATCCATCACCATCTGAAACCCTGTTGGCGAGCTAGCGATCACTCGAAGGATTTCGCTCGTGGCCGTTTGCTGCTCCAGGGCTTCGTGCAGCTCCTTGGCTGTTGCGTTCTCCCGCTGCAAAGATTCGGTAAGTTGCTGGCGTAGCTCCGCAATCGTCTGCGCTTGTTCAGCAACAGACGTTTTCACCACGGGACGGCGCAGTTTTGGTTTTTTATTCCTAGAGCCTTTTTTGGTCGTGCTTGCCATAAAACAAAAAGACGAAACTGCGATTTGTTGGTCGCGGGAGAAACTAGAAGTATGACAGGATAGGGGTACGCTCTGGCAGCAGCCTTCCCCAGCGGCTGAGCTGACTTTTACTTCAGGTCGTGGGTGGCGTCAACGATGAAATCTGAAAGCACACTCTGCGAAGGTTTGCCTCGGACCCTGATGTAATCGAATCGAACGACACGAGGATTGCCAATCCTCAGTGCAGGCCCATACACTTGATTTCGAGGAGCATCCCTACGCTACCCCATCAACAACGACCGACAGCAATCAGCATACATAAGCGGCTAGCGGCTCTCACCTACCAGTCAGTTTCCCTAAAATGTCTAGCGTCGGACTCGGACAATTCTCGGACACTA
>WNGA01001678.1_pt1 | contig 33718 bp, 34 predicted proteins | sample 5400061 | NCBI WGS metagenome assembly WNGA01 (sample SAMN13153366, study PRJNA577476) | soil metagenome | isolation source: 100 cm soil or saprolite under grassland replicate 2 | place: USA:California | collected 2016-06-15 | reverse complement strand
TACCGGAGCGACTCCCACGAACTAATCACCGCAAGGTGCAATAGAGAGATGAGCCGACCTCGACACCCACACCCAACGGAGGCAGCCGTTTGCCGAACAAACACTTGACAACCGGCCCTCCTTCATAGAGAGGGACTAGGAGAGCTCGAAGCTGACCGTGACGGTCGCCGTGATCTGCTGCGTCCCGGGCTCGATCGGCGTCGCAGGCGCCGACGCACGATCTGACATGGGCACCGGCTCGTTCGACCCCTCGACAACGGAGTCGATCTTGCCTACGGAGAAGTGCCCGGCCTCGCCGAGCGCCTCCGCCTTCGTGCGCGCGTCGGCAACGGCCTCCTTCAATGCGGCCCGGTAGAGCGCATCCGTGTCGACGCGCGAGAGCGACGGCCCGGAAACGTTGTTCGCACCGGCGGCGACGGCCGCGTCGATCACGGCGCCCGCGCTGCCGAGGCTGCGGAGGATCGCCGAGACCGCGTTCGACGCCGTGTAGCCGAGGATCTCGTCGCCGCGATCCGTGTAGCGCGGCGAGAGCGAGACCGACTGCGTCTGCACGTCCTTGTCCGCGATGCCGGCTCTTTTCAGCGCGGCGATCACCTTCGTCGCTGCGTCCGCGTTCTGCGCGAGGGCAGCGGCGGCGGTCTTCGCCTCGGTCGTCACGCCGAACGCGAAGGTCGCCGTGTCCGGCACGGCGACGACCGATCCGGTTCCGTTGACCGTGACCGTGCCGGGCTTGGCGTCGACGCCGTGGGCGAGCATCGGCGCTCCGACGCCCGCGAAGAGCGAGGCCGCGAGGAGACCGGCGGCCAGCCAGAGGACGTGGCGCGTCTTCATCTCGTGCCGATATACGCCGTCGGCGAGGATTCCGTCACGCGGCTGCGGCTTCGCCGAGGTAGGCGGCCCAGCTCTGCGGGATCTTCGGCGCGGCGAGACGGATGAAGAGCGAGGGCGACGGCGCGCGCGGCGTCGTGTGCAGCGTCATCGTGATCTCCTCGAGCAGGCGGTTGCCCTTGCGCAGGTTGCACGGCGCGCAGGAGGTGACGACGTTCTCCCACACGGAGTCACCGCCGCGCGAGCGCGGCACGACGTGGTCGAGCGTTAGTCGTCCGGTCGAGCCGCAGTAGGCGCAGCGCCAGCCGTCACGAGCGAAGAGGGCGCGCCGGGAGATCTTCCGCTTCACGGTGCGTGGCACCCGCACGTAGTGCAGCAGCCGGATCACGTGCGGTCGCTGGTATGTCGAGGTGGCAGTTCGAAGAGGCTGATCGTGCTCCTCGAGCACCTCAGCCTTGCCCTTGTAGACCAAAACGTGAGCACGCCGGACCGTGCAGACGTTCAAGGGCTCGTAACTTGCGTTCAGGACGAGAACGTGCTGCACCTCGCCGGAAATGTAGCCCACAGATGGGTCATTGGACACTGACGTTCCAGACGCCCCGCTGGGCGCGCGAGCGCCGGAGAGACAGTGCGAATAGCACGGCCTCGTAGGCGATCGTGCGGTCAGCGGGGCGAGCCGCCCGCGGAGCCGGGCTCCGCCCGGCGGGAGCGAGCGGCGGTCTGGGACGTCAGTGGGCCATCGCCCGCTCGACGGCTTCCTGCTCCTCGGGAGACAGGGCTACCGACGCGCGGCCCTTGTCGAGCTCCTTCACGTAGATCCGTGCGTACTCCCGATCCTGGATGGCGGAGACGATCACGCCGGTGCGGGACGAGTCGAGCAGCGCGACCGACGCCGACTGGTGCCCACCGGTGCCGGAGAGCGCGTCGTAGCGCACGATCGCGGTCTTCGCGACGGCTGTGTCCACGCGCCGGTCGACCCGCGAGAGCCCGGCGGCCACCTCGTCCACCGCCCGGTGCAGATCGTCGATCCGCCCCTGCAGCGAGACGGCGAAGTCGACGAGGTCCTGCTTGCCGCCGCCGAGCAGGACGAGCTGCGACGCCCGCAAACGCCGGAGCACGAGCCACGCCCAGATGGCGAAGGCGAGCGAGAGGACGGCTGCGGAGGCCGCGGCGATCGCGATCCAGCCGGCGGTGCTCGCGCTCATATCTGTCTGTTCGTCGTGATGTCCCTGGGTTCCTGACTCGCTGCTGGCGGTGCGAGGCCGGAGGGCACAGTATGAGAAATACGGGCCCGCAGAGCATCGTGCCGCCAGCGGCGAGAGCCGTCGGCGGAGCCGGGATTCGCACGGCGGGAGCCGACGGCGGTCAGGGGCCTAGGGAGAAGATGACGGGGTATGTCGCGCTGTTGTTCTCCGCCTTTGCCTCGCCCGGCACGAGCCCGGCCGAGACCTTCAGGTTCGTGCGAACACCGAACACTCCCGTGGTGTCGATGTTCGTGAACGTCACGGTCTTCTCCTCACCGGGGTTGATCACGTCGATCGTCTTCTTCTTGATGATCGGCGAACCCTGCTTCTGGATCGTCAGGGTCACCGGGATCTGGACCTCCTGGTTTTCTCCGGTGTCCTTGACGGTCACCTGGAAGGCGAGATTCGTCGACGCGACGACTGTCGTCTCGCTCGAAGTCGACAGAACCGCGCCGCTCGGCAGCGCCTTCACCGAGACCAGGCCCGTGCCGTGGAGGCCGGTCGGCGTGCCGCCCGTTGCGGCGCCGTGGATCCGCTGGAAGAAGATCGCGAACGTCCGCGAGCTGGCGAGATCGGGGTTCTGGACGAAGGTCGAATCGGGAGGCGCGACCCCGTGGATTCCCTGCTGGTCGAGGATCTCCGCGGTCGGCGTCTTGAACAGGTCGTCCCAGACGACGTCGCTCGCCACCAGCCGTTGCGCCTGCTCCGCGAGGAGCGCGCCGGCCTTGTCGGCGTCCTTCGACGACGCGGTCGATCTCAGCGCGTCGGCGAGCCCGCGCACGCCGTTGACGCGGAACTGCAGCGCTTCCACGACGTGCTGGTTCGCCTCGCGTAGGTGCCCGGGCGGGTCGAGCGAGCTCGCGCGGTCGACGTTCTGCTGCTCCTGCTGCGCGAGCCCGTCCAGCTTCCCGATCAGGTCGGCGAGCTTGATGCCCGGGGTCGTCAGGTCGTCGTTCAGCGTGCGGCCGTCCTGCTGCGAGGCCTGCGCGACCGTGCTCACGTCGGTCATGTAGTCCTTGTAGGCCTTCGTCTTCTGGTCGCTCTGGCAGCTCTGGATCCAGAAGACGAGCAGGACGACGACGAGGATCGCTGCCGCAATCAGGCCGACGAGCCGGACGAGCGGGGTCAGGCCGGCCGGAGGCCGGACGGGACGGCGCGGTCCGCGCCCGCCCTGCCGCTGCGGTCGCTGCGGCCGCACCGCGCGCCGGCGCTGGGTCACGTCCTCCTCTTCGGGCTCGTCGAAGAAGTCGAACTCGATGTCGTCGATGTCGCGCTCGCTCATAAGGGCGCCGCCTCGGTGACTCTACCCACGCCCTCGGCCGGAAAAGGACGTGGAACCGTTGCGGAGAAGGGGGGCCGAACGTGGCCCACCCCGTTCTAGCACGCCGTCCCGAGCCACTCTTCCTGGGTCGCTACCGGGCTGTTCACCCGCTCGGCAGCGGCGGGTCCGGCTCAGTGTGGCTCGCGCGCGACGAGCGAACGGGACGCGAGGTGGCCGTCAAGATCGTCCCGAGGCAGGGGAAGTGCGGCTCACGTGCCCGGCGCGAGGCGCAGGCCCTGGCGGCGCTGGAGCATCCCCGCTGCCTGCGCGCCTATGCGTGCGGGCGGGATGCCGAGAGCGTCTACATCGCCTACGAGTACGTCCCCGGGCGGACGCTCCGGGAGGCACTGCGCGCCGGGGAGCTGAGCGACGCGGACGCCGTGGAGACCGCAGCGCAGGCGCTCGAAGGGCTCGCCCACGCGCACGCGCGCGGCATCGTCCACCGCGACGTGAAGCCGGCCAACGTGCTGCTCGCAGACGCCGACCGGGTGTCGGTGCGCCTGCTCGACTTCGGGCTCGCCCGCCTGGCGGAGGCGGACACGCTCACCGCCGCGGGAGACGTGCCGGGGACGCTCGCATACATTCCGCCCGAACGGCTCCAGGGCGAGCCCGCCTCGCCGGCAGGCGACGTCTATTCGGTCGGCGTCCTGCTCCACGAAGCGCTTGCCGGGTGCCATCCCTTCTGGCGCCCCTCGCTTGCGGCGACGGCGGAGGCGATCGCGGACGGCGCGCCGCCGCTTGCCCGGCTCCGGCCGGACCTCCCGCAGCCGCTGCTCGCAGCAGTCGATCGGGCGCTCGCGGTAGACCCGGCGCGCCGTCCCTCGGCGGCGAAGCTCGCCAAGGCACTGCGGCGGTCCCGCGACGGCGGCGCGCGCTCCGCTTCGGTCGACGCGACCTTCGAGCGCTTCGTTCCGCCCCTGCTCGCCGGCATCTACGCAGGCGCCGGCGCGTCGTTGCTTCCGTTCTTTCCGGCGAACTGGCCGGGCGTTCTCGCCGCGCTCGTCGCCGCGATCGCATTCCTGCGCCCGCGTGCCGGCCTGGCGGCCGCCCTCGCAGTCCCGCTACTCCCCCTGGGCAACGTCGCGCTCGCGCTTGCGCTGCTCTACGGCGCCGTCGCGCTCGCATGGCTCGCAGTGCACGCGCGCGAACCGGAAAGGGGATTGCTCGCGCCGCTCGGTGTCTTCCCGGGGCTCCTGCCGCTCGCCTTCCGCGGCGCACGCTCAGCCGCAGTACGCGCACTCGGCACCGCGGGGGCCGTGCTTCTCGGCGCGGCGGCACTCCAGCTGAGGGACGGAGAGGTCGGAATGCGTCTCGCCGGGAGCCGAGCCCCGCTCGCAGCCGCGGAGGCGATCGTCCGGGCCGTCCCGCTCGGACTTGCGCTCGAGGCCTTCTGCCTCGGGCTTGCCTCGCTGCTCCTACCCTGGGCTGCGCGAAAGGGCCGCTGGGGTATCGCGGCCTGGGGCGCCGCCACGATGTCTGTGGCCGTGCTCCCCGTTCCGGCGACGCCGCTCTTGCTCGGCGTCTGGTTGACCTGTGGAGCACTCCTAGCCAGGCCCTCGCGCCACTGACCGCCGACGGCTCCCGGCCGGCAAAGCCGGCCTCCGCCGACGGCTCGCCCCGCCAACCGCGCTCCAGCCGACTGGCCGTATTTCCATACTGTCCCGCCGTCCTACGCACGGCCGGCGGGGCGTCAGAGGCGCGAGGATACTTAGACTGGCTGAGCGCGGGGAAAAGCCCCGCCGGGCCATGCTTCGCAGCATCGAGCAGAAGATCGAGTCGCTCTTCGAGGGCATCTTCGGGCGCGCGTTCCGAACGCACGTCCAGCCCGTCGAGCTCGCGCGCAAGCTCGCCAAGGAGATGGACGACGGCAAGACGGTGTCCGTGTCCCGCGTCTACGTCCCGAACGAGTACTCGATCTACCTGGCGCCCGACGACCGTGCCAACTTTGAGTCCTACGAGGCGTCGCTGGTCGACGAGCTGCAGCAGTACCTGGCGGAACACGCCCGCAGGGAGCAGTACGCATTGCTCTCGCCGCCGCGCGTCGTCTTCCACTCGGACGAAGACCTCGCGGTGGGCGAGTTCGGTATCGCGACCAGGATGGCGCAGCCGGGCGGGCGCCGGCGGACGCACGAGGATCTGGAGCCGGCCGAGGCGGGCGCGACGATGATCTACAAACCGCGCACGTCCCCGCCGACCGAGGCCGCCACGCCGGAGGAGCTCGGCGTCGACCGCGAGATCGTCACCCTGAGCGTCGACGGGTCGAAGTACGAGGTGAACAAGCGGCGCACGCTGATCGGCCGCTCGAAGGAGTGCGACATCCAGATCGACGATCCGAGTGCCTCACGCCGGCACGCCGAGGTTCGGCAGGAGGGGACGGCGTACTGGATCGTCGACCTCGACTCCACCAATGGGCTCGAGGTGAACGGCATGCGCACGCAGCGCGCCAAGCTCGATCACGGCGACAAGATCACGATCGGTTCGACGGACATCGCGTTCCGCCGCGACCTCGCGTGATGCTTGCGGACGTCGCGGTCGAGACCGTCCTGCTGATCCTCAAGATCGCGTTCGTCGTACTGCTCTACCTGTTCATCTGGCGCATCGTCCGCAGCGCCGCGAAGGACGTCCGCCTGCCACAGGAGAGCTTCATCCTGGCACCCGGCCAGGCCGCGGCGGCAGGCCTCGTCCAGCAGCCGGCGCCCACCCTCGCGACTCTCGTCGTGCTCAAGAGCCCGGCGCTCGAAGAGGGGGACGAGTTCCAGCTCGACTCGGCGCCGCTGACGGTGGGCCGGGGCTCGCCGAACGACATCGAGCTGCACGACGACGAGTTCGTATCCGCCAAGCACGCACGCATCGAGCCCCGGCGAGACGGCGTCTGGGTCGAGGACATCGGCTCGACGAACGGGACATTCGTCAACGGCACGCGGATCGACCGGCCGCGGAGGCTCACGCCGGGCGACGTCGTGCGGATCGGCGAGACCGACCTGAGGTTCGAGCAGTGAGAATCTCGCGCTACGCCGGTGCGACGCATGCGGGACGCAAGCGGCGCCATAACGAGGACGCCTACGTCGTCAAGCCGCCGCTGTTCGCGGTGGCGGACGGCATGGGCGGGCCGCGCGCCGGTGAGGTCGCATCCGGACTGGCCGCGGCAGCGGTGAAGGCGAGCGAGACCGGCGGAGGCGGCGAGGAACGCGTCGTCGCGCTGATCCAGTCGGCGAACCAGAGCGTCTACCAGCGCTCCTCCGAGGACGCGAACGTCGCCGGGATGGGCACGACGATGACGGTCGCCGTCGTCGACGGGCGCGGCGTCACGATCGGACACGTCGGTGACTCGCGCGCGTATCTCGAGCGGAACGGCAGGCTCGAACAGCTCACCGAGGACCATTCACTCGTCTCGGAGCTGGTTCGAGCCGGAAAGCTGTCGCCGGAGGAAGCCGAGAATCATCCGCAACGGTCGGTGATCACGCGCGCGCTCGGCACCGATCCGAACGTCGACGTCGACACCTTCGAGGTCGTCCCCGAGGAGGGCGACGTGTTCCTGATCTGTTCGGACGGGCTGACGACCATGGTCGACGACGACACGATCGCGCGCGTGCTCGACGACTATCGCGAGGACCTCGACCGGGCGGCCAAGGAATTGATCCGCCTCGCCAACAAGGCGGGCGGCGAGGACAACATCACCGTCGTCGCCTTCGAGCTGACGGACGCACCGGAGGAGCCGGCCATCGAAGAGACGCGGCCCATGCCGGCCGTCTCCGAGAAGGACGTCGAGGACACACTCGACGAGGCGGACCGCGTCCCGGCGGTGGACACGATGGTCGTGGCGCCCTCCGAGGCCGCACAACTCCGAACAAGTGGCTCAGAGCCACAAGCTCGGAAGAAGCGGCGCCGGTGGCCGCTGTTCCTGCTGCTGCTCGTCGTGATCGCCGCGGCCGTCGTCCTCTGGCTCGGGGTGCGATGAGCGAGCGCACCCGCGAGCTCATGAATCTCGTCGTCGTCGGGCTGCTGACGGGGCTCGGCTTCGCGTCGGTCTACATCGCGCGCCAGTCGGAGATCTCGACGGGTTCGCTGTCCTACGCCGGGTTCTTCTTCCTGCTCTATCTCGTCGCGCACACCGTCGCGCGGCTGACCGTGCCGCACGCCGATCCGTACCTGCTGCCGATGGCGGCGCTGCTCACAGCGATCGGCGTCACGGAGATCTACCGCCTCGAACCGGGCGACGCGTTCCGGCAGGGACTCTGGATCGTGATCGCGGTCGCAGTCTTCTCACTCGCGCTGATCGCGCTGCGTCGCGACTACCGCGTCCTCGAGTCGTACAAGTACCTCTTCGGGCTGGGCGCGATCTTCCTGCTCGTGCTCCCGGCGGTGCCGGGGATCGGCAAGACGGTCAACGGTGCGCGCCTGTGGGTCAACGCAGGCCCGCTCTCCTTTCAGCCGGGAGAGCTCGCGAAGCTGGCGCTGATCGTGTTCCTCGCCGGCTACCTGCGCGAAAAGCGAGAGGTGCTCGCGCAGGGGCGGCTGAAGGACTTCGGGCCGCTGCTGATGATCTGGGGCGGCTGCATGCTCGTCCTCGTCGAGACGAACGACGTGGGCAGCGGGCTGCTGTATTTCGGCGTCTTCCTCTCGATGCTGTACGTCGCGACCGCCCGGGCGCTCTACGTGTGGATCGGGACGGCGCTGTTCCTGGTCGGCGCAGCCGGCGTCTACAGGATCTCGCCGCACGTTCGAGAGCGGGTGACGACGTGGCTGCACCCCTGGGATCACGCGGACTCGAGCGCGTACCAGCTCGTGCAGTCCCGCTACTCGATCGCGCACGGTGAGTTCGGCGGCACCGGCCTCGGGAAGGGTGTGTTCACGTCGCCCGGCTCGGACCACACGTTGATCCCGTATCTGAACACCGACTTCATCTACTCGGCGCTCGCGCAGGAGCTCGGGCTCGTCGGCGCGGCAGCGCTCCTGCTCGTCTACATGCTCTTCGTCGCGCGCGGCTTCCGGATCGCGCTGCTGACCCAGGACGGATTCTCGAAGCTGCTCGCCGTCGGCCTGACGTTCGCGTTCGCGCTCCAGACGTTCATCATCGTCGGTGGCATCCTCGGGTTGATCCCGCTGACGGGAATCACCCTCCCGTTCGTGTCCTACGGCGGCTCGAGCGTCGTCGCCAACTTCCTGCTCTTGGCCGGGCTGATGCTCGTCTCGAATCGCGCCAACCTGCGGCGGGGTGAAGAGTGAACCGCCAGATCACCCGGCTCGCCGTGTCCGCGATCGTGCTGATCGCGGCGCTGATCGTCGGCACGACGTACTGGCAGACCTGGGCAGTCGCGGGACTCAACGACCGGCAGGACAACGCGATCCAGCGCGTGGTGCAGTTCACGATCGACCGCGGCCGGATCTACGCTGCAGGCGGGAAGATCGTGCTCGCCGAGAACGTCAAGCGCAAGGTCGGCGGGCAGACGCTGTTCTTCCGCCGCTATCCGAACGGCTTCTTCGCACCACATGTGATCGGCTACTCGACGGTCGGCCGTAGCCGCGCCGGGCTCGAGCAGAGCGAGAACGACTATCTCACCGGTGCGAACGGGGACCTCACCTCGGTCGCCACCACCGCGATCGACAAGCTCAAGGGCGTGACCGTCCACGGGAACGACCTCGTGCTGACGCTCAACGCGCGCGCGCAGAGCACGGCGGTCAATGCGCTCCGCGGAAAGTGCGGCGCGGCGGTCGCGCTCGACCCGCGCACGGGTGCGGTGCTCGCGCTCGCGTCCTACCCGACCTTCAACCCGAACGAGATCGAGAAGCACTACGCGAAGGTCGCAAACCGCCGGGTCTCCGCGTGCCCGAAGTACAGCGCGCCGCTGCTCGACCGCGCCACGCAGGGCCTCTATCCGCCAGGCTCGTCGTTCAAGGTCGTCACCGCCGCCGCTGCACTCGACTCCGGCAAGGTGAAGCCCGACACCGAGTTCGACGATCCCGGCTACTGCATCGAGTACGGCAAGCGCGTCTCGAATGCGGGTAGCAACCCCGAGGCGCCCGAGACCTTCGGCCGCGTGACGTTCGCACTCGGACTCCAGCATTCGATCAACTCGGTGTTCTGCAACGTCGGCAAGCAGATCGGCGCCGGTCTGATCCTCGACTACGTCCGCAAGTTCGGCTTTTACGACGAGCCTGGCCTCGAGTTGCCGCTTGACGCGCAATCGCCGAGCGGCCTGTACGACCAGCGGAAGCACAAGCTGTTCAAGCCGAAGGACCCTGCGACGCAGGTCGATCCGGGCCGGCTCGCGTTCGGCCAGGAGCGGATGCTCGTGACGCCGATCCAGATGGCGATGGTCGCCGCTGCGGTTGCGAACGACGGCGTCCTCCTGCGGCCGTATCTCGTCGACGAGATCCGCACCCAGAAGGGGAAGGTCGTCACGCGCACGAAGCCGCACAAGATCCGGCGCGTCGTCTCTTCAGAGGTCGCGCAGGAGCTGACGCAGATGATGGAGTCGGTCGTCACAGGAGGGACCGGAACGGCGGCGGCGATCTCAGGCGTTCGCGTCGCAGGCAAGACCGGAACGGCGGAGATCGGCATCGCGCACCACTACGACGCGTGGTTCATCGCCTTCGCGCCCGCCGACGCACCGAGGGTCGCGGTCGCCGTCCAGCTCGAGAACCAGACAGGATTCGGCGGCGAAGTCGCCGCCCCCATCGCAAAGCAGATCATGGAGGCGATCTTGCGCCGTCCGTCGAATACCTAGGGTTCGAGAGTGGCCGTTTCGGACTCCCTGATAGACACGCTGTTCGACGGGCGCTACCGGATCGTCCGGAGGCTCGGCTCCGGAGGAATGGCGAACGTCTACCTCGCCGAGGACCAGGAACTGGGCCGCCGGGTCGCGATCAAGATCCTCAACGACCGGCACGCAGGTGACGAGCAGTTCGTCGAGCGCTTCCGCCGCGAGGCGAAGAACGCCGCCGGCCTGTCGCACCCGAACATCGTCTCGATCTACGACCGCGGCGAGGAGATGGACGGGCGGTACTACATCGCAATGGAGTACCTCGACGGCCGCTCGCTGAAGGAGCTGATCGTCGCGCGGGGACCCGCACCGATCCCGATCGCGATCGACTACGCGCGGCAGATCCTGGCCGCGCTGCGCTTTGCGCACCGCAACGGCGTAATCCACCGGGACATCAAGCCGCACAACATCCTCGTCGACACCGAGGGACGGGTGAAGGTGACCGACTTCGGCATCGCGCGCGCGGAGCAAGCGGGCGCGCAGCAGATGACCGAGGCGGGCTCGATCATCGGCACCGCGCAGTACCTGTCGCCCGAGCAGGCACGCGGCACGCAAGTCGACAAGACGTCCGACCTGTACTCGCTCGGGATCGTCCTCTACGAGCTGCTGACGGGGACGGTGCCGTTCAACGGCGAGACCCCGGTCGAGATCGCGATGAAGCACCTCTCGGCGGCGCCCGAGCCGCCGTCGGCGAAGCGCGACGAGGTGCCGCACGCGCTCGACATGGTGGTGCTACGTGCCCTCGCGAAGGATCCTCGAGACCGCTACCAGTCCGCCGAAGAGATGGACGCGGACCTCGAGCGCGTCGCGCGCGGCCTCAGCGTCGCGCCCGAGACGGAGGAGGCGGCGACGACGCTGCTGCGCGGCGTCGATCTCGCCGCGGCTGCGCCGACCACGATCCGCCGGGCTCCGACCGCCGTGACGACCGTCCGACCGCCGGTGGGACCGCCGCCCGCGGCCTACTACGACTACGAGGAGCCGCCGCGCCGGCGCGCGTTCTGGCCGTGGCTGCTCGCCCTGCTGCTCGTCGTCGCCGCTGCGATCGCCGCGGTCTACGTGTACTCCCAGATCCAGGACGAGCTGAACGCGAACAAGCCGATCGGGGTCCCGTTGCTGGTGCAGCTGCGTGAGGAACAGGCGGTGCAGAACATCCGCGACGCCGGCCTGAGCGTCGACCCGGCTCACATCCACCGCCAGCCGAATGCAAAGTATCCCGTCGGGATCGTCTACGACCAGAATCCCGACGCGGGCGAACGCATCGACAAGGGCAACTTCGTGTCCATCTGGGTCTCGACGGGGGTGCCCAAGACAGAAGTGCCGAACGTCAAGGGCCTCTCGCGCGACGAAGCGGTGTCGCGGCTGGCGGGCCAGAACCTGGACGCAGACGTGCACGAGGTGCCCTCGGGCCAGGAGCCTGACATCGTCCTGGCGCAGGATCCGAAGCCCGGCGAGCGCGTCAACGAGGGTACGAAGGTCCGCATCAACGTCTCGTCGGGGCCGCGTCCCGTCACCGTGCCGAACGTGGTCGGACAGGCCTACGACTCGGCGGCGTCCGCCCTGCAGGGCCAGGGCTTCGCCGTCGCGAAGAAGCTCGTCGACTCGGAGCAGCCGGCCGGCGTGGTCGTCGACACGGATCCGAAGCCCAACTCGTCGGTGGCGCCCGGCTCGTCGATCACGCTGCTCGTGTCCAAGGGCCCGAAGGAGCAGCAGGTGCCGTCCGTGGAGAACCTCGACGTGGACAGCGCGAAGAGCGTGCTCCAGGACGCCAAATTCAAGTCGACGGTCGTGTACCAGGACACGACGGACGGCTCGCTCGACGGCGTCGTGATCTCGCAGGATCCGGCGCCGGGCACGAAGGCGCCTCCAGGAACCGTCGTGACGCTGACGGTGGGCCGGCTGATCCAAGAGACGGCGACGACGCCGGCGCCGTGACGCGGCGCAGGCTCCGCATCGCCCTCGTGGCGGGCGGCCGCTCGAGCGAGCACGAGATCTCCCTCGCGTCTGCCCGCTCGGTGCTGGAGGCACTCGATCCGGACCACTACGACGTGACGACGATCGCGATCGGCCGCGACGGGCGCTGGGAGCTGGAGGCCGGCTCTTCGGGCCATGCCCTGGTGCCTGGCACCGAGCCCGGTCCTGCCGAGACGTTGCCCGTTCCGGCCGAGTCGAAGGAGGTCGCCGCCACGATGGGCGACGTCGACGTCGTTCTGCCGATCCTGCACGGGCCCTTCGGCGAGGACGGCACCGTCCAGGGCCTGCTCGAGCTCGCCGGCGTGCCCTACATCGGCGCGGGCGTTGCCGCATCGGCGGTCTGCATGGACAAGGACTTCACGAAGAAAGTGCTGCGCGAGAGCGGCATCCCGGTCGCGCGACACCACACGCTGCGCGAGGGCGACGAGCTCCAGAACCCGTTCGGGTACCCCGTCTTCGTGAAGCCTGCGCGCCTCGGCTCGTCCGTCGGGATCACGAAGGCCCACGACGAGGACGAGCTGCGCGCGGCCGTCGAGCTCGCGCGCCGGCACGACGACAAGGTGCTCGTCGAGGAGTTCATAGCCGGCACGGAGGTCGAATGCGGGATCCTCGGCAACCGCACGCCGATCGCGTCGGTCGTCGGCGAGATCGTCCCGCACAACGAGTGGTACGACTACGCCGCGAAGTACGACGAGGGCGGCTCGGACATCATCGTCCCGGCCCGCATCGCCGACGCGACGGCCAAGCGCGTGCAGGAGCTCGCAGTCGACTCCTTCATCGCCACAGAGTGCGAGGGCATGGCTCGCATCGACTTCTTCGTCCGCGGGGACGTGGAGGTCGTCGTCAACGAGATCAACACGATCCCGGGCTTCACGGCGACGAGCGTGTACGCGCGCCTCTTCGAGGCGTCGGGAGTCTCCTACCCCGAGCTGCTCCAGCGCCTGATCGACCTCGCGCTCGAACGGCACGAGCGCCGCTCGAAGCTGAAGTACTAGTCCACGGGAACGCGGTCGGCCAAGGCCTGAAGCACCTTCAGCTGCACGCGCGGCTCGTCTCGAAGGAGGCTCTTGAAGCTCGCCCGGGTGATCACGAGCGCTCGCGCCGGCTCGGTCGTGGTGACCGTCGCGGTCGTCAGCCGGTCCGACAGCAAGGCGATCTCCCCGAAGAAGTCGCCCGGGCCCATCGTGTTGACCTTGCGCCCCTTGCGCCGCACCTCGGCGTTTCCGTCGAGCAGAACGTAGAACTCGCGCCCGTAGGAGCCCTCGCCGATCAGCTCCTTCCCCTCCCGGAGATCGATCTCGTCGGCGATCCGCGCCACGCGCTGGAGGTCGCGCTTCGAAAGACCGGCGAAGAGCGGCACCTTGGCGAGAAGGTCGAGCTTGCTGTTCGAGCCTCGCAACACGTGCCGATCTTACGACGCCGACAGGGCCCGTGTCTCGCCGGCGTGCCAGCTGAGGCTCATCGCCTCGAACTCGTCGATCGCGCGGCGCATGAGAGCGTCGTCTCCACGTACCGCCCCAAGCGATCGCCAGGCGAACGGACGCAGGTAGCGGTTTCCCTGTGGGACATCTGCGGCGAGTCGCTCGACCTCGTCTTGGTCGCGCCGTGCGGTCGCAAGGTCCAACGCCGCGGAAGCGGCCGCCAGTCCGAACCAGTACGCATGCCGGCGCGTCGGGCCGCCAAAATCGACGTCGGGCACCTCGCCGCGCGCCAGAGCGATCCGAGCCCGGACGGGGTTCAGGACTCGTGCGTAACCCTCGGCGCCGAAGGCGTCTGCCTCGGTCTCGAACCGGCGCGCTTGGGCGTGCCGGCCGGCGTACGTGTGGGCGAGAGCGAGCAGGAGCAGGGAGCGCGCATTCCGGATGCACGGCGTGTCCTGATTCTCTCGAACGGTCTGCTCGATTCGCGGCTCGAGCTCGGCGAGCTGGTCCCATCCGCCGGCGAGCTCTTCGACCTCGGCCAGCATCGCGACGCCGTGGAGACGATGGTGTGGTGTGAGCTTCGCTTCGAGCTCGTCGTGGATCCGTGCCAGCCGGCGTGCTTCCTTGAACCGCCCGAGCGCGGCACTCGCGGGCACCATCAGCTCGTATGCCTCGATCGCCTGCTCGGGGTCGGTGATCTCCGGCAGGAGCTCGAACGACCGTTCGGCCCAGGCGGCGGCCGAGTTGTAATCGCCCGCCAGCGACGCAACGATCGACCGAGCGCGCCGTGCCACGGTTCGCAGGGTGGCGTCACCCAGCTCCTCGGCGAGCACGCTGGCTTCGATCGCTGCTTCTGGGGCGCCGGTGGAGTCCCAGAAGACGTGCGCCAGCAATCCCTTCACGTACTCCGGGCTCCTCGGTCGGGAAAGGTCGAGCGCCTTGCGGACCCAGCTCTCGACGAGCGTCCTGTCGGGCGCGCGGAGCCACATCCCTGCCCGCTGCGACGTCTCGTAGGCGAGCTCGGCGAAAGCCGCACCCTGAGCCGCAGCGTCGGGCGAGAGCTCGATCGAGCGCTCCATGGCACTCCAGAACGCAGGACCGTCGAACTTGAGCGCGTTCGCCTTCCCGAGCAGGCGCCACAGCTCGGCCGCGTGCGCTTCATCCGTCTCCAGCTCCACCGCGCGCGTCAGCAGGGCGATCGCCTCGTCCAGCTCGTATCGAGCGAGCGCGAGTTCCCCCGCGCGCCGGAGGGACTCGACCGCTTTCGCTCGCAGCCGCGACAGCTCGTCCGGCTTGTCGGCCCACGCGAGATCGGCGTCCTCCTGCCTCACCGCCTCCGCGTAGTGGTGCGCCAGCAGGGGCGCATGCTCGTCGCGGCCGCCGCCGCTGCGTTCCAGCCATTCGCCGAAGCCCGCGTGCAGCTGAGCACGGCGCGACTTCGGCAGGCTCGCGTACGCCACCTCGCGCGTCAGGGCGTGCTTGAACGCGTACTCACGCTCACCCTCCATCGCGGAGGCTGTGCGCCTGCGGATGAAGTCGCGTTGCTCGAGCAGCTGCCAGTCAGGCTCCGCGTCCACGAGCTGCGCGACGGACCCTTCCCAGAAGACCCGGCCGGCCACGGCGGCTGCCTGCAGCACAGCCTTCTGTCCCGGAGCGAGGAGATCCATCCGCGCCGCAACGACCGCGTGCACGGAATCCGGGATCGCGAATCCGGCCGGCAGCTCAGCCGCGTGCCAGTGGCCGTTTCTTCGGTTGAGGACGCCGCGATCGATCAACGTCCCGATCAACTCCTCCACGAAGAAGGGGTTGCCGTCGGCTCGTGCGACGACGAGGTCGCGGAGGGCCTGCGGGAGCGGCGTCGCGAGGAGCTCGTCCAGCATCCGAACGGAGTCTTCGGCCGACAGCGGCTTCAACCAGAGCGAGGAAATGTTGCGCGCCGCGCCGCCCCACGACGGCCGGGAGTCGACGAGCTCGGGACGCGCCGTGCAGATCAAGAGCAGCGGCCCGCGCACATCACGGACGAGGCGCTCGAGCAGCTCGAGCAGCGGCTCCTCCGCCCAGTGAATGTCCTCGACGAGCAGGACCACCGGACGTTCTGCCGCGAGCGCCCCGAGGAGCTCGACCCACGCTTCGTGCAGCCGGTCGCGGGCCGCGATCGGGTGCAGATCGCCGACGACGTCGAGTCCGAGCGTGAGTCCGAGGATCGCGCGCGAGTCGAGGCGGGCGAGCACCACGTCCGGCGGATCGCTCTCGAGGATTCCGAGGTGCTCCTTGAGGATCTCCCCGAGCGGCCAGTACGTGATGCCGTCGCCGTATGCGAGGCAGCGACCTGTGCGCCGGAGCGGCTCCGGAGTCTCCTCCCCGAGCCGGACCCAGAGCTCGCGCACGAGCCTCGTCTTCCCGACGCCGGCGTCGGCCATCACGGTGACCAGATGCGGATCTCGCTGTTGCACGGCCCGCGCGTATGTTGCGAGCAAGAGCTCGAACTCGGCGTCTCGACCGACGAACGCACGCAGCATCCCGCTCACACCGCGTGGACGCATGAGCGAGAGGGCACGCACGACGGGAACCGCGACGACGCCCTCCCCCTTCCCCTTCGCGTCGACGCGCCGGGAATCGCCGAACTCGAATGCGCCGCGCCCGAGCGCCGCCGTCCTGTCGCCCGCGAGTACCTCGCCCGGCTCGGCCGCCTGTTCGAGCCGGGCCGCGCAATTCACGACGTCTCCGCTCACGAAGGAGCTCCTCTCGCGAGCACGCCCGACGACGACCTCTCCCGAGTTGACGCCGATGCGAAGCGCGAGCTCGTCGCCGAACGCGCTGCGCAGGCGGCGTTGCATCGCAAGCGCGGCGTGGAGCGCGCGCTCGGCGTGATCCTCCTGGGCTGCGGGGACGCCGAACGCCGCCATCACCGCATCTCCCGCGAACTTCTCGACGGTCCCGCCTGCGGCCTCGATCTCGGCTGCCATCGCCTCGTAGAAGCGGTCGAGCCGCGCGCGCGTCCGCTCCGGATCCTCACGGTCGGCGCCGGAGGTCGAGCCGACGAGATCCGCAAAGAGGACCGTCGCCAGCTTGCGCTCCTCGACCGCCGCGGGGGTTTCGACCGGTGTCCCGCACGCGGGACAGAAACGCGCAGACTCGGGCAGGTCCGCGCCGCACGAAGCACAGGACGACATACCTCGATTGTGACGTCCTAGCGGGCCGCTTTCACCTCGTTTACGTGCGCCGAGTCGGCATCCGGCGCCAGGCTGGTGATCCAGATCAGGTAGTAGGGGCCGCCCTTGTCGCCGAGCTTGAAGGTCGTGCTGCCTGCGACCGTCCTCGGCGCGCCGGAAACGACGGCGAATCCGCCCGTCGGCGAGCTGCTCGCCTTGATCTGCGCACGGAACCCCGGCGTGTCGGTGACGAGGGTGACACGCTCGAGTCCTCCCGACCCCGCCGCCTTGACGACGAAGCCGACGCCGGGCTTGCCGAGGCTGCCGCCCCCATAGTGGTAGCGAGAGGTCAGCCAAAACGTCGACGCGTTGCCGTCGACCGCGTCGGGGACCTCCGTGTCGTGCTCCTGCTTGTCGTCGCCGAACGGATCGAACGAATGCTCGGGTGCCAGCATCACGGAAACGAGCTTCGCCTTCTTCGGCTTCCCGCCGACACCGGGGACGACATCGCCGACGTTGGTGTACAGCGCGATCGCCGCGACCACGATCACACCGAGCGCGAGCGCAGCGAGTAACGCAAGCAGCAACGGCCAGGGAGACGCACGGCGACGCGTGCGCTGGGCACGCACGGCACGCTTCGGCGCGACGACCATCGTCGCGTTGGGATCCTCCGAGCCCGCGCCAGGCTCGGCCAAGCACGCCTCGAGCTCCGCCGCGAACGCGTCCATCGAGGGAAAACGGTCCCGAGGGTCCTTGGCGAGCGCACGATCGACCGCGGCGGCGACGCGCGGCGGAACGTCGCCGCGCCGGTCGAACACGCTCGGCGCGGGCTCGTTGATGTGCCGCATCGCAACGGCGACGAAGTTCTCCCCCTCGAACGGCACCTCCCCGGTGAGCAACTCGAACAGCACGACGCCCAGCCCGTACACGTCGGTCTGCGCGTCGACGCGCTGCCCGCTCGCCTGCTCGGGAGCGATGTAGTTCGACGTCCCGAGCACCGTGCCCGTCTGCGTCACGCTGTGCTCGATGTCGAGCGAGCGCGCGATCCCGAAGTCCGTCACCTTCGGGCGACCGTCCCCGTTGAGCAGGACGTTCTGCGGCTTCACGTCGCGATGCACGAGCCCGTGGTCGTGCGCGAACGCGAGCCCGCGCGCGATGCCGAGCGCCAGCTCGACGGCATCGCGAACCGCCAGCGGGCCTTCGTGCTCGATCAGCTCCTTCAGGTTCTCGCCGTCGACGTACTCGAAGACGATGAACTGGCGGCCGCCCGCCTCGCCGCGGTCGATCACTGTGACGATGTTCGGATGGGAGAGCCGGGCGACGGCGCGGGCCTCGCGGCGAAAGCGCTCGACGTACTCGTCGTCGTCCGAGTAGTACTCGTGCAGCACCTTCAGCGCCACGTGTCGGTCCAGCAGGCGGTCGCGCGCCTTGAAGACACTGGACATTCCGCCGCTGCCCACGAGCTCCTCGAGCTCGTAGCGGTCTGCGATCACCTCGCCGACCATTCCGCCCTCAGTTTCCCGAAAGCGCAGCGGTGAAGCGCCGGTTATGTAGCGCCGTCGCCCGTGCCAACGTGGACGGCGTGCTGCTCGACGGCGTGCTCGAGCGCCTCCTCCCAGACGGCGAGCGCCTCGTCCAGCTCGGCGTCGGTGAGGACGAGCGGCGCCAGGACGCGGATGCAGTTCGAGTAGATCCCCGACTTGAGCAGCAGGAGACCCCGCTCGGCCGCAGCTTCGGCGATCTTCGTCGCGAGCTCGGGTGCCGGCTTCTTCGTCTCGCGGTCCTCGACGAGCTCGATCGCGAGCATCGCGCCGAGCCCCCGGACGTCGCCGATCGAGGGGAAGCGTTCCTGCCACGCGAGCATCCGCTGCCGCATGGTCTCGCCCATCTGCGCGGCCCGGTCGCAGACGCCCTCCTCGTCGAAGACGTCGAGGACGGCGAGAGCCGCCGCCTGCGCAACGGGATTGCCGACGTACGTGCCGCCGATCGCCGAGTCCCCCGGCGCGTCCATGATCTCCGCGGCGCCGATCACACCGGAGAGCGGCAGGCCGGCGGCGATCGACTTGGCGACCGTGATCAGATCTGCCTCGATCCCGTAGTGCTCCGTCGCGAAGAGCTTGCCGGTGCGGCCGAAACCCGTCTGCACCTCGTCCACGACCATGACGATCCCCTCGCGGTCGCAGATCTCGCGGATCCCTCGGAGGAACTCTTGCGGCGCGACGACGAAGCCGCCCTCACCCTGGACCGGCTCGATCACGATCGCCGCGACCTGTTCAGAGGCGACCACCGTCGCGAACGCCCGCTCGAGGGCGGCGAGCGCCTCGTCGGGGGACGGGCCTCGATAGTCCTGCGCGAACGGCACGCGGTAGACCTCGGGTGCGAACGGGCCGAGCCCCGCCTTGTACGGATGCGTCTTCGACGTCATCGTCATCGAGAGCAGCGTGCGGCCGTGGAACGCGCCCTCGAAGCAGATGACGGCGGGGCGCTTCGTGTACGAGCGCGCGAACTTGACCGCATTCTCGACCGCCTCCGTTCCCGCGTTGAAGAAGGCGGCCTTGGCCGGCTTGCGAACGGGCGCCAACTCGGTCAGGCGCTCGGCGAGCTCGACGTAGACCTCGTAGGGAACGATCGTGAAATCCGTGTGCGCGAAGCGCTCGAGTTGCTGCTGCGCAGCTTCGACGATCCGAGGATGCGAATGCCCGACGTTGAGGCAGCCGACCCCGCCGGTGAAGTCGATGAACGTGTTGCCGTCGACGTCGGTGATCGTCGCGCCGCGTCCCTCGGCGATCACGATCGGAATGTAGATCGAGAGCGGGTCGGCGACGACTCGCTGCTTGCGTTCCAGGATCGCCTTCGATTTGGGCCCTGGAATCGTCGTCTGGAGGTTGATCGCACGCGTAGCAGCCATGGCCCCGAGCGTAACGCACGGAGCGGCTGCGATGCATAGTGAATAAGCGCTATACGCCCGTACCCGGTAGGTGCCAGGTATGTACCAGGTACCCGGGCTTGCCGAAAGTACTACGTACCGGACAGGGCGCCGCTCGTGTAGAGCCCGAGCGGGTTCCAGAGCATGAATCCTGCGGCGCCACGCCCACGCGCCGCGTCGATCTGCGCCCGTACGTCGGCGAGCGAGTAGGTGCGGCCCAGCGAGAAGTCCTGAAGCCACGGCACCAGCAGCGCCTTCTTTCCGCGCAGTTGCTCCTGGAAGTCGGCCAGCGCCTGATCGACGGTGTCGCCGGGGGCGGCGTTCGGATCGTCGAGCCCGTACTCGCCGGAGTAGAAGTGCGACGGATAGACCATCGGGTAGACGGCGTCGACGTAACGTGCAAGCCGGCCAGGCTTCTGTCCGATCCCCAGGTCGCGGGTCGCCGCGAGCCCGAAGACGTCGAGCGACACACGCACCCCGAGCGGATGCAGCCGCCGCGTCGCGTAGTGCGCGAAGCGAGCGATCGTCCATCCCTTCGGCTCCTTCGTCTTCACCGGATAGCGAATCTTCGAGACGTCGCCATCGGAGGGGAAGCGCACGTAGTCGAACTGGATCTCGTCGAAGCCCGCCCGGGCCGCAGCCGCGCCGATGTCGACGACGTACTTCCAGACCCGCCTGTCGTATTCGTTCGTCCAGCCGAGGCCCGCGTTGTTGTGCCAAATAGAGCCGTCTGGGTTGTGCAGGGCGAGGACCGGCCGCTTCTCCGACAGGACGGGATCCTCGAACGTCACGACCCGGCCGATCAGGTACAGCCCTTCCTTGTGCGCCTTGTCCGCGATCGCGCGCGGGTCGTAGTACGACTTGGCGGCGCCGATCGCGCGCGCCAGCGGGACGGTGGCCGGGATGAATCCGATCTCACCGTTCTCGTCCTTCACGTCGAGCTCGATCGTGTTCAGCCCTTCGTCGGCGAGCGCCACGTACTGGTCGATCTTCCCGGGGATCGAGGCGAGTGCCATCGTCACGTGAACGCCGCGGATCTCGGGCGGCAGGTTGCGGAAGGACTTCGCGACCGGTGCGTTCTTCTTCGCGACCGGTTTCACGACTGCGACGGTCGCTCCCCGACCGGAGCGGCCGGTCAGCGTGTGCGCGCCGAAGGCAAAACCGCCGACGAGCGAGACCAGGACCAAGCCGGCCACCGCTCGGCGGAGCCGCAGGCGCCGGCCCTTCTGACGCCTGCGCCGCCGGAAGCGCTCGTTCGGGTCGACCGGCTGAAGGATGTCCAAAGGCGCGAGAACGCTATCGCAGTTTCATGCCTCTGGAAGAATCGGCTCCATGGTCCTCGCCGATCGCACGATCCGTCGCCTGGTCGCCGAGGGCCGCATCGAGATCGACCCCTACGACGAATCGCTGCTCCAGCCCTCGAGCATGGACGTCCGGGTCGACCGCTTCTTCCGTGTCTTTCATAACGCACGCTACCCGTACATCGACGTCCGGGAGCCCCAGGAGGACTTGACAGAGCTCGTCGAGCTCGACGACAGCAGGCCGTTCATCCTCCACCCGGGCGAGTTCGTGCTCGGCTCGACGATGGAGCGGATCCGGCTCCCGGACGATTTGGTCGGCAGGCTGGACGGCAAGAGCTCGCTCGGCCGCCTCGGCCTGCTGATCCACTCGACCGCAGGCTTCATCGATCCCGGCTGGGACGGCCACGTCACGCTCGAGCTCTCCAACGTCGCGAACCTGCCGATCACGATCTACTACGCGATGAAGATCGGGCAACTGTCCTTCGTGCAGATGACCGAGCCGGCGGAAACGCCGTACGGCGCGGACCGGCTGGGCTCGAAGTACCAGGGCCAGATGGGCCCAACCCCGTCCCGCTACTGGAAGAACTTCGACCAATGATCCTCGTCACGGGAGGAGCGGGGTTCGTCGGCGGCCATGTCGTGCACGCGCTCCGCGCCGACGACAAGCCCGTTCGGGCGCTGGTGCGAGACATCCGGCGCGCCGCCAAGCTCGAGTCGTGGGCCGTGGAGCTCGCCGAGGGAGACATGACCGACCTCGCGAGCCTGCGCAGTGCCCTCGCCGGCGTCGACACGGTGGTGCACCTCGCCGCGATTCGGCAAGGACGCCCGGAGCAGTTCCAGCGCGTGATGGTCGACGGTACGCGGAACCTCCTCGCCGAAGCCGCAGAACGAGGCGTCCGGCGCTTCGTGCACATGAGCGCCCTCGGCACGAGCGAAGAGACGAAGGACCTCGTGCCGTATTACGGCGCGAAGTGGCAGACGGAACAGGACGTCAAGGCTTCCGGAATCCCCTACGTGATCTTCCGTCCGAGCTTCATCTTCGGTCCCGACGGCGGGATCCTTCCCACCTTTGCGAAGCTCGCACGACTGACGCCCGTGACGCCGATCATCGGCAGCGGCCGACAGCGGATCCAGCCGATCTGGGCGGACGACGTGGGCGCCTATTTCACGCAAGCGGTGGACAGCGAGGCCGCGGTCAACCGCCTCTTCGAACTCGGCGGCCCGGATGCCGTCACGTGGAACGAGTTCTGGGGGCGACTGAAGCGCGCGCGCGGAATGCGGCGGCCGAGCGTGCACGTTCCGGTTGCGCTGATGCGGATCAATGCGCTGGTAACGGAGCGCCTCCCCGGAAACATCCCGCTGACGCGCGATCTGCTGAAGATGCTCGAGGCAGGCGACAACGTCGTGACGGACACGAGCGCGGTCGAGGTCTTTCGCATACCGCTCGTGCCGCTCGACGAGCAGCTCCGGCGTGGCACGTAACACGCGGCGACCCCGGCCGCTTCTGCTCGACATCTGGGTCGCCGGCGAGTTGCTCGACACGGTCCTCTCGCGCAACCTCGCCGAGCACGACGTCGACGGATACGGCTACGGCACACTCAGCATCATCGGGGCATTCGGACCCCTGACGCCGAGTGAGCTCGCGACGCGAAGCGGACGGCCGGCGACGACCATGTCCGATGTCGTGCGCAAGCTGGTCGAGCGCGGCGACGTGGAACGGATCTCGAACCCGGATGACGGCCGCTCGCACCTGCTCCGGCTGACGAGGCGGGGTGACGCGGCGTGGCGCCGGGGTTGGCCCGCGCTCCGCGCCACGATCCAGTCGATCGAGGACAACACAGACGCACCGATCGAGGACCTTCACGATGCGATCGAGGATCTGATCTCCGCCCTGCGTACCTCTTTGCAGAACGTTAATACGAAGTCGTAGCACTTTCCTCCGAAACCGGAGTATATTTATCATGTGTACAGGCTGGCTGCCTTGCTCGTGCTGTCGGTCGCGATCGAGTCGGCGACGCCGGTGAGCGCGACGACCACCGCGCCGCAGGTGGTAGCGAAGATCCGTGTCGGGCTCGGGCCGTGCCTTTCCGATGCGGCGTTCGGCTACGTCTGGGTCACGAACAACACGGCCGGCACCGTCACGCGGGTCAACCCGCGAACCAACAAGGCCAAGGGCGGCGTCAAGGTTGGCGGCGGGCCCTGCGGAATCGTCCACGGGGCCGGCTCACTCTGGATCGACGGCTTCGGTACGTCGCGCATCGAACGGCTCGATCCGAGCAAACTCCGGGTAGTCAAGCGGATCAACGTCGGCCTCGATGTCTGGGACGACTGGTTCGCCTTCGGCTCCGTCTGGGCGTCGAACCATCGCGACGGGACGGTCGTGCGGATCGACCCGGCTCGGAACAGGGTCGTCGCGACGATCAGGACGGGCGGGTCGCCGGCGAACTTCGACGTAGCCGACGGATCGGTCTGGGTCGGCTCGAACGGGCCGGACGACACCTTCGTCTTCCGGATCGACCCGGCGACGAACGGCTTCACGAGGGTCGAGGTGGGCCAGAAGGCGCCCGACGGTTTCGCGACCGACGGTCACCAGATCTGGACGACGAACAACGGCAGCGAAACGATCTCACAGCTCGATCCGGCCACCAACGAGGTCCTCGGCACCGTGAAGGTGGGCAACCGGCCGACCTCTGGCGCGATCACTCCCGACGGCCGGATCTGGGTTCCGAACACGGGTAGCGGGACGATCTCGATCGTCGACCCGGCCGCGAGGAGCGTCGTCGAGACGCTCCAGGTGGGGCCGGCTCCGTTTCCGCTCCGACTGGCCTATGGCGACGTCTGGGTTCCCATCAGCGGCAGCCGAGAGATCTGGCGCATCCGCCCTTAGGCTCGCTACTCGGCCCTCCGCCCACGAAACGCGCGACACTCGGTGCATTCCGCCGACGGCGTGCCCGACCGCCCTCAGAGCACGACCAGCGAAGGCCCATCTGCGACGAAGACGAGAAGGGCCGGCATTGCTGCCGGCCCTTCAATCGGTAACTAGCGGGGATTTCGTAGGAGGCGGTCACTTCGTCCCCCACGCTGGCTAGGCGATTCCCCGTCTGGTCTCAGGGACACCGCCCCTACGAGCTAGCACCTCCGCTGCCCGTACTGGAAATCTCCATCTACCGGACCACCTCCTTTCCGCGTTGGCCGCAATATAGCGGCACCAGCGGATCTCGCTTCCCTGACCGACGCGATGACGTCTTCAGCGAAGGAGAACGCTGAGCTCGAGTCCGCGGTCGAGCGGCACGGTCACCGACTCCAACGTCGGGTCGGCCTGCCGGGCCTCCGAGTAGGCGCCCAGCGTCTCGGCATGCGAGAGCACATTGTCCGCGACCACGAGCGCGCCCGGCTCGAGCTTCTTGCGTGCCAGCAGGAACAGCTGCTCGTAGCTCTCCTTCTCCGCATCGAGGAAGACGACGTCGAACACGTCGTCGATCGCCGGAATCGCCTCCAGGGCGTCGCCCTCGATCAACTCGACCCACTGGTCCAGTCCGGCCTCCGTGACGTTCCGCCGCCAGGCCTCGCACTTGGCCGGGTCGTGCTCGATCGACAGCACCCTCCCACCGAGGTGACGGACGGCTGCGCCGAGCCAGATCGCCGAGTAGCCGCGCGAGCCGCCGATCTCGAGCACCTCGCAGTCGGTCTGCGGCGCGGCGAGCGCGAACAGGAACTGACCCGTGGTGCGCGCTACCTGGCGCGAGCGCAGCTCACGCGCGACGCCCTGCTCTCGCTCGCGCGCGTCCTCGGTTTCGAGGCGACGTAGGACGGCGCGGACACGATCGTCCAGCATCGGGCGAGCCTAACGCGAGCGATCGAGGCAAGCGCAACCGGCGGTGCGGCTCCGCCGCACCGCTCACGAGCCTAGTAGCCCCCGCCGCCGCTCGTCTTCGTCGTGTTCGTCTTGTTGTTGCCGCCGCCGCCGTAGCCGTTACCGCAACCGGTGGCCGCGAGGGCGAGCACAAGCAGGAGCGATGCGAGCACATATCTCATGTGATGGATACTGACGGCAGCGCAGCGCGGATTGCCTCGACCTCGGCGCGCACGTAACAGTCGACGAGATGGTCGTTGACGACGCCGCATGCCTGCATCGTCGAGTAGACGGTCGTCGGGCCGACGAAGCGGAACCCGGCCGTGCGCAACCGCTTGGAGAGCTCCTTGGAGTCGGGTGTCTGCGAGTGCCAGCCGTCCCAGCTGCGCGGGCCGGGCTCGTCGGAGCGGAATCTCCAGACGAGCTCGTGCAACGGCGTCGAGTCCCGGAGATCGACGGTCCCGCGCGCGTTCGCAATCGCCGCTTCGATCTTGCCGGGGTGGCGCACGATCCCCGCATCCGCGAGGAGCCGGTCGACGTCGCGCCGGTCGAAGCGAGCGACGGCGTCCGGGTCGAAGTCGGCGAAAGCGCGCCGGAAGTTGTCGCGCTTGCGCAGGATCGTGAGCCACGAGAGGCCGGACTGGAACCCTTCGAGGCAGAGGCGCTCGTACAGCCCACGCTCGTCGATGACCGGCCGCCCCCATTCCTCGTCGTGGTACGCCGTGTACGCGGGGTCACTGCTCTCCCAGCAGCGGGTCACGACTTGCGTCATGGCTGGGGGGAGACGTCGACCTTGACCACGCCGTCCTCCACGCGAACGGGGAACGTGTCCACCGGCTCGTACGCGGGCAGCGACAGCGGCCGGCCGGTGCGCAGGTCGAATTGGGAGCCGTGTCTAGGGCAGATGACGGTGCACACCTCTTCGTCCCAGTCTCCCTCGCAGAGTGGCCCGTCATCGTGCGAGCAGCGATCCTCAATCGCGAAGAACGATCCGCCGCAGTTGTAGACGCCGAGCATCAGCGACCCGGCGACGACGATCTTCACGCTCCCCGGTGGAAGCTCCTCCACCGGAGCAACATCAATCGTCGGCATCCAACTCGAGCACGGGGGAAGCCACGTTTCCCCCGTGAGCCCCCTTCTTCTTGACGACGACAACGCGAGCCGCGCGTGGGCTCGGGCCGGACAAAGCCCGGCTAGGCCCGCGGAGCCGTTGCGTCGGTGCGAGCGTCTTAGTCTCCGCTGCCCTCATCGAATTGCAGCTCGTCGGCGAGTGTCGACCACTCCTCCGGAAGCGGCGTGCCCTTGGCGCGGTGCAGTGCGACCTTCAGCACGCCGAGCCCGAGGATCGCACACTTCAGACGCACGGGCGTCAGCGGAATCCCGATCTCCTCGAGCAGCTCCTCCTTCGGAAGGGCGGCGACCTCGCTCGCCTTCCGGCCCTTCACCATCTCGGTCAGCATCGACGTCGCGGCCTGCGAGATCGCGCAGCCGCGGCCCTCGAAGCCGACGTCATCGATCGTGTCGCCGTCCTCGCCGAACTTGACGGAGATCGTCACCTCGTCGCCGCAGAGCGGGTTCTGCCCCTCCGCCCGCGCATCGGCGTCCTCGAGCACACCGTGCCCGCGCGGATTCTTGTAGTGGTCGAGAATGACCTCGCGATAGAGCTGGTCGAACGCCACGGAGCCAGGCTAGCCGAACAGCTGCTTGGCCCGAAGCACGCCCTCGACGAGCCGGTCGACCTCCTCCGGCACCGTGTACACGTAGAAGCTGGCGCGGTTCGTGGCCGCGACACCGAGCTTGCTCATCAGCGGCTGGCAGCAGTGATGGCCGGCGCGAATCGCGACACCGTCCATGTCGAGCACCTGCGCGACGTCGTGGGGGTGGATGTCTCCGACGTTGAACGAGACGATGCCCGCGCGCCGGTCGGCCGGCGGGCCGTAGAGCGTGACGCCGTCGATCTCGCTCAGGCGCTCGAGCGCGTAGACGGTGAGGTCGTGCTCATGTGCGGCGACGGCGTCGAGGCCGATCCCCGTCAGGTAGTCGATCGCCGCCCCGAGACCCACGGCCTCAGCGATCGGCGACGTACCAGCCTCGAACTTGTGCGGAAGCTCGCCCCAGGTGGTCTCGTCGAACCGGACCCTCCGGATCATGTGGCCACCGGTGTTGAAGGGCTCCATCGCCTGCAGGAGCTCCTCGCGGCCCCAGAGCACGCCGACGCCCGACGGGCCGAGCATCTTGTGCGCGCTGAAAGCCAGGAAGTCGCAGTGAAGCCTCCGCACGTCGATTTGTACGTGGGGCGCGGCCTGCGCAGCGTCGCACACGTAGATCGCACCGTTCTGGCGCGCCCACAGTCCGATCCGCGAAACGTCGTTCACCGTGCCGAGCGAGTTCGAGACGAAGTTCGTTGCGACCAGCTTTGGGTTTCCGTCGCGAACCAGCTCGTCGAGCGTCTCCAGCCTCAGCTCGCCGTCCTCGGTCAGCGGCACCATTCGGAACGTCGCGCCCGTGCGCTTGGCGATGTACTGCCACGGCACGAAGTTGGAGTGGTGTTCGAGCTCGGTGACGATGACGAGGTCGCCCGGGCCGAGGTTGTTCAATCCCCACGCGTACGCAACGAGGTTGATCGCCTCGGTCGCCTGACGCGTGAACACGATTTCGCGATTCGACGGCGCGTTGATGAACCCGCGGACCTTTTCGCGTGCGCCTTCGAAGCCCGCCGTCGCCCGCTCGGCGAGTTGGTACACGCCCCGATGCACGTTGGCGTACGAGTGCTCGTAGTAGTCGCGCATCGCATCGAGCATCTGGCGCGGCTTCTGTGACGAAGCTGCGGTGTCAAGGTACGCGAAGGGCTTGCCGTTGAACTCTTCCTCCAGGAACGCAAAATCCGTCCTGATCTTGTGAGCGTCGAGCGTCGGCTTGACGGCACGCGTGATCGACATGTCCTGATCGTACCCCGCTAGGCGCAGGCTCTGAGCCGCAGGACCCGCGTCGAATCGGTCGGCTGGCCGAGCACGAGCGCGGTTGCGACGACCTTGAGCTTCACGGGCCGTGTGAGCAGGAAGCCCGTGAAGAACGGCTTCGCGCGATCGGTTCCGCGCTGCTGGCCGTTGATCCAGAACGAGACCTGCATCAGCTGCGCGCGCGACGAGACGTAGACCACGGACGCATGGTCGATGCAGCGCTGGACGATCTTCAATTTCGGGGGCTCCGGCTTCGGCGCGTGCAGAATCAGGCTGAGATTGTCGAAATACGTGTCTGCATAGCCGCCTTCCTGCCGGGTCGCGGTAAGCACCACGCGGATCCGCCGAGCCCTGCGCGGAACGGCCACGGTCGTCGTCTTGTGCACGAACCTCGAATCGTTGCCGCGCTCGGCGGGCGCGATCGGGCCGATGACCGCACGGCCGACTTGTGTACTCCCGTTGTCGAAGAACTCCGCTTCGACGGTGCCCGGGTCGCGCTGGCTCAGATAGCCGCCGAGCCAGCCGGAGAGCGTCGCCGTGACCACGCCGAGGTCGATCGCCGCAGCCGCCCACGCCATGTCGATCGGCTGCGAGAGCGTGCCTCCGGCGGCCCCCGCGAAGAATTGCGCGCCGCCGTTGATCCGCTGCGCCTCGGAGACAGGCGGGAAGACCCAGAAGTTCGGAGGGCCGTTGCTGCCGCCGTAGCGATTGACCGTGAGCGTTCCTGTCCAGCGCGGGATCGGGACTAGCGTCTCGCCGTTGGGCGACGCCTCCCCGGTCTCCGCGCCGGCGTTGCGTAGCAGGTTCACGCCGAACGGAAGCGCTGCGGCAGGGTGCGCAAGGACCAGAGCAACGAGGGCGGCGGCAAGCAGTGGACGCATCTCCGCGGAATGCTAGGCGCGCCGAAGGAGGAGGGCTAGTCGCAGACGCCTGCGGTGACCACAAACGCCGCGACGTGGCGGCGGCCCATGCGTGCCAGCAGACCTGCAAACGCTTGACCGCCGACCTCCGCGCAGGCGTGCCTTGTGACCAGCCACCACCCGTCCCGGTGGGCGGTGGCGTGCGGATACAACGCACGAAGGCGTGCACGCGAATCGCCGATCCGCAAGCCGCGGTCCGTGCGCCACGGTCGCTTCGAGGCGACGGCACGAACGAGGACTCCGCCCGCGCACGGGTTGCCGTCGAAACGGATGAAGCCCATCGAGAGGGAGGCGGCCGGCCAGCGGACCCTGCACGCTTGCCCTTGCCGCCTGATCGCGCTGGGAGCGCCGTAGGCGGTCTGCGCCTGCGCAGGCGTCCCGAAGGCCACGCGCACCGGCCCGACGGCCCGGTCAGCGTGGATCGTGAAGGAGCCGAGGCTGAACGTGAGGGCGAGCAGAAACGTCATCGAAGGTGGACATGCTCGCAGCCGCGGGAGACGTCGAGGTCATCCTCCTTTCGGCAGCTGGCAGCGCACTGTTAACGTCGCGGGCCTTGAGCGACTACATCTTCACGATGTACCGGGCCGACAAGTTCTACGGACCCGAGCGACAGGTGCTGGCGAACATCTCGCTGTCCTTCCTGCCCGGCGCGAAGATCGGCGTGCTCGGACCGAACGGTGCGGGCAAGTCGACGCTGCTCCGGATCATGGCTTTGCGCGAGGAGCCGTCCTCCGGGATCGCCGAGCTCGCGCCCGCCGCCACGGTCGGCCTGCTCGAGCAGGAGCCCGAGCTCGACGAGAGCAAGAACGTGCGCGAGAACGTCGAGGACGGGGTTCGCGAGGCGCGCGACCTGCTCGACCGCTTCAACGCGATCTCCGCCCAGTTCGCGGAGCCGGACGCGGACTTCGACGCGCTACTCGCCGAGCAGGGGAAGGTGCAGGAACAGATCGACAAGCACGACCTGTGGTCGCTCGAAGCGACGCTCGACCGCGCGATGGACGCACTCCGGCTACCCGAGGCCGACCGGGACGTGACGAGCCTCTCGGGCGGCGAGCGGCGCCGTGTCGCGCTTTGCCGGCTCCTTCTCTCCGCCCCCGACCTGCTGCTGCTCGACGAGCCGACGAACCACCTCGACGCCGAATCGGTGTGGTGGCTCGAGCGCTTCCTTGCCGAGTACAAGGGAACAGTCGTCGCCGTCACGCACGACCGCTACTTCCTCGACAACGTCGCCGGCTGGATCCTCGAGCTCGACCGCGGCCGCGGAATCCCGTTCGAGGGGAACTACTCGTCGTGGCTGGAGCAGAAGCAGGCACGGCTCGCCGCGGAGGAGAAGCAGGAGTCGGCGCGCCGCCGCACGCTGGCGCGCGAGCTCGAGTGGGTGCGCATGTCACCGCGGGCCCGGCACGCGAAGTCGAAAGCGCGCCTGGGCGCCTACGAGAAGCTGTTCGCCGAGGAGGGCGCGAAGAAGCTCGATCGCGTCGAGATCCACATTCCCGCCGGTCCGCGGCTCGGCGATGTGGTGATCGAGACCCAGGACGTCGCCAAGGGGTTTGGGGACAGGCTCCTCTTCGAGGGCCTGACCTTCTCGCTTCCGCCGGCCGGAATCGTCGGCGTGATCGGGCCAAACGGCGCCGGCAAGACGACACTGTTCCGGATGATCGTCGGCGAGGAACAGCCCGACGCCGGCGAGCTCCGTGTCGGTGACACCGTCGAGCTGGCGTACGTCGACCAGTCGCGCGGCGCGCTCGCGCCCGAAAACACCGTCTGGAAGGAGATCTCAGGCGGCCTGGACACGATCGAGCTCGGCAGGCGCGAGGTGAATTCGCGCCAATACGTGTCGTGGTTCAACTTCAGGGGCGGCGACCAGCAGAAGCGGGTCGGCGAGCTCTCCGGTGGCGAGCGCAACCGCGTGCACCTCGCGAAGCTGTTGCGGAGCGGCGGGAACGTCCTGCTGCTCGACGAGCCGACAAACGACCTCGACGTGGACACGCTGCGTGCGCTCGAGGAAGCGCTGCTCGACTTCGCCGGCTGCGCGGTCGTGATCACGCACGACCGCTGGTTCCTCGACCGCGTCGCGACCCACATCCTCGCCTTCGAGGGCGACTCTCAGGTCACCTGGTTCGAAGGAACGTGGGGTGAGTACGCCGAGTGGGTCAAGCAGACGCGCGGCGAGGATGCACTCGAGCCCCACCGGATCAAGTACAAGCCGCTCATCCGGGCCTAGTAGCCCCGGGGCGCTAGCTCTCTCCGCCCCACCAGCCCTGGATCATCTCGACGTCCGGTTCGGAGACTCGCGGAGCGCCAAAGGCGAGAAGTTCCAGGCCTTCCGGGCCCGCCTCGAACGCACGGATCGTGTCGGCTGACACCCGAACGGCGTCAAAGGGCTTGACCTCGTGCTCGTCGCCGCCCAGCTTCACGTTCCCGCTGCCGCTGAGGATCACGTAGATCTCCTCTTGCTCCTCATGCTTGTGCCCGAAGGGCCCACGCGCGTTCGGAGCGAGCCGCTGATAGCTGACTCCCGTCTTCTCGCATTCGAGCTCGCGCGTCGCGAAATGCGCTTCGACATTCGGGGCAAGGCCGAACTTCGGCGCCGAATCGTCGATCTTCTTGAGGTTCTGAATCGTGTATCCGGTGCTCACCGCGTCGGGAATCCTGTGTTTCGTCTTGGTCATATCGCACCCGTCCTTTCTCCGCTGGCAAACCGGCAGGTTCCCCCGCCCGAACTCGTCCAAACGACAGGTGCGCGCGTGTCGACTAGCGGCTTGATGTGAAACGTCTTCGGTTCTGGCGCAACCCGTTCACCGGCGGCGCGGCGAAAGCCGCGCCGCCCGCAGCGCCCGACAAGCTACGAGCTCGTTCCGAACACCGACCAATCGCGCGCCGAAGGCGCGCCCCGAGCGCGAGCGGAGCGAAGCGAGGGACGAGCGACTAGCGGTCTTGCAGCGCGTCGAGAGCAACGGCGAACGCGAGGACGAGCCGCCGATCGGCATCTTGCAATCCTTCGCCGAGCTCGAGCACGTACCTGTCGCGGAACTTCCCGAGCACGCGCCGGTACGTCCCGACCTGCTCGTCGCCGCGCTTGAGCACGAAGTTGAACGGCAGCCACTGCAACGGAGCCAGCCAGTCCGGACCGAGATCGGCGAAGCGGCGCACCAGTGCGATCACCCAGCTCGCTTCGTGCGACTCGAACAGCTCGTTCCCTTCGGCGTCGCGCACGCGCCAGTGGCTGCGCAGGAGTGACGCGCCGAAGACCTTCTCCAGCAGGCCGACGGCCGCACCGTTCGCGTCGAGCACCTCGTGCCGACCGCGAAACTCGAAGACGGTCTTCGACTTGATCATGAACAGATGCGCCTCGTCGTCAGGCGAGAGGCGGAAGCGGATGTCCTCCTTGATCTTCAGTTTCTTCTGCTTGACGAAGAGCAGCGGCTCGCCCTCCTCGGATCCTGCCGGTGGAGCGCTGATCCGGTACTCGTTCGCGATCGGCTTGAAGACCTGCTGGATCACGAAGCGGTTCGACTGCTGGATCGTCTCGAGGAGTGCGGCGGGGTCGCGGATGGTGGTGCTCATGACGGCATCGTAGACTCCGGCGCCGTGGACGCCGACGCAGCCGAGATCCGTGTCCTGGGCTGCCTGCTCGAGAAGCAGCGGATGACGCCCGATCAGTATCCGCTCTCCCTTAACGCGCTGAGGCTGGCCTGCAACCAGGCGACGAACCGGGATCCGGTCGTCGAGTACGACGAGCCGACGATTCGCTCTGCGCTCGATGAGCTCTCTCGGCGCGGCTGGGTGCGGCTCGCGAGCGGTGCCGGCAGCCGGGCCGTCAAGTACCGGCAGCTGTTCGAGGAGGCGCTCGGTCTGGCGGAGGACGAGCTGGCAGTGCTGACCGTGCTGATGCTGCGCGGCCCGCAGACGCTCGGCGAGCTGAAGCAGCGGACGGAGCGAATGCACCGCTTCGGCTCGCTCGAGGACGTCGCCGGCACGCTCGACGCGCTGGCCGCCCGCGAGCTCGCGGCCCGGCAACCGCGGAAGCCGGGACAGAAAGACGACCGCTACGCGCAGCTGCTCGGTGGCCGCGAAGAGCCGCCTGCGGCCGCCGAGCCGGCGCCCGCCGGCCTCGAGGAGCGCGTGCGGCGTCTCGAGGACGCGGTCGTGGCGCTGCAGGAAGAGCTGGAGCGCAGAGGCTAGGCTTGTGGCGATGACAAAGGCGCTCGACGAACAGCTCGAGTTGCTCGCGTCACGCGATTGGCGTCTCCAGAGAGCGGCGGGAGACGCACTCGCAGCAGCCGGCGAGACCGGGCGCGAAGCCGTCGTCCATGCGCTCGGTCATCCCAGCTCGCGCATCCGGCGATACGCCGCCGATTTCTTCGATCACAACGGGGACGACCGCTGTGTCCCGCAACTCCGGCGATTGCTGCACGATCCGGTTCCCGTCGTGCGCTGGCAGGCACTTCACTCGCTGAGTTGCCAAAGATGCAAACCGAATCCCCTGACCGTCGACCTAGTGCCAGATCTGATCGAGGCCCTCGGCGACAGCAGCCCCCGCGTCCGTGCGACCGCCGCGGCGATTCTCGGTCTGCAGCCGGGCGACCCGCGTGCCGTCGAGGCGCTCCATTCGCTGCTCGAGGGTGAAGCACATCCAAAGGTTCGCCGCTTCGCCCACCAGGCGCTACGGCTCCAGGATCCGTCTTACCGCGCGGAGACCGATCGTCGCGCACGTAAACGCCAGTCCGCGCGCTCGGCAAATGCAGCCCGCGGGCGAGCCGCCCGAGCTTAGGACTTTCGAATCTCATTCGCCCGGGGGACTGTGGAATCGTTCTCACAGTCGACTCGGGTTCGTCCGGGGGGCCGATGAATCCCGGCCCCGCCCTGAGCACCATGGGGAAACACTCGAAAGGAGGACTTCCCCGATGACCTTTCCACGGCGTTACCCCGACCTCGCCCAGCTCCGGATCTCCGGGGAGATCGTCACTCCGCAGGACGCGGGCTGGAACAGCGCACGTCTCGCGTGGAATCTCGCCCTCGACCAGCGGCCGGCGCTGATCGCGTACCCCGAGTCG
>WNGA01001677.1_pt1 | contig 33725 bp, 30 predicted proteins | sample 5400061 | NCBI WGS metagenome assembly WNGA01 (sample SAMN13153366, study PRJNA577476) | soil metagenome | isolation source: 100 cm soil or saprolite under grassland replicate 2 | place: USA:California | collected 2016-06-15 | reverse complement strand
GCGCCATTCCGCGGCGCGCGCGCGGTGGTCGTGCACGAGACCTGGCCCTATTTCGCAGAGCGCTTCGGCCTCGCGATCGTCGCCGCCATCGAGACTACGCCCGGCGTGCCGCCCACCCCGGCGACGCTCGCCGAGCTCGCGCAACGCATGAAGGCCTCGGGCGTGCGCCTCATCATCGCCGAGCCTTGGTCCGATGCCTCGCTCCTGCGCCAGGTGGCCGATCGTACCGGAGCGCGCGTGGCCGTCCTCGTCGCGTCGGTCGGCGCCGACCCGGCGGCCGGCGACTACCTGGCGCTCTTCGACCTGAACGTGAAGCGCCTTGCCGCTGCGCTCGCGCCGCGATGAGGCTCCGAAGATGATCGAGCTGCTCGCGCTTCCCTTTCTTGCGTGCCTGGTGCTCACGCTCATGCACGTGCACCTGGGGCTGCACGTGCTCGCCCGCGGCGTGATCTTCGTCGATCTCGCGCTCGCGCAGGTGGCGGCGCTCGGGCTCACGGTGGCGCTCCTCGCCGGGCACTCCCTGCAGGGCGAAGGCGCGTACGGCTATGCGCTCGCCTTTGCGGTCGGCGGCGCGGTGCTCTTCGCCCTCACGCGCACGCGCGCAAACGCCGTCCCGCAGGAAGCGGTGATCGGGATCGTGTACGCGGTGTCCGCGGCGCTCGCGGTGATCGTCCTCGACCGCGCGCCGCAGGGCGGCGAGCACATCAAGCAGCTCCTCGTCGGGTCCATCCTCACCGTGTCGATGAGCGACGTCGGCGCGCTCGCGGGACTGTACGCGGCGATCGGGCTCCTCCACTGGGCGCTGCGCCGGCCGCTCCTCGAAGTCTCGCTCGATCCCGAAGGCGCGGCGCGCGCCGGGCGCGCGCTCGTCTTCTGGGACATTTTTTTCTACGCGAGCTTCGCGCTCGTCGTGACCTCCTCGGTGCGGGTCGCGGGCGTGCTCCTCGTGTTCGCCTACCTCGTCGTCCCCGCGGCGATCGCATCGCTTTTCGTGCGCTCGGTGCGCGCGCGGCTCGCGCTCGGCTGGGCGCTGGGCGCAGCGGTCAGCGCCGCGGGGCTATGGGCGTCATGGGCCTGGGATTTTCCGACCGGCGCGACGCTGGTCGCCGCCTTCGGCGCGGCGATCGCGCTGGCGGCGGCCGGCATAGCCACAGGGCGCTCGGTGAACGCCATTCGCGCCCGGGGCCTTGTGGCGCTGCGGCCCGCGGCGGCGGCGGCGAGCGGCCTCGTCGCGCTCGCCGGCGCGCTGCTCGCGGTGCTGCCCGGAATGGATCATCCGTGGCTCGACGCCGTCGAGAGCGCGGTGCCGCGCGTACGGGAAGCGTTCCTCACGGAAGACGAGCGGGAGACGCTGCGCGACACCGAGGCGAGCCTCGCGCGCGGGCAGGCGGAGCTCGAGCGCCTGCGGCGCATGCAGCAGGACGCGCGCTGGGGCACGCTCGCGATGGACGCCGAGCGCGAGGAGCGGCTGCGCCAGTTCATCGCCGGGCGAGCCGAGCTCGTCGCGGGGGATCAACTGGTGCTGCGGACGCTGCGCGCCACGGCGCGCGGGCGCCAGCGCTTTCCGCTCGGCCTCTCGCTCGGCTTCGGCTGCGGCGCGCTCGCCTTTTTCTTCGGCCGGCGACGCCGCGAGACCGGAGCGGTTCCGCCTAGCCTGAGCGCCTGAGGCTCAAGGCGCCCGGGCCGGACGCCCACAGCACGAGGAGCCCGCCCATGATGGCGACGTTCTTCATGAAATGAACCATCGCTTCCTGTCCGGCCGCCGGGTTGTGAAACACCAAGGTGACGGGAATCATCCACAGAACCAGCGCAGCCGCGGCCCAGCGCGCATTCCAGCCGGCGATGATCGCCAGCGCGGCCACGATTTCGATGATGCCCGAGGCGATGAGGAGCACCTCCGGAAACGGCAGACCGGCCTTGATCATGTAGCCCAGCGTCGACGCCTTATGCATAAACTTGTCGATTCCGGACAGGAGGAAGATCAGCGCGAGAAGTATGCGGCCGGCTAGGGCGGCGAGGCTGTTCATGGGTGGGCTCGCTATTTGATCAAGGTGTAGACGCCCGCGTGGCCGATCTCGGCGCCCCCGCTGCTGATGGAGAGCACTGCGTTGTGGTCACCGAGGCCCGCGCCTTTCTCCGCCGACATCGCCACGACGACGACCGTCGACCCGCCCGCGGCGACGCTCGCGCTGGGAGTGACCGAGTAGCTGACTCCCGCTCCGGACGCCGAACTGACGCTCAGCTCGAGATCGAGCTTGGCGGCACTCGAGTTCGTGAGCGTCAGGGCGAAGGTCTTCGACTGGCCGGAGCCGGACGGCACGGCACCGAAGCTGACGCTGACCGGATCGATCGCCAGCTGGGACTCGACGGCGGCAAGGAGATTCTCCCGGCCGGACCCGATCACGTTCGGGTCGCTGGTGATCACACCCCTATTGAAGGTTTTCACGACGCCCTGGTCCGCCGTGTTGACCACCGCCGAGCGGATTTGCGCCGCCGACCAGTTCGGATGCTGCTGCCGAACGACTGCCGCCGAGCCCGCGAGATGCGGCGTCGCCATCGACGTCCCCTGGAAGAACGCGAAGCACGGTTGGCCGTCGCAAAAGGACACCGGTATCGAGCTCAGCACGTTGACGCCCGGCGCCATCACGTCGGGCTTGATCCGGAAGTCCACGTCGGTCGGACCCTGGCTGCTGAACCCGGCCTGGAAATCCACGCTGGTCGTCAGGAAGTATTCGAGCGCCGCGCTGATGGTGGACGCCTGGCCGTTGAAACCCTTCAGCGCGGTGCCGGCGTTCAGCGAGACCATGTAGGCCGGCACCGACGGTTGAGCAGCGGTTCCATCGCTCGCCATCGCCACCGGGTCGCCCAGGACGTTGTTCGCCACGAGCACTGCGGAAGCGCCGGCATTCTGGGCATTGCGGATCTTTGCCGAGAACGTACAGATACCGCGCGCGATGAGCGCGATCTTGCCGGCCAAGCTGCCGGTGAGAGGCGTGCAGGCGGTGTTGAGCGCTCCGGTCGGGGTCAAGACCACTCCCAGCGGAGCCGTGAGGTTGCTGCTGACCACCGCGAACTCCCCGCTCGCCGCTCCGAAGGTGTTGGCCGATACGGAAACCGGGGCGCCGACGAAATGCGGGACGGTGGTCGCGCCGGCAGTCAATGCCCGGGCTGCGGATCCGGGCGATTGGACGGTGAAGTGGCCGGGCCCGGAGTTGCCTGCGGCAACCGCGACGACCATGTTGGCCTGGTCGAGATTGTCCACCGCAACCGTGAGCAGGTCCTGAATTCCCCGAGCGCCCCCGCCCAGGCTCATGTTGGCGACGTCGAAGCCGTCGGCGTAGGCCGCCTCGAGGGCATTGAGGATGTCCTCGGAACGGGCATTCGCTTCATCGGCCGGGAAGACGTTGTAGTTGCCGAGCAGCGCGCGCGGCGCTACGCCCGAGATGCCGTACGGGATCGTCACTCCGCTCACCCTCGCCGGCGTGTCGTGGTTGCAGCCGATCGTCCCGGAGACGTGCGTGCCGTGGGAGTCGATCGCCTCGGCGGTGAACCCGCGGCTCGGCGTCTTGTTGTTGAACACTTTCGCTGCAATGACCTTGTTGTTGGTGAACCTGGGATCCCCGACCCGCGTCTGTCCCCCGTACCCCGCGTCGTCGAAGCAGGGGTGCTTGATGTCGATGCCCGAGTCCACCACGGCCACCTTCACCCCCTCGCCGGCGCCGGCGGCGCCACCGCCCCTGTTCCACGCGTCCAGCGCGCTGATGATCGACAGGTCCGGGTCCGCGATCGTCGGGTAATACATTCCCTGGTACTCCACGCGCCGCACCATCGGGGCCGCGGTAAGCGTAGTGAGCGCCTCGCCGTTCAGGCGCACCGCCACGGCGTTCAGCGCCAGGTCGAACTCCCCCGTAACCTGGGCTCGCGGGGCGTTTGCGCGCAGCCACGCCTTGAAGCTGTTGCGCAGCGCCGAGAGCTGGGCGCGGTACGACTTGACGCTGCTGCTGTCAAAGTCGATCTTCTTTCCCTGGGGCGGTTTCGTCTTGATGTCGGTCGCGAGCGGCTCGCCGTCGAGCTGCACCAGGGCGCTCCCGCTATCCATACGCTGACTGCTGCCGGTCGCGTCGCCTGCGCTCGCGGCCTGGTTGCCGCCGGCCGCCGCCAGGGCGCTCGCCACGGGGAATGCCGTCATCAGGGCAAATGCGCATGCTGCGAGCATGGGTAGAGGTGCCATGGCTTGTCTCCTCCTTTTGGATGTGGTCAGTTTAACCAATTTTCGCGACGTCGGCCGGCCCGCAGCGCCGCCGCCGTCGAGCACCGTCCCGCCGCGGATTGCGCTATGGTAGCGCATCGCGCCCCAGTCCGTCCGGACCACGGATTCCCTCGTGCGCGCGAGCATACAATAGCGAGCAGCTGCCCGGGAGAAACGCCATGTCCGCACGCCCCAGCGAAATCGTGCGCAACAACGTCAAAGAGAAGCTCGCGCGCGGCGAGGTCGTCGCTTCCATGACCGTGCGTCTCGCGCGCTCGATCGAGATCGCGCGCATCGCGAAGACGGCCGGCTTCGATTCCATCTACGTGGACATCGAGCACTCGAGCCTATCGCTCGAGACGACGAGCCAGATCTGCGTCGCTGCGCTCGAGATCGGCGTCGCACCCTTCGTGCGCGTGCCGAGCACCCGGCCCGAGCACGTATCGCGGGCGCTGGACGGCGGCGCGCTCGGCGTGATCGCGCCGCACATTCGTTCGGCGGAAGCAGCGCGCGGGGTCGTCGCCTCGGCGAAATTTCCCCCTTTCGGCGAGCGCTCCACCGGAGGCGGACTGCCGCATCTGCACTACCGCCCGTTTCCGGCTGCGGAGGCGAACGCGGCGATGAACGAGGCGACCATGGTGGTCGTGCAGTTCGAGACTGCCGACGCGATCGAGCACGCCGAGGAGATCGCCGCCGTCGAAGGCGTGGACATGGTGCTGATGGGCACGAACGACCTCCTCGCCGACATGGGCCTCCCGGGACAATTTGAGCATGAGCGCGTGCGCGAAGCCTACGCGCGCACGATCGCCGCGTGCCACAAGCACGGCAAGCACGTCGGCGTGGGCGGTCTCGCGACCCGCCCCAAGCTCGCCGCCGAGTTCGTGAAGATGGGGGCCCGCTACGTTTCGACCGGCACCGACCTTGCATTTCTGCTCGCCGAGTCCACCGCGCGAGCGAAGCAGGTGCACGAGATCGCGCTGCGATGAGCGAGCGCGTATTCGTCGAGCATGACGAGGCCGACGCCTTTGCGAAGGCGCTGCTCGCTGCGCACGGGGTACCGAAAAAGGACGCCGCGACCGTCGCCGCGTGCCTGGTGCGCGCCGACCTGCGCGGCGTGGACACGCACGGCCTCACCCGCCTGCCGGGCTATCTCGACCGCGTTCGCCGCGGCCTCATCAATCCCAAGCCCAAGCTTTTTCCGAAACGGGTGGGGCCCGCAGCGGCGGCGCTCGACGGCCAGAACGGCTTCGGATTCGTGATCGGCACACGCGCCATGGCCGAGGCGATATCACTGGCCCGGAAATCGGGGATCGGGGTCGCTGCTGCAAGAAGGAGTACTCACTTCGGCATGGCGGCGTCTTACGTGCTGCAGGCGCTCGACGCGGGATTCGTCGCGCTGGTCTTCACCAACGCCTCGCGCGCGATGCCGCCCTGGGGCGGGCGCGAAGCCCTGCTCGGCACCAGCCCGCTTGCGGCGGGCGCCCCCGGCGGAAAGCTCGCGTCCTTCGTGCTCGACATGTCGCCGGCGGTCGCCGCGCGCGGCAAGATCCGCCTCGCGGAGAAGCGCGGCGAGAAGATTCCCCTCGGCTGCGCGCTCGACGCGCAAGGGCGCCCCACCACCGATCCGACCGAGGCCCTGAAGGGCGTGGTGCTGCCGATCGGAGGCCCGAAGGGATCGGGCCTCTCGATGCTGATGGACATCTTCGGGGGCGTGCTCTCGGGCGCGGCCTTTGCCGGTGACGTCAGCGATCAATACAAGGTGTTCGACCGGGCCCAGAACGTGGGACACTTCTTCCTCGCGATGAGGCCGGACCTGTTCGTGTCGAAGAAAGACTACCGCGCTCGCATGGACACGCTGGTCGAGCGCGTGCGCGCCTGCCCGAAGGCCGATGGCTTCGACGAGATCCTGCTCCCCGGGGAGCTCGAGGCGCGCGAGGAAGAAAAGCGCCGCAGGAGCGGCATCCCGTACAGCGCCGCCGAGATCGACCCGCTGCAGGATGAAGCCGCGCGCGCCGGTGTTGCGAGGCTCGACGTTTCGGCCCAGCCCCTGGATTCCTGAGCGCCCGACATGAAGAGGATCGCGATCGTCGCGCTGCTCGCCGTTGCAATGAGCGCGAGCGCGCTTGCACAAGCATTCCCCGCGAAGCCCGTGCGCATCGTCGTCGCCTTCCCGGCGGGCGGGGGTGTCGACATCGTCGCGCGCCTACTCGCACCGAAACTCGCCGAAGCCTGGGGTCAGCAGGTGATCGTCGACAACCGCGCCGGGGCGAGCGGCGTGATCGGCACGGAATTCGCCGCGCGCTCGGCGCCGGACGGCCACACGCTCCTCATGGGAACGCTGGGCAACCTCGCGGTCAACCCGCATCTGATCGCGAAGATGCCCGTGGATCCCTTGCGCGATTTCGCTCCGGTCACGCAGGTCGTCGCGGTGCATTTCGTGCTCGTTGCGCATCCCTCGCTGCCTGCCCGCAACGTCGCCGAGCTGATCGCGCTCGCACAATCCCGTCCCGGGGAAATCAATTATTCGTCCTCGGGGCCGGGCGGCGCGCCGCACCTTGCAGGGGAGCTCTTCAAGAGCATGGCGAAGGTGAACCTCGTCCATGTCCCGTACAAAGGCAGCGCGCCGAGCTTCCAGGATCTGCTCGGAGGGCAGGTGTCGCTCACCTTCGACAGCCTGGTGCAGGCGCTGCCTTATGTACGCGACAAACGCCTCGTCGCGCTCGCGGTGCTCGGCGCCGCGCGCTCGCCGCTTCTTCCCGACGTACCGACCGTCGCCGAATCGCTTCCCGGGTACGAGCTCACCAACTGGTTTGGCATGGTCGCGCCCGCCGGGGTGCCCCGCACAATCATCGGGAAGATCCACGCGGACGTCGTCAAGGTGCTGCAGGACGCGGGGGTGTCGGAAAAACTTTCCGCGATGGGTGCGACCGCGATCGGCAACACCCCCGAGCAGTTCGGGAGGGCGATGCGCGCCGATTCCGAGAAATGGGGCAGGCTGATCCGGGAAGCCAACATTCGAGCGGAGTGAAGATGGAAGCGACCAAGATCGACGGTTACGAGATCGATGTCCTGATCCAGGGCTTCCCCGGCAGGATGGTGTGCCACGGAGGCCTGGGCTGGAGCACGATCGCGCTGATCCACGGCCACGGACATGTCGCGCTGGTGGATGTCGGCAGCTTCAACATGAGGAAGGGCCTCATAGCGCAGCTCGCAAAGCGCGGGCTGGAACCCGCCGACGTGACCGACGTCATCCTCACGCATTCGCACTACGACCACTCGCTCAACTGGATCCTGTTCCGCCAGGCGCGGATCATCATCGGCGCGAGAGAGCTCGCCTGGTCGACGACCGAGCCCTGGGGCGAGACGCCGGTGCCCGAGCTCTACATTCGCGAGCTGGAAAGCTGGCCCTCGCTGCACCCGGTCGCGGCCGGGCAGGAATGCATCCCGGGACTGAAGGCGCACCCCGCGCCGGGCCACACGCCCGGCCACCTCGTCTACGTCCTCGAGGGAAAGGAGCGCGACGCGATCTTCACCGGCGACGCCGCGAAAAACCGCGCGGAGCTGCTCTCGCGCAAGGGCGAAGCCACTTACGACGCTGCGCTCAGCAAATCGTCGATCGAGCGGATCTGGCAACTGTGGCAGAAACGGACCGGCAGTATTCTCATCCCCGGCCATGACCTGCCGATGACGCAGCACGACGGGCGCATCGAATACATCGGCCGCCGCGAGGCGGCGCTCAAGGCGTGGTTCGGAGAAAACATCGAGACGACCACGCTGATCGAATTGGGGGCACGCTGAAGCTCGGAGGAGAGATGCCGCAAACACTGAAATCCGCGGTGCTGTTTCTCGCGCTATCTGCCATCGCGCTGCATACGACGAATGCAGCGACGCAAACCTACCCGAGCAAGCCGGTGCGGATGATCATCCCGTTTCCGCCCGGGGGCAGCAACGACGTGGTCGGGCGCATGATCGCCTTCCAGCTTTCCGAGCGGCTCGGCAAGCAAGTGGTCGTGGACAACCAGGGCGGCGCGGGCGGCATCATCGGCACGGAGGCCGTTGCGAGAGCGTCTGCCGACGGACACACGCTGCTCCTCATCTCGGTCGCCCACGCGTTCGGCGCCTCGATGTACAAGCTGCCCTACGATCCGATCAACGCCTTCGCTCCGGTCGCCCTGCTCGGCACCGGACCCGTGGTGCTCGCCGTCACCACGAAGCTGCCGGTCGATTCCCTGAAGGATCTCCTCGCCCTCGCGAAGGAAAAACCCGGGCAGCTGAACTACGCCTCCGCCGGCGTCGGCAGCTTCCAGCATCTGGCGAGCTCGCTGTTCAAGCTGCAATCGGGCCTGGACATCGTGCACATTCCGTTCAAGGGCGGGGGCCCCGCGATGATGGACGTGATCGCGGGCAACACCCAGATCGCCATCGGCTCGCTCATCCAGACGCTGCCCCATATCCGTTCGGGACGCCTGAAGCCGCTGGGCGTGGGAAGCACCAAGCGCGTCGCCGCCCTGCCCGATCTGCCGACGATCTCGGAGGCGGGGGTTCCCGGTTACGAAGCCACCAACTGGTGGGGCATCGTCGCGCCCGCCGGCACGCCGCGCCCCGTGATCGAGCGGCTGCACAAGGAGCTCTCGGTGATCCTCGCCTCGGCCGAAACGAAGAAGCGCTTCGAGACCGAAGGCGGGGAAGCCGCGCAGATGAGCCCCGAGGAGTTCGGGCGCTTCATCGCCTCCGAAACCGTGAAGTGGGCGAAGGTCGTGAAGGAAGCCGGAATCAAGCCGGAGTAGAAATCATTCTCGCCCGGTTGCTCGCCGGCTGCTGCGCGGCGATCGCCTGCTCGCTCCCGCCGGCAGCTGCCCAGGAGCCCTCTGAAGGGAAAATCCCGTCCTTCGCCGAGCTCGAAGCGGCGGGAGCCGTCATCGGCGAGGTGCGGATCGACAACCGCAACATCTTCGACCTCACGGACGAGAAGGAAAACGGCATCCTCTACCGCGCCGCGAACGCGATTCACATTCGAACGCAGGACTGGGTCGTGAGGCGCCAGCTGTTGTTCAAGCCCGGCGAGCGCGTCTCGGTCCGCCTCATCGAAGAGACCGAGCGCCTGATGCGGTCGAACCGGATTTTCTACGATGTCAGCATCGTGCCGGTCGCCTACCGCGACGGCGTGGTCGATATCGAGGTCAGGACGCGCGATACCTGGACGCTGGAGCCCGGCGTGAGCGCGAGCCGCGCGGGAGGCGTCAACAAGACGGGTGCGTCGCTGCTGGACACTAATTTCCTCGGCACCGGGATCCTCATCGGCGTCAGCCGCTTCAACGATGCCGATCGCAGCGGTACTGAGTACCGGGTGTCGATGCCCCACGCCCTGGACGGCTGGACCGCGATCGACTACCTGCACGCGCAGTTGAGCGACGGCGAGACCCGGACGGCATCGATTGCCCGGCCGTTCTACGCTCTGGACACGCGCTGGGCGGCCGGATTTTCGACCTCCACGGATACTCGCATCGACTCCCTTTTCAGCAGCGGGACGAAAGTCGCCCAGTTTCGCCACACGAAAGACAGCGCGGAGGCGTTCGGTGGCTGGTCCGCGGGCCTGGTGAACGACTGGACGCACCGCTATTCCGTGGGCATGAGCTACCTGAAGGATACCTACACGGCCGAACCGGACCTTCCCGCTCCAGTGCCCCCTCTGCGGATTCCTCCCGATGAGACGCTCGTCGCTCCCTTTCTCCGCTACGAGGTGCTGCACGACAACTACGAGAAGGTCAAGAACCGGGACCTGATCGAGCGCCCCGAGTACTTCGCGATGGGAACCCAGGCCCGCGTTCAGCTCGGCCGCGCGCTGACCGGCCTCGGCTCGACGCAAAACCTGTGGCTCTACTCCGCCGGCGCGAGCGACGGCTTTCGGCTTCCATCGAACTGGGTCTTGCTGGGCTCGACCTCGGTCGTCGGGCAGACCGGCTACGCGCCGCTCGACCGGCAGCTGGCGAGCGGCTCGATCCGGTTCTACGGCCACGCGGACAGCCGGACCCTGACCTTCGTCTCTCTCGCCGGCGACGCCCTCAAGGACCCCAACGCTTCCAGCCAGCTCGCGCTCGGGGGCGACACGGGATTGCGCGGATATCCGCGGAGCTACCAGACCGGCGACCGCCGCGTGCTGCTCAACGTCGAGGAGCGCGTCTATACGGACTGGTACCCGTTCCGCCTGTTCCGCGTGGGAGGCGCGGTGTTCTACGACTTGGGGCGGGCCTGGAGCGGCCCCGCGGAAAGTCCCTCGAGCGCGCGCTGGCTGAGCGACGTCGGCTTCGGCCTGCGCATTCTGAGCGCACGCTCCTCATTCGGAAACGTTCTGCACGTCGACTTCGCATTTCCGCTGAACCGGGACCCGGGAATCAAGTCGTACCAGTTCCTGGTCCAGACCAAGCTCTCGCTTTGAGGCGTTCAGAACGAGCGCCCGAGCCGCACGTAGCCCTCGGTCCTGCCGGGCGCCTCGAATCCCTTGGCGACGCCGATGCGCAGTTGCGCGCCCAACAGGTACCCTGCGCGCGCTTCATAGAGCAGCTCCAGGCCCCCGCTCTTGTACCAGTGCTGCGGAGGATCGTCCCAGGCCGCCCCCGCCTCGGTGAAGACGCTCATCGAGATTCGGTTCAGCCCCACCGGCGGCACCATGAAATGCCGGTCGACGTCGGAAATCGGAATCCGCCACTCCAGAGTGACCAGGCTCGCGCGATGCCCGGTGAGCACGGCTTCTCCGCTCCGGTAGCCGCGCAGCGGAAATTCGCGCTGGTTGAGCACGGGCAACGCAAATGCTTCCTCCGAAAAGCTGGCGCCCGTGCCGCCCAGCTGGATCGCCTCGGCTTGGGGCTGCGAATACGCCTGGTTCCAGCGCAGCGATACGACCGTCCTGCCGGCGGGCAGATAGGCGCGCCAGTCGCCCCGATAGAAATTGCCCGAGTAGGCGCCGCGCGTTCCGTTCGAGGTCTCGGCGAAAAGCCGCAGCTGCTGCCCCTGACTCGGGCCCTCCGACAGAAGCTGCCTGCGGCGCGTATCGACTCCGGAGACGAGCCCGAGCACGCGTTCGTCGCGCGGAGTCGAAGTCCCCGCCGCCAGATCGTGAAGAGTTTCGCGGTCCAGAGCGCCGCCCAGCCCCCAGTAATACCTGACGTTGAAGCTGAGGCGACGCCACAGCGAGACCCACTGCGCGGTTTCATCGATTTCGTAGGCGCGGATCTCCCTGCCCGTGAATTTTTGATCGTTCGCCGTGCTCGACTTGACCGTCATCGTCCGGTTGAGAAGCAGCCCGTGCCGGTTGTCATAGACATACGCGGCGCTGCCGAGCGCCTGGTGCTGGGTGATTTCATACATGGGCGCGAGCGCGTACTGATGCAGCCCGAGCGCGTCCTGGCCGTCGGTCGCGACGCCGAGCACGAAGGCGCCTTCAGCGGCATAGCCGATCGGGAGCCAATAGCGCGGCCGGAGCGAAGACCACGCGGAATAAGCCCGATCCCCGCCCGGGGGCGATGCGCCCTCCGGCGGCGCGGCCGAAGGCGGCGCGTCCGCTTCCGCCGGGCGAATTTCGAGCGGCGCATCGGGAAGGCTGCGCGCGCGCAGCACGTCGCCGTCGGCTTCGATCGTCGTCACGAGCATTTCACCGCTCAGCGGCGCGCTGATCTCCTTGACGCCGTTCCGCGCTTCGGTCCAGCGCGCGAGGCTGCGGTCGCCGCGGCGCCATGACCAGACGTTGCTCACGTTGCCGTAGTCGGCGACGAAGTAGATCTCGTCCGTGGAGTCGCCGAAGCGCGGCGAGTGCTTGACCGCCCGGTCGGAGACGAGCACCGAGGATCTGCCCTCGGTGATTTGCACGAGCGACCAGCGTTCGTCCCGCAGGCTTGTTACGACCACGGTCTCGCCTTTGCCGGCAAGCCCCGTGAGCGCCTCGCCGGGCGCGGCGCGGTAAAGCGAGCGCTCGAGCTCGCCCCGCGAATTCAGCAGGACGACTTCCGCCTCGCCGTTCACCACGCGGATCGCCGCGATGCGGCCGTCCTCGAGCGGCGCGGCAAAGCGAAAGCGCCCGCAAGCGGTCAGCCGGTCGAGGCGCCCGTCCGGGCCGAGCCGATACAGATCGTAGTAATAGTTGTAGTTATTGCAGATCTCCGGCTGCGAGAGCAGCAACTCCCCGTCGGGCAAGGCCGCAAGCCGCGTACCCGACTCGACGTTGCGAACCGCTTCGACTTCGCCGCCCAAGGTCTGACGCATCAGCCTGGGACGAGTGTAGCCGTTTCCCTGCACGTACCAGCGATCTCCCCCGCGCGTGCGCAGGGGACTCGCAATCGACCAGTCCTGGACGACGAACTCTCCGCCCTCGTCGGGCTCCCTGCCGGGCTCCACGGGTTTCCCGGCAAAGCGCGCGTTCAGCCAGTCGTGGTATTCGATCCACAGCTCGTCCATCGCCTTGCCGGTGACCAGCCGCGGGGTGCTGTGCACCCGGAACGGAAACCAGCGGCCGCTGTAGGTCTCGACATACTTGGGAATCGCGTCCGGGCCGTAGCGCTCGGCGAGAAAAAAGAAGAAATAGCTGCCGTAGAGATAATCCCGGTTGAGCGGAAAGCCGCGTCCTTCGGCGTTCACTTCGCGAAGCGAGCGCAGTCCGCGTGCGCTTTCCGCGCGCATCATGCCCTCGAAATGGCTCTGCCCCAGCCGTCCGTACCTCTTGTTCCAGTCGGACTCGGAATAGACCGCGAGGCCTTCGGTCATCCAGTTGGGCTCCAGCAGGTTCGGAAATCCGCCCGGAAACAACGCCGTGAAAGGGAACGGCAGCACGAGATAGCGGCCGAAGATCCGCCGCAGCACGCCCGCCGGGCCCCGCGCCTGGTCGAGGTGAACGATGTGGGTGAACTCGTGCGTGAGCACGAGCTCCAGCCACTCGCGGTTTTGCAGCAGCTCGCCTTCGTCGGGCGGCGACAGAATGATGCCGATGAAGTTGAACGGGTACGGCGAAGCGTACCCGTTCGAAAGATCGAGCGAATCGAGCACCACGATCTGCGTGCGCGATTCCGGTTTCCACTTCAGCCAGCCGGTGACGCGCGGATAGACGGTCTCGGCGACCTCCGCCACGGTCCGGGCCTGAGCGCCGTAGTGCTCGGCGAAATGCACCGAGAAATGCGCCGTGTCGAGCGTGCGCCAGCGAAGCGAGGGGTCCACGAATTGCGCCTCGGCCCTGAGCCCCCACACGAGCAGTACCGCTACCCCGGCGTGCAAGAAAGGTTTCACGTCTCTCGCAAAGATTCGACCCCGCCGGATGATACCGGATTGCACTACAATTGCGACCACTCTCCCCAAGCGCTTCGCATTCCACATGGAACTTCGACGACTCGGCTTCCTGATCCTCGCGCTGGCGTGCCTGTCGCAAGCCCGGGCAGCGCCCTTCGCCTATGTCCCCAACGAGAGATCGGGTACCGTGTCGGTGATCGACGCGGCGAGCGACCAGGTCGTGGCCACCATCAAGACCGGCAGCAAGCCGCGCGGCATCGCCGCCAGTCCCGACGGCCGGCGGCTCTACGTGAGCGACCAGCCGAGCGGCTCGCTCGTGGTCGTGGATCTCGCCGCGCGCGAGGTCTCGGAGCAGATCCCCGTAGGAAAATCGCCCGAGGGCGTCGCAATCTCGCGTGACGGCGCGTGGATCGCCGTCGCGGTGGAGGAAAACAACAGCGTCGCGCTGATCCGCGCCGCGGCGCCGCGCGAGCTGACGAGCGTGAGGGTCAACGGGCAAAACCCCGAGCACGCGGTGTTCAGTCCCGACGGCAAATGGCTCTACGTCAGCGCTGAAGACGGCGCGGCGGTCGACGTGATCGACGTCGCGAAGCGCAGCGCGGTCAGGTCGATCAAGGTCGGAGAGCGCCCGCGCGGCATCGGCTTTCTTCCCGACGGCAGCCGCGCCTACGTGGCGGCGGAGAATTCCGACCGCGTCTACGTGATCGACTGCGAGCGCGCCGAGGTGATCGCCGTCATTGCCGCGGGCAAACGCTCCAACGGAATCGCGGTGCGCCCCGACGGCAGGGTCGTGTTCGTTTCGAACGGCGGTGACGCCTCGGTCTCGGCGATCGACGTCGCCTCGGGAAAAATCACCGCGACCGTTCCAGTCGGCCAGCGCCCCTGGAACATGGCGTTGACTCCGGACGGGAAAAAACTCTACGTCGCCAACGGCCGCTCCAACTCCGTGTCGGTGATCGACGCCGAGGCGATGACCCGGCTGCGCGACATCCCGGTGGGCGAAGCGCCCTGGGGCGTAGTAGTCCGCTGAACTACCGCGGGACGCCGGCCTTGCGGAGCAGCTGCTCCGTTTCCCTGTGTCGGCCCTCGATCGCCATCGCGAGTGCGGTCTTGCCGCGGTTGTCGCGCGCGCTTGCATCGGCGCCGTGCTCGAGCAGCAGCTTCACCGTCCCCGTGTGGCCATAGGCGGCCGCCCACATCAATGCGGTGAGATCGTTGTGATACGCGGCGCGGGAGCTCTCCCCGTCGGCGAGGAGCACTTCGACCACCTCGCTGTGCCCGAGACCGGCGGCGTAGACCATGGCCGTTTTCCCGACCCGGTCCGCCGGGGCGCGTTCGGCGCCTTTTGCGAGCAGCATTTTCACGAGCTCCGTGTTGCCCGAGAAACTCGCCGCCATCAGCGGAGTCACGCTCGCAAGATTCGCAAGATTCACGTTCGCGCCTCTTTCGACGGCGAGCCGCGCCATGTCCTTATAGCCGTTCTTCAGCGCGATCAGGAGCGGCGTGTCGCCCAGGCGGTTGCGCGAGTTTACCGCAGCACCGCCGTCCAGCAGGCGCTTCGCCGCGGCCAGGTCGCCTTGCCGCGTCGCAGCAAGAAGCTGGGCGTTGGGGGAGAGATCCTGGGCGCCTGCCGAAACGGGCGCGAGCAGGCAAAGGGACAAGGCCAACTTGCGAATCAATGTCTTTCTCCGGATGTCATGTCGATGGCGCGCCTGACGATTGCCCAGCTTGCCTGATCGTACCTTTGTTCCTATAGTACCGGTTCGCGCCACGCAAGCCGCTTCGGCAAATCTTAACAGCACTCAACAATCGCAAGGAGGATTCATGCGCACTCGTCTCCGTTTCTTCATTGCCGCAAGCCTGTGTTCGCTCGCATTCGGCGGCGTTCAGGCGCAGGAGGTCAAGGGCGGCGCCACTACTACCGCAGCGCCGATGTCGCCGGCGCTCGCGCCCGTGACCCAGGCGATGCTCGACGCGGCCGCCGGCGACGGCCTGAATCACCTTCATCCGAACAGCAATTACGAGCAGACCCGTTACTACCCCGCGGCGCAGATCGGCGCGGGCAACGTGGACAAGCTCAAGGCCCAGTTCACGTTCCAGACCGCGGTGCTCGAGTCGATGGAAACCTCGCCGCTGGTGGTGAACGGCGTGATGTTCCTCACCACTTCGTTCAACCACGTGTACGCGATCGACGCGGCGACCGGACGCGAGTTCTGGCACTACAAACACAAGATGGGGCCGATCACCACCTTCTGCTGCGGCCCGAACAACCGCGGCGTGGCCGCGTACGAGGGCATGCTCTACATGGGCACGCTCGACGCCAAGCTCGTGGCGCTCGACGCCAAGACCGGCAAGGTCGCGTGGGAGGTCCAGATCGCCGATCCGGAGAAGGGCTACTCCGAGACCATGGCACCGACCGTGGTGGAGGGCAAGGTGCTGATCGGCACCAACGGCGGGGAGTACGGCATCCGCGGCTTTCTCAAGGCGTTCGACGCCAAGACCGGCAAGCTCCTGTGGACGTTCTATACGATTCCCGACAAGGGGCACGAAGGCGTGTGGGCGGAGAACGACGCCACCGGCCGCAACATGAAGCGGGACATTGCGGCGGAAAAGAAGCAGCTAGCAGGGAAGGGCGGCGCTTTCTACCAGACGCTCGGCGGCGGCGTATGGATGACGCCCGCGGTAGACCGCAAGACCAAAACGGTGTTTTTCGTCGCAGGCAATCCCTCGCCCGACCTCTACGGCACGGAGCGCCCCGGCGACAACCTGTACACCGACTCGATGGTCGCAATCGACCTGAACACCGGCAAGTACAAGTGGCACTTCCAGTACATTGCGCACGACGTGTGGGACCTCGACGCCGTCAGCCCGCCGATCCTGACGCAGGCCAAGGACAAGGACGGCAAGATGGTCGATGTCGTCATCCACGGCGGGAAAACCGGCCATGTCTACGTGCACGAGCGCGGCACGGGCAAGCTGATCCGCTTTTCCGAAGCGATGATCCCGCAGGAAAACATGTGGGTGCTGCCGACTGCGAAGGGCGCGCGCATGCTGCCGGGCGCGAACGGCGGGGTCGAGTGGTCGCCGATGGCCTTCAGCCCGAAGACGCGCCTCGCCTACGCGCTCAACCTGCACCAGCCGATGACTTATCACGTCGAGGCCGCAAACTATCCGGGCGGCAGCAAGCTCTGGCTCGGCGGCGCATTCAAGGCCATACCGAACGAGAAGCAGTGGGGGCGGCTCGCGGCGGTCAACGTCGATACCGGCAAGGTGGCGTGGAAGTACGACACCGAGCAGCCCTTGATCGGCGGCGCGCTCGCCACCGCCGGGGGTCTGGTGTTCTTCGGCGAAGGCAACGGGCTCTTCAAGGCGCTGGACGCGGCGACCGGAAGCCTGCTGTGGCAGTACCAGGCCGGAGCCGGCGTCAACGCGCCTCCGGTGTCTTACACGGTGAAGGGCAAACAGTACGTTGCCGTTGCCGCGGGCGGAAATACGCAGATCGACTTCAAGCGCGGCAACAGCGTCGTCGTATTCGCTCTGCCCTGATCGGTCCGGCCCTCAAAGGCCGCCCTCGGGCGGCCTTTTGTTTTTTTTGCCTTGATTCGATGAAGCGAGCTCTCGCCTGGGGATTTCTCTTCGCCTTTGTTTCGGCGGCGCACGCCGATCCCGCCGCGGGCAAGCGCGAGGCCGAAGCCTGCACCGCCTGCCATGGCGCCGACGGCAACCCGGCGGTCGGCCAGTTTCCGGTCCTCGCGGGCCAGACCGCACGCTATCTCTACCTTCAGCTGAAAGACTTCAAGGAAGGCCGGCGCAGCGAACCCGCGATGGCGCCGATGGTGGCGAAGCTCTCCACCCAGGACATGCTCGATCTCGCCGAGTACTTCGCCGCGCAGAAACCGAAGCCCATTGCCTTTCGGCCCGACGCGGCGCGCGTCGCCCGCGGCAGGAAGAAGGCCGAAGAGGTGTTGTGCACCATGTGTCACCTGGGAGGCTTCTCCGGGCAGAACGAGATTCCGCGCGTCGCGGGCCAGCACCCCGAGTACGTGATCAAGCAGCTCAAGGCCTTCAAGGCGCGCACGCGCACCAACGATGCCGGCAGCATGACCAGCGTTGCCCAAACCATCACCGAGCAGGACATCGAGGATCTCGCGCACTACATCTCGAGCCTGGACTAGGAGCCCGATGCGAAAGCGGGATTTCATCGCACCGTCGCTGATCCTGACGCTGGCCGCCCTCTCCCTCGCTCGAGGCGCCGCCTGCGCCGAGAATCCCGCGGAGCAGCTCGAAACGCCCGCCGTCGAAGTGATCGGCGTCACGCCCCTTCCCGGGTTCGGCGTTCCGGCCGAGCAGATTCCGGCCAACGTGCAGGCGGTGACCGGCGCGGAGATCTCGCGGCAGCAGCCGATCACTCTGCCCGAGTTCATGAACCAGCGCCTCCCCGGCGTGAACGTCAACGAGATGCAGGGCAATCCCTTCCAGCCCGACGTCAGCTACCGCGGCTTCACCGCTTCGCCGCTGCTCGGCACGCCCCAGGGCATCTCGGTGTACCAGGACGGCGTGCGCGTCAACGAGCCTTTCGGCGACACGGTGAACTGGGACCTGATCCCGACCTCGGCGATCTCGACGATCAATCTGATTCCCGGATCGAATCCCCTGTTCGGCCTCAACACGCTCGGCGGCGCGCTTTCGATCCGCACGAAGAGCGGGGCGCAGTATCCGGGGACGCAGGCGCAGGTCCACGGCGGCTCGTTCGGGCGGCGGGCGGCGGAGGTCCAGCACGGCGGCGCGCAAGACGAGCTCGACTATTTCGTGAGCGCGAGCGCGTTTCGCGAGGACGGCTGGCGCGCGCAATCGCCCTCGGACGTGCGCCAATTGTTCACCAAGTTCGGCTGGCAGGACGGCACGACCGACATCGATTTCAGCCTGACCCACGCCGAAACCGACCTCGGCGGCAACGCGCTTTCGCCGCAGAGCATGTATGTCGCCGACCCGAAGCAGGCCTACACGCTGAGCGACAACACCCGCAATCGGCTTACGCTGCTCGCGCTGAACGCCACCCGCTGGCTGACGGGCGACGTGCTGTGGTCGGGCATCGCCTATTACCGCAACAGCACGAAAGCCACCCGCAGCGGCGACGTCAACCAGATCACCGATCCGCGCAGCGGCAGCAGCGTCACCCCTTACGAGAACGGCGATCCCAACGCCTCTTCCATCAACCGCACGAACACGGACCAGCAGGGATACGGCTTCTCCACGCAGCTCGCGCTGACCGGCGAGCGCGAAGCCGAACGCAACATCCTTATCGCCGGAGCGGGCTTCGATCGCAGCGACACCGCTTTCAGACAGAGCTATCAGCTGGGCGGCTTCGGCGCCGACCGCAGCGCCGTGCCGACCGGCACGGAGACCGATATCGTGAAGCTCGACGGCGCGAGCGGCACCGCGAGCCTGTACGTCACCGACACCTATTCCCCGGATCCGCAATGGCACCTGACGGGGAGCGCGCGCTACAACCGCACGACGATCCGCACCACGGACCGGCTTTCGCCGCCCCTGCCGCCCCCAGCCCGAGGCTTGGACAACGATCTCGTCTATGCGCGCGTGAATCCAGCGCTGGGTATGTCCTACACGCCGCGGCCATCGCTCGGGGCCTTCGCGGGCTTCAGCCAAGGCAACCGCCCGCCCTCGCCGATCGAGCTCGGCTGCTCGGACCGGGCGAGCCCGTGCAATCTGCCGAACGCGATGACCTCCGACCCGCCGCTGAAGCAGGTCGTCGCCCGCACGCTGGAAGCCGGTGTGCGCGGGAAAACGGAAACGGGGGTGAAATGGAGCACGACGCTTTTCCGCACGACGAGCTACGACGACATCCTGTTCCTGAGCTCCTCGGCGAGCTCGGGCTTCTTCACCAACTTCGGACGCACGCGCCGGCAGGGGCTCGAGGCGGCCGTGGAGCGCGCTCAAGGGAAGCTCGCCTGGGGCCTCAATTACAGCCTCGTTGATGCGACTTACCGGTCGAGCGCCACCGTGTTCTCGCAGTCCAACAGCACCGCCGACCCCACAACCGGCAACATCGAGGTCTCGCCCGGCGACCGCATTCCCGGCGTACCGCTGCATCACCTGAACGCCTTTGCGAATTACGATCTGACGGACCGACTCTCCGTCGGCGCGGGCGCGGTCGCGGTGTCGCGGCAGTTCGCGCGCGGCAACGACAACAACCGGCATCAGGCCGACGGCGTGAATTTCCTCGGCCCGGGCGAGATCTCAGGCTACGCTCTGCTCAACCTGAATTCCGTCTGGAAACTGGAGAAGAACCTCCAACTGTTTGCGCGGATCAGCAACGTCTTCGACCGGCGCTATGCGACGGCGGGCGCGCTGCGGCAGAACTTCTTTCCCGGCGGCAGCCTCGCCCCGGCAGGCTCGCAGACGAACGAGACTTTCTACGCGCCCGGCGCGCCGCGCGGCATCTGGGTCGGTATTCAGCTCGTACCCGATGCCGCCCCGGCCCGGGTGGCGCGGTGAGCCGCGATTGACACTTGCGCGAAGCCCGGCTTATCGTTGCCGGCAACGATAGGAGGCGGTCACCATGCCCTTTTCCTGTAAGCCCGCCCTTGCGATCCTCTTCTGCAGCCTGCTCCTTGCGCCGGCGGCGCAGGCGCAGCGTGCCAAACCGCCGGGATTTCCCGACGCGCCGGGAAAGGAAATGCTCGTCGGCAAATGCTTTCAGTGCCACGCCCCGACGATGTGGCAGGACCATAGTCAGGACCGCAGAGGCTGGGAGAGCGTGCTCTACCGCATGGTCGGGCGCGGTGCCCTGTGGACCGAGGACGAAATCAGGACCATGGCCGACTACCTCGCCGCGGCATATGGGCGGCAGCCGGCGGCGGAGAAATAGCGCAGATCATTGAAGGGAGAGCCCATGAGAGAGCTCGTCGCACGCTACCTGTCGCGCTCGATTTCACGGCGCGGGTTTTTAAAAGGCCTGACCACCGCCGGAATTTCGCTCGCCTCGGCGCAATCCATCCTTGAATCGCTCGTCCCGATCGCCCACGCTCAAGGAGAGCAGCGTATCGCCCCCGAGGCGATCAAGATGGTCGAGGGAACGGGTGCCGAGTGTTTCGCCGAGCAGCTGATCGCCTCCGGGGTCAAATACGTCTTCGGCAACTCGGCGAGCGAGGATGCGCAGTTCTACGAAGCGCTGGTCGACCGGCCGCAGCTCAAATACATCCTGACGCCGCACGAAGGTCCGGGCGCGGCGATGGCCGCCGGCTACGTGAAGGCCTCCGGCGAGCCGACCATCGTGATGCAGGCCGCGGTCGTGGGCCTCGTCAACGCCATGGGACAGATGTTCAACGCCTACAAGGAGCAGACGCCGCTCGTTTTCTACAGCTACCGCACCGACCAGACGCGCCGCGCCGGGCGCGACGGCTTCGAGGAAGTCGCCAACCAGGAGCAGATCGTCCAGCCGATGACGAAGTATTCGTGGCTTGCGCGGCGCGCCGACATGATCCCGGAGACCGTGCGCCGCGCCTTCAAGGCCGCCTGGACGCCGCCGCGCGGGCCCACCTACGCGTCCTGGCACTCGGATCTGAACGACGAGAAAGCCTACGCCGAGATCGTCGTCCAGGAGAAAGTCGACCCGCGCATGCGCGTGCGGCCCAATCCGGGGGAGGTCGAGCGCGCGGCGAAGCTCCTCGTCGGGGCGAAAATGCCGCTCATGATCGTGGGCGACGAGATCACCACCGCCAAGGCGTCGGCCAAAGCGGTGAAGCTCGCCGAGCTGCTCGGGATGCCGGTGACGCAGGCGCGGCAGATCTACGCGAATTTCCCCGAGGCGCATCCGCTCTGGGTCGGCAGTCCGCCCGCCGCGCGGCTCGCCTCGCTCGATTTCCCGAAGAACCCGGACGTCGTCATCAACGTCGGCAACAAGCTCCAGCACAACAGCCCGCAGCCGATCGTCGCGCGCGAGGCGAAGTTCATCGACATGCGCATCGACAGCTGGAGCATGGGCAACGTGATGAACACCGAAGTTCCCCTGGTCGCGGACGTCGCCTACGGTCTCGACGACCTGATCTTCGCGGTCGAAGGAATCATGACCTCCGCGACTTACAGGAAGGCGAGGGAACGCGCGCAGGAAGTGCAGCGCTTCAGCGAGAAGGCGAGGACTCTGCGCGCCCTGGTGTCGAAGAACCCCGAGTGGGACCGCAGCCCGATGCTCGCCGACCGCGTGACCTCGGAAATCGCGCAATTTGCCGACAAGGACGCGATCGTCGTCCACGAGGCGGGCTCGGTGGTGCTGCACGGTTTCGATTTCAATCCGGAGGGCGGTCGCGAGCTCTTTTTCTACTACGGCGCGCACCTCGGCTCGGGGGTGGGCACCGCGGCGGGCGTGAAGCTCGCGCGCCCGAACCAGCAGGTGATCTGCCTGGTGGGCGACGGATCGTTCGTGTTCGGGCCGACGGCGCTGTGGAACATGGCGCGCCTGGAGCTGCCGGTCATCACCGTCGTCTACAACAACCACGCCTACGGCGGACCGCACAGCCGCGTCATCGAGAAGACCGCCGGTGGAAAGATGGTGCAGAAGCGGCAATTCGTGCACGACTACCTCGGCAGCCCGGACATGAACATGGCGCAGATCGCCAAGGGGTTCGGCGTCGACGGGGAAGTCGCCGAATCGCCCGGCGAGCTCAGGGCGGCGCTCGGGCGCGCGCGCAAGGCGACGGTGGAGGGCCGGCCCTATCTCATCGACGCGCAGGTGGCGCGCGTGGGCGTCGCCTGGGCGGACAAGCCCTGGATCCCGCCGATCAGCATCGCGCGCGAGCGCTCGAGGAAAGTCTAGATCGGAAGGCTGCGATGTCCAAAACCGACGATATCGAAACGCGGTTCCGGACCGCCGGGCACTTCACCGAGGCGCTGAAGAAAGGTTCGTTCACGCTGTTTTGCCAGCCGATCGTGCCGGTCGAGTCGGCGAAAGTGGATTACAAATATCTGGAGATCTTCGTCCGCTTTCGCGAAGAGGAGGACAAGCTGCTGCCGCCCGGAAGTTTTTTCCCGATACTCGAGGCGAACCATCTGACGCCGCTGCTGGACCGGTGGGTGGTGCGCGAGGTCCTCAGGTGGGCGGCCGAAAAACAGGGCTCCCAGCCCAATTGGCACATTCCGCGCTTCAACCTCAACCTCGCCGACGACACGATTCGCGACAAGGATTTCGGCGGACAGGTGCGCGATCAGCTCAAGGAGACGAAAATTCCGCCCAACAGGCTGTGGTTCGAGGTGACGGCACAGCAGATGGCCAGGTTTCCCGACGCGGCGAAGCAGACGATCACCCGCCTGAAGTCACTGGGGTGCTCCATCGCAGTCTCGGATTTTTCCAGCGTCGAGACGATCGCCCGGGGCTACAAGGACGCCGGCGCGCAGATCATCAAGCTCTCGGGAAGCGTCGTACGGAACATCCACAGGAATCCGGAAGCCCTGTCGAAACTGCTGGAGCTCAACGGCTACTGCCAGAAGCTCGGGCTTCAGACCATAGCCGAATTCGTGGAACACGCCGAAACCCTCCCGACGCTGCGCAAAGTCGGCGTCAACTTCGCTCAAGGCTTCGGCATCGCCGAGCCTGCGCCGCTCAGCCTGGTGGTTTGAAGGATACTGACATGGGACAGCCGGTGGCATACGCATGAAACGCGCGCTCGCCGCCGCGCTCGCCGCCTGCTCCGTCGCTGCGGCCGCGCCCGCGCTCGCGCAAACGAAAACCGTGCTGCGCATCTCCACGCCCGCGGTGCCTGAGGACTGGCACGTGAAGATGCTCTACGTCTTCAGGGACGAACTCAACAAGGCGGCGCCCGGGCGCTTCGACGTGCAGGTGCATCATTCGGGCACGCTATTCCGCCAGGGCGCGGAGGCCGTCGCCATGCAGCGCGGCAATCTCGAGATGGCGCTTCTGTCGATGCAGGATATCGCGCGGCAGATTCCCGAGTACTCGATCTTCACCGCCGGCTATCTGATGCGCGATCCCGAGCACCTCGCGAAAGTCTACGGCGGGCCGATCGGCGCGGAGGTGAGCCGCAGGATCGCGGAGGCGATGGGAATCCAGCTGCTGCAGGCCGTCTACCTCGGCACCCGCCAGGTGAGCCTCGCCCAGCCGAGGCAGGTCAGGACTCCGGTCGATCTCGCCGGGGTGAAGCTGCGCATGCCCGGCTCCAAGGAGTGGCTCTTCCTCGGGCAGGCGCTCGGCGCGAGCCCCACGCCCATGGCCTTCACCGAGGTCTACCTCGGCCTGAAGACCGGCACTATCGACGGCCAGGACAATCCCCTGCCGACGCTGAAGTCGGCGAAGTTCTACGAGGTGACGCGGCAGATCGTGCTCACGGGACACCTCGTGGACGCACTGCAGCTCGCGATCTCCGCGAAGACCTGGCACGCGCTTTCGGCGGCGCACAAGGCCCAGATGAGGAGAGCGGCGGCAAAGGCGGCGAAATTCAACGACGAAAACCGCGTGCGCGAGGAAAGGGAGCTGCTCGAATTTTTTCGCGCGCTAGGAATCGAGATCACTACGCCGGACGTGGAAGCGTTCAGGAAGGCCGTCCAGGCGGCGTACCTCAAGTCGGAGTTCGCGGAGAAGTGGCCGCGCGGACTGCTCGAGCGCATCAATGCGGTCAGGTAGAGGACAGGCCACGTTTCCCGCGAAAACGTGGTCTGTCCCCGGTTTTCTCAGCCGATGGGCCGATCTGATCGGCGCAGGCGTGTTCGCCGTCCTGTTCCTGAGCCTCGTCGTGCAAGTCGTGCGCCGCTTCGTGTTCAGCGCGCCTGCCGCCTGGACCGAGGAACTCGCGACGATCGCGTTCGTCTGGGTAATTTTCTGGGGGACGGCGTTCACCGTGCCGCTTTCCGCGCACGTTGCGGTGGATTTCGTCGTGCCGCGCTTTGCGCCCCGCGTGCAGCGTGCGCTCTACGCCCTGGGCCTCGCCGCGCTGGGGGGCTGCTTTCTCTGGGCGCTCCCCGGCATCGCCGATTACCTGCGTTTCATGATGCGCGAACGGACGCCCGTCCTCGAGTGGCCTTATGGCGTCGTCTATAGCGTCTTTCTCGCCGCCGCCGTCATGGTGGTGCTGCGCTGCCTCGCCGCGATCGTCCGCCCTGAAGCCTCCGACAAGGCATGAGCGCCGCTTTCGGGCTGATGCTCGGCGTCTTCGTCGTCATCGCCCTGCTGCGCGGCCCGATCGGCCTCGCGATGATCGCCGGGGGCATCGCCTACCTCGGCGCGACCGGCCAGGACATGGGCCTTGCCGCCGAGCAGACCCTGAACAGCCTCTTCGGGAGCTTCGTGCTGATCGCGGTGCCGATGTTCATCTTCGCGGCGAACGTGATGAACGCAGGCTCCCTGAGCGAGCGCATCTACGCGCTCGCCCACGCGCTCATGGGGCGGTTTCGCGGCGGCCTCGCGCACGTGAACGTGCTCGCGAGCGTCATCTTCTCCGGCATGAGCGGCAGCGCCATCGCGGACGCGGTCGGGCCCGGCATGGTCGAGATCGAGATGATGAGCAAAGGCGGCCGCTATCCCAGGGCCTTCGCCGTCGCGGTGAGCGCCGCCTCCGCCACCATCGGCCCCATCATTCCTCCGTCGATCCCGATGGTGCTCTACGCGCTCGTCTCGGGCGCGTCGGTGGGCGCGCTCTTTCTCGGGGGCGTGGTGCCGGGCCTGCTGATGGCCGCCGCGATGATGCTCGTCATCATCCGGATCGCCCGGCGGCGCAATTTCCCGATGGAAGCGCCCGTGCCCTGGCGCGAAATTCCGCGCATCTTCGTGCGCACGCTGCTGCCGCTGCTGATGCCGGTGGTCCTCCTCGGAGGGATCTATTCGGGCGTGTTCACCCCGACCGAGGCCGCGGCGGTCGCCGCGCTCTACGCTCTGGCGCTCGCGCTCTTCGTTTACCGGGTGCTGGACTGGAAGGGGCTCGTGTCCGTCCTCGCCGACAGCGCGCGCTCGACTGCGGCGGTCGGAATCATCATCTGCGGCGCATTCCTCTTCAACTACGTCCTCGCGACCGAGCAGATCCCGGCGCGCATCGCCGATTGGTTCGCCGCGCTCGATGTGGGGCCCCTCGGCTTCCTCATCGTCGCGAACCTCGTCTTCCTCGTGCTCGGCTGCCTGCTCGACACTACGACCTTGCTGCTGGTGCTGGTGCCGCTCCTCCTGCCGGTCGCCCGGGCGGTGGGAGTGGACCTCGTGCACTTCGGCGTGGTCATCGTCGTGAATATGATGATCGGCCTGCTCACTCCGCCTTACGGCGTGCTGCTGTTCGTGCTGAGTGGCCTCGCCGGGACACCGGTGAAGGAGATCGTGCGCGAGCTCGTGCCCTTCATCCTGGCGCTCATCGCCGTGCTCTTCCTCATCACCTTCGTGCCTTCGCTCGTTCTCGCGCTGCCGAGGCTCGCCGGTTACCTGGGCTGATGGTCTGCACCCGCACCCCATGGCGACGATGACAGCGCTCCTATTTGACAAATATCTCCGTCCGAACATACGATCCAGGCGGCTTATACGGGAGACCCAAATGAAAAAAATCCGAATACTGCTTGTAGTGTTCTCGGGCGTGTTCCTGGCGACCCCTGCCCTTGCCCAGTGGCGGGGCGGCTACGTCGGGGCCGGTTTCGTGTCCGCTTCTACCGAGAACGCGGCTGATTTCGCCGACGCATTCTTCGTCAACGCCAGCGGTGACAAGACGGCCACCGGCCTGAAAGTCTACGGCGGCTACATGTTCGGCCGAAACGTCGGCGTCGAGGTCGGCTACTACGACCTGGGAACCTACGAAATCAAATCGGGAGGAACGAAGACGGACGAATTCAAGACCACAGCCTTCACGGTCTCCGGCGTCGGATCTTGGCCGCTGGGTACCGCGTTCAACCTCAACGGCAAGCTGGGCTTGGCGTTCACCTCCGCCGATTACACTTGCATACAAGGGTGCGGCGCCCCCTTCGTCAACACCAGCAAATCCGGCACTACTGCGGTGATCGGCATCGGCGTGGGGTGGCAAGCGACGAAGAGTTTTTCCTTGCGCGCCGACCTCGAGCAGTTCGGCCACGTCACGCATGCCGTCAGCAACCTCGAGAACGACGCTTCATACACCGCGTTCTCGGTAAGCGGTCAGCACAATTTCTGATCAGGACGGCCGGCGCGGCGCAGAGGGTTCCCTCCCCGTCTAGGAGGAGTGATGACATTTGCCAATTTCGCACGCACGGTTGCGGCGGCGGGGCTGCTTGCCGCGGCGGCGCAGGCCCAAGACTACCCGGCCAGACCGGTGCGCATGATCGTCGGCTTCGCGGCCGGCGGCGGCACCGACACCACCGCGCGCCCGATCGCCCACAAGCTCTCGGAGCTGTTCGGCCAGCAGGTGATCGTCGACAACCGCCCCGGCGCCGCGGGCAACATCGCGACCGACCTCGTCGCCAAGGCGAACCCCGACGGCTACACGATACTGATGGGCACGATCGCAGCGCTCGCGATCAACCCGAGCCTCTACGACAACCTGCCGTTCGATCCCGAGCGGGACCTCGCGCCGGTCACGCAGGCCGTGGATTCGACCAACATCCTGTCGTTGCACCCGTTGGTGCCGGCCAACTCGGTGAAGGAACTGATCGCGCTGGCGAAATCGAAGTCGCTCAATTACGGCTCCTCCGGCGTGGGCGCCACCGGACATCTCGCCGGAGAGCTCTTCAACCTGATGACCGGGGTCAAGCTCGTGCACGTCCCGTACAAAGGCGGCGCTCCGGCGATGGTCGATCTCGTCGCGGGCCGGGTGGAGCTCGTGTTCGCCACCGCCGCGAGCGCGGTGCCGCAGATCAAGGGCGGCAAGATCAAGGGCATCGCGGTGACCACCGCGAAGCGCTCGGCGCTGATGCCGGAGCTGCCGACCATCGCCGAAGCCGGACTGACGGGTTACGACGCGAACAACTGGTATGGTCTGATGGTGCCCGCGAACACGCCGCGCGCGATCATCGACCGGCTCAACGCCGAGACGGTGAAGGTTCTCCGCATGCCGGAGGTCAAGACCTTTCTCTTCAATCAGGGCCTCGAGGCCGCACCCTCGACGCCGGAGGAGTTCGGCGCCTATATACGCAGCGAGCGCGCCAAATGGGCGAAGATCGTCAAGGCCTCGGGCGCGAAAGTCGAATGACGCGATGAGCGCTGCCTGAGTGCGCACCGGTCTTCAGGAAGCAGCTACATCGGGTGGCAGTTTACCGACTCGATTCTTTCCCACTCCTGCCGCAACACGATCTTCTTCGAGGGATCGCGCCCGTAAGACCTCGGACCGCTGCTCAAGATGAGGCGCCCGCCGTTCACCTCGAGGTCGCGCGTCTGCTGGGTGCCGTTGAAGATCTCGTTATAGGAGACGTCGGGCGAGATAACGATCTTCTTGCCCTCGATGCGGTAAGGTCCCGTGAATGCCGTCAGCGATTCCCACAGCGCCGCCTTGTCCGCTTCCGAGGTGCCGAACCTTCTGTCCTGCAGGGTGTAGAAGACGGAGTAGTATTTCGGCGTGATGATCAGGTATCCGTGCGGAGGCTTGGTCCTGTCGTCGCGGAGCTTGCCGTCGATCTCGGCTTTTATGGATACCAACTTGTAAGTTCCCACCAGCGACCCCTGGGCGAGGCAGGAAGCCGAAACGAGAAGTCCGGTGAGCAGAATTCCCAATGATTTGTACATGTCCTCCTCCTTCGTCACGAGGGCTTCCGCGAAAAGCGGTAGAAGCGCCGCGGATTCTCCACGAGGAGCGCGCGCCGCGCCGCCTCCGAGGGCGCGATCTCGGCGAGCAGGTCGACCAGCACGCCGTCGTCGGGAACCGCGGCGAGGTTCGGGTGCGGCCAGTCGCTGCCCCAGAAGCAGCGGTCTCCGAAATCGGCGACGAGCTTGCGCGCGAAGGGAATCGCGTCCTCCCAGGGCGAAGGCCGGCGCGAGATGCGCTCCGAGCCGCTCACCTTCACACGGAAGCGCGGATCGTGCATGAGATCGAGCAGGCGCCTGAATGCCGGCTGCTCGAGGCCGAGCGAGGCATCCACGCGACCCATGTGATCGATCACCACCGGCACCGCGGAGCGCTTGAGCCAGGGCACGAGCTCGTCGATGAGCGCAGCCTCGAAATGCACCTGCAGGTGCCAGCCGAGCTTCGCCAGGCGCGCGCTCAAGGCGATCGCTTCCTCGATCCCGGCGCCTTTGCCGAGATGCTTCATGAAGTTGAACCGCACGCCGCAGAACCCGAGCGCATCCAGGCGCCGCAGCTCGGCGTCTTCCACCGTCGGCGGAACGAGTGCGACGCCGCAGTAGTCGCCTTGCTTCGCCGCGATCGCGTCCGCGACCACGCGGTTGTCGAAGCCGTGGCAGGTGGACTGGACGATCACGCAGTGCTGGATGCCCAGCATGGCGTGCAGTGCGAACAGCTTTTCCTTGGGCGCATCGGCCGGCGTGAACGGCCGGTTCTCCGCGAAGGGAAAAATCCCGTGCGGCCCGAACACGTGCACGTGCGTATCGCACGCGCCCGCAGGGAGCTTCAGCTTCGGCCGGCTCGGCGAAGCGAGAAAAGACGGCCGGGGCTCCGCCATCCCGCTGCCCCTAGTCTTCCTTGAAGCCGATCGCCTTGATGATCGTGCTCCACCTCGCCTGCTCCTCGGCGAGGAAGGCGGCGTACTCTTCCGGCGTCGACGGAAAGGCGATCCCGCTCACCTTCGCGAACTGATCTAGGAGCGCGGGGGAGCGCAGCGCCGCGACCGCCGCGTCGTGAATGCGCTTGAGGACGGCGGGCGGCGTCGCCGCCGGCGCCACCAGCCCGTACCAGTTGTCGGAGATCACCTTCGGGTAACCCACTTCGGCGGTGGTCGGGACATCGGGCAAGGACGGCGCACGCCTCGCACTCGTCACCGCGAGCGCCTTGAACTTGCCCGACTGGATGTGCGGAAGCACCACCGGAATATCGAAGATCCCCATGTTGACCTGCCCACCCAGCAGGTCGCTCACCGCGGGCGCCGCGCCCTTGTACGGAACGTGCAGGAGATCGACGCGCGCCTCGGCCTTGAGCAGCTCGCAGGCGAGATGCGTGATGCCTCCCGCACCGGCGGAGCCGAAGTTGATCTTGCCGGGATTCACTCTGGCGTAGGCGATCAACTCGGCGAGACTCGCCACCGGGAGCGAGGGATTCACCACCACGACCTCGGGGACCTTCACCACCGTGGTGATGAAAGCGAGATCCTTGTTCGGGTTGAAGGGCATCTTGGAGAGCGCGAACGGCGCCATCGCCACGGACCCCTGGTTGTTGAACCCCAGCGTGTAACCGTCGGGCGAGGCCTTGGCCACCGCGTCGATGCCGAGCACGCCGCCCACGCCGCTCTTGTTCTCGACGATGACGGTCTGGCCGAGGCCGGCGCTCAGGCCTTGAGCGAAGCTTCGCCCGAAAATATCCGCCGGGCCTCCGGCCGGAAACCCCACGATCAAGCGCACGGGCTTGGACGGATAAGATTGCGCCAAGGGAGCGCCGGGCAGCAGGCATTGGGCCGCGACAAGCGCGAGTACGGCGATCGGACTCCTCATCGGGGTTCTCCCAGGTTAACTCATCGGCTCTCACGCCGGATCTGCCGCCACGGCAGGCGGCAGTGATGGGAAGAACCCGTTTCAGCCGGCCCCGCGCAGGCGCACGTTGGTTTTCCTGCTGATGACGAAGTGGTGCGGATCCACCTTCTGCTCGGTCGCAGCGATGCGATACTCCTCCTCGGGCTGCCGGCCCGGAATCTTCACGGTGCAGGATACGAGCTTGCCCTCGGCATTGAGCTGCGAGAGCTCGAGCCCCATGCGCTGTACGCCGACGCCGAGCTTCGCCGCGAGGGCCTTGATGCGCCATGCAGTGGGATTGGACGTCATGAAAGCGAGCACGCTCTCGCGCAAAGAAAGGCTTGTCATCGGCTCAATTCCTATTTGTCCCATTTGGCCATGTCGGTGAGCTCGACGTTGTAGCCGACGTTCTGCGGGCCCGCGGCCGCGTTGACCACTTTCTCCACCTTGCGGAACGTCTCGGCGAGCTGCAGGCTGAGCTTTGCGAGCTCTCCCGGATCGGGCTTGATCACCGCGGTGTTGTCGGCCCTGAGAAAGGCGCGGCCGACCAATTCGACATAAATCCGCGACGCCAGATCCTGGGTGCCGGGGTTCGCTGCGGGCTGTGGGGGGGAGGCCATGAATGCCGCCTTGAAGGGGGAGACGATACATACTACGCTGAACTGGAGGCGGGCAAGCGAATTTCCCTCGCCCGGCCTTTGCAGAGCACGTGGAATCGGGGTCGGCAAGGAGACCCGACATGGACACCGGATCGAAATGGAAGCACCGCGGCGTTCGCGTCGTTCACGCGAACGAGCTCGACATCAACACGCCGCAGACGCCCGGCATGAACCGCGCCGCGGCGATCACCAACGCGCGCGCGGGAGCGGAGAAACTCTGGGCCGGGACGGTCGTGATCCATCCCAGGGCGAAGACCGGCGCGCACCACCACGGCCCGGTGGAGAGCGTGATCTACGTCGTCAGCGGCCGCGCCCGCATGCGCTGGGGCGACAAGCTCGAATTCGTCGCCGAAGCGGGGCCGGGCGACTTCATCTACGTGCCGCCCTACGTCCCGCACCAGGAAATCAACGCGAGCGACGATCAGCCGCTCTCATGCGTTCTGGTCCGGAGCGGCCAGGAGCCCGTGGTCGTGAACCTCGATATCCCGGTCGCCGAAAAGCCCGAAGAGGTGCATTGGGTGGACAACATCCATCCGGCGCCGAAGAAGTAGCTGCCCGGGCAAGATTTCGGCCAGCTCGTGCACAGCGATTAATCAGCCCGATCGGACTTCCCGTTCCGCGCGGCATCCGCGCCAAATGCACGCAGAATACTCACAGGCTATGCACAGAATTTGTTGATAACTCGCGAAGCGCCGAGCCCGCCTCCGAAAAGATGCGTCTATACTGATACGAGGTTCGCAGTCTCCCACGACTCGCCATCCACAAGGAGAAAAAATGGAGCACCCGATGAACATTCCGTCCCGACAATGGCGGCTCGCGGTTGCGGCTGCCGCCGCCGGCCTCTCGATTGCCGCCCACGCCGCGGACCCGGTCAAGATCGGCATCAGCATCGCGCAATCGCCGCCCGGCTCGGTGGTGCAGGGCACGCAGGTGAAGGATGGCCTGGAGATCATCAAGGAGCACGTGAACAAGGCGGGCGGCGTCCTCGGTCGCCAGATTGAACTCGTCTACGAGGACAACCAGGGCGTCCCCGAGAAAGGCCGCGCGGCTACGGAAAAGCTGATCACGCGCGACAAGGTTGTCGCCGTCACCGGCGGCCACCAGAGCTCGGTGTGCCTGGCCGAGATCGAGGTGGCGAAGCGCTACAACGTCCCGTACGTGAACACCAACTGCTGGTCGGACGACGTGCGCAAGAAGGAATATCCCCAGGTGTTCAACCCCGGCAACTACAACTCGCGGGTCGGCCTGGCCATGGCGGAAACCATCGCCGCCATGGGCGTGAAGCGCGTGATAGCGTTCGTCGAGAACACCGACTACGGCATCGGGCAGGCCAAGGCGGTCGCCGAAGCGCTGAAGCAGAAGGCGCCGAACGTCGAGTACAAGTACGAGACGCTCGACCGCGCGGGCAAGGACTTCACCCCGGCCGTGCTGCCGCTGCGCGCCAATCCGCCGGACATGATCCTCACGATGCTGCTGCCGCCCGCCGCGTACATCGTGATGAACCAGCTCTACGAGCAGGGCGTCGCGCCCTCGGCGAAGACCTGGCTCTACGACGGCGCCGGAATCGCCGACTATCCCGATTTCTGGCAGAACGTGAAGGAAGCCGGGAAATACATGCTCGAGTTCGGGCTGTACCACCCGCAGATGAAAACCCCCAAGCTGGGGCTGGAGGTGGCGAAGACCTATCAGCAGCGCACCAAGAACGAGCCGAACCGGCTCATCTTCCAGGCGGCGGACTCGCTGTTGCTGATCGTCGACGCGATCAAGCAGGCGAAAAGCACCGATCCGAACGCCATGATCAAGGCGCTCGAAACCATGAAATTCGAGGGCGTGCGGGGGGAGTTCCGGTTCTCGAAGGAACCCGGCTACAAGTTCCACCAGTGGGTGGACATCCCCTACGTGAACTACCAGCTCACCGAGATCAACCAGCCGGTGAGCAAGACCCTGCTGGTCCAGGGGCCCGGGATCCCGCTCGCGGTCGACAAACTGAAAAAGCCGACGAAGTAAGCGCCGCCCTTCTCCCTCCTTTCCAGGGAGGGGATACCCGACAAGGCCCGCGCCGCTGGTGAACGCGAGGAGCCGACATGCTCAACCTCGACCTGTTCATCAACGGCCTGATCATCGGCCTGTTCTACGCGCTGATGGCCGTAGGGCTCACGCTCATCTTCGGCATCCTGAAGGTGGTCAACTTCGCCCACGGCGAGTTCTACATGGTGGGCGCCTACACCTACACTCTCGCCGCCCTCAAGCTCGGCTTCGATCCCTGGCTCGCTCTGCCGCTCGCGCTCGCCGCGGGCGCTGCTGCGGGCTGGCTCACCGAGCGCACGCTCATGCGCCCGCTCTACGCCGGCTATTCGTCCTGGGGCCTGATGCGCGACGAGTACGCGGTCGTGGTGACCTTCGCGCTGTCGCTCCTGCTCATCAATCTCGTCGACAAGGTGGTCGGGCCGTACCCGCAGCGCGGGCCGGGCCTAGTCGACATCCCGCGCATGGCGCTGGGACCCATCATGCTCTCCGGCCAGAAGCTGGTCGCGACCGGCATGTCGATCGCGATGATCGCGGGCCTCGTTCTGTTCCTGCGCTACTCGTTATGGGGCCGGCAGATCCAGGCGGTTGCGCAGAACCGCCTCGGCGCGTCGCTCGCGGGCATCGACACCGCGCGCGCGTCGAGCCTCGTGTTCGCGCTCTCGGGCGCGCTCGCCGCGCTCGCAGGCGCCTTGCTCGCCCCCATCATCAACGCCTCGCCCGACGTCGGCGCCTTCCCGGCGATCAAGTCCTACGTCATCGTCGTGCTCGGCGGCATGGGCTCGATGCCCGGGAGCATCGCCGCGAGCCTCGCGCTCGGCGTGCTGGAGAGCTTCGGCGCGGTCTACATCTCGTACGACTACCGCGACACCTTCGGCCTGGTGATCCTCATGCTCGTGCTGATCTTCCGCCCGCAAGGCCTGTTCGGCGAGCGCGG
>WNGA01003082.1_pt1 | contig 33744 bp, 29 predicted proteins | sample 5400061 | NCBI WGS metagenome assembly WNGA01 (sample SAMN13153366, study PRJNA577476) | soil metagenome | isolation source: 100 cm soil or saprolite under grassland replicate 2 | place: USA:California | collected 2016-06-15 | reverse complement strand
CTGCTCGGCCTTTTGACACGCGCCCATCGCCACCAGGGCGAGGACCATTGCGAGACGCTTCATGCGGGCTCCTCTAGAGAAGAGAGTAGCGGTGCGGGGTTCGGCCGGGGGAAAACCTAGCGGCGGGCCCCCCGGAGTCAAGGCCGCGGCGCGGGGCCGGGTGTATTAGGCCGACATGACCGACCGCCGCAGCTTCGTCGCGTGGCTCGGCAGCCTGCCGCTGGTCGGCCGGCACCGCCCCCTGCGCGCCGCACCCGCGATTGTCATCGACGCCACGCCGACGGCGCTGTACCAGCAGCCCGATGGCCGCAACAACCTCGTGCGGGTCGCCGTGACGGGCCTCGACGCCCCCGCGGCGCGCGCCCGCGTGACCGACCGCCGCGGTACGCTCGTCGGGACCGCGGGGCTCTTGCCGACCGGCGCGGGCCTCGCAGGCGAGCTCTGGGTACCCCTGTCGCGGGCGGTCGGAGCCGAGTTCGAGATTGACGTCGAGGTGGGCAAGCAGCGCGTCGGGCGTCGGCGCGTCCGGCTCGCTCCGCCGCGGCGCTGGACGCTGTACTGGATCGCCTCGAGCCACACCGACGTCGGCCTCACCGCGCTGCAGGAAGAATGTCTCGAGGTGCACCGCCGGAACCTGGATGCGGCGCTGGCCCGGCTGCCCGCGCATCCCGACTTCCGCTGGACCGCGGAGTGCGCACTCCAGCTGATCTCGTATCTCGAGACCCGCGCCCCCGCCGCCGGTGAGGCGCTCGCGCGGGCCATCCGCGACGGCAAGGTCGGCGTCTCCGCCGTGTTCGCACAGCCGTTGACGGGGATCCTCGACCACGAGACCTTCGCGCGTGTCCTCTGGCCCGCGGGTCTGTTCGCACGCGAGCAAGGCCTGGGCTATCAAGCGGCGCAGCTGACCGACGTGCCGGGACAAGCGCTCACCTTCCCTACCCTGCTCGCCGCGAGCGGCGTGCGTTATCTCGCGAGCGGCATCAACCCGGAACGGGCAGCTCCGCTGCTCTCGCCTGCCGACGCCGCCCGCGCCCAGCTCGGGGGGAGCGAGTGGACCACATATCCGCAGCTGTACTGGTGGGAGGGGCCGGACGGGAGCCGCGTGCTGCACTGGCGGGCCGACCAGTACGCCGATGGCCCGCGCTTCGGGTTCGACTTGGGTCCGGCCGAGATGGGCCGACGCCTCTCCGACTGGCTGCTCACGCATCCGGTGTTCCTGTCGTCCGGCTATCCCTACGACGTCGCGCTGCTGTGCGGCGCCACGGGCGACAACGGCCTCCTGGACGAGCAGGTGGTCGCGAACGTAGAAGAGTTTTCTCGTCGGTACGCCTTCCCCCGTCTCATAGCGGCCCGACCGGAGGACTTCTTCCGCGAAGTCGAGCGGCGCTGGGGCACGAAGCTGCCCATACGACGCGGCGACACCGGGTGCTATCGCGAGGACGGCGCCGCGTCCACCGCGGCGGAGCTCGGGCGCTACCGCGCGGCCCAGCTGGTCGCCCGGGCCGCGGAGCTGCTCGCGCTGTGGGACGAGAAGACCGAGCCGCGCGACGGCGGGGCGCCCGATCGGATCGAGCAACGGGCCGCGGCGCGCCGGCGGATGTGGCGCGATCTCCTGCTGTTCGGCGAGCACACCTGGGGCTCGTCGGCGAGCGGATCGGACCCCGACGGGGCGGAGACCGTCGCGCAGTGGCAGTACAAGCGGCGGTTCCTGGACGGCGGCGCCGCCGTGGCCGACGCCCAGGTCGCGGCCGCTCTCCTCCGGATCGGCCTCTCGACCCGCGGGAGCGGGGGTGCCGGCCGTGTCGTGTTCAACGCCTCGAGCTGGGCGCGGAGCGACGTGGTGCGCGTGCCCAACGGCGCGGCGCGGCGGCTGGCGCACGACGGCCGGGAGTGGCCGGCCGTGGATCTCCCCGACGGCTCGGCGCTGGTCGTGGCGCGGGACGTCCCCGCGCTGGGCTACCTGGCGCTCGCGGAAGGTGAGCGCGCGGCGAACCCGCCCCGGGAGGACGGCGCGGCGCTCGAGGCGCAGGCCGGCAGCTTCCACGTCGTGCTCGATCCCGCCAGCGGCGCGATCCGCTCGCTGACGACCGGCGACGGCGCGGAGCGCGTCCGGCCAGCCGGGTGGCCGGGGGGAGGGCTGAACCAGCTCCTGTACGTGCAGGGCGGCGCGCACAGCGCCCTCTGGACGAGTCGGGCGCGCGACGAGCTGCGCGCCGTTCCCGACCTGACGGTGAGCCAGGCGGTGCTCGTGTCGGCGCGCCGCGAGCGGCTCCCGGGCATCGGCACCCGGCTCGTTGTCGAGCGCACGCTCCAGGGGTGCACCAGCGTCACCACGGTCGTGACGCTGTACGACGAGCTGCCGTGGTTGGACATCGCGAACCGGATCACCAAGCCCGCCACGCTCGACAAGGAAGCGCTGTACGTCGCGTTCCCGTTCGCGCTCACGAAGCCTACGGTCGAGGTCGAGGTGCCCCTCGGGCGGATGACGGTGGAGCGCGACCAGCAACCCGGCAGCTGCCGGGACTGGTACTGCCACGCCCACTGGGTGTGGCTCCACGACGCGGCGGGCGGAATCCTCTGGAGCGGACCCGACACGCCGCTCTTCACGCTGAACGACATCTTCCGGGGCCAGTGGCGCCGAAAGATCGAGCCCGACGGCACGCTGTTCGCATACGTCCTGCACAACTACTGGCCCACGAACTTCGCGGCCCGCCAGGGAGGGGAGCTCTCGTTCCGCTACCGCATCTCGGCGCTGCCGCGGGGGAGCGACCGCGCCGAGCCGGCCCGGCGCGGCTGGGCCGCGTGCGACCCTCTGTACGTGGGCCCCCCGTACGCAAGCACCGGCTCGGGCCCGCTCCCCCGCAAGGACTCAGGGTTGTTCATCGCGGATCACGGCGTCGCGGTCGTGGGCGCGAAGCCGGCGGACGACCGCGCGGGCGCGGTGGTCAAGCTCGTCGACGTGGCTGGTATGGCGCGCGCCGTCGCCGTCTGGCCGGGGGCGTACGGCTTCCGCGGCGCCCGTCGCACGAACTTCGTCGAGATGAACGGAGACCGCGTCCCGGTCGCACCGGACGGTCACGCCACGATCGAGCTTCCCGCGTGGGGCGCCGCGGCGCTGCGACTCTTTACACCGCGGGAGGGGGACGATTAACTATCGCCCTATGACCAAGGCGACTACGCTAGGCGAGCTGAAACAGACCGAGTGGGCGAGTCCCGCCCGGATCCAGCGCACCGTCAAGGACGAGCTGCGCGAGAATCTGATCTGCCTGCTCGAGAACGGCTCGCGGCTGTTCCCGGGGATCGTGGGCTACGAGGACTCCGTCATCCCGCAGCTCGTGAACGCCGTCCTGTCCCGCCACAACTTCATCCTGTTGGGCCTGCGAGGGCAGGCGAAGAGCCGCATCCTGCGCCAGCTCGTCACGCTGCTCGACGAAGAGATTCCGATTCTCGCGGGGAGCGAAGTGAACGACAACCCGTTCGCCCCGATCTCGAAGTTCGGGCGCGAGCTCGTGACCGAGCAGGGCGCCCGGACGCCGATCGCCTGGCTGCCGCGCGAGTCGCGCTTTGTGGAGAAGCTCGCAACGCCCGACGTCACCATCGCCGACATCATCGGCGACGTGGACCCCATCAAGGCGGCGCGCGGCGGTCATCTGCTGTCCGACGAGTTGACGATGCACTTCGGGCTCCTGCCCCGGGCCAACCGCGGCATCTTCGCGATCAACGAGCTGCCCGACCTCGCCGGGAAGATCCAGGTGGGCCTGTTCAACATCATGCAGGAGGGGGACGTCCAGGTCAAAGGCTACCCGGTCCGACTGAACCTGGACGTGGCGCTGGTGTTCACGGCCAACCCCGAGGACTATACGGCCCGCGGCAAGATCATCACGCCGCTCAAGGACCGCATCGGATCGGAGATTGGGACCCATTACCCCTACACGGTGGAGCTGGGCGCGGCGATCACGCGCCAGGAAGCCTGGCTCGAGCGCACCGGGCGGCCGCTCAAGTTGCCCGACTTCGTAGCGGAGCTGATCGAGCGGATCGCCTTCGAGGCGCGTGAGGACAAGCGAGTGGACCGCCGCTCCGGCGTTTCGCAGCGGCTCCCGATAAGCGTATTGGAGAACGTGGTGTCCAACGCCGAGCGTCGCACCGTCGCCACCAAGGAAAAGACGGTGGTCCCCCGCATCTCGGACATCTACGCCGCGCTGCCCGCGATCACGGGCAAGCTCGAGCTCGAGTACGAGGGCGAGCTGCAGGGCCCCGAATCGATCGCCAAGGACCTGATCCGACGCGCCGCCGGCAAGACGTTCGAGTCCCGGGTGGGCGGCGCCAACGTGGACGACATCGTCCACTGGTTCGACGAGGGCGGGGCGCTCAAGATCTCCATGGACGAGCGGTCGGAGAGCTGCCTCAAGGGCTTCAGCGTCGTACCCGGCCTGCTCGACCTGGTGGACCAGGTGGGCCTCGCCGCCAAGAAGGACCCGGGCACCATGGTCGCGGCGTGCGAGCTGGTGCTCGAGGGGCTGGTGGCCGAGAAGCGGATCTCGCGCAACGAGGAGCTCGGCTACGTGCGCGCGCGAGCGGAGCCGAAGGGGCCGGGGTTCGGCAAGACGGGAGGAGGGGGAGGGCCGAATTTGTTTCAGTAGTCAGCCTGACGACTTTGGCCGTATCTTCTTCCGGTCTCCCTTCCGGAGTCCCCATGGGCAAGCTCGTCGGCGGCGCCGTCCTGCTCGTCATCGCGTTTTCGCTGCTCCTGGCTGCGGCCACGGTGCGCGCCCAGCGCCCCGGTCCCATCTCCAACTTGCTGCGCTTCGCCGGCTACGCGGTCGGCATCCTCGCCGTCCTGTTCGCAACCGGGTCGGCGATGGTCGTGATCGACCCGGGCGAAGTCGGGGTGCGCCACGCCTTCGGTTACGTCGACCCGGGACCACTGCTCGCCGGTATCCGCCTCGTGCCGCCGTGGTCCTCGATCGAGCGCTACTCGACCCGTGAAGAGCAGTGGCCCCCGCGTGGCGAGCAGACCGAGGCCATCGAGGCGCTTTCGAGCGAGCAGATGGGGATGCATGTCGAGGTGTCGATCCGCTGGCAGATCGATCCGCTGCAGGCGCCCCGGATCTTCACCGAGATCGGCGATGAAAACCAGATCCGCGGCGCCGTGCTCAACGCCATTCGCAAGGGGGTGCGCGACGGGATCGTGCAGTTCTCGATCAACGACATCTCGAAGCGCACCCAGATCGCGAACACCATGGAAGCCCTGGTGGACTCCGCGCTCGTGACTACCCCGCGGGCGGGCGGCGGCAAGTTCCGGATCGCCAGCGTCACCGCGTTCTTCCTGCGCGACCTCCAGCCACCCGCCCAGGTCGTACAGGCGATCAACAACAAGATCGCCCAGGAGCAGCAGATCGAGACGGAACGCCACCGCGTCGAAGTCGCCCGTCTCCAGACCGAGCAGCAGCGGCTCCTCAACCAGACCCTGTCCCCCGAAGCGCTCACCAAGCAGTGGATCGAGGTGCTGCACGACATGAAGAGCTCGAACAACCTGATCATCTTCGTGCCGACCGAGGGCGGGTTGCCGCTGCTCAACATCAGCGAGCTGCGCAAGAACCTGAAGCCCTGAGATGGCGCCGCCGGTCATCACGATCACTCGGCAGTATGCCTCCGGCGGCTCGGAGGTCGCGCGCCTCGTGGCGGCAGAGCTCCGGTGGGACGTGATCGACAACGAATTCGTGGACGAAGTCGCGCGGCGGGCGGACCTCGCCCCCGCCGCGGTGGCCCAGCGCGACGAGCGGGCGCCGGGATTGCTGGAGCGCCTCGCGCGCACGCTCGCGGCGGGGTCCCCTGAGCTGTTCATCGCGACGGCCGGCGTCCCGCGCGTGGAGCCGGACGAAGCGGCGATCGTCCGGCTGACCGAGCGCGTGATCGCCGAGGCGGCGGCGCACGGCCGGATCGTCCTGGTGGGCCGGGGCGCCCAGGCGGTGCTCGCGCAACGACCCGATGCGCTGCACGTCTACGTCGTCGCCGCGAAGCCGTGGCGCCTGAACCTCGCGGTCGAGCGCCTGGGGGTGAACCCCGCGGAGGTGGACAAGGTGGTGGACGAAACGGACCGGCAGCGCGACCAATACGTGAGGACCTACTACGGGCGACATCGCCAAGACGTGGTGAACTACGACCTGGTCGTGAACACGGAGAAGCTGGGCATCGACGGGGCGGCCGCGCTGGTCGTGGCCGAAGCGCGCCGGAGGAAATGGAGTTGAGGACCGCGGCCCCCTCCCGGTCGGCGGCGCTCGCAGCGTGTCTGTCGCTGGCCTGCTGGCACGGTCCGACACCCGCACCGCTCTTGCCGGTCACGGTGATCCCGTTCGACGCGTACGGGGGCGCGATCTACGTGCCCGCGGTGATCAACGGCGACTCCACCTGGCTGATGCTCGACACCGGCCTCTCCCGCACCGGGCTCGACCGGGACTGGGCCCGGACCGTCGGGATCGATCCCGTCCCGGCACCCGGGGCGGCAATCGCGCCTGCCGCGTCGACGGCCGTCGTGGACACGATCCGGCTCGGAGAGCTCACGCTCCGGAACCATCGCGTCGCGTTGTACCCCCTCCACGGCCTGAGCGAAGCGAGCGGGCGGCTGCAGGTGGGCCTCGTGGGGCACGACGTGCTGCAGCACTACGCCGTGGAGATCGACTACCGGCAGCGGCGCGTGCGGTTGTTCGACGTGGCGCGGTACCGCTACAAGGGCGTAGGCACCACGGTGCGATTCACGCCGGACGCGGATCTCCCGTTGCTGCGCGCGCAAGTGAAGGTCCGGGGCCGCCGTGCCATCCCGGCCCGGCTGCTGCTCGATACGGGCGCGTCGGGCCTGTGCCTGATTCTCACGACCCCGTTCGCGGAGCAGTACGACCTGCGCCGCGTGGCGCCGGCCATCGAGGCGCCCATCGGGACTGGCCTGGTCGGCGAGCTCCACGGGACCATCGTCCGCCTGCAGGAGCTCCGGCTCGGCGGCGTGAAGGTCCCGTCCCCTACCACCGGACTGGGCGGCGAGTACAAGGGCTTCCTGGCGCGAACCGACATCGACGGCGTCATCGGTAACTCCGTGTTCGAGGGATCGCGCTTGATCGTCGATTATGCCGGCCGCCGCGCCATCGTCGAGCCCCGACCCGGTGACACCTCGTCGTGCGATTTCGACATGAGCGGGCTACGGCTCGCCGCCCGGGGACCGGGGCTCGCGCACATCGTGGTGGATTACGTCATCCCGCGGAGCCCGAGCGCGGAGGCGGGGATCGCCGTCGGCGACGAGCTGCTGCTCATCGACGGACGCGGCGTCGCCGAGGGGGACCTGAGCGACGCTCGCAAGGCCCTGCGCGCCGAGGGCGCCGTGCGCCGGCTCGTGCTGCGACGCGACGCGGATACGATCCGGGTAGCGGTCAAGCTGCGGCGACTGCTCTGACTGCAGGTTGGTGTCCGCTACGCCGTACGGCGTAGCGCAGGCACCCGCCACGCCGCCACCGCCACCGCCAGCGCGGTCGCCGCGCCTCCCAACGCCACAGCGGCCGGCGGCCCGATCCGCTCGGCGAGCGCCCCCACCTGCAGGGAGCCGAGCGGCGCGAGCCCCACGAACACGAAGGAATAGAATCCCATCACGCGCCCGCGCAGGTCGTCGGGCACCAGGGTCTGGATCGTGGCGTTGGTGAGCGCGTTGTTGACGATCATCGTCGCGCCGGTGAGCGCGAGCAGCACCACCGACACGAGATAGAGCCTCGAGAGGGCGAAGGCGACGAGCAGCAGCCCGAACGAGCCGCCGGCCGCAAGGAGCGTGGGGCCTTTTCGGATGCGGCGGTCGAGCGACGCGACCGCGAGCGCGCCGATCAACGCCCCGATCCCGACCGCCGTCATCAACAAGCCGTAGCCCGCGGCGCCCCGGTGCAGCACGTCGCGGGCAAACACGGGCATGATCACGAAATAGGGAAAACCGAAGATGCTGAACAACGCCATGAGCACGACCAGGGTCGAGACCCGGCGGTCGCCACGGAGGAACGCGACGGCCTCGGACAGCCCCGCCCACGCGGACCCGGTCTTCGGGCCGCGGACGTAGGGCGGGAGCCGCATCGCCAGGAGGCCCGCGATCACGGCGAGGTAGCTCACGCCGTTCAGGAAGAAGCACGCGCCCACGCCCAACGCCCCGATCAGCACACCCGCCACCGCGGGACCGATCACCCGCGCCGCGTTGAAGGCCGACGAGTTGAGCGCGATCGCGTTCATCAAGTCCTGCTTGCCGACCAGGTCCACGATGAACGCCTGGCGGGCCGGGATGTCGAACGCATTGACGACTCCCAGGAACGCCGCCAGGGCGGCCACGTGCCACACGGCGACCGCCCGGCTCCACACGAGCAGCCCGAGCGCGAAGGCCGGCAGCATGGAGAGCGCCTGCGTGAGGATGACGAGGCGGTGCTTGTTGACGCGGTCGACCACCAGGCCGGCGTAGATCGTGAGCAACAGGACGCCGAGCGAGCCCAGCGCGGCGACGAGGCCGACGTAGAAAGGCGAGTTGGTCAGCTCGAGGACCAGCCATCCCTGCGCGATGTTCTGCATCCAGGTGCCGATGAGAGAAACGCCCTGCCCGAGGAAGAACAGCCGGAAGTTGCGGTGGGCGAGCGCCCCAAAGCGAAACCCGCGTGCGGGGTCGTCCATTGCGGGAAAGCTCGCCCCCGCCCGATATTTCGGGTAGGGAGCCCGATGAAATACACGACGTACAGCCGCTACCTCCCCGAGCTGGCCGACACGGTGAACCTCCAGGCCCTGCTCGATCAGCTCGCCGACTTCCTCCTCCAGTCGGGCTTCGCCGGAGGCGCGTACTCGCATCCGTTCTGGGGTGAGTTCGGCGAGGAAGAATCCGACCGCTCGCTCGACGCCCTGCGGCAGGCGATCCTCCAGGCGCTCATGGACTCGGGCCAGCTGACACCCGAGATGCTCAAGCTGTTGCGCGGCGAATCGACCGGCGACGCGGCCCGCGACGCCGATCTCGAGCGCCAGCTGGGGGAGCTGCTCGACAAGATCGTCCAGAAGCTCATGGACGAGGGTTACCTGAACGTGACCGAGGCGCCCAAGGTGCCCTCGGGCCAGCAGCCGTTGTTCGGTCCGGGCGGGATGGCCAAGGAGGCGGCCCAGCAAGTGCAATTCAACCTCACCGAGAAAGGCATCGATTTTCTCGGCTATCGAACCTTGAAACACCTGCTGGGAAGCATCGGGAAGTCGAGCTTCGGGGCGCACGAGACCGAGCACCTCGCGACCGGCGTCGAGGTGGACGCGGCGAGCAAGCCCTACCAGTACGGCGACACGCTCAACCTCGACGTGAACGCCACGCTCACGAACGCGCTGCAGCGGGAGGGGCTGGGCGTGCCGATCAACCTCGAGTACGACGACCTCATGGTGCACCAGGCCGAGTACCGCTCGTCGTCGGCCACGGTGCTCATGCTCGACTGCTCGCACTCCATGATCCTGTACGGCGAGGACCGCTTCACGCCGGCCAAGAAAGTGGCGCTCGCGCTCACCCATCTGATCCGCACGCAGTTTCCGGGCGACACGCTGCGCGTGGTCCTGTTCCACGACACGGCCGAAGAGATCCCGCTCGCCCAGCTGGCCCGCGCCCAGGTGGGGCCGTATCACACGAACACCGCCGAAGGGCTCAAGTTGTCGCGCCGCATGCTCCTGTCGCAGCGCAAGGACATGCGTCAGATCATCATGATCACCGACGGCAAACCGTCGGCGCTCACTCTGCCCGACGGCCGCATCTACGTGAACTCGATGGGCCTCGACCCCCAGATCCTCCAGGCCACCTACCGTGAGGTGGCGCTGTGCCGGCGCTCGGGGATCATGATCAACACCTTCATGCTGGCGCGGGACCGGAGTCTCGTGGAATTCGTGAAGAAGGTGTCGGCGATCTGCCGCGGGAAGGCGTACTTCACGAACACGATGACCCTGGGGCAGTTCATCCTGATGGACTTCATGCGGAGAAAGACACGGCGGGTCAGCTAGGGCCGGCCGCGGCCCACTAGAGCCGTGCATCAGCCTGTCGTCTTTGGTACCCACGAAGAAAAGACGCTCGCCCAGCTGCGCGACGTGGCGGCGCGCGCCGAGCGCGTGGCGCTCATGGCCGACGGCCACCTGGGCTACATCATGCCGATCGGCGGCGTGGCGGCGTATCGCAACAAGGTGAGCGTGGTGGGCGTGGGCTTCGACATCGCCTGCGGCAACGCCGCGATCCGCACCGACCGCCGGGTCGAAGACCTTCCCCGGCCCGAGCTCGAGCGCCTGGCGGACGAGATTCAGCGTACCATCTCATTCGGTATCGGCCGCTCAAACCGCGCGGACGACGCACCCACCGACCACACGCTGTTCGACCATGCCGCCTGGGATGCCGTCCCGGGACGCCACGAGCGGGATGGCCTCCGCGCCAAGGCGCGGAACCAGCTCGGCACCGTCGGGGGCGGCAACCACTACGTGGACGTGTTCGCCGACGAGAACGGGGCAATCTGGGTGGGCGTGCACTTCGGCAGCCGCGGGCTCGGCCACACCGTCGCGTCGGGCTTTCTGGCGCTGTCGCAGGGGAAGCCATGGGGCGAGCGCGTGCCGGAGGCGGAGGCGCTGTTCGCGCTCGACCAGCCGCTCGGGCACGACTACTGGGACCTGATGACGCTCGCGGGCGAATATGCCTACGCGGGGCGCGAGTGGGTGGCGCGCAAGGTCGTGTCCCTGCTGGGCGGCCGGGAGCTCGAGCTGGTCCACAACCACCACAACTTCGCGTGGAAGGAGACCCACGACGGCACGGAGTACGTCGTGGTGCGCAAGGGCGCCACGCCGGCGTTTCCGGGGCAAAAGGGCTTCGTGGGCGGCTCGATGGGGGATGATGCGGTGATCATCGAGGGTGCCCGACACGATTCGGCGCTGCAGCGCGCGTCGCTCTACTCCACGGTGCACGGCGCGGGCCGGGTGATGTCGCGCACCGAGGCGCGCGGCAAGGTGAACCGCCGGACCGGGGAGCTGATCCGGCCGGGCCGGGTCACGTGGGACATGCTGCGGACGTGGGTTGGTGGGAAGGGCGTGATCCTGCGCGGCGGCGGGCTGGACGAGTCGCCGCACGCGTATCGCCGCCTGCCGGACGTGCTGGCGGCGCAGGGCGACACGGTCACGGTGCTGCACACGCTCACTCCGCTCATCGTCGTGATGGCGGGCGAGAAGGAGTTCGATCCGTACAGGGACTAGCACATAACGCTGCGCGGAAGCACTATCACCCTCTTCGACAATGCTCATGAACACCCCGTGCAACGAGTTCGCCTTTTCCACGGCTCCGGAGCCCCATCGGCTCAGGACGCGGGAGCTGTTGCGGGGCCATCCCGAGATCCGGGAGCTGATCGGCCCCAACCCCGCCTCGTTCTGGTGGACGGCGGGCATCGTCGCGCTCCAAATCGTCGTCGCGTGGCTCGTGGCGGACCAGCCGTGGTGGGTCGTCGTGGCCGTCGCCTACATCGTCGGCGCGTTCGCCGACCACGCGCTCTTCGTCATGATCCACGAGACCGCGCACCGACTGGTCTTCAAGCGAAGGGTGCCGAATATCCTGACGGCGCTGCTCGCCAACTTGCCGCAGGTCTTCCCGGGCGCCATGTCGTTCTCCAAGTACCACCTCAAACACCACGCCTTCCAGGGCGTATACGAGCTCGACGGCGACCTCCCCTTCCGGTGGGAGGCACGACTGGTGGGACGCTCGCCGCTCCGCAAGGCGCTCTGGCTGCTGCTGTTCCCTATATTCCAGGCGATCCGGCCCTGGCGCGTCAAGGAGGTCCCCCTGTGGGACCGCTGGACGGCGGCCAACGTGGTCGTCGTGGTGGCGTTCGACGCCCTGGTGTGGGTCGTGCTCGGCCCGAAGGCGCTGGTCTACTTCGCACTCTCGCTCTTCTTCTCGATCGGCCTGCATCCCCTCGGCGCGCGCTGGATCCAGCGCCACTATCTCACGGCGGCGGGCGAGCAGGAGACCTTCAGCTACTACGGTCCGCTCAACCGGCTCGCCTTCAACGTAGGGTACCATAACGAGCATCATGATTTCCCTTCGGTGCCGTGGAACCGGCTGCCCCGAATCCGGGCCCTCGCTCCGGAGGTGTACGCGTCGCTGGCCTCGCACACCTCGTGGGCGCGATTGCTGTGGCGCTTCCTGTTCGACCGCGAGCTCACGCTGTTTTCCCGCGTGGTGCGCCACGACCGCAACCACGTGGCGCTCGATGACCCGGTCAAGCCGGACGTGGATGCGCTGCGCGGCACGGCCAAGTAGGGAGGCACGGAACTCGCCACCCACGCACATTGCCCTCCTCAGGGGCATCAATGTCGGCGGCCACAAGCAGGTCCCCATGGCCGACCTGCGCAATCTCCTCACGCAGCTCGGCTTCGGTGACGTCCAATCACTGCTGCAAAGCGGGAACCTGGTGTTTCGCGCCAACACGCGAACGGCGGCGCAGCTCGAGCGCTTGCTGGAGGCGGAGGCTGAGAAGCGCCTCGGTCTTCAAACGGATTTCTTCGTCCGCACTGCGAAGGAATGGGACGGCGTCGTCTCCTTGACGAACGCCGTCATCGACAAGCAGCTTGGCACACGCGGTACGGGTCGCAACTGGAACACGGTCCTGAAACTCGGTGCCCTCGCTGCCGGATGAGGCGCGCCGCTAGGGGTGGGACGCCACCCCCGCATACACCAGGCGCGATAGGTCGGCCACCAGGTTGTGAGCGACGCTGTCCTCCCTGATACCGCCGGTCAGGACCACCAGCACATAGCTCCCGCCCGTCGGGGGATCCACGACCGCGGCGTCGTGGTAGACGACCTCCCCAATCCATCCTGTCTTGTGCGCCACGCGGGTCCCCGGCGGCACGCCGGCGGGGACCCCTTCGTTGAACTCCTGGCGACCGAGGATCGCCAGCATCGAATCGCACGACGCGCGGTCCGCCGCGCGGCCGCGGGCGATCGCGGCGAGTAGTGTACCCAGGTCCCGGGCCGTGGTGGTGTTGTTGAGTCCGGCGCGGTACGCCGCTCCGTCCTCCACGCCCCGGAGGACCTGAATCGACCACGCGCCGAGTGAGCGTGCCGTGCGTTGCGCGCGTTCGGCGCCCACCCGTTCGATCAGGATGTTGGTGGCCAGATTGCTCGACCGCGTGATCATGCGTTCGAGCAGATCGCGCACCGACCGGTTCCGCCCCACCAGCGCATACAGGGTCGAATCCGAATCGTCTTCCTTGCCCACGGTGAAGGCCGAGCCCTCGACGAGCGAGGGGAAGGCGGTGTGTACCGTGAGCGAGTCGTCGAGCCGGAGCAGCCCGGCGTCCACGTCGCGGAAGATCTGGATCATTACGGGGACCTTCATCGTGCTCGCCGCGTGGAAACGGAGGTTGGCGCCGATGAGGATCGAGTCGGGTCGAGTCAGGGCATGATAGTACAGGCCGACCGCTTGCGCAGGTGCCAGTGCCATGCGCGCCCCGAGTCGGGCATGCAGGGTCGGATCACGCTGGGCACGAGCCGCGGGAGCCAGTCCGCCGAGCAGCAGGACCGCGATGACGGTGGGGCGGTGACCCTTCACGCAGGAAGGGTCAGAGGACCTTGAGGCCGATGACGGCCAACGTGGCTCCGACCCAGAATGCGAAACTCCAGCGGATCAATTCGGATTTGGTCTCTCCAAGACGCCGCTCGAGCAGACCTTCCAATCGCGCGAAGCGCCGCTCCAGGGCCACGTCAAATTCGGCGAAGCGCCGGTCCACTCTCGTCTCGAACTCGGCGAGCCGCTCCCCAACCCTCGCGTCGAATCTCGCGAAGTTGAGATCGTTCAGGTCCCGTAGCTCGCCTCGATAGGTCGCATCCACCTGATTGAACCACTCCACGAGCTCGTTGGCGACATCGTCGCCCAGCGCTTCGTAGAACTTGCGGGACAGCCTGGCGGTAACCGGCACAGCAGGGGCTCCCTGTGAAAGGCCAGTCACCAAGCTGAATCTAGAGACCCCGAAAGTCGTAAGCAAATTCACGCCGTACGGCACCAATCTCGACACCCCCGCCCGCGTCGCGGGCGATTAAATTGGAAGCGTGAGCGAGTTCGTCTTCGGTACCCACAACGCCGCCTTCGTGCAGGTCATGTATGAGCAATACCTGCGCGATCCCGCCTCGGTGGGAGACGAATGGCGGAACCTGTTCGACAACGGGAAGTTCGCCGATCTTCCGGTCATCCCGACGAGTCGCGAGGAAGTGCTGTCGGGAGGTGGGATGCGGGATGCGGGAAGCGTGGCCGCCCCGGAACAACCGCATCCCGCCTCCCCCATCCCGCATCCCGGTCTCACACCGATTACCGGTCCGGCTGCTCGGTTGGTTCAGAACATGACCGACAGTCTGGCGGTGCCGACGGCGACCTCGTTCCGCGAGATCACCGTCGACGTGCTGGACGCTCGGCGGCGAGACCTGAACGCTCAGCTCGCGGCCGCGGGCAAGAAAGTCTCCTACACGCACCTGATCGGATACGCGATCACCCGGGCGGCGCGCGAGCACCCGGTCATGACCCATGCCTTCCAAGACGTCGACGGGAAGCCACACCGCTTCGATCCGCACGCCGTGAACCTCGGCCTGGCCGTGGACGTGGAGAAGAAGGACGGCAGCCACGCCCTGGTCGTTCCCGTGATCAAGCACGCGGAGGCGATGGACTTCGGGGCGTTCCACGCGACGTACGAGACGCTGGTTGAAAAGGCACGCACCAACAAGCTCCTCCCCGACGACTTCGCGGGCGCCACGATCACGTTGACGAACCCGGGCACCATCGGGACGGTCGCCTCGGTACCGCGGCTCATGAAGGGTCAGGGCTCGATCATCGCGGCCGGTGCGATCCGCACGATCGGGGGCGCGAAGGTCATGACCATCACCTCGACCTACGATCACCGGATCATCCAGGGGGCGGAATCAGGAAGCTTCCTGCGACGGCTCGATGGTCTCCTTCAGGGTGACGAGAACTTCTACGGTGAGGTGTTCGAGAGTGTCGGACTGGGAGCAGGGAGCAGGGAGCCGGGAGCGGTACTCGCCCCCGCACCGATTGCTCCCAGCTCCCGGCTCCCGGCTCCCGATGGGTTGAAGCATGTCGCCGCAGCGATGGCATTGGTGAAAGCGATTCGCAACTTCGGCCACCTCGCCGCGCGGCTCGATCCGCTCGGCTCCGACCCGCCGGGCGACCCGGCGCTCGATCCCGGACCCTTGGGACTCACGCCTGAGATCATGGCCCGGATCCCGGCCGACCTGTTGCGGATCTACGTGCCCGGGCGCACCCTCGCCGAGGCGTACCCGAAGCTGCAAGAGACGTATTGCGGCACGATCGCCTACGAGGTCGAGCACATCGGCAGCCACCAGGAGCGCGTGTGGCTGCGCCAGGTGATCGAATCGGGGGACCACAGGAAGCCGCTCGCTCCGGAGCCGAAGCGCAAGCTGCTCGTCCGCCTCACGGCCGTCGAGACGCTCGAGCGTTTCCTGCACAAAGCCTACCTCGGCCAGAAGCGGTTTTCGATCGAGGGGCTCGACACGCTCGTGCCGATGCTCGATCAGACGATCGAGCTCGCCGGGACGAGCGGCGCCCGGCGGGTGGTGCTGGGTATGGCGCACCGCGGCCGGTTGAACGTGCTCGCTCACATCGTCGGCCTCCCGTACGAAACGATTTTCGCGGAGTTCGAGGGCGGGCGGCACGTCGAGGGCACGCTCACGCCCGAAGGCGGCACCGGCGACGTGAAGTATCACCACGGCGCGGACGGCGTGTACCAGACCGCCGCGGGCAAACCGGTCAACATCACGCTCACGCCGAACCCCAGCCATCTCGAAGCGGTGAACCCCGTCGTCGAAGGGCGGGCCCGCGCCAATCAGACGAATCGCCGCGGCAAGGACGCGATCCACGATGGGACGGTGGCGCTCCCCGTGCTGATCCACGGCGACGCGTCGTTCGCCGCGCAGGGCGTCGTGGCGGAGACGTTCAACCTGGCGCGCCTGAAGGGTTACACCACCGGCGGCACGATCCATCTGATCGCCAACAACCAGCTCGGCTTCACCACCGATCCGAAGGAAGGACGGTCGACAGACTACTCGAGCGATCTCGCCAAGGGCTTCGACGCACCGATCATCCACGTCAACGCGGACGATGCGGAGGCATGCCTCGCGGCGGCGCGACTCGCGATGCTGTATCGCGACAAGTTCCACGGCGACGTGGTGATCGACGTGGTCGGCTACCGGCGGTGGGGCCACAACGAAGGCGACGAGCCGGCATATACGCAGCCCGTGATGTACGAGCGGATCAAACAGACGCCCACGGCGCGGCAGCGCTACGCCGACCAGCTGGCGCGCGAGGGTGTGATGGATGCCGCCCAGGCGGCCGCGGAGGCGGAGCAGGTGTATCAGCGGCTCGCGGAGATCCAGCAATCGCTCAAGGCGCAGCTGCGCGAGGCGGGAGCGGGGGAAGAGCCGCAACGAATCTCGACCTCGCAACCCGCCCTGGCGGAGCCCGATACGGCGGTGTCCACCCCGCTGCTCACGACGCTGAACGAGCAGCTGCTGCTCCTGCCCGACGGCTTCACGATCATTCCCAAGCTGCAGAAGCAGCTGGAGCGGCGCCGGCCCGCCCTCACCGAGGGTCAGATCGAGTGGGCCCACGCGGAGGCCCTGGCCTTCGCGTCGCTCCTCGCCGAGGGAACGGCGATCCGGCTCACGGGCCAGGACACGGAGCGCGGCACGTTCAGCCAGCGACACCTCGTGTTGCACGACGCCAAGGACGGCCGCCGCTATGCCCCGATCCAGAATCTTCCGGGAGCGCGGGCGCCCTTCGAGCTGCACAACAGCCCGCTCTCCGAGTTCGCCTGCCTGGGCTTCGAGTACGGCTACGCGGCCGCGGCGCCCGAGACCCTGGTCCTGTGGGAGGCCCAGTACGGCGACTTCACCAACGGCGGCGAGGTGATCATCGATCAGTTCCTCATCGCCGGGCTCGCGAAGTGGGGGCAGACATCGCGCCTCACGCTGCTCCTGCCCCACGGCTACGAGGGCCAGGGACCCGAGCACTCGAGCGCGCGGATCGAGCGCTTCCTCGCGCTCGGCGCCGACGGGAACATCCGCATCGCGAACTGCACGACGCCGGCGCAGTACTTCCACTTGCTCCGGCGCCAGGCGCGTCACACCGAGCTCCGCCCGCTCGTGCTGTTCACGCCGAAGAGCCTGCTGCGGCTGCCCCAGGCGAGCTCGCGGCTCGAGGACCTGGGGACCGGACGGTTCCAGCCGGTACTCGACGACGCCGCTGCGAGGCCCCGCGACGCCGTGCGCCGGCTCATCCTGTGTAGCGGCAAGGTGTACTACGACCTCACGCTCGCGCCGGCGCGGGCCCAGGCCCAGCACGTGGCGATCGGCCGGGTGGAGCTGCTCTATCCGTTTCCGCATGAGGAGCTGGCGACGCTGATCCGCGGTTATCCCAGCCTGCGCGAAATCGTGTGGGTGCAGGAGGAGCCGCGCAACATGGGGCCTCAGAAGTTCATGCTGCCGCAGCTCCGCGAGCTCGTGGGTCCCGACGTGACCGTGCGCGACATCGGGCGACCGGAGCGCTCGAGCCCGGCGGAAGGCTATCCCGCGGCGCACCAGGCCGAGCAGGCGAGGATCGTAGCGGCGGCGTTCGCCCCGGTCGGGTAAGGCAGGATCTCGGGTGGTCGAAAGTAGGTCCTTCGTTGACCCCGGGGCACCGCCCCGGGGTCAACCCACTCGAGACGAATGCTCGCTTCAGGCGGGAATGCGGTCCGCGTGTCGTGCGCGCTGGCTGGCGAGGTACACCCGCGCTGCGCGAACGTGGGAACGTGACAACGATCCAGCGTAGAAGCCGCGAGCCCAACGGAATGCATGCGCCGTCGGGCGCTCTAGGTTGATACGGCGCGCACATTCCGACTTGGCATGGCGGATAAACGGGCTGAGCGCGGCGTCCGGAGGGTAACTCACCAGCACGTGCACGTGATCGGCAAGCACTGCCTGGGCATGGACGCGCACCCGACAGCGAACCGCTGCTTCTAGAACGACGGCCGTGATGACGGCGACATCCGCGTGGCGAATCGATCGCTCTCGTCGCCAGGTGTGCCACGTGAGGTGGGCGTACAAGCCCAACGCCTTGTGGGGACCGCGTGCTCGCATCCTCAAGTCCTCGGGGTGGGTTAACCCCGGGGCGGCGCCCCGGGGTTTAACAAGACGCCCTCCTTCCCTCCCAATCTGGACAGGCCGTCGAGTTCGTTCGGGATCCGAATCGCGCAGCTCGGCGCTTGGCCACGCCGACCGATGGCCTGGTCACAGCCCGGTCACCCTACCCTCCCCGGCAGCCGCCAGGCTAGCTTTGCTTCAAATGGCCACCTCCACGCCTCCTCGGGCCCGGCAGGCACGCGAGTCGGTCGTCATCCGCTTCGCCGGAGACTCGGGCGACGGGATGCAGGTGACCGGTTCGCGCTTTACGCTGGAAGCCGCCCTTGCCGGAAACGACCTCACCACCTTCCCCGATTTCCCCGCCGAGATCCGAGCCCCCGCCGGCACGACGTACGGGGTGTCGGCGTTCCAGATCCATTTCGGCGGCGTAGACGTCACGACTCCCGGGGACGCGGTGGACGTGCTCGTCGCCATGAACCCGGCCGCGCTCAAGGTGGACTTGAAGGACCTGCGGGTCGGCGGAACGATTGTCGTGGACACGGGCGCGTTCACCGAGCGCAACCTCACCAAGGCCGGGTTCCCGGCCAACCCGGTCGAGGACGGCTCGCTCGCTCCGTACCAGGTGCTCCCCGTCGACATCACGCGGCTTACGGCGGAAGCCGTGAAGGCCTTCGGCCTCTCGACCCGGGAGGCGCACCGCTGCCGAAACATGTGGGCACTCGGCCTGATGCTGTGGATGTACGGCCGCGACCGGGAGGTGACGACCGATTGGCTCCGGCGCAAGTTCGCGGACCGTCCCGAGCTCGCTCAGGCCAACGTGGCGGCCCTGAACGCCGGCCACGCATTCGGCGAGACGGCCGAGATGTCGGAGCACCTCGTGGGCTACACGGTCGCGAAGGCGCCGGTCGAGCCGGGGCGCTACCGCGCCGTGAGTGGGACGGAGGCGATCGCATGGGGGCTGATCGCCGGGATGCGCGCGGCGGGGCTCCAGAAGATGATCTTCGCTGGCTACCCGATCACGCCCGCCTCGCTGCTGCTCCACACTCTGGCGAACCTCAAGGCGCACGGCGTGATCACGTTCCAGGCGGAGGACGAGATCGCCGCGATCGGCGCCGCGATCGGCGCCGCCTACGCCGGAGCGCTCGGCGTGACATCGAGCTCCGGTCCCGGGATAGCGCTCAAGACCGAAATGCTCGGCCTCGCGATCGCGACGGAGTTGCCACTCGTCGTCGTCGACTCCCAGCGCGCCGGTCCCTCCACCGGCATGCCCACCAAGGCCGAGCAGTCCGATCTGTTCCAGGCCGTGCACGGGCGCAATGCGGACGCACCGCTCGCGGTGATCGCCGCGGCGACGGCGAGCGACTGCTTCGAGGTCGCGATCGAAGCGGTGCGGATCGCCACCAAGTACATGACGCCGGTGATCCTGCTCTCTGACGCCTACCTCGCCCACGCCGCGGAGCCCTGGCGCCTCCCCGACCTGTCGGCGCTGCCCCGCTTCCCGGTCCATTTCCGGACCGACCCCGCCGGCTTCCACCCGTTCCTGCGCGACCCGGCGACCCTCGCGCGGGCGTGGGCCGTGCCCGGCACGCCCGACCTCGAGCACCGCATCGGCGGGCTCGAGAAGGATTACGACACGGGGCACATTTCCTACGATCCCGACAACCACGCGCGGATGACCCGTACCCGCGAGGCGAAGATCGCCGGGATCGCGCACGACATCCCGCCGCAACAGGCAGCGCTCGGGGACGACCACGGCGCGGTCGCGGTGGTGGGCTGGGGCTCGACATACGGCGCGATTCACCAAGCGGTCCGCGAAGCGCGGGAGGACGGGTGCGACGTCTCCCACCTCCACCTTCGCTATCTCAACCCGTTCCCCTCCAACCTCGGGGACCTGTTGAAGCGCTTCGATCGTGTGCTTGTGCCGGAGATGAACAACGGGCAGCTCGTGCAGCTCCTGCGGGCGGCTTACCTCGTGCCCGCCGAGGGGCTGAACAAAGTGGAAGGAAAGCCGTTCAAGGTGGCGGAGATCGTGCAGGCCATTGAATCGACACTGACGTCCAGTCGATGACGGTCACGACCATCACCGACGCCGAGCTCGCGCCCAAGGACTACGCGTCGGACCAGGAGGTGCGGTGGTGCCCCGGCTGCGGGGACTATGCGATCCTCAAGGCAGTCCAGAAGGCCCTTGCGGAGCTCGGCGCGCGGCGCGAGCGCACCGTGTTCGTCTCGGGGATCGGCTGCGCGGCCCGGTTCCCCTATTACCTGTCGACGTACGGGTTCCACACCATCCACGGGCGGGCGCCGACGATCGCCACCGGGATCAAGCTCGCCAATCCCGAGCTCGACGTCTGGGTCATCACGGGCGACGGCGACGGCCTCTCGATCGGCGGGAACCACATGCTGCACGTGCTCCGCCGCAACGTCGATCTCCAGATTGTCCTCTTCAACAACGAGATCTACGGTCTCACCAAGGGGCAGTACTCGCCCACCTCGCGGCGGGGGACGCGCTCACCCTCCACGCCGCAGGGCTCGATCGAGAACCCCGTGTCGCCGTGCGCGTTCGCGCTGGGCGCCGGAGGTCGGTTCGTCGCACGCGCGGTGGACACGCAGCAGGCTAACGTCGTGGCGTTGCTGAAGCGAGCGCACGCGCACCGGGGGGCATCGTTCGTCGAGGTGTTCCAGAACTGCGTCGTCTTCAACGACGGGGTGTTCGACAGCTTCACGGCGAAGGACGCGGCGCCTGACGCGCAGCTGCACGTGGAGCACGGCAAGCCGCTGCTCTTCGGACCGAACAAGGAGCGAGGGCTGCGCCTGAAGCCCGGGACACTCGCGCTCGAGGCCGTCCCGGTGGGTGAGGGCGGCGTGCCGCTCGATCAAATCCTGGTGCACGATGAGACCAACCGCGCGCTGGCGCAGCTGCTGGTCGGGCTCGAGCCCCCGGAGTTTCCCGTGGCGCTCGGCGTGCTGTACTGCTCTCCCGCGACTTCCTACGAGGCGGACGTGTACGCACAAGCGCGGGCCGCCGGTCTCGGACGCGACGTCGCGGACCTCGGGACGCTGCTCGCCCGCGACGGGACGTGGACGGTCGAGTAAGCCGCGTCTTCACCGGGACTCGGACTGTGGCGACGCCGTTCGTCGGCTAGAACCCGATACGGCGCCTTGCCGGCTCGGTCCGGGCGATGAGCTCCCGGATCGCGACGAACACCACCTTGAACCTGCGATTGTACCGCCGCTCGAGTTCCTCAAGTTTCCGGGCCAATGCCTTGTGCGTCGCGAGCAGCCGACGCAACCGCACAAATGCACGCATGATCGCAATGTTCACTTGGACTGCTCGCTCGCTACGCAGGACGCTCGATAGCATCGCGACGCCTTGTTCCGTGAACACCAACGGTGGATATCGTCGGCCACCCCGACCGTCATTTGAGATCGCAGTTTGCGATCTCAAAGCGTCGGTTTCAGCATCCGTGAGCTGAAACATGAAATCCGAGGGGAACCGAGCGATGTTTCTTCGAACCTGTTCGTTAATCCGACTCGTCGAAACGCCGTACAGAGCGGCAAGATCGCGATCCAGCATCACCTTCTGGTCTCGGATGAGGAGAATGCATCCCTCTACCTTCCGCACCAGCGCTGTCTGGGTCATCCTGGCGAGCGTGGTCATACCGTCCACGCTGCTCGCTCCGAGTCAACCGCCGGTCAACGAGGGCTGGTCCGCCGCCGCCCGGCTGCCCGAGCCGATCCAGGAGCTCAGCGCCGCAGTGCTACGCGGGAAGATCTACGTTGCCGGAGGGATCGACCGCACCGGCCGGCCCACCGCCGCCGCGTTCCGCTACGATCCGGCCGCGAACCGCTGGGAGCGTATCGCCGACCTCCCCGCCCCACGCCACCACATGCCGCTCGCCGTCGTGGGCGACACGCTCTACGCCGTGGGCGGGCTCGCGGAGCAGAGCTTCGTGCCCGAGAGCAGCCTGTGGTTGTATCGCGAGGATCGAAACGGGTGGGAGCCGCGGGCCCCGCTCCCGGCGCCCCGGGGGGCCTCCGGCGTAGGAGCCGTGAACGGAAAGCTCGTCGTCGTGGGCGGGTGGGGCGCCGGCCGCCAACTGGTCCGAGCGACGGCGATCTACGATCCAGCAAGCGACCGCTGGCATGACGCCGCGCCGATCCCGACACCGCGCGACCATCTCACCGCCGCAGTCGCCCGCGGCCTCGTGTACGCGATCGGCGGGCGACCGCTCAATCCTGACCGCAACTACGACGTGTTGGAAGCCTACGATCCGGCGACCGACCGCTGGACCAGGCGGTCAGCGATGCCGAGCCGGCGTGGCGGCCTGGCCGCGGCGGTGCTCGACAGCGCGATCCACGTCATCGGCGGAGAGACGCGGGAGTCCGTGTTCGCGAACCACGAAGTGTACGACCCCGGGACTGATCGCTGGACCACTGCGCCCGCGCTGCCCGTGGCGCGCCACGGCCTCGCGGCGGCCGCGGTCGGGGGCAAGCTCTACGTGATCGGCGGCGGACCTAAGGCGGGGTTCTCACAGACCGACGCGGTCGACGTATTCGCGCCCTGAGGTGGGGGCGCCGCTGAAGGCTGCGGCGCATCGCGCTAAACTTAAGGCATGCCAGAGCTCCAGGTCGCCCTCCGCTACGTCGTGTTCGCCGCGTTCGCCGCGAGCGTGCTCGTCGCGCTCGCTTCCTGGCTGGTGCGCACCCGGCGCATCTCGCCGTTCGGCGCGCTCGGCCGGACGCTCCGCGCGGCGAGCGACCCGCTGATCCGTCCCGTCGAAACGCGCCTCGTGCGGGCGGGCGGCAACCCGGTGCACGCGGGATGGTGGCTCGCCGTGGCAGTGGCGGCCGCCGGCGTGCTGCTCATCACGCTCTGGAGCTGGCTGGTGGACGTCGCGTACAGCGTGGCTGCCGCGTACGCCGCGGGACCGCGCGCGGCGATCGCCCTCGCGATCGACGTCGTCTACCGTGTCCTCGTCGTCGCGCTCTGGGTGCGGGTGCTCGCGGGCTGGTTCGGCTACTTCCGGTACGCGCGGTGGGTACGGCCGGCGTATACGTTGACCGACTGGCTCGTCGAGCCGATACGCCGGGTGCTCCCGCCGGCCGCGGGGTTCGACTGGAGCCCGTTGGCCGCCTGGCTCGCGCTGTGGGTGCTGAAGCGCGTGCTGCTCACCATCGTCGTGGGATGATGGCGACCCTCGTGGTGCACGTCGTGCCGCGCGCTCGCCGAACCGAGGTGTCCGGCCGTCACGGCGATGCCATCAAGATCAGGCTTGCGGCGCCCCCGGTGGACGGCGCGGCGAACGCGGAGCTGGTGCGGTTCGTCGCCGAGCGCGTGGGCGTGCCGCGGGGGGCCGTGACCATCGCGCGCGGCGCGACCACCCGCCGCAAGACGGTCGCCGTCGAAGGCGTGGCGGCGGATGCGCTCGCGCGGGCGCTACTCCGCGCGGATCCGCAAGGAGACTCGGCGTGAAAGACGCGATCATCAGGCGATTCGACCGGCCCGACGAGACCCGCAGCTTCGAGAAGGGGAAGTTCGACCTCGTACAGATCGGCGACCTCGCCGTCGGGCGCGCCAGCTACGAGTCGGGGTGGAAATGGTCCACCCACGTCGGCCCCATCGCGGGGACCAAGACCTGTCAGGTCGAGCACGTCGGGCTCGTCATCTCGGGGCGATGCCGCGTCGTCATGGACGACGGCAAGGCGTTCACCCTCGGGCCCGGGGACCTGTTCCACATCGCGCCGGGTCACGACAGCTGGGTCGAGGGACCGGAGCCGTACGTGTCGCTGCATTTCCTGGGAGCGGATAAGTATGCGAAGTGAGAAACGGAGGACGGCTAACCCTTCTTGAAAATTCGGAACAAATAGTACAACGACGGCAGCAACACCACCGCGCCCAGCGCCAGTGCGCTCAGCACGAGACGCAACGTAGCCGGCGGGGCCGCGGCGCTCGCGATTGAGAGGTCGGGCGGCAGGATGTAGGGATACTGGCTCAGCGCCCAGCCCCACAGGATGAGCGACACCTGCGTCACCGCGGCGCCCCGCGCCACGCGCCAGCGGCGGGCCCACAGGGCCGCGAGCGCCGTGATGGCCGCCGCCGCGGTGAGGAGATGCAGCGGCGCCGCCCAGGCCGCGAAGATGAGCCCGTCGCGCACGCGGGGCGCGCCCGTGAGTGAGAGAAGCAGCGCCACCACCGCCGCCAGAAACAACCCCACGCCCGACGCCAGCGCGCGACGGCGGAAGTCTTCCTGCAGCTCCCGCTCGGGGGCTTCGAGGGTCAAGTACACGGCCGCCAGGAACGCGAACGCGATGAGCGCGAACAGTCCGACCGAGAGCGGGAACGGGTTCAGCCAGGGTGCCACGTAGGTCGTGTAGAACCCGTCCCCTTGTCCCCCGTCCCCGACCGCTCCGGAAGCGATCGCCCCGGCCGTCGTGCCGAGCAGGAGCGGCGTGATGAGGCTCGCGATCGCGAAAACCACGCCCCAGCGACGCTCGTCTTCGCCACCGGGGCTGCCGTAGCGCCAGAACGTGAACGCCGAACCGCGGAGCACGATGCCGATCAACACGAGCGAGAGAGGGATGTGCAGCAGCGTGCCGAGCCGCGCGAACGCCGGCGGGAAGCAGGTGAAGAGCAGCACGATCGCGAGGATGAGCCACACATGATTCGCGCCGAGGAAACAGTAGAGCAGCGTGAAGGTGAGGAACGGAACCACCAGCCCTGGCATCGGAGTCACTGCGTCCGCGGTCTTGATCACGCCGTAGATCACCCACGGCTGCCGGCCCAGCTCGGTCACCATCCACCCCGCCTCGACCGCCACGAAGCCGAGCGGGGTCGCGAGCGCGATCGCCCGCATCAGCCAGCGGTTGTGCGCCAAGTCCGCCCGTCGCCACGCGAGCCATCCCGTCCAGAAGGCCACGAGGGCGAGGTACGTGCCTACGGCGACCATTACCTGGAACGAGAGGTGCACGGCGGGGACGTTCGGCCATTCCGACTCCGGGACCAGGTCGAGCCCTTGGACGACGGCGTGCGGATCGTGGAACGCGAGCAGCGACAGCGCATAGGGGATCTCGACCGCGAACCGGGTCTCGCGTGCCGCGACGTCGGGCCAGCCCCCGAGTGAGAGCGGCGCCGGGCCTCGCGTGCGGAACAGGGCCTCGGCGGCGGCGAGCTTTACGGGCTGGTGCACGGCGAGGTGGCGGGCGGACATGTCGCCCGAGATCGGCTGCAGCACCGCGGCCGGCGCCCCCACGATCAGCGCGATCTCGAGCGCCCGGCGATGGAACGCGTTGGCCGGATCGCGGAGGAGCAGGAACGCGTGGATCCCGGCGACCGCGAAGCCGGTGGCGGCATACGCCGCGATCGTCATGTGCAACGTTTGCGACGCCGCGGCCGCGTTGGTCATCGCCGCGATCGGATCGACGTTCACGGGCTGCCCGTTCACGAGCTCGAACCCCGTAGGCGCGTTCATCCACGCGTTCGCAATCACGACGAAGACGCCCGACGCCGCCCCGCTCACCGCCACGGCCACGCCGGCCCAGAGGTGCGCCTGCGACGAGAGGCGGTCCCACCCGTACAGATAAATGCCCAGGAAAATCGCCTCGGTGAAGAACGCGAACCCCTCGAGCGAGAACGGCATCCCGATGATCGGACCGGCGAACTCCATGAAGCGGGGCCACAGGAGACCGAGCTCGAACGACAGCACCGTCCCCGACACGGCGCCGACCGCGAACAGAATCGCGGTCCCCCTCGCCCAGCGCTTGGCGAGATCGAGATAGATCGCGTGCCCCGTCACCTGCCAGCGCCGCTCCGCCAGCACCATCATGAGCGGCATGGCGATCCCAATGACGGCGAACACGATGTGAAAGGCGAGCGAGACCGCCATTTGCGAGCGGGCGGCGAGGAGGTCGGACATGCTCGGAAAGATAGGTTGGGGGAGGTTGGGGAGGTTGGTGGAGGTTGATCGCGGACGGGACAACCTCCTCTAACCTCCCCAAACCTTCCCCAACCTCCCGCAACCTGCTATTTCAGTTTTGCCAGCCGGTCTTCTATCGTACGATTGTTCGCGAACTCTCCCGCCATCGTCTCCAGAATCGCCCGGGCGCTGTCCCGCATGCCGGCGAGGGCGAACGCGTCGGCACGGAGTATCCCCACGCGGAACCGGACGAAGCGGCTGTCGGGCCGGGCCGGGAAGCGCGCCAGGGCTGCCAGCGCTGCCTTGCCATCCTGCTTGTCCACGATGAGCGACTCGATGGCGAGCAGCTGCGCGGTCGTGTCGTCGGGAGCCCGTTCGGCCAGCTGGGCGATCAGCCGTGCGGCCTCGGCCGGCCTTCCCACCTTGCGGTCGAGCATGGCCTGGTGATAGAGCCCCGCCACGAGCAACCGGCCCACGTCGTCGGGATTGCCGCTGCGTATGCCCACGCCACCGGCGTAGGCGTACACCAACTCACCGCCATGCTCGCCCGCTTCGTAGAGCGAGAACCCGCCCGCGAGTCCGACCAGCGCCGAGGCGACGTGCACACCCTTGCGCCACCGCTGAGCGGCGGGGATGAGCGCCGCGATCTCGAGCGCCGCCACGACGAGAAAGATGTTGCGGGTGCGCTCGCCCCACTCTTCGTGCTCCACGACGGCGGCGCGGCCCCCGGGCACGCGCTCCACCGGCCCGTGGGCGTCGGTCCCAGATTTCACCGCCAGCACCGCGCCGAGCGTCCCGACGAGGAGCAGGACCACGGCCGCGGGCCCGGTGAACGCCGCACGGCCGCTCAAAGCGATGCCACGGAACAGGACGCCCGCAAACAGCAGGGCGATCACGAAGTGCACGATTTGCGGGTGCAGGGGGGCGAGCGACACCGTGGCGGCTCCCGAGGAATGAGTGGACCGGGAGAAGATACCGCTTGCGGCAGCGTGTCGTTGATCTAAATTCCCACTGACAACTGCTTCCGTGGCGATTTGCGGCCTATTGCAGCCACGTTAAACAAGTCGCTAAAACGCCAGCCCGTTTGGCGACCGCTCGGCCGAAACGGGCCTTGCGTTTACGGATGACGGATGACGGCACACAGATGACGATCACCCTCCGCGATCTTCTCGACGACCGCAAAGTCCACGTTCTGGATGGAGCCATGGGGACGATGCTGTACTCCAAGGGCTTCTTCCTGAACGTCTGTTACGACGAGCTGAACCTGAAGCAGCCGAAGCTCGTCCAGGAAGTGCACGAGGCCTACGTACGGGCCGGCGCGGAAATCCTCGAGACCAACACCTTCGGCGCGAACCCCCTGAAGCTGGGCAGCTACGGGCTCGCCGACGACACCGAGAAGATCAACCAGGCCGCGGCCGAGCTGGCCCGCCGCGCCGCCGCGGGGCGGGCGAGCGTCGCCGGCGCGATCGGACCCCTGGGCATCCGCATCGAGCCCTTCGGCCCGACGTCGCGCGAGGAGGCGTTCGCGCACTTCCAGCGCCAGGCGCGCGGCCTCGTCGCGGGCGGGGTGGACGGGTTCATCTTGGAGACGTTTTCAGACGTGGACGAGATCCACGAGGCGCTGCGCGCGGTGCGCAGCGTGTCCGACCTGCCCGTGATCGCCCAGATGACGATCGGCGACGACGGGCTCACGCACTACGGCACCAGCCCCGAGACGTTCGCGCAGCACCTCACGGCGTGGGGCGCGGACGCGGTGGGCGTGAACTGCTCCGTCGGTCCCGCCGGCGTGCTCGAAGCGGTGGAGAAGCTGGTGAAGGCAACCGATCGCCCGATCTCCGCGGTCCCGAACGCCGGCCTGCCCAAGGACGTCGGCGACCGGAAGATCTACCTCGCGTCTCCGGAATACATGGCGAGCTACGCGCGCCGCATGATCGAGGCGGGCGCGCGCATCGTGGGCGGTTGCTGCGGCACCACGCCCGAGCACATCAAGAAGATCCGCGACTACGTCGCGAGCGTCGTGCCGCGCCACCAGCCTGCGGTGGTGTCGCGCGAGACGATCGCGACGCCCGCCGGTGTGGAGGAGGTGCCGTTGTCCGCGCGCTCCTGCTGGGGCGCGAAGCTGGCGAGGGGTGAGCTCGTGACGAGCGTCGAGATCGTCCCGCCCAAGGGCGTGGACCCGACGCCAATGCTCGAGCAGTGCCGGGCACTCAAGGCGGCAGGCGTGGACGCGGTGAATGTCCCCGACGGGCCGCGGGCCCAGAGCCGCATGGGCGTGCTCCCGTCGGCGATCCTGATCCAGAAGGAAGTGGGGATCGAGACCGTCATCCACTACTGCTGCCGCGACCGCAACCTTCTCGGAATGCTGTCGGACATCCTCGGCGCGCACGCGGCGGGGCTGCGCAACATCCTGATCATCACCGGCGATCCGCCGAAGATGGGCCCCTACCCCGAGGCCACCGCGGTCTTCGACATCGACTCGATCGGCCTCACCAACCTGGTCTATCGCCTGAACCACGGGCTCGACCCGGGGAACAACCCGATCGGGGCGCCGACGCAGTGGGCGATCGGCGTCGGGGTGAACCCCGGCGCAGTGGACCTGGACCGCGAGCTGTCGCGCTTCGCCTGGAAGGTGGATGCGGGGGCGGAGTTCGCGGTGACCCAGCCGGTGTTCGATCCCAAGCAGCTCGAGGCGTTCCTCGCCCGCGTCGGGGAGTTCAAGATCCCGATCGTGGCGGGGATCTGGCCGCTCCTCTCGCTGCGGAACGCCGAGTTCCTCGCGAATGAGGTACCCGGCGTTTCGGTGCCCGAGTCGGTGCTCGCGCGGATGCGCCGTGCGCAGGACAAGGGCAAAGAGGCCGCGCTCGCCGAAGGGGTGAAGATCGCGCGCGAGATGTTTCAGCAGGTGAAGGGCACGGTGCAGGGGGTGCAAGTGAGCGCGCCGTTCGGGCGGGTGGAGGTGGCGCTGGAGGTGTTCGGCTAGCCCATGTTCGTCGGCCACTATGGCATGAGCTTCGCCGCGAAGCGCGGTGACAAGACCATCCCCCTGTGGGTGCTGTTCCTCGCCGTCCAGCTGCTCGACGTGTTCTGGAGCGTCTTCGTCTTCGCGGGCATCGAGAGGGTCCGCATCGTCGGTGCTAGACCTCGTCGTGCACCGTCCCGATCTGCCACTCTACGACAACACGGCCAAGGTCGGTCTCGGTCTCTGGAACTACCCTGCCCCCGCGTTCCTGCTCGAGGTCGCGGCATTGTTCGGCGGCATGTTCCTTTATCTGCGGTCTACCACAGCGACGACCGGCCTCGGCCGCTACGGCATGCCGCTGTTCGGCGTGGTGATGCTCGCGGTCCAGGCGGTCGTGTTCTTCGGCCCGCCGCCGCCGAGCGATCGGGCCGCCGCGCTCACGGCGCTTGGATCGTACTTCCTGTTCGCCGTCGTCGCCGGCTGGCTCGAGCGCCAGCGGGTCTGACGTCGCCCGGCCGAAGCCCGCTTCCTTGTGCCGGGCCGTCCAACCGTTCATACTCCACTCCTCAATACACACCGAGGTACGACATGCGGACACTGCTTTGCGCCGCCATCGTCTTGGCCGCGTGCGCACCGGGCGATAAGTCGCGCGCGTCGGCCGCCGCGGGGCCGGCGCAGAAGTATGCCGGGACGTGGGAGGGCCGGTCGTACCGCAGCGCGTCGGACACGGGGACCCCATGGCGCATCGTGACCGCCGTCGCACCGGATGGCTCGCTGCGCGGGACGATGACGTACACGTCGGTCACCGCTCCCCCGGTGCCGATCCGCGCGCGGGACGTCAGCGACAGCGCCGTCGTCAGTGAGCTCGGCCCCTACCACAGCATCGCGGCGAACGCGGACGTGGTGACGACCACCACGGGCAAGGTGCGGGGTGACTCCCTCAACGGCACCTTCGAGATGCGGCCCGCCGGCGGCGGCAACGTGATCATGACCGGCAACTTCCGCTCCAAGCGGGTCGCGCCTTAGGCGACCAGCGGAAACCGGCTGCAAGTCGTTCGTGCACCGTGACTTGAGCGGAAGCGTGACGCCGGCCATCGCGCCACTGCTTAATTTGGAGCCGTTCACCATCACGAGGGAACCAATGCGGGCAGCGGGTATCGCCGCTCTAGCCGTCTTCGGCGCTGCGTGCGGCGGGGCGCAGGGCGCCTCCGATCGACCGCGTATTGTCGCGGCCGACTCCGCGTTCCGGGCAGACTCCGCCACACTGGCCGCCATCGTGCAACGGGACGCCGCGGAGCGGCGCCGCGCCGCCGATATGCGGACGAGCGGGGGCTTCGCGCCATACACCGGCGGCGGTCCGGCGGCGCCCGCGACGTTCTCTAGCACCGACCCGCCGCCCCCCGCGACTCCCGCCCTCGACGCGGCGGGCGTTCGCGCCGTCAACACCTACGAAGCCGCCCATTACCTGCAGGGCAGGAAGGGGCGGGTGACGCTTGCCATCCTCTACAGCACGCGGTGCCCGCGATCCCGGCGGATGTTCCCGGGCTTCGTCGCGCTCGCTCGCCACTACGAGCGGCAGCCGTTCGACGTCGCCGCATTCTCCATCGACGACGCCGAGGACAAGGACGGCATTCCGGATTTCCTGGCGCGATACGGGGCGCCGTTCGATCCTCTGTACGTCAAGCCGTGGCAGCCCGGGGCGCTGATCGGTGCGCTCAGTCCGCTCGGCTTCCGCCTCCCGATGCCGTGGAACCTGCCGTACGTGGCGGTGCTCGATCCCCAGGGGAACCTGGTCGCTCAGTGGGATGGCGCGACCAATCTCGCGGCGATCGACGGCGCGATCCAATCGCTGGCGCGATAAGCGACCCCGATCCCTCCTCCGGCGTCGAGCGGCGCGCGCGCCTCGCCCTCACCGCTGTGCTCGCGGTGTACGGCGGGTTCTTGATTCTCAATCCGGGCCATTACGGCTGGCTCGACAGCCTCGACCTCGCCATCCACGAGTTCGGGCATCCCCTGTTCGGTGTGTTCGGAGAGTTCATCGGCGTCCTCGGCGGAACGCTGATGCAGCTCCTCATGCCGGCGATCTTCGTGGCGTACTTCTGGCGCCAGGGCGACCGGCATGCGGCAATGGTCGCGCTCTGGTGGGTCGCCCAGAACCTCTGGAACATCTCCGTCTACGTGCAGGACGCCCGTGCCCAAGAGCTGCCGCTCGTGGGCGGCGGCGAGCACGACTGGAACTACCTCCTCGGGGCCCTCGGACTCCTCAACCGAGACCAGCTCGTCGGTGGGGCCGTTCGGCTGGCCGGCGTGCTGGTGTACGCCTGGTCCTGCCTGAGAGGGTGGACCTACGCTAGCGAGCGAGCCGAGCCCTCGTAGCTTAGCTCCGACCGCAAAGGAGCGCTCATGCCGACCGCCAACATCAACATCCTCGCCGTCCTCGTCGCCGCGGTCCTGACCTTCGTCCTCGGCGCCGTGTGGTACTCCCCCGTCCTGTTCGCCAAGCAGTGGATGGCCGCGCAAGGGTACACGCCGGAGAAGCTGGAAGAGATCAAGCGGAAGGGCGTAACCCGGGCCTACGCCGTCTCGGTGTTGTGCTATTTGGTGACGGCCTACGTGATGGCGCTGCTCGCCTCGTACACGAACTCGACCACCCTGGCGCAAGGGTTGTGGCTCGGGTTCATCTCCTGGCTCGGGTTCGCCGCCACGGTCGGCCTCACCGCGAACATGTTCTCGGAGAAGCCGATCGCCGCGTGGGTGCTCGACGCGGGCTATCAGCTGTCGTATCTCGTCCTCATGGGCGTGCTGCTCTCGGTGTGGCGGTGAGCGGGTGACTCCCACCCCCAGCCCCTCCCGCACCGCCCTCGTCGCCGGCGCGTCGGGCCTCGTCGGCAGTCATGTGCTACGCCGGCTGCTCGAGGATCCGACGTACGCGCGCGTGACAGTTCTCGCGCGTCGCGAGCTGCCGCTCGCACACAAGAAGCTGGAGCAGCGCGTGGTGGGCTTCGATCGCCTGGCCCAGATCGCCGACTTCCCGCGAGTGCACGACGTATTCTGCTGCCTCGGCACGACCATGAAGCAAGCGGGCTCGCCCGACGCGTTCCGCAAGGTCGACTGCACGTACGTCGTCGAGCTCGCCCGGGTCGCCGTCCGGCACCGCGCTTCGCAGTTTCTCGTGGTAACGGCCGTCGGCGCCGATCCCCGGTCGCGGATCCTCTACAGCCGGGTGAAGGGGGAAGCGGAAGAGGCAGTGCGCCGGCTGCAATTCGAGGGCATCCAGATCTTCCGGCCGTCGCTGCTCGTCGGCGCGCGGGCCGAGAGTCGATCTGCCGAGCGCGTGGCCGGGCTGCTCAGCCCGCTCGTCGCCTGGGCGTTCGTGGGGCCGCTGGCCCGGTACCGACCGATCAAGGCCGAGGTCGTGGCGCGCGCCATGGTGCGCGTCGCCCGCGAGGGGCCCCGCGGCACGCACGTGTACGAGTCGCACGAGATCCGGCGGCTCGGCGCGCGGCGGTGAAATTCCCCCACCCCCTGACGCTGCTGTGCGGCTGCGTGCTGCTCGCCGCCGGGGCGAGCCACGTGCTTCCGGCCGGTCAATACGACCGCCGGGACGATCCCGTCACCGGGCGCAGGATCGTGGTCGCGGGCACCTATCACCCCGTGGCGGCACGGCCCGTGGGGCCGTTCCAGACGCTCGTCGCCATCCCCCGCGGCATGGCCGATGCGGCCGCCGTGATCTTCTTCGTGTTCCTGATCGGCGGGGCCTTTACGGTGGTGGACGAGACGGGGGCGCTGCGGCAGGCTGTGGACTGGCTGGTGCGACGCTTCGGGCACTCCGAGGCGCTGGTCGTTCCCGCGGCCTCGCTGGCGTTCGCGCTGGGCGGGGTGCTCGACAACATGAAGGAAGAGATCATCGCGCTCGTGCCGGTGATGCTGCTGCTGGCGCGGCGCCTGGGATACCGGCCGGTGGTTGCCGTCGCGATGAGCCTCGGAGCGGCCGCTGTGGGCGCCGCCTTCAGCCCGATCAACCCGTTCCAGGTGGGAATCGCGCAGCAGCTGGCACAGCTGCCGTTGCTCTCAGGCTGGCTGTTTCGGATCGCCTTCCTGGCGGCCGCACTCGCCATCTGGATCTGGGGCACGTTGCGGCACGCCGCCCGCACCCGTACCACGCCGACCACGGAGCCCGGCCCCGACCCCGTCGCGCGCACGCTGGACGGCCGGCGCGGGGCGGTCCTGGCCCTGGTGCTCGTCGCGTTCGTCGCGCTTGTGGTCGGCGTGCTCCGATTCGGCTGGGGGTTCAACGAGATGGCGGCGCTGTTCTTCGCGATGGGCGTGGTCGCGGGGCTGGTGGGCGGGCTGGGCGTCGGCGGCACGGCGGACGCACTCGTCGCCGGATTCCGGTCCATGGCCTACGCCGCGCTGCTCATCGGATTTGCGCGGGCGATCTTCGTCACCCTCGAGGAAGGGCGCATCGTGGACACGATCGTGCACGGGCTGTTTACGCCGGTCGCCCAGCTGCGGCTCGCGCTCGCCGCGCTCGGGATGATGGTGCTGCACGGCCTCGTGCACGTGCCGGTACCGAGTCCCAGCGGTCACGCCGTGCTCACCCTGCCGATCCTCGTGCCCCTCGCGGACCTGCTCGGGCTGTCGCGCCAGGTCACGGTGCTCGCGTATCAATA
>WNGA01002066.1_pt1 | contig 33753 bp, 34 predicted proteins | sample 5400061 | NCBI WGS metagenome assembly WNGA01 (sample SAMN13153366, study PRJNA577476) | soil metagenome | isolation source: 100 cm soil or saprolite under grassland replicate 2 | place: USA:California | collected 2016-06-15 | reverse complement strand
ACGACGACCGTCACAATGAGGGCCGGAAGAACATTATGAACCGGCGACATCACGAGCGCCCCAGGAACAAAAACTCCCAAGGTAAGTTCCCCACCCAGATCGCAGCTGATCAGCAGTACTGGAACAGCGATGGATAAAACCGCCGCGCCCAGCAACGTCAACCATTTAATAGCGCGAATCTGTTGCGTGGTCATAGAAGAAGATGCCCAACGCTGCGCTTCAGCTGCGCGCTCACTCAACGCAGCTTAGAAGGATGGTGGCAGCGCGTCAGCTGCAAGCGCTTGTTCGGCGGCGCGGGTGAAACATGGATCTTCCCTATCCCCTTTGCCAACATTCTGAACCTCCGAAAAGAACCAGTCATTTTTCTCCCAGTACGCTTCAACCAGAGCAGCTTTTCTAATCTGCTGCCCTTTCTCAAGTACTAGTGAGCATCCTGATATGAACCAAACGCTTCTGGTTGCGTCCACTGGCTGTAAGGTAACTTTTAACGGAACGAAATCCAATAAAGGCGTCCTGCCCCACTTGTTGTATGCTTGGCGAGTTAAATCTACGAAATCGCGCTTGCTTTGCGACCTGGTAATCAATTCGGCTAGCAATCCATATTGCTTCTTCCCACTGCTTCCTTCTGATACTGAACCAAAAGCTTAAGCCGCTAGCAAGTCGCGCTCGTCGGGTAGACTCTATGGGGGAGAGAACATCTTGCTGTCCGGTTTGGGAAACCGTCGATACGGTTACAAGAGCCAAGATACTCCAGATACACAGAAGTGACTTGATCAGTTTCGTTGTTTGTCAGCTTCGAATCACACACTCCTCAGCCGCCGAACGCTGCGCTTAAGCGGCGCGCGAACTCACTCAACTTCGATTTCAACAACTACTGTTAACTAACACTCAATCGCGTCCGCTTCAAGCGCTTGTTCGATGCGCTTAGACGGAAATTGTGCATGACGCCTTGGCAGAACAGCTCTCGGGCAAACCACTAACTTCAAGAACAACGGTGAGCGACTTGTGCCGCAGATTAAAGTTAGTGATCGTTACAGCTAATGTGCCTTGCCCCTTCCTTTATCTCACCTCCGGATACTACCCACTTATAAGTCAGAGCTTGATGATTGAATCTTCCTCCGGATATTTTGGCCTTGAACACGACAACGCTCTTTTCCATGTCGTCAGGACAGTCAACCGAAATGGAAGGACACTCCGACTGAGAACTAGAGGAGTGCGCAATTGAAATCAAATTTCCTTGGCACAGGACACTGGTCAACAAAATGAGGGTTAAAGCTTGGCGTCTCTGTCTATTTTGCATCTTCATTGCCCGACGCTCCAGGAAGCATCGAACGTTGGCCTTCAGCTGCGGCGCGCGATCAGCATCCAAGCTGAAGGAAAGAAATTACTTGAGAAGGATGCTATCGCGCCGTCAGCTGCAAGGCTTTGTTATGCGGCGATGTCACCCGGAACGCGGACCGTACTGTGCCGTCATGCCGAGGATCATTTCTCGGGTCAAACGTATCCCGTGAGACTGTCCTGGATCGACGGCAGCCTCGCATTTACCCGTTTCGACAATCTCGAGGAGACGGGGCCACAATTGCGGTCCGTTAATGTTAATGAGCAAAGCATCGTCGGGAAAACCGTCAAGAACAAAGTCGCGCAGAGTAAACAGGGGCAATTCACGAACATCGCCAGAACTCGGATAGGTTAGGAACAAATGTGCATCAAGCGTACTTTCGGAGCCACTCTCTGCAAATGCAAAGAAGGACGCGTGATAGAGCTGCCTGTATAGGTCAACCGCTCTCGACGGGTCCGACCTCAGCGCGTTTAGGGTCTCCAAGAGTTCATCCATAGATCGCATTTCCAAGCGCCAACGAGCAGCTGCATAACGCTGCTGTTCACCGGCAGCGAGCGAAAGGCATCCCAGCAGCGTCGAAGGGAGTTTATTTGAGAACCATGCTATCGAGCCGTCCGGTGCAACAGCTTGTTCGGGGAACTACTCAGTGATGTAAACGCGGGCATCAATCATCCTGCTCAAGAAAGATTTCAACGTCGCGAACTTTTTGTCTGGTACACGGAACGCCACTTCAAGCTCCAAATCGCGATTGAGCTTTATGGAAACTCGGTCTCTCTGAAAATCAGGGACCTGATTTCAGCACCGCCGTCATAGTCCGCTCCATCGTGCCACTCGACCGTCGCAGAATCGGGAAACTCAAAATTTCAGCTGATAAGAACGTACGGGGTGCATCGCTCGTCCGCATCGTGATTCGATGGAACGGTGTCGAAGCTGAGCTGAAGTATCTCACCACCAATCGCATCACAGCAATCGACAAACTTGGCTTCGAAGGCGAGTTTCATCGTTTCCCCGAACGCTGCGCTTCAGCGGCGCGCACTGAACTTTGATGATAAGAGGCTCGCTGGATGCGCGTCCGCTGCATGCCGTTGTTATGCCGCCGATGGTTGCTTAGTCCAACTTTGCAAGATACACGGCTGACGATCTTCCACCCATCAACGAACTTTATCAACGAAAACTGGTGGGTGACTTTAGAGGTGGGGTAATCTATCTCAAGCCTCACAGCCGCGGCGTCGCCTATGACATCGATCCTTTCGATCTTCAAACTGCCTTCAGGCATTGGGGGAATGCCGCGCGTATGGCGAGCATTACTCCTGAAGTTGGCGTAGAGTTGCGACGGTGTTTGCGCCACCAAATCAGTCTTAACGCTTCCAGGCAGGAACAGCCTGGCTTTCGGATGTAAGACCGTTTTCATTTGCTCGATACCGCTGCTTCCCCAAGCATCGAAATAGTCTCGCGCGACTTGCCAGATCTCGCCCTCATCTCTGGAAGGTTTGCTCCCTTGTGCGTAAGCGCACCCGGGCAGACATAGCAGCAAGGCTGCGGTTAGCAAAAGACCACCTCTCTTCATAGGAAGCCCCTTTCTTTGGCTACTCGACTTACTAACTCACTCAAAGGCCCCAAAGCGATGCGGCATAACGCCCGGCATCAGCGGCGCGCACTGAACTTTGATGATAAGAGGCTCGCTGGAAGATACACGGCTGACGATCTTCCACCCATCAACGAACTTTATCAACGAAAACTGGTGGGTGACTTTAGAGGTGGGGTAATCTATCTCAAGCCTCACAGCCGCGGCGTCGCCTATGACATCGATCCTTTCGATCTTCAATGAACACTACTGCTCACACATTTTCTCGTTCGATAGATCGCGCGTGCCAAATTTGCCACAACCCAAGAACGGCTGCCAAAAGATGGCAGCCGTAAATGGTTGATAAAAATGGTCGGGACGACTGGATTCGAACCAGCGACCTCACGCACCCCAAGCGTGCGCGCTACCAGGCTGCGCCACGTCCCGTAAACAGTCTTAAGTATCTCTGCAAACGATGAATTGTCAACTGCTGGGCGCCAGTATGTGGTGTCCTAATTTGAGTTTTTCTGTGCGCGATCTCTGCGATCTAAGCGCCTCTGCGTGGACATGCTAACAAAAGCAATCACCGGGGAGACGCAAAGGACGCAGAGCAAGCGCAGAGAGTTGAAACTGGAACGGCGCCGGTTGACACTGAGTGGCGTCTGGGTAATGAATCGGAGAGTTAGTTTGAGGGCCAGAGCGCGAAATGTAAGTGTCAACCAAATGTTCAGGCAATCCGTTACTGTGAGGAGGCGGCTTTCGTTTCCTTTTCCAGGAGAGAAAGCAATTCACGCAATTCAGAAGCTAGCTGTCTGAGGGCTTTTCGATCCTCTGCGGTCTTAAATCCATCATTTAGATATCCGCCATCGGTAACTTTCAATGCCGGCTGCACGCCAGTTCCCTGTTCAGCAAAAACGGTGTTCGGGGAATACTCTTTATCTTCTTCATCGGCAGCAACTGCCTTAAGTCTACCGCCACCGCGCAAATCGCTTGCTAATCGCTTCTTGGCTCCAGCAATCGTGTACTGATCTTCGTACAGCAACTCCTTGATGCGCAGCGCCATCTCCACATCACGCTTACGATAAACTCTCTGGCCGGCTCGGTTCTTTTGGGGCGCAAGAGTCGAGAACTCCGACTCCCAATAACGCAACACATGCGCCTGCACGCCCGCAAGCTCGCAGACCTCACCTATCTTAAAAAAAAGCTTTTCCGGTATCGCTACGGCAGGACGACTCATATCAACAACGCTAAATTGAAAGCTGGTAAATTGCTGGCTTCAGGAATCAAACAAGGTATATGGCGAGTGTGCCAGCAGCCGGGTGACGCGTCATATTACTAGCGCCGTGTTTGCCCTGTCAATGCTTATATTTAGCGCCCCTCACTTGAAAGTCAGGCTTAAAGGTAAATTCTAAGGCTCGTTGCCAGATCACCGGCAGTTCCATACTCCCCTCGACACGTCCAAAGGAGCGTCCAGACCCAAACATTTACGGCGCGCGGTAAAATTTCTTCCGCCTGCGAGTACGGTCTATTTGTGATAGAGTGCCGACCTGTCGAAGCTTTTCACAACAGATAGCTCAGAATTGCAGGAGGGCTCGAATGAAAAAGACTCTGATGGCTGTCTTGATGGGAACGATCTTGTCAGGCAGCGTTGTATTCGGCGAAGGTTTTGTGCCCGTTCGACAACCTGAAGGCTCGCAGACTAGGGTGACACCGCTCTTTGCTCAGTATAGAAGAATGCGATATGGACGTCGTTATCGCCGTGTCTATGTTATTCGTCCTCGCTATCGATGGCGGCACCGCCGCGTTTACGTATTCAGACCTCGGCGACGTTTTTACCGACGACGATTTTAGGGACCTCAGAACAAACAAACGTACTGGCGATTACTTTAAACTATGACAAGTCAGCCACCGCAACCGATCCGCCCTTCCTTGAAGTCTTTGCACGTCGTCAAAGGATAACCGGGATGAAAGCTGGTCAAGCGCAACAACAAATGAAAAAGGAATTTCCAGAATCTTCGCTCAGCAATCCCGTCTCGCGGGGAGAGGTTGAATTTCTGGACCATCTTCGACAACAAGCAAGTAAACGTAGTGAAACATCCAGCCCACCCGTCGAAACTAAGACTTCCGTCTTGTTGTGTGGTATTGGCGATGACGCGGCTGTGATTAAACAAATTACCGGCCGCGATACGGTAGTCACTACCGATCTCCTGGTCGAAGACATTGATTTTCTTCGCGCTGCCATCTCTCCTCAGCAGCTGGGCCATAAGGCACTTGCCGTTTCTCTTTCAGACATAGCTGCGATGGGCGCACGTCCTAGATGGTCATTACTCTCGCTTGGTATTCCGCAGGACATTTGGAATTCTGATTTTGTTGACTCCTTTTTCGAAGGCTTCTTTGCATTGGCTAAGAAGTATGACGTTAAGCTGGTTGGCGGCGATGTGTCGAGCACTGCCGAGAAGATAACGGTCGATTCAATTGTTATCGGAGAATGTCGCGGCGGACAGGCGATTTTACGCTCTGGCGCGAAACCCGGTCAGCAGCTATTTGTAACCGGTTTATTGGGAGCATCAGCCGCTGGACAGCGAATGATCGAACGCGGGGCACACTTCGGAGATGGGCATTCAAATGATGATTTGTGGGACGTGGTGAAAGAACTAATGCTGCGTCAACTTTCTCCGGAACCTCGAGTGGGCTGGGGTTTACTCCTGGGCCAAGAGCGTCTGGCCAGTGCTCTGATAGATATTAGCGATGGTCTATCATCGGACCTTCATCACCTCTGCGTCGAGAGCAAGGTGGGAGCGGTAATTGAATCGCACCTTCTACCGATCGATCCGCTGGTAACCAGAATTTGCGGGAGGCGAGCCCTCGATCCGCTCATTTTGGCTCTCAACGGAGGCGAAGACTTCGAATTGCTATTTACGGTGACGCCGGAAAATGTTTCCCGGCTCCCACGAAAAGTGGATGGCGTTCCGATTACGCGCATCGGCGAGATCAAAGCGACCGAGGCTGGAGTGCGGCTGGTTGAAGGCTCGCGGATATCAGATCTCCAACCACAAGGCTGGGAACACTTCCGAAGGATGAAGGATGAAGGATGAAGGTATGAAGGATGAAGCGGTCGTTGGTCTTTGGTCTTTGGCCTTTGGCCTTTGGTCTTTGAACTTTGAACTTTGCACTTGGAGCTTTGTACTTGGCTTTCTACTAAGAAGTTGAGAGTTTATCCTTATGCAAGAATTCTAACTCGCAAGGAGAGCAGAGAATACAAAGTACATCGCACGAAGTTCTAAGTTCAAAGACCAATGACCAAAGACCGGTTCATACTTCATCCTTCATCCTTCATCCTTGATCCTACATCCTTCATCCTTCATCCTTCATCCTTCTTTACCCTTTTCCCCTTTTTCCCTTTTCCCCGTTCGTTTGACTCCAAAACAATCCTTACCTAGACTCAACCGCTGCGGGCCACATAAAGGATACGACGTCTTAAAGTCAGAATTCCAATGCTTCAATTTCACAACACCCTGTCCGGCAGAACTGAAGAGTTTCGCCCACTGCGTGAAGGCGAAGTCCGCTTCTATTATTGCGGGCCCACAGTCTGGGACTACGGACATATTGGAAACTTCAGATCGAACGTCGCCGCCGATGTGCTCCGTCGCTATTTCAAATTCAAAGGCTACAAAGTCACGCATGTGATGAACATTACGGACGTGGAAGATCGAATTATTGCCAAGTCGCAAGAAGCCGGTCTCAGCATCGACGATTACACTGCAAAATACATTGAAGCATTATGGGAAGACTTTGAAGCCCTGGGCTGCGAGCGTCCGGACATTGTGCCGCGGGCCACACGTCACATTCCAGAGATGGTTGCATTGATCGAGCGGTTGATCGAGAGTGGGCATGCATATAGATCGGATGGCTCCATCTATTACCGCATCAGCTCGTTTCCTGAATATGGCAAGCTTTCGAAGATTAATTTTGCCGGCAACCTGGTCGGCGGTAGTGAGCGCGTTGACACCGATCGCTACGAAAAAGAGGACGCTCGAGATTTTGCGCTTTGGAAAGAGCCGGCAAATCCAAACGAGCCAGCCTGGGACACTTCCGTTGGACGTGGGCGGCCCGGTTGGCATATTGAATGCTCCGCAATGTCAATGAAGTATTTGGGGGAGACCTTTGACCTGCATGCTGGTGGCGTCGATCTCGTTTTTCCTCATCACGAGAATGAGATTGCCCAGAGTGAAGGCGCAACCGGAAAGCCCTTCGTGCGTTATTGGTTACACTTCGAACATTTGAAGGTTGAAGGCGAAACCATGTCGAAGTCCAAGGGCAACTATTACACGTTTCGCGATCTCACCGGAAAGGGTTATTCGCCAGTCGCCATTCGTTATTTTCTTCTCAGTGTTCCTTATAGCAAACAACTGAACTTCACTTTTGACGCCCTCGCGGGCGCTCAGAGGACAGTTGATAGTTTGCGCGACTTCCGCGCGCGGTTGACCGAGGCAAAGACTGAACCTGGTCTGAATGATGCGCTGCACGAGGCCAGCCTCCGAGCTTTGAGTGAGTTCGAAGGAGGCATGGATGACAATCTGAATACCTCAGTAGCTCTGGCTGCGGTTCACAATTTAACTCGCGAAGTGAACACGGCTCTTACGCGGAGACAAGTTCGTCAGGAGAACCAAAGAGAGCTCCTCGAACTGCTAAAACGATTTGACAGCGTTCTGAACGTCCTGGGGGAAGAGCAGCACGAGTTACTGGATAATGAGATCCAGTCTTTGATAGATGAGAGACAAGAAGCTCGCCGGCGTCGAGACTTCGGCCGCGCAGACCAGATTCGCGATCAATTAGCCTCGCGGGGAATCATTCTGGAAGACACGAAAGACGGCGTCCGCTGGAAGCAGAGATGATCTGACATCTTCCAGCATTAAGACAAAACGCCACTGCAAATCTTTTAACGTCGGCAATCAAAGCTAAAGCCGTTATTAACAGGCTTGGCGCGCCAGAAAACGCTCCTGCCTTCAAAATAACTGCCATTTTTTACATAACTATTACACGGGCCTTTGTCTCGAAGAGATAGGATCTGAGAGAGGGGTTTTGACTTCATCCGAAAGTAGCTATGAGTAGCAGATTGGCGAGCCGGTGTCTGGTGACGCCCCGAAGAGCGGAGAAAACTATGAAGGTCCTATTGGTCAATCCGGAATTTCCCGATACCTATTGGAGTTTTAGGCACGCGCTTCTCTTTGATGGAAAGAGGTCTGCCTATCCCCCGCTGGGACTCTTAACAGTATCGGCGTTGCTTCCACCGTCGTGGGAGAAGCGGCTCATAGATCTTGAGGTGACCAGACTGAAGGGTTCGGATATTGAATGGGCTGACATGGTCTTCGTCACCGCAATGCTGGTCCAAAAAGACTCCTTGCGGCGGGTAATCAAGCGTTGCAAGGCATATGGAAAGCGCGTCGTACTGGGCGGACCTTACGTCACGACTAATGTCCAGCACCTACCTGAAGCGGATCACATTTTTATTGGCGAGGCCGAAACTACTTTGCCGGAATTCGTAAAGGACTTGGAACGCGGCGAGGCAAAGCAATTCTACCAGGCCGCCGAGCGGCCTCCGCTTTCTTTGACGCCTTTGGCGAATTTCGAAATTGCTGAACTTAAGCGCTACGCCGCAATGTCAGTACAGTATTCACGCGGCTGTCCTTTTCAATGTGAGTTTTGCGACATCATTGAGATTTACGGTCGCGTTCCCCGGACCAAGAGCAATCAACAAATGATCGCCGAATTCAACGAACTGCTTCGGCTGGGCTGGCGCGGCACAGTATTCATTGTGGATGACAACTTTATTGGCAATAAGCGAAACGTCAAGAAACTCCTTCCGGAGTTGGCTGCCTGGCAGAAAGAGAACGGCTATCCCTTCTCTCTGTTGACCGAAGCCAGTGTAAATCTCGCCGAAGATGATGAATTGCTGGACAGCATGCGTCGGGCCGGGTTCCGCAGGGTTTTTCTTGGCATTGAAACTCCCGTGGAAGAGAGTCTGAAAGAAGCGCTGAAAACTCAGAACACGAGACGCAGTCTGCTCGAATCAGTGAAGAGGATCCAGGCCTATGGCATGGAAGTCATGGGAGGCTTCATTGTAGGTTTCGATCACGATCCCGAAGATATTTTCGATCGGCAAATCAATTTTATCCGGGAGAGCGCAATTCCTCTTGCTATGGTAGGGCTCCTTACCGCTTTGCCAGATACTCAGTTGTGGCGCCGGCTCAAAACCGAAGGTCGGCTGATCGCAGAAAGCTGCGGAAACAATACGAGTGAATCTCTCAATTTCATACCGCGAATGGATGCGACCCGACTGGTAGAAGGTTATCGTACGGTGCTGAAAACGATCTATAATTCACGTGAGTATTATCAACGAGCACTGGAGTGTTTACGACGCACTGGGCTCAATGGGCCAGAACCAAATCATTACACGCTCGTCAGCGGTCTTTTGGCTTTTACACGCATAGTCGTTAAGCTGGGCGTGCTTGACCGTGAACGAAGAGAGTTCTGGCGCTTCTTTCGGCGGTCGCTTATCGATCATCGAGCACACTTCGCTCAATCGATGCGGCTTGCTGCCATGGGTTATCACTTCCGCAAACTGAATGAAGGTACCTGACCAGACTGATCCCGATCCCGCGAGCTTCCTATCTCAAATTGGATCGCCAGGACCAAACTTGGCCTTGCGAACTATCAGCAGCGCTTCTTCGATCTTGAAGTGTGACGCAGAATTAAGGGATGATATATTCCCCTTGAGAGCAAATAATTCGTGAAAAGAGATCTGGCCACCGTAACCGAGATGTTGCGCCGCTGTGTGGGCCTTCGTTGTCCAGCATGTGGTAAGGCATCCATTCTTCGGGTTCCTTTTCGCATCCGAGAGATGTGCTCTTCCTGCGGTGTTCAATTTAAACGAGAGGAGGGATTCTTTGTTGGGGCAATACTCGTAAACGTGGTTGCTACGGAAGTGGCAATCATCGGGACTTATCTCGTATGCCTACTGTTGGTCGGTTCTCACTATGAGACAATTCTAGTAGTTCTTTTCACCATCGCTCTTGTGTTTCCGATTGCCTTCTATCACCACAGCTGGAGCATCTGGCTGAGCTTTGATCACCTGGTAGAATCGCTGCCAAAAGCGTAAAAGGAAGAATGGTCTTAGGCCTTTGGTCTTTGAGCTTAGAGCTTTGTACTTAGGCCTAAGACCATTTACTATTTCCCATTTACCATTTACTATTACCAGGCAATGTTGAAGCGATACCCAACACATCTTGTGCCCCTCGACACGCGCGCCAACCTGTTCGCTGATTAAGCCCTCCGTCTTTATTTCATTGCCTCGTCAGCCAAATCGGCAACGATTTGCCGAAGTTCGTTTTTCAGCAAAGGAGAGCCCATGTCGACAATCACTTTAGCACCACCGAAACGCCCTCAAATTAAGACCGAGTTGCCGGGGCCAAAAGCCAGGGAAATCATCTCTGCAGATGCACAATTTGTTACCCCATCTTATCCCCGACCTCCTTTCAAATTGGTTGCGGAACAAGCCCAGGGAGTTTGGGTAAAGGATGTTGATGGAAATATATTTCTTGACTGTAATGCTGGCGTTGCGGTCTGTTCCACTGGACACTGTCACCCTGCGGTAGTCGACGCGATAAAGCGGCAGACAGAGCAGCTAATTCACATGTGCGGCACCGACTACTATTATAGACAAATGCCGGATTTGGCCAGGAAGCTTGACGAGATCGTACCGATCCGGTCACCCACCCGAACCCATTTTGCTAATAGCGGTGCTGAAGCCGTCGAGACTGCTTTAAAGCTGGCAATACATGCTACCGGGCGAGAAAAATTCATTGCCTTCTTCAACAGTTTTCATGGACGCACACTCGGTGCGCTTTCCTTGACATCATCGAAGGTTGCCCAGCGACGAGGATTCAAGCGACAAGCATTGGATGTGGTCCATGTTCCTTACCCCAATGAATTTCGCAATCCATTTGCGGCCAGCGACTGCGGCAATGGTGGTGCTGGTCAGGGCGCTTTAAATTGGATTGAGGAACGGTTATTCAAAACCACTACACCGCCAGAGGAAGTTGCGGCGATTGTCGTCGAAGCAGTGCAAGGAGAGGGTGGTTACGTGCCTGCACCGCGGATTTTCCTGCAAGGACTGCGCCGAATTTGTGACGAACATGGGATTCTTCTGATCGTGGACGAGGTGCAATCCGGTATGGGTCGCACCGGAAAAATGTTTGCTTGTGAACATTATGATGTGCAGCCTGATATCATCACGCTGGCAAAGGGTATTGGCTCCGGAATGCCTATAGGAGTCACAGTGGCCCGCGCCGATCTTATGGACTGGAAGCCAGGCGCCCATGCGTCGACATTTGGTGGCAATCCGGTCTGCATCGAAGCCGCGTTGAAGACCATCGAGCTACTGCAGAGCGGCCTGATCGAGAACAGCGCCAGGGTCGGCGATTACCTGAAGAGCGGACTTAAGAATTTGCTTGGCAAGTACGAATGCATCGGCGACGTTCGTGGCATGGGCCTCATGATCGGAGTCGAATTTGTCGTTGACCGTATTTCCAATAAGCCCGCTCCAGAACTAAGAGATCGCGTAGAATTGGCCTGTTTTGAACGAGGCTTAATTTTGCTGGGCGCCGGGCTCAACACCATCCGCTGGTCGCCACCGTTAATCCTGACCGAGGAGAACGTAGATGTCGCCCTGGAAATATTCGACCAGGCTGTGGCGGCGGCAAGCTAACTCGCGGCTCGCAACTGCTGCTTATCTTCAGAATATTTTTCTTGAGCAGCCCGTTGTCATGGGCGCGGGCTTTTCCTCGATTTCGTTTACGCGGCATCGTTCCATTAGCATCGAAGGAGAATCAAAGTGTTTGCGGGATCAGTAGTCTCAATCCATATTTCACCAAAGGCCGAGCAAACAATGATTGCTGTCCCCGAAGTCCAAGCTATTGCGGGGCAGGGATTGGAGGGTGATCGCTATTTCAGCCAGCGAGGAACATTTTCTAAGCCCGAACCCGATCGCGAGTTGACTCTGATTGAAGTGGAAGCGCTCGAGGCCCTGAAGGGCGACTCGGGAGTGGAGTTGGCTGAGGGTGATCCTCGAAGAAACATCGTCACACGTGGCGTGCCCTTAAATCATCTCGTGGGGCGAGAGTTCTCTATTGGAGAAGTAAGAGTTCGCGGTTTGAGACTATGTGAACCCTGCGCGCACCTGGCGCAACTCACAGTGCCGGGAATTTTGCCTGGGCTTGTTCATCGCGGGGGATTGCGAGCACAAATATTGACGCCGGGCCTAATCCGTCCAGGAGATTTGATCAGACCGGCCGCAGATTAACGCAAATAAACGCGGATAAGAAGAAACAGTTATTAATATCTCTGCGGCGTGCCCTGCACGCAACGAACAGTATCGCGCGCTATTAACAGCTCTTCATCGGTGGGAATCACGTAAGCGCTAAGCCGCGACTTCTCCTTGGTTATTAATCCCTCTCGTCCTCCGACCTGTAAGCTATTGAGTTCATGGTCCAGCTCAAGCCCCATCCAATTGAGACCTGTGCAGATCTTGGCACGTACTTCTGAGGAGTTTTCCCCGATACCACCCGTGAATACTACCGCCTCTGCCCCGCCCACTGCCGCCAGGAAGGAACCAATATACTTGCGGGCCCGATAACAAAAGATCTCAATGGCCAGTCTCGCTCGCCGATCGTTGTTCTCGTGGGCTTCCTCCAGCAACTCGCGCATATCATTTGTCAGACCGGAAATTCCGAGCAATCCAGACTGTTTATTAAGCAGCGTTTCCACCTCCCGGGAGGCAAGCCCTTCCTTCGCGCTAATGAAATCGATAATGGCCGGATCAATGTCGCCACATCGTGTGCCCATTACCAAGCCCTCAAGAGGTGTGAGTCCCATAGAAGTATCAACAGAATCTCCGTCACGGATTGCGGCAATGGAGCAACCGTTGCCGAGGTGAAGAGTAATTACGTTTGTCTCCTCGCGGGAGATCTTGCGCAGTTGACGATAGCGGTAGGCCACATAACGATGGGATGTGCCATGAAAGCCATAACGTCTAATGCGATGACGTCGATAGAGTTGATAAGGTATCGCGTAAAGATAAGCGTAATCAGGAATTGTTTGATGGAATGCAGTATCGAAAACTGCCACTTGTGGCAGACCATTCCCAAGCACCTCTCGAGCAGCAACAATGCCCTTGATATTGGTGGGATTGTGCAGGGGAGCGAGATCAATACAGTCCTCAATCCCGTGTAGCACTGCGTCGTTAATGATTACTGAGTGGGTAAAACGCTCGCCACCATGCACTACTCTGTGGCCTACGGCATGAATGTCTGCGATACCCCGAATTCCGTCAAGTCCGGCACCCTCTGAACAGGCCCAACGCAACATCAACTCGACCGCAGCTCGTGTATCACGCAGAGCGGCAGTAGAGCGTTCGGGTTGACGGCCTTCAGCACTGACGGTGACGATCGCTTCTCCACCAATTCTTTCAATCGTTCCCCGTGCCAGACGACGGTCGCTGTCATGGGCTATGCGATCCAGATCAGTTGCAATCAGTTGAAACTTGACTGTTGAGCTACCGCAATTTAAGACAAGAACGTTCATAAGACAGGCCTTTTTTGATCTTTGGTCTTAGGTCTTTGGTCTTAGGTCTTTGGGCTTTGAACTTGGAGCTTTGTACTTTGTACTTTGAACTTTGTACTTTGAACTTCGGAATTGATTGTGTCCGAACCACAACCCTAATATAAGGCAGAATTCAAAGTACAAAGCTCAAAGTTCAAAGTACAAAGACCAAAGCCCAAAAACCTAAGAGCGTTTCAGTCTTTCAGCAATTTCCCCCATTCGGCCACGCAACCTGTCCTCGTCGATCGTGGTAACCCTTCCCTCTCGGTAAACTTCTCTTCCCGCCACCACCGTCAATATGGTCTCACGTCCTGAAGATGCAAAAACCAGCGTCTCTAGGGGCTCGTACGAAGGCAGTTGGTGTCTATGGTCCAGAGAAAAAGCTGCGAAATCCGCCTGCTGGCCCGGCTTCAGTTCACCGGTCTGGCCTTTCCGACCCACGGCGCAGGCACCTCCTAACGTAGCCAGGCGAATTGCTGCTGTGGCGCTTAACAGCGGAAACTCCGGTGAGATATTAGTATCCGCTCGCGCTGATAGAATTGCAAAACGCGCTTCCTCGAGGATATCGCAGCTGTTGTTGCTGGCGACTGAGTCACTGCCCAGACCCACGGCTACACCTCGTTTTAAAAGGCGGTTTAGTGGGGCGCGTCCGTGAGCCAGCTTAGCATTTGAACGAGGACAGTGTGCTACTTTCGCGCCCGCTAGTTCAATTAAAGCGATATCACTTTCATCGACGTTGATACAATGCGCCAACAGTGGCCGGGTCTCAAGTATTCCATGCTGCCTGAGATATTGAATCGTCGAGACTCCCGCCTTGGACCAGCTAAAGCCGCGCTTTGCAAAGCCCTCAGCGAAAGGACCTCGACCTTGTCGCACAAGCATTTCTTCTGCTGCGGACTCCGCCGCATGCATCATAAGCGGCAAGTCTTCGGCTAAAGCGAAGTCTGAGATGAGCTCGAGTTGCGGCCCGGAAACTGTGTAGACCGCGTGTGGCGACACCCCAACACTAACCAGTAGCGTTTCAAATTCGCGAAGCCGGGAAATCTCTGCTTTGAGTTTCTCGAAATTCTCTCTTGCGTATTGCGGATCCGGCCCGAAAGACTCCTGGAAAACCGTGGCCCTCAGTCCCACGTCACGCAGAGCTTTGATACACGCATAACCGGAGTCACTGGCATCGGCCACGCAGGTTATACCGGCGGCTATCGCTTCACAAGCTCCCCAGGCGGCGGAAATATAAAGATCTTCGGAACTGAGCTGTTCCCGGCGGGCAGTGGTCAACTTTCGGAGCCAGGAAAGGAAGTCACCTTCTTCCCTCTCGAGAAATCCGCGCATCACCGTGAGTTCCAGATGCGAATGGGCATTAATCAAACCAGGCAAAACGGCAGCGTTACCTAAATCACGCAACTCCGCCGCAGGAAACTCGGCAGCAAGAGCTGAACCGCGGCCCATGGCCACGATGGTTTCGCCGCCAACAGCGATGGCGCCGTTCTCAATTGGAGGGGCTGAAACCGGCACGATCCACCGAGCAGTGTAGAGGGTAATTTTCCTAGCAGGTTCGTCCGTCATCTTACGGGAGTCAATTAGGAGTGAGCCACGACTCTTTTAATCAAGTCCTTCATGTGTTGCGCTGCGAAGATGCTTACCCAAATCGGGCAGCCTCCTAAGCAAGTTCCGGTTTCCTTCGAGAGAGGTTACAACACTGAAGTCCACCTCGTGTTCTTTTTCGGGCAGGTTTTTTACTTCGAAGTCTTCGAGATGGAGGTGTTCCTTGTCCAACAGGTCAAGCAATTTCTCCAGAAGTTCTGAGGGATCGCTTGTCTGTAAGGAATAGTGAAAGATACGCCGGCGACGTATCACGGCGCGTTCGAGCCGCCGCAATACCACCAGCACAATGATTATGAGAATTGTCGAGAAGAGAGCCAGGAAAATCATGCCCTCTCCCAAAGCGATACCGACTGCCCCAACTACGAAAATAGTGGCAGCGGTAGTGAGACCTGTGATTGACCCGCGCGATTGCAGGATCACACCCGCGCCAAGAAATCCTATACCCGTAACTACCTGAGCAACCAGTCTCGCGGGATCGGTGTAGGGTTGGCCGCCGCTAATGTGCCGAGATACGATCGTAAAAAGTGTGGCTCCAACACAGATAAGAACGTTGGTGCGCAATCCCGCCGCCTTTCGGCTAAGTTCACGCTCGAGCCCGATGGCGCCCCCACACACCATGGCCATCAAAAGCTTGAAAACGATTACCGTCGTAGCCCAATACTGAGTCAAACACTCTCCTTCACATCTGCCACTCGAGACTTACACGAAAGTACCGCTCCAGGCACGTTAGCCTGCAACTGATGTCCCGCCGGCCCGAGAACTTTTCAACTTTCGATACCGTTCGTAAATGGAAATTACGTAAGCCCGAGTGGAAGGAATGTCGATTTTCTTAATGAACTCTTCGCCTGTTAGTTCTTTGCTTGTGTCAGCGGTACGGTTCCACTCCGCCGTTCGACTCGGTCCGGCGTTGTAACCGGCAATCATGCGGGTCTCTGCATCGGGCACATCACGATATTGCTCATAGAACTTCTCGAGATACCAGCAGCCGATTTGAATATTGCGTTCCGGGTCGCGCAGCAGGCTCGAAGGATCGTTGGCCATCTGTCTTTCAAACTCGCGCATGCCGGTTTCCGAGGCCCACTCTCGACCCACGGCTGGTGTAACCTGCATCAGCCCGATTTCACCATCCTTCCCCTTCTTCCAGGGACTAAAATAGGTTTCTTCGTAAATGATACTCCAGACCAGATCCGGGTCGAGACGGTAGATAGCTGCCTGGCGGGCAACAAGGCCGTCATATCGATGCTTCCAATATTCATTGATAAAGTAGGCTCCAACACCGGCTGTGAGGACGATGAGGGTTACAACAATCAAGCGTTTCATTGAGATCGATGGTCAAGCATGGCTCGGAACGATGTCTTGAGTGTTCGAATCATACCGCTAGGGCCGCGAGCCTATGAATGCGTCAGTTTCTCCTTTTCAAGCCTGACCAGAAGTTTGCGGCACTGTATGCAAGATCCACTCCCTCATAGCGTGAGAGCAACGCTCGCTCATCCAAGACATGACCTTGCAACCAGACTTCAGCCTCGAGAGTGGCGCCACGAACAAGAGAATCGCCGCGCAGGGAGCGCTGATTGACCAGGACCTCGAGTTTCATTCGTTCGAGATCCAGGTGTATCCAGTACAGATCGCTGCCCGAGACTGGGTTTTTTAGCGGCTTAAAAGCAATCACGCGACCTGCCAGGCTCCAATCGTTTTCATGCGCAGCACGTGATGGCGCAGCCTTTTCCAATGGTGTCCAATGAGTTTTTAGCTGACCTTTGCGAACTCTGGCCCTATAGGCGAGCCCGCACAGGCCAACGTGGAGTTCCTGGGCACGAAATCCAGCAGGACCGACCTCGGTTAAATTCTGCAATTCGAACAAGACCTCGCAATCTGTGCCTTCGCGATACCCATGGACCACCGCCTCACCCTCTTCATCATACTCAGTCAGCGCCCACGGCGTAATCGTCTGAATGTAACGCGCGCGAAACCCGGGACGACAATCAGCATAGAACACATCACCGCTTCCGGATTCGTAAAGAACAGTCCAGACTTCCAGACCTTCGCCTAATTTCCAGCAACGTCCGTGCAGCACCGCGCCTCGCCGAGAAAGTTGCGTCGGCTCGCCCTGATCGCCGGCGCGTTCTGCAAGGTAATTGAACGCCTTCTCGCTCGGCACCTCGAGGCCAATTGTCTCAAAGGTTTGATTCATGACGTGGACAGAAACAAGAACCTATCGCTCTTCCGATCCGGGTTGCAACTTTTTGACAAGCTATTATTGCCCGGCGCGTTTGCGCTGTCTATATCGACCAGCGCTTTCATCCGTCTCTTCCTGACGTGGTGCCTGACTCTTAAAACCTCGGATGTTTCTCTCTGGTCCATGCGAAGGCCGGGCACCCGAGCGCACCATCTCGGCAAAAAGATCTACATCGTAGTCAACCTCGCGAGACATTTCTTCTCGGATGGCATGTAAGATTTCCAGAAATTTTGGTCGGCGATACATAAAGAGGTGGCGACTGAGAGCTCCTGTTTTCGATTCAATGCTCCGGCGCAGTCCAGTAAGACATAAGCACAAACTCTTAAGGAGACTACTTAACTCCCTCGGTGGCCTCAGAAACGAGGAATTCGGGAGTCACGATCATCGGAACGTAAAAGCCAGCCGCCGTATTGAACAGCCGAATTCTCGCCTGACGGCGAACGTTTGCCAGATGCCCAAAATTCCAGGTCACCAGATAATCAATTTTGTGGTAAGAGGCAATCGCCACATGCAATGCATCGGCAATATATTTTCGATGGAAGATCCCTCGCGAAATATAGCCATCCGCTAGAATCGCGGCCTCATCTGTTAGCTCAACATGTTCGAGTGAGGCAATCAGATTGAGATAGGATTTTCGATGAGGTTCCGAGACCCGCTCCAGTTCCCTCGATACCAGCGGCGAAATAACGGTGCGATAATCGGGCATTTCATGTTCCCACCAGCGGATGGTCAGATCGCGGCGAAACGGCTCTCCATTATCCAGATAGGCGCCAATGACTGAAGTTTCGAGATAGAGACTCTGCTTCATATATGGATCAGCTCACATCTCGTCAGGGTTCGAATGATCCACGGCCTTTGCGGTCTTGTTTATCGGTTCGAGCCTGAGAGCTCCTCGTTGAAAATCGAAAGATACGCGAAAGTGACGGAGAAAATTTCCTCCCAGAATTCCATTCTGAGTAAACCCGGCTGTTTCATTTACCGGTTCCAGATCAAGCACGGCCGCATTGATCTGCTCTTTAGTGATTGTACCGAGCATAACCTTGGGTAATAGTAGAGTCTTAACGTCTTCTGCAACTCCAGCCGCCCCAAAGACGCGCATGCGCGTTGGCTGAAGATAGTGGTCCAAACCCTCGTCTTGCGTGAGTTTCTCTGATACAACCGACACGCTTGCACCAGTGTCAATAATGAAGTTCAGCGGCTTCTCAATGCCTTCGAGGTGCACTTCGGCGCTCAAAAAGCCACTTGAGGTGGTCCGTAGAGGAATCTCGATGATATCAGAACCGGTTGGAGGGCCGGTCCGCGGTGTCTCAGTGCGGTAAATCGTCCTCCACAGATCAAGACTCTCACTTTGATGCTGTCGCAGAAGCGAAAATGTGTACCGACCATAATCCACCGACGCCAAAAATTTAGAAATCACGGAGAGTCCCAGATAACCGTCGACCGGAAGTCTGTCGTCATAAAAATGCCGAATGTAAACTGGAACGTTCTCCACCTTTACTTCGCCAATATCGAGCGAAGAAAGAAAGCCATAAACGATTTCAAACTTCCCTCCACCTCCGACCGCCCGCGCTAATCCGCCTCGCGCAACCGCATGCAGTCCCAAACGTTTTGCCGTTTCTTCAGAAACTACAGACATTCCGGAACCACTATCAAGCACAAACCGCAAAAGATCCTTTCCGCCATTTACGCGAATTTTGAGGATTGGTCGCCCATCAACTGCATCGAAGGGAATAACGGTCTTGTTGGCGCCACTAGTAAAATAGAGTGAGTTCTGTCTGCCGAGGTACCGCAAAAAGTCGATAAGCCCACGAATGCGCGCCCGTCGATCCGCATCTGTTTTCGGCGCAATTGTCAGAAAGTGTTCGTAAGCATCGGCCGCTTCCTTGTATCGTTCGCTGCGAGCCGCAGCTTGACCCAGGTTAAAAACAAAGTCCGCTTCTTCTGGTGTAATGTTGGCTGCTCGGCGCAAGCCACGAATCGCTGAATCGAGGCGATTCTCATAAAAATCCACCATGGCCAATCCGGCAATCGCCAGGGACTCGTTTTCCTGGATGCTCACGGCTGTGCGAAACTCTTCGACCGAATTTCGGAAATCACCCGAAGCAAGGATTGCTGATCCCAGTAAAGCATGTGCGCGCGCGGAAAGCGGATCATTTAGAATAACTCTCGCGGCGTGATCGTACGCGTCCTGCAAGAGTCTCTGTTTGAGAAGTGCAAAGCTCAGTCCCAGGCGTGCTTCATTATCGTGAGGATTTCTGTTAAGCAACTCGCGAAAGATTTTCTCTGCAGCCTGATAATCTCCATCGCGCAGTGCCCGGACCGCGCGACTGCGTGGCTTGTCATCAGAAGGGTTTGCGGCCACCGCTGCTGCCAGGAGCGAAATACAGATTGCAAAGGCGGCCAAAATTCTGACCGCCAGAGACCTTGTGGATCGTGCGTTGTTAAAACACCGCATTGTGCCTACTTTCTTGAAACATCCATACACTACAATAAAAAGAGTCCGATAACGAGAGCCGAGATGAACTCTGTAATTTAAACACGCCGATTGTCAATGGTTTCGTTGCCCGCGTCTACTTCAGAATCTCTCCGGTTTTCAGTGACCAAAGAACCAGGTCGAGTTCGTCGACGTCAATACGGATATCACGAGCAAAAAGACTCAACGTTTTTTCAGTCTCCAGATACCGGATCCTGGTTGTGGGTGGACTGGAGCCGGCCACCAAGCTGAGATCGGCCAAGCAGCGCCAAACATGCTTATCTAGAATGGCATAGCCTTTGAGCCCGATGTTTCGCAGGAAGTGACTGGACTCCTTATAACCCAATCCCTTGATGCGGCCCTCCTGGGCCAGCCAGTCGCGCCTTTCAATCGGATCGGAAAAACTCCGCAATTTGCGTCGCAACCCCATGCCGCAATACTCGTTCAAGTATTTGCGGGTAACTACAATGTAACCAGGTCGGGCCACGGGGAAACGATGAGCTCCGGCCCGTTTGAGCGCCAGGGTCATCTGGTCGCTGCGGCCGTGCATCAGGAGCGGCCGAGTTGCTTCCACAGCTCGCAATCCCATGCGCGCAGATGCTCCGGCGGTGAAGATGCAAAAAACTAGTTCTTCCCAAAGCTGGGCATCAGATCCTGTCCGCCAGATTGCCCGAAACTCAGCGAGCCTGGCGCGAATCTCTTCTAATCTCGCCTGGTGTGTGGCGCGAATACTTTCAACTGTTACAGGCTGGTGATTTCGTTGCACTGTGGTTTGTCAATACGAAGATTCTAGGTGCGCGATTCTACAAATGTCAACGGAATCAGATTGCTGTCTGGGTCTTAAAAAAGATAAGTTCGCGAGAACCGGCAGGAGTCATGGTATTATGAGAAACTCTGCCTCTTTGGCAGACTTAAAAAGAGAATGCACAAGAACTCGTCAACGATGACACCATTTCTTTCCTTGATTCTCTTGCTGGTTTTACCAGCGGTGAATGAAGCTCAGATTGCCCCGCCTGCCCCGCGCCCGACACCTACGACTGCCACAACACCCCAACAGTCCGTAGCCGAGCAATCACCAACATCCGCGAGCGAAACCAGAACTCTGTACGGTTTACAGGGAGTCCTGGTGGAAACATTGGACGGCAAAACCGTTGCCGCTCAGTATGAAGATCAGCCTTTCAACCCTGCATCCTCGGTAAAACTAGCCACGGCCCTTATAGCGCTCCGAACCTTGGGACCGCAGCACCGATTTACCACGGGAGTTTGGACCGATGGTGCGCTCGATAAAATTAATGGCACGATTAACGGTAACCTATATTTCTCCGGCACAGATCCATCCTTCCACTACGAACACGCCGTAATGATCTCCCGACAGTTAAATGACCTGGGCATCCATGCAATTTCCGGAAATCTCATAGTTTCACCTGGGTTTACCATGAACTTTAGCTGGTCCGCGCGCCACTCTGGAGAGCAACTCCGCGATGCTCTCGACACAAGCTTGAGATCCGAAGAAGCGACAAGGGCGTGGATATACGAAAGAACAGCGTTAAATGATCAGACAGGTCTTAAAGCTTCACCCAGCGTCACTGTGATGGGAGAAGTGCAAGTGGACTCCGCCGCGTCCCAGGCGACGCTGCTGCTGACACATAGATCGAGCAAGCTGGTTGACATATTGAAGGTCCTTCTCTGCTATTCGAATAACTTCATGGCGGAACGAATTGGCGAGACGATCGGTGGAACTGAATCTGTACGACAACAGCTGATTAATCTGCTGGGAATTTCGCCCGCTGATGTGCAGCTCGCCTCTTTAAGCGGGCTGGGAATAAATCGGATTGCCCCTCGTGTCATGATGAAGATCTTTCGGGCTCTGCAAACAGAATTAACGAAAAATAACCTTCCCGCTTCAGATATTCTGCCAGTTGCCGGAGTGGATCCAGGCACACTTCAAGATCGCTTTTCCGATCCTCTGTCTCGAGGTAGTGTGATAGCTAAGACAGGAACACTCGTCAGGACCGACGGCGGAGCCAGCTCGCTGGTGGGAGAAATGAAAACCGCCAACGGTGGTATTCTCCTGTTTGTAATTATGAATCAGAGGGGCAGCGTTTTCAGGTTTCGAGAGAACCAGGACTATCTGGTGAAACAGATCCAGAATACCTTTGCCGGACCAAAGGCATTCCCATACAAGCCCGCTATTCTGACGATGAAATTAGCTGACACGGAAAGTAACTTGGCGGCCAATGGAGACGAATCGGAACCCGCTTTAAAGGCTAATCACAAATCGCCCTAAGCAGGATTATTGCGATAGTTAAGCGCCCCGCGAACCGAAAGGTTAGTGGGGCGCTTTACCGTCCAGCCCGCGCGTGGCGTGCGGCACCACGCTTGAGCAGACGATCTTGAGAATACTGTGGCGCCGATGCCTTACTGCTTAGCCTCTGGCTCTGGCGCTGCTATTGAGTAATAAATGTCTAACCGCGTCACCATTCCGGAAGAAACCCAAACTTCGCTGATACTAAGTGTGGAACTCTTGCGCGACGGACTCATTCAGTGATTCCGCAATGTGAAATCACTTTCCCCGCTGTGTTACTAAAGGCAACAACGAGCTGGGTCTGACGAGGACTACGGCGGAAATCCTCAGCCTTTCCTTCAGTCCGGGAAGTGGCACTCCTATTGCTCGGAATGACCAGGGATCGAAGACCCGCAGGATTTTTTGTGGGCAAAGGTACTCTGGAGGCTGAGATGGAAACGCTACTAACTCACGAGACGAAAACAGCACAACAACTCAAACCCACTGATCAGGGATTTTCTGTAATCGAGGTGCTTATCGTGCTTGCGGTGGTAGCTATTGTGAGTGTATTCGCTGTGCTCTCCATTCAAGGCGCGCGCCGAGACCTTCGGCAATCCAATTCTGCTCGTCAGTTCGCATCTTACCTGGAGAAAGCTCGCACCGATTCAGTGCGCCGCCGGACGCAAGCGGGGTTCGAATCCAGCGTGCAGGTACTCAACGAGACAACGTACCGAGTGACTCTGGGTTTCGGTGGAAGTAGCACACTAACGTCGCGCGACTTTAACCTGCAAGAAGACATCGTGTTTGTTACGGACCCCACAACAGTAAGATTCGATTGGCGTGGCAGACCAACAACGGGAATTGAAACAACTTTTCAACTGAAAAAAAGTTCCGGAGGAGTCGCTTTCGGCGTCGCTATAGCGGTTGATGTAACAGGGTCGGGAGACGTCACCCTGGGAAGTGAAGTCTTCTTGGATTCAGACCTCCCCAACGTCAATGTGAACGCCAATGTATCGGACGATCTCGTGCCCGACGAACCGAGCTCCACTCCAACGCCGACAGCCACGCCTAGCCCGACGCCCACTCCCAGCTCTACGCCAACTCCCACCGCCACGCCAACTCCGACGGCTACACCAACTCCAACCGTTACGCCTACGCCAACTCCCACCGCCACACCCACTCCTTGGCCGACTCCCACGACGACTCCAACTCCGACACCGACGCCCACGGCCACGCCGGTTGCCTGCTCACCAGTGGCAAGTCCGAGTACAATTTCACTCTCCAAGAATGGCGGTTCCGCGACTGTGGCTGTCTCCTTGAGCGGAACCACCAGCGGCACAATCTACGTATCGTCTTCTCCTACGAACCTGACGGTGAGTCCTTCGTCGCGGACGGTCTCAGCGGGCGGGTCGGCTTCATTCATGATGACTTCTAACGACAATACACGCGGCGTTTTTACTGTTAGCTTCAACACCCCTTGTGGAAGCACTGCAGTGGCGGTTTCGGTAACGAACTGAAAGGGAATTTTATATGCCGAAATTCAAGAATGCTGATCGGACGAGTCGCGGCCATGAGGCCGGCTTCACGATGATCGAGACCGCGATAGCGATGGTTATCATGATGGTGGCGGTACTAGCTTCCGCTTCACTCTTTGCCTCCTCAATTAAGAACAACAGCGGGGCGAACGATCGCCAGATGGCCATGGCCGCCGCTCAGCAGGTGATGGAGCAACTGCGAAACGTTGCATTTACAGATCCCAGTCTTGATGCAACCGGCGGCGTCACGACGACATTAACGCGGGCAAACCGTCAATACACGGTAGTGAAAACAATTACGTACTCCAACGTAATCAGCGGTGAGCCGACGCTCAAAACAATAACCATTCAGGTTACGCCAGTTGGGACCAACTTGGGTCCCGTGAGTTTGCGCACTCAACGCGTCACGATACTGGAAGGACCATATTCATAAGCAAAGCAATCGTTCACGTCGGATAAGGAAGATCTATGAATCAACAGCTAAGAACGAAGAGTGCCGCAGCCGGTTTCTCGCTTTTGGAACTGCTGATCGCAATGACCACGACAATTGTCATGCTGACGATTGCCACCACATTGCTGGCCAGCGGTTTCAATATTCGCAGTCGAGAAAACTCAGTTGCGGATGCGGCGGCCGACGTACAGCGGGCGATTAACATCATGTCCCGCGAGATCGCAAATGCAGGATTCAACTTGTCCACAAATGGCGTAGTGGCAGGCGACTCGGATGGCACGCACATTCGGATTCGCTCAAACCTGAACAAATTTGATACTACTGCTCTTCCTGCCTCCCGAAATGGGGTGATCGACGCGGGCGAAGACGTAAAATACTTTATAAACACCGCCAGCAGCACTAATTATCTGGTCCGTTACGATGCTAATGTAGGCAGCAGCACAGTCCTCGCCAACCGGCTCGATTCACTTGCCATTCATTACTTTGATCAGAAAGTCACCTATACCACGGCTGATTGTGACATCGACCCCGCAAGCGTTTCGAGCGCCGAAGTAACTCCAGACGCAGCCCAATACGTTGTACTTGCCGTCTGCGTGCAACTCCAGGCCTCTGGCTCACCGGGTACAGCGGGGTACCAACCGCCTTCCACCGTCTTGCTCGTATCGGACGTCACGCTTAGAAATGCAAATCTTACGGCTTACTAAGAGAGGCGACACTGACATTTAGCCGTTAACTGAGGTCCTATTGAGATGAACGCGATTCCAAAAAATAAGATCGCACGCGAACGATGGGCGAATGACCGCGGAGCAGCTCTGATTACAACGCTGCTTGTATCAACTATGTTGCTGACTCTGGGCGGGGCGCTGATCTTAGTGACAAATATGGCCTCGGGACTTGCCATAGACTCCACTTCGGAGTTGCAAGCCTACTATGCTGCGGAAGCGGGAACGAACGCAGCCGTGAATGTGCTGCGTGGAAATGTGCAATCCATATCGGGAAGTACCGCTGCGACATTTCGCAATGCTGTCACCAGCGGGACACTGAATACGTGGCTAAACTACAACACGACCATAGATGGTAATCTGGCGGTTTCTCTTGGCACGACTCCGATTGTGGGGTACTCCATTGCAGCGGGAGATCCTGACAGCCTTCCCGTTGCGAAACAACCTACCCGATTGCTGCTCCAGGTCACCGGCTACGGTCCTAGAGGCTCTTCTAAGCGGATGGAGGTAATGGTTGATCGATACATCTTGGACTATTCAGCTCTTGCCACGATCCTGATACGCGGTAATGATGACAATTCAACCACGATGGGGTTTGCCATAGGATCCAGCAATTCTAAGATTTATTCGGGCATTGACAACGCAAATGCATCTAATCTGATTCCTGCGATCGGTACGACCCATACCAACGATTACAACAAGGCGGTCACCGAAGTAAGCGGCGCCAAACCCGGCACGGTATACGGCAGCGAGCAGGTCAAGCAATTCTCAAATTCCCAGCTGCCAAGCTTTTTACAAACCGCAGACAAGGCGCGCAGCTTCTTGAATATGATGCAGATTGTGGCCCAGAACAACGGTCGCTATTTTGGTCCTTCAGCCGGTACTTTTGGGAGTGATTCAGACCCTCAGTTAACATTCATCGATGGGGACTGCGCAGTGGTTGGGGGCACTGGTTTGTTGATCGTAACAGGAACACTCGAGCTTAGTGGAACCCCCAGCTTTCATGGGCTCATCCTGGTATTGGGACAGGGTAACATTTTCCGTACCGGCGGTGGCAATGGCGATATACTTGGGGCAATCGCCGTGGCAAGGTTCGCTCGTTCCTGGCCAGCCGCAGAAAACGGTCAAGCCCATCCCTTTTTAGAACCTAGTTATGATACGGGTGGTGGCGGCGATTCGACTATCTCATTCGATACAACTCACCTGGACAGAGCGCTGAGTACCACACCTCCTCGCGTGGTGGCAATCCGCGAGCGCTGAGCATTCACGCAACAATTTAAAAGTAGCGTTCACGGCTGTTTCTCAGGTTGCCGAACCTGGAGCCGTTTGCAAGAGTGCTGTAGACTCCTCTTCGATCTCCTTCGTGGATCAGGTGCTTGACAGAGAGCAGGGAAAAAACCAATGATCAGCTGTTATCGCTAAGCAGCTGTAACATTGGACTTAGTTCGATTTAGCTTTTCCCGGCTTGGTTTCTTTCCAGATCGACGGTCTCGCCTTCGCGAAGATGCCTGATATCCTTCTCGTTGAAGATAAAGACAGCTTAAGGCGTGTGTTACGTTTGACACTCGAGAACGCCGGCTACAGTGTTACTGAAGCTGAAGATATGCGGTCGGCGGTTAAAGAGATCTCGCGTGTTCCTCACAAGCTTGTTCTAACCGACCTAAGAATGCCTAACGGCTCAGGCCTTGATGTCCTGCGAGCAGCACGAACCGCAGATGAAGGCGTTCCCGTTATTGTGATGACGGGGTTCGGCTCAATAGATGAAGCCGTCCAGGCGATGAAGGATGGAGCGCACGACTTTCTGCAAAAGCCGGTAGATTCAAACCACCTTCTACTTCTGGTTGAGCGTGCCCTGGAACAATCGCGTTTGCGGACAGAAAATATTCTGCTGCGAGAAGAATGGTCACGGCGCTATGGTTTCCCGAGAATCATTGGAGAATCTGACGCGATTAAGACTGCAGTGGGAGAGACCCAGCGCGTAGCTCAGACTGAGGCTACGGTCCTGCTGCTTGGTGAATCAGGTACCGGTAAAGAATTGTTTGCTCGAGCAGTTCATCACTTGTCAAATCGACGCGAGAAGCCCTTTGTGGCAATCAACTGCGCGGCCATCCCCGAGACCCTAATTGAAAATGAATTGTTTGGTCACGAGCGCGGAGCGTTTACCGGCGCCAGTGATAGGAGGCTGGGCAAATTTGAATTGGCCTCGGGAGGCACGGTTTTCCTGGACGAGATTGGAGAACTTCCGCTCGCAGTACAGGGAAAACTCCTGCGAGTGATCGAAGAGAAGGTGGTGGATCGAATCGGGGGCCGAGCACCAGTGCCGGTTGATGTTCGCGTGGTGGCTGCTACCAACAAAGACTTGAAGACGGCAGTCGAGAATGGAGAGTTCAGGGGAGATCTCTTCTTCCGTCTCGCCGTTTTCCCGATCGAGATCCCGCCCTTGCGGCAAAGACACGAGGATGTGATTCTGCTGGCAAAACATTTCGCCATTCAGACAGGAAAAGAGTTACGCGGACGCGAGGCTTCGTTGAGCCCCGAGTCTCTCGCGGCGGTTCGTGCACATCATTGGCCGGGCAACGTGCGTGAACTTGAGAATGCGATTGAGCGTGCCTGCATTCTTTCCGATTCGATGATCCTGCAGCCCAGAGAACTTGGCTTAACTGCTCGTGAGGATTTCGCTGGTCTGCAGGATATTGACCTGTCAGGTACGCTCTCCGACGTTGCTCATCGCGCGCTGCGCACGGTTGAGCGGCGAAAGATCCTGGAAGTGCTTAAAGCAAATGATGGTCACAAGAGCAAAACCGCAGAAGATCTCGGTGTCAGCTACAAGACCCTCCTTACCAAGATAAAGGAATACGGGCTCTGATTGCAGATGAACGAATCTTCTGAAGGTGATCAGGCTCTCACCGCGACGGGCGTGGATAGTTCCCACACTCGCGCCCCGGCAACTCCCACTAAGCAGAAAGACAGTGAAGTATCAACGGCCAACGTTCGCAGTGACGCCGGCCGAATTGCAGGCGAAACTCTGGATCAGGTAGGCGAAGCTACCGGCGAGTTTGCTTCAGTTCAGCAAGTGCAGCGAAAAGGGACAAGCGTCGGACGGGGAGCGATTTTCGTCGGTGCGGGAATATTGATTAGCCGGATCGTCGGTCTGGTTCGGCAGCGCGTGTTTGCCCACTACTTTGGCCTCTCAGCCGCAGGCGATGCGTTTAGCGCCGCCTTTAGAATTCCTAATTTCCTTCAGAATATTTTTGGTGAGGGCGCACTCTCAGCCTCGTTTATACCGGTCTATGCAAACCTGCTCGCTCGCAACGACGAGGAGGAGGCGACGCGCGTGGCGAACGCCGTTCTCGGTCTCCTGGCGTTAGTTACTTCAACCATTGTATTGCTTGGGGTCCTCGGCGCTCCTTATCTTATTGATGTAATTGCCGCAGGCTTCACAGGTGAAACGCGCGAGTTAACTATCCGCCTCGTCAGGATTTTATTTCCGGGCGCTGGACTTCTGGTCATGTCAGCGTGGTGCCTTGGCGTTCTAAATAGCCACCACCGATTTTTTATATCCTACACAGCCCCGGTTGTATGGAATGTCGCAATTATAGTCGCCCTGCTCGTGTTTGGGAGACAGGTCGGCCAGTTTCCTTTGGCCGAGTTCACCGCATGGGGATCTGTGATTGGCAGCGCCTTGCAGTTTACAGTCCAGTTGCCCACGGTACTGCGACTAATACACAGATTCCGCCCAATCATCAGTCTGGCGAACCGAAACGTCAAAACAGTTATCAGCAACTTTTTCCCGGTCTTCTTTAGTCGTGGCGTGGTCCAAATTAGCGCTTTTGTAGATGCCATGTTGGCCAGTTTTCTCCCAACGGGGGCAGTCAATGCGCTGACATACGCCCAAAGTCTGTATACCCTTCCAGTCAGTCTCTTTGGCATGTCAATCTCAGCCGCTGAACTGCCTGCCATGTCTCGAGCCATGGGCACAAAAGACGAAGTAGCCGAAGTGCTTCGTTATCGGCTTGACCAGGGACTTCATCGAATAGCCTTCTTTATCGTTCCCTCTTCAATGGCTTTCCTCGCTTTGGGAGACGTGATCGCCGCAGTTCTCTACCAAACCGGCAAATTCACGCATGCGGACGCTGTCTACGTTTGGGCAATTCTAGCGGGATCCACTGTCGGTTTGCTCGCCTCTACTCTTGGTCGGCTTTACTCGTCAACTTACTATGCCCTCCACGACACGCGAACCCCACTTCGTTTCGCGATAGTTCGAGTTTCATTGACAACGGTGCTTGGATATCTATTTGCCATACCACTTCCACCGTTCATCGGTCTGGATCCAAAGTGGGGAGTGGCAGGACTAACGATTTCTGCAGGCATTGCCGGCTGGATCGAATTCGTACTGCTCAGAAGAACTCTAAATGAACGTATTGGTCGCACCGGACTGACTCTGCCGTTTACGGCTAAGCTATGGCTCGGGGCGCTCGGCGGGGCCGCTATAGGCTGGGGTATAAAGTCGGCGATCGGGCAGCAGCACCCTATTCCGGCGGCAGTGCTGATTCTTGGAGGTTACGGAATCACATACTTCGTGCTGACTTCTGTCTTGGGCATTCCGGAGGCTCGCCTCACAATCAGCAAAATTTTCAGGGTTGCTGGATTCCTCAAAAAATAGTTTTGCACATATGGGTAGTTTTACGCCGAAGGCGTTCGCAAATTGCAGCCCAGGGTTGCTCGGAACCCTGGGTCTAAAAAGCTGTCAATGATGTAACAGCGAAGGTTTTGGCAAATCTTGCAGCGATAGTTTGCGAACTCTTTCAGAGTTTAGCTTCTCATCAAGAATTGTGATCCCAGGGTTCCGAGCAACCCTGGGCTGCAATTTGCGAACGCCTTCGGCGTTTTTTGGCCTGCGCAAAATTTTTTTGAGATTTTTCTGGAGAATGTGATTCATTAACGCTTTAGTACAGATATCCTGGACAAGGAACGTGGTGCAGCGGCAACTGGTGGGGGTTGAAGCCGCTCCGTTTTTTTTGCGTCCTTCCTAAGATCTACTTTTCATTGACCGCGAGAACCCCTCTCCCTATCATTCTGCTGTGCGACCCATTATCTCAGCTGAATATATGCGGCAGATCGACCGCATGACTGTTGAAGAGTACGGAATTCCGAGCTTGCTGTTGATGGAAGCAGCCGCCAGTGCCTGCCTGCAAACGATAAATACCCATTTCTCGAACAATTTAGCCGGGAAACGGGCTCGCGTATTGTGTGGCCCGGGAAACAATGGCGGTGACGGCGCGGCCCTGGCCCGAGCCCTTTCGCGTGCAGGGGTACATACAGACGTCATACTCTTTGGCAAACTCGAGAATACCAGGGGCGATGCACGGGCTAATTTCGAAATGGTGCACCAGCTCGCGAAATTCGAAGCTGGCTCCGCCCAACTTCCCTCCTCGTTGAGTTTTTCCGAATGCGCTGACGTGGGGGCATGGGAACAATTAGCAAGCCCGCGTCGCGCTTATGACTGCATCGTCGATGCTCTGTTCGGCACCGGATTAAAGCGTCCTCTCGATGGGATTTATTCCCAGGTGATTCAGCACTTGGAGATGATCAGGGAAGCCCGTGAGCGATCCGACCGCGTGAAGCCACTCATCCTCTCGATAGACATTCCCTCCGGCCTTGATGCCGACAGAAGTGAACCGATTGGAGAGGCCGTTCGAGCAGACAAGACGGTGACTTTTACCGCGCCCAAGCCGGCAAATGTTCTACCACCATCTTCATTCCTTAATGGAGAACTGATAGTTGCCGACATCGGTTCGCCGTCAGCACTTCTGAACGGAGCTCATGCAAACCTGTTGCTGGTGGAAGAAAGCGATGCACGGGAGTGGCTTGTTCGCACTCGTTACGCACCGGATTCTTACAAAAACACGCATGGTCACGCTCTAGTCATTGCCGGTTCTCGCGGGTACACCGGCGCGGCAGCCCTGTGCGGAAATGCCGCGATCAAATCGGGCGCAGGTCTCGTAACGATTGCCACTCCGGCATCGGCAGAATCTGCAGTGGCCGCCAGAACCATGGCTGAGGTAATCACCGCCGCGCTTGCTGAAACTGATCGCGGTGCAGTGAACGAAGAAGCCAGCGACCATATCGCTCGCCTGTCTGCGAAAGCCACTGCTGCCGCACTTGGTCCAGGTCTCTCAGAAGAAGACGAGCGTACGCGTAATTTCGTCAGACGCGTGGTTGACGAACGGACTACACCATTGGTCATAGACGCCGATGGTTTGAATTGCTTAGCTCCGTGGCCGGCTGATCTATCAGGGACAAAAGAATGCCCGCTGATTCTAACGCCTCACCCCGGTGAGATGTTGCGCTTGTTGGGGAGTAGTGACAAGTCAGTACTTGCGAACCGAGTGGAAACAATTCGAGATTTTGCTACCCGCCACCAGTTGATTCTCCTGCTTAAAGGACCAAGATCATTGGTGGCTGCCCCCGACGGCCGAGTCTTCATTAACTCCTCTGGAAACGCCGGATTGGGTACTGCCGGAGCTGGTGATACGTTGACCGGTATCATTACCGGTTTCCTTGCTCAAGCATTTGCCAGATTAAAGGCCGACGCTCTATCGACCACACTGGCAGCACTCTATGTAGGAGGTCTCGCGGGAGATATAGCCGCACGCGATCTTGGCATGCGCACCATGATAGCCTCAGACATTCGGGAAAGATTAGGCGCGGCAGTTAGATTGCTCGATCCCGAAGGGGAAATGCCTTAATACATGAACATAGCTAACCAGCGAATCCCTTTCGGCGAATGGAATTCGGCAGGAGCAGATGAGACGTTCGATTTGGGGCAGCAGCTCGGGCAACATCTTAACGGCGGCGAAATACTGTTGCTGAGGGGGCCGCTAGGTGCTGGTAAGACTGTTTTCGTAAAGGGCGTCGCGGCGGCTCTGGGAATTGATTCTTCTGAAGTAACGAGCCCTTCCTTTACCCTGGTCAATCCTTATAGAGGCCGTCTGCTCTTATATCATATCGATCTCTATCGATTGGACGAAGGTTCGACGGCTGCTCAGGCCGTCGATCTTGATGAACTGCTAATGGATGAAGGCGCCGTCATAGTTATTGAATGGGCAGAACGCCTGGGTCGTTATCCCTTGCCAGCAGATATTTGGAAAATAGAAATCTCGGGAGATGGTGATCAAATTCGCAAGATCTCGATGGCGCGGTCTCCCCAGCTCGAGTAGGAACCCCTAATTTGAGTTTTTCTCTGCGCCGTCTCTGCGATCTCTGCGCCTCCGCGGTGGATATGCCTAACAAGCAATCACCTAAGAAGACGCAAAGGACGCAGTGGAAGCGCAGAGCGCGACTTCCGCCGCAAGCAAACAGCGGGAAGAAAACTCTCTGCCGCCTGATGTGAGGCGATGGCTCTGCCTCGCCGTCGGCGCTGCCTCTCATTCCTGGGCTGGGCCCCTGGTTCGGGCTTAGCCCCTAAAGTTCTTACGGATAAGACTTCGGTAAGCAGCGGTTAGAAGGGCAATGCCCGAACCAGGGGGCATAGCCCCAATGTAAGAAGCATGGCAACGGCGAGGCAGAGCCATCGCCTCACATCAGGCGGCAAAGCCGTTATGAGAAAAGTTGCTCAAAAAACAAGAAGTTGCGAACTTGCTACGCAGAGAGTTGAAACTAGGACAACACCGAAATCTGCCGGCAATGTCTACGTTGCGCCGCACGTGCTATAATTTTGTTTTCACTCATTAGCATTAAGGAGAAAGAGGATGCCCTATCCGGAAATAATGATCCGGCCCATGCGTGAAGAACTAACACGTTTGGGCGCCAGGGAGTTGCGTACCGCCGATTCAGTGGATGAGGTGATTCGCAGTGCTTCAGGCACATTGATGATGGTTGTAAATTCGATTTGTGGTTGTGCTGCCGGCAAGGCGCGTCCCGGCATTGCGTTAGCCTTACAACACGAGACTCGTCCAGATCAGATCGCTACAGTATTTGCCGGTGCTGATATTGAGGCGACAGAAAGAGCACGCAGCTACTTCAGGGGTTATCGGGCATCTTCCCCATCAATAGCTCTGTTGAAAAATGGCGAATTGGTTTTCATGTTGGAACGCCATGAGATCGAGGGCAAAGATCCCTCGCAGATTGCTCGGGAGCTTACGCAGGCCTTCGACCAATATTGCTCTATAGAGTCAGCGGCAAAGGTAAATTAAGGATGTTTAGTAAAGCCTCACTTCAGACGGAAATCAGAGTTAGCAAGTAGTTTTATCGTCTGTGCATGCGCCATCACCACGGCAGGCGAATCTTGCAAAGCAACAAAATACTTCCTCTGGAATTCGTCACCCGACTCCGCGGGCTCGATTAGTCTTCTGGCCTGTTCAATTAAGGATATCGCATCACTTTCGAATGGTTGCTCAGCTACATCGAGATCGAGCTTTTCATCCATCTGAACTATCAGCTCCGATATTCGATGCAGCCATCCAAACCAAGGATCATGCAATACCAACTGCAATAGTTCGTAATTATTTGTGATCCTTCCGCCGATTCGCTCAAGGGCTTTGCGCTGGTAGTCCAGAAGTGTTTTGTGAAGATTCAACAATGCGCTACGCACATTGCGCAGTTGCTGAATCTGTTTTTCGCCAATTGGATTTTCCGAAAGCAATTCGCTCTTCTCCGGTTAGCTGAGGCCCCCCAACTGTTTCAACTCTCTGCGCTTCCTCTGCGTCCTTTGCGTCGCAGCGGTTATTGGTTCTTTAGGTATATCCACCGCAGAGCCTCCCGGCTTGTCTTCGACAAGCAGATAATGGGATGAAACTTTGGAGGTGTGCGATCTGCAGGTAAGATGTAGTGACTTGCAGGTCGAGAAGGCCGTGGCGTCACTGGTGCGAAAGTGCCCGTCGCAG